>Ga0209577_10003182_pt1 | contig 15475 bp, 15 predicted proteins | sample GraSoiAngelo_109_FD_185874 | JGI IMG/M metagenome (GOLD analysis project Ga0209577, IMG submission 185874) | Grasslands soil microbial communities from the Angelo Coastal Reserve, California, USA - 14_0903_12_20cm (SPAdes) (version 2) | ecosystem: Environmental > Terrestrial > Soil > Grasslands...
GCTCCCGCCTGCCCGGTGTTCCCGTCCGACAACGTGTGGAACGCCGACATCTCCTCGCTGCCCGTGCACCCCTCCAGCACGGCCTGGCTGGCCAGCACCAAGGCGGCGACCACCCGGCTGCACCCGGACTTCGGCCCTTCCTTCGGGGCCCAGCCCGTCCCCTACGGCATCCCCTTCGCCGTGACCGACAGCTCGCACGCCAAGGCCCACATCAGCTTCACCTACGCCGCGGAGAGCGATCCCGGCCCCTACCCCTTCGGACCGGACACACCCATCGAGGGGGGCCCGAACGCCAGCGGCGACCGTCACGCCCTGATGGTCGACCGCGACACGTGCACCCTCTACGAGCTCTTCGACGCCCACTACTCGGCCTCTGGATCGACGGCGGGCTCGGGCGCCATCTGGGATCTTCGGTCCAACGGCCTGCGCCCGTCCGGGTGGACGTCAGCCGACGCAGCAGGCCTGCCCATACTCCCTGGGCTCCTGCGCCTCGACGAGGTGCAGTCGGGTCAGGTGACCCACGCCATCCGCTTCACGGCCAGCCGGACCGACCGCAGCTTCCTCTGGCCCGCCCGCCATGAGGCGGGCGCGGCCAGTGATCCGTCCCTACCTCCCATGGGCGCCCGCTTCCGCTTGCGTGGTGACTTCGACATCTCCCGCTACCGGCCCCAGACCCAGGTCATCCTGCGGGCCATGCAGCACTACGGGCTGATCCTCGCCGACAACGGCTCGGACTGGTTCTTCACGGGCTCGGCCGACAGCGGATGGGACACGGCGGTGCTGGACGAGCTCAAGACCATCCCCGCAGCCCAGTTCGACGCCGTCGACGAATCTTCGCTGATGGTCTCGCCTGACTCGGGCCAGGCCTCGGGCCTGGTCGTGCCCGCCCCCGGTCCCGGGTACCGCCTGGTCGCCGCCGACGGCGGGCTGTTCGCCTTTGGCGCGCCCTTCTTTGGCTCCACCGGTGGGCTGCGCCTCGCCCGCCCCATCGTGGGCCTGGCTGCCACTCCCGACGGGGGCGGCTACTGGCTCGTGGCCTCGGACGGAGGCGTGTTCAGCTTCGGCAACGCCGCCTTCCACGGCTCCACCGGCGCCCTGGCCCTGAAGAGCCCCATCGTGGGCATGGCGGCCACGCCCGACGGGGCCGGCTACTGGCTCGTGGCCTCGGACGGAGGCGTGTTCAGCTTCGGCGACGCCGCCTTCCACGGCTCCACCGGCGCCCTGGCCCTGAAGAGCCCCGTCGTGGGCATGGCGGCCACGCCCGACGGGGCCGGCTACTGGCTCGTGGCCTCGGACGGAGGCGTGTTCAGCTTCGGCGACGCCAACTTCCACGGCTCGACCGGCGCCCTGCGCCTGAACAGCCCGATCGTGTCGATGGGTTGAGCCCCGGGCCCGCGCCCCTGGCGGGCCGGGTTCACACCCACTAGGCCAGCCGGGTCGTCCGGGACGGACGCAGGACGGCGGCGACCTCGTCGGCCAGGTCTTCGGCCTCTTCGGTCCCGAGGGTGGCCGCGGTGATCCTGATGGCGGGGGGCGTGCCCAGGCGGAAGCGTTCGCCCGCGGCCACGGCCCAGCCCCGGGCCAGCAGCCCGGCTACCACGGGTTGCTCCTCGGATACGGGGACCCAGATGGTCAGGCCCGACCCTCCGGTCGCCTCGACGCCCCGGCCACTGAGCGCTTCGAGCAGCGCCACCCGGCGGCGGGCATAGACGCGGGTGGCCCGGGCCAGCAGGGTCGCGGTCGACCGGCGCGACCAGAGGTCGGCGACCAGGTGCTGCAAGAGATGGCTGACCCAGCCCGCTCCCAGGCGCTGGCGGCCCTCCACCCGCGCCGCGGTCGTGGGGTCGGCCGCAACCACGGCCAGGCGGAGGTCGGGACCGAGCCACTTGGAGGTGGAGCGGACCACGGCCCACCGCTCCACCGCCCCGGCCAGGGAGAAGGCCTGTGCTCCCGAGACGGCGCCGGCGTGGTCGTCCTCGATGGTGAGGACGCCGGCGTGGCGGCCGAGGACGGCGCCCAGGTCGCGGGCCCGGGCCTGGTCGAAGGCCGCGCCCGTCGGGTTCTGGGCCCGGGGCGTGAGCACGACGGCGCGCGCCCCGGCCCGCAGGGCGGCCTCGAGGTTCTCGGGGACGGCTCCGAGGTCGTCGACGGGGACCGGCACCGGCACCAACCCCATGGCCGGGACCAGGTCGAGCACGCCCGGGTAGCCCGGGTCCTCGACGGCCACGGCGTCGCCCGGGGCCAGGTGGGAGGCCAGGACCCGCTCGACGCCGTCCAGGGCGCCGCTCACCACCGTCATGCGCTGGCAGGGGATCCCGTCCTCTGCCATCTCGGTCCGGGCCCGGTCGAGGAGAGCCTCGAGCTGGGGGGGTTCGCCATAGAGGCCGGCGCGGCGGGGCACCCGGCCCAAGGCGGGGCCCAGGTCGGGGAGCAGGGCCGGATCGGGGTTGCCCGAGGCCAGGTCGCGCGCTCCTGGGGGCAAGACGTCGGACGGGTGAGCGGGCAGGGGTGGGCGGGCGCACACGCGCGTGCCCCGGCGGCCATGACCGGCGACGATGCCGCGCTGGCGCAGGGTCCGGTAGGCAGCGGCCACCGTGGTCGGGCTGACACCGAGCTCCTCGGCCAGGGATCGCACCGTCGCCAGGGCCGCGCCCGGTAGGAGCTGGCCCGCGTCCACGGCCGCCTCCACGCTGACCGCGATGTCCCGGGCCGTCCGACCTCTCGGCTGATAACGTGCCGATACATTCACTAATTCGTACTGTAACAAAGGAGTTTGGGAGTGGCGGACCCCTACCAGCCCACCCACCGCACGACCTTGCGCCGGCTCCCGGGCCGGGCCGCCTACGACCGGGAGACGGTGCACGCCATCCTGGACGAGGCCCTGGTCGCCCACCTGGCGGTGATGACCGACCTGGGCCCTCGCATAGTCCCCACCACCTACGCCCGGGTGGACGAGGTCGTCTACGTGCACGGCTCGGCGGCCAACCACCTGTTGCGCTCGGCCGCGTCCGAGGTGGAGACGTGCATGGCCGTGACCCTCCTCGACGGGCTGGTCCTAGCCCGCTCCGCCTTCCATCACTCGATGAACTACCGGTCGGCGGTGGTCTACGGGTGGGCCAGGCGGGTCACCGACGAAGGGGAGAAGCGGGCCGCGCTGGACGCCATCGTCGACCATGTCGTCCCCGGCCGCACCCTCGAGGCTCGGCCGCCCACCGACGCCGAGCTGCGTGCGACGCTCGTGCTCGCCCTCCCTTTGGTCGAGGTGTCGGCCAAGGTGCGCACGGGCGGCCCCATCGATGACGAGGCCGACCTCGGCTGGCCGGCGTGGGCCGGCGTCATCCCCGTGAGCCTCGTCCCCGGCGCTCCCGTCCCCGTCTGACGCGGGTGGGGGACGTCACGTCGAGGCCAGGAGCGGAGGACCTCGGCTGTCCGGGAGGGATCGGTCCGGGGTCCCCAACCCGTGGACTGCGATCCGGTATCGTAGACATACAAACAGTACGCATGCCAACCAAAGCGGAACAGACCGAACGAACCCGGGCCGCGCTGATAAGCGCCGGTCGCACGCTGTTCGCAGAGCGTGGCTTCGCCGCCACCTCGACCGAGGAGCTGGTGCGCACCGCGGGTGTGACCCGGGGCGCCCTGTATCACCACTTCCGCGACAAGCGCGAGCTGTTCGAGGCCGTCTACGAAGACGTCGAGCGGGGCTTGGCGGAGGAGGTGACCCGGTCCCTGGAAGGCACCAGCGACGCCCTCGAGGTCCTGCGCCGGGGTTCGGATGCGTTCCTCGACGCCTGCCTCGATCCCGCCGTTCAGCGCATAGCCCTGGTGGAGGGGCCGAGCGTTCTGGGTTGGGAGCGATGGCGCGAGATCGACCAGACCTACGGGCTGGGGATGGTGCAGCTCGCCCTGCAGGCGGCCATGGACGCGGGAGCGATCCGCGCCGCGCCGGTCGAGCCCCTGGCCCACGTGCTGCTGGGAGGCCTGATGGAGGCGGCCATGTTGCTGGCCGCCTCGCCCGACCCCCGTCAGGCCCGCGCCGATGCTGGCGCGGCGGTCGCTGTGCTCCTAGACGGGCTGGCCGCGCCGGCCCGGACTCCGGCCCGCCGGGTCAGCCGTAGACGTTGACGCCGGCGTCGAGTCCCACCGTGGCGGCGTCGGCGCGACCGGTGGCCGCCAGCACGAAGGACAGAGGGTCGCCGGTGACGCGCTGACCCCCACCGCCGCTCACGGCGAAGGGTTCGAGGCCGTCGAGGGCCAGCGTCGCCGGGCCCCAGCTCCGCTGGGTCAGGAGATCGGTCAGGTGGGAGACCGCGGCCCGTAGCCCGGGGCCGGACGCGCTGGGACGGCCCAAGGCGGCCCGAATGTCGTCGCTGTGGACGAAGGCGTCGTACCAGATGCCCTCGACCGCCGTTCCCAGCGTTTCCGGGAGCTCGACGGGCGCGGGGCCCGCCCACATGGCGTCGTCGAACGAGGCAGCCATGTCGGCCGTGACCTTGGCCGCGGCCTGAAGCTCGTCGGCCATCTGGTGCTGGGTGTGGCCGGCCCGCTCGGCCACCTGGCGGGCTGGGCTGTCGGGGGACACCAGCTCCTGCAAGCGTCCGGCGGCGATGTCGGCGATCGTGCCCACCACGTGGGCGCACACGTCGGCCACCGACCACCCCTGGCAACGGGTGGGCGAGCCCCAGCCGGCGTCGTCGATGGAGCGCACAAGGGCCTCGAAGCCGGCGAGCTCGTCGGCCGTGCCGGCCACCACTTCGGTCCTGGACAGGGACACGCGACACCTCCAGGTTTGACATACGGGCTGTTCGTATCTTTATTGCAGACATACAGCCGATATGTCAAGGCGGGCCGACCGCCTCTGTCAGGCCGAGGTGCGTGACGCGAACTCCGAGCGGTCGAGCTCGAACAGCTCGACGAAGGCGGGCAGGTGGCCGAGGAGGACGCCGGGCAGGGCGGCTCCGGGTGCGCAAGTGCCTGCGTCGCCCAGCTCGTCCACGACGGCCCGGGTCGCCACCACCGACCCGGGCCGGGCCAGAGCAGCGGACTTGGCCGCCAGGTTCACGGCCAGGCCGAAGCAGTCGTCGCCGTCGAGCACGACCTCGCCGCCGGCCAAGCCGCCGCGCAGGGCGGGGAGCTCGGGCCGGCCCGCGCAGGCGGCGATGAGAGCGAAGGCCACGGCGGCGGCCGTGGAGGCGTCCGGCGCCAGGAACAGGGCGCCGTCACCCACGACCTTCACCAGCCTCCCGCCCCAGCCCTCGACGGTGGCGGTGGCGATGGACCGGAACCTGACCATGGCTCTGGCGAAGTCGGGGGTCGGGACCCGCGCCGCCAGCGCCGTCGAACCAGCGAGATCGACAAAACCGACGACCAGCTCGCTGAGGTCGACAGGGGCCTGGGTGCCGGCCTCATCCCAATCGGGCGAGGGCGGAGGCGGCCCGGCCCTGACCTCCGCTTCAGGGATGGCAACCGTGCAAGCCGTCATCGGGTTCCTGCGCCCGCCACCTGGAGATCTCCTCGCCCCGCCCGCTCCCGTCCGATGGTCGAAATGATACGGATCAAACGTGACACCTTCTGTCAGGTCTCGCCGCTACTGTTCGAGCGTGCGAGCAAGCCGGCTCGTGTCGCTGCTGCTCCTGCTCCAGACCCGGGGTCACATGAGCGCGCCCGACCTGGCCCGGGAGCTGGAGGTGTCGGTGCGCACCGTGTACCGCGACGTGGAGGCTCTCTCCGGCGCCGGCGTGCCCGTGTACGCAGAGTCGGGGCGGGGTGGCGGCTTCCGGCTGGTGGAGGGGTACCGCACCCGCCTGACGGGGTTGAGCGCCAAGGAGGCCGAGGCCCTTCTGCTCGGGGGGACGCCGGGGCCGGTGGGCGAGCTGGGATTGGGGACGGTCTTCGCCGCGGCCCAGTCCAAGCTGCTGGCCGCCCTGCCCAAGGAGGTGGCCGACCGGGCCTTCCTGGTGAGGCAGCGCTTCCACCTCGACTCGGCGGGCTGGTTCCGATCGTCCCGGGTCCCGCCCCAGCTGGCGGCGGTGGCCACCGCGGTGTGGGAGGAGCGCAGGCTCGAGATCGTCTACCGCCACCCTGGCTCAGACGACGACGCCCGGCGCGTGCTCGATCCCCTGGGCCTCGTGCTGAAGGCGGGCGTCTGGTACCTGGTGGCCTGGCGGGACGGCGAGACGCGCACCTACCGCGTGTCGCGCGTGCAGCACGCCACCGTCCTGACCGAGCCGTCGGCCCGGCCCTCCGGCTTCGACCTCGCCCGCTACTGGGCGGACTCGGTGGCGACCTACGAGATGGGCGGCCCGCCCCCGACCGTCGTGCTGAGCACGACGGGCCACGCCCTCGGCGCCCTGCGCCGTAGAGGGGCGCGGGCCACCGTCGTCGGCCAGCCCGAGGGCGGCGACGGCGACCACGGCCACGGCGACCACGGCCACGGCGACCACGGCCACGACGACGGCGACCACGGCCACGGCGACCACGGCCAGGGCGACCACGGCCGCGGCCCGCTCAGGCTGCGCTGCACGGCCACCTTCGAGAGCATGGACGAGGCGGCCAGGGAGCTGCTGGCGCTGGGTGGAGAGGTGGAAGTGGTCGAACCCCCGGAGTTACGGGACCGGATGAGCGAGACGGCCCGGGCCATCGTCGACGTGTACGGCGGCGGAGAGAGCCCCGGGTCCGGCTCGGAGCCCCTCGGGACGGCCCGACCCCGCTGAGCCGGGCAGCGAGTTCAGTCGCGGTGGATGCCGCGCAGGCCGGCCCACGCCAGCTCGGCCATGCGCCTGGCCAGGACCTGGGGATCAGAGACGAGGCCCGAGGCCAGGCCGGCTCTGCTCACGCCCTCGGCCATGCCCACGATGGCGTGGGCCAGCTGGGCCCGGTGGGCATCGTCGATGTCGGCCTCGATCAGGCCGGCGATGACAGAGGCGATGCTCTCCTCGACCCGGTTCACCGCCTCCGAGAACTGCTCGTCCCGGCGCGTGCCCTCGCTGAAGAGCAGGCGAAAGGCGCTGCGGCGCTCCGAGACGTACCGGAAGTAGGCCGTGAAGCCTCCCTCCACCTGTTGGCGGGGGCCGCCGGCCTCGGCCGTCGCCTTGGTGATCGCCTCCATGAGCTGGCTGCCCACGTCCTCGAGCAGCTCGAGGTAGAGGGCCCGTTTGGAGCCGAAGTGCTGGTAGAGCACGGGTTTGGTGACGCCGGCGGCTTCGGCGATCTGCTCCATCGAGGTGCCGTGGAAGCCGCCCCCCGAGAACTGCTCGAGGGCCACGTCCAGAAGCTGCCGGCGCCGGCGTGGCCCGGGGAGTCGTGCCGTCACGTCGGGCCCGCGCTGGGGAGAGGAAAAGGAGAGGGCGAGGCCACGACGTCAAAGGTAGCGAGCGCGCCGCCCGAAAAACCGTTCAGATGGTGCGAACAGGACAGGCGTCGTGAATCCACGAGGGCTCGTAGCGGTCGGTCAGCAGGAACCTCGCCCCGCCATGGCGAACAGGCAGCACGTGACGCGACCGCAACAGACGAGTCCCGCGCCCAACACGCGACGGCCGCCTGAACCTTGCAGGCCGGAGCCGGCGCGCAGGCCGGGACTCGGGCTCATGCTGGCTCAGGCCCGACGCCGACGCTTCCGCCGCACCACGCCGCCCACCCTCTGACTCGCCTCGACGCAGCGCTCCTGGCCAGCCGATCCGGCTCTCCGGACCGCCGCGCCCGGCGCCGCGGCCCGCTCAGGTGTAGGAGATCACCGAGCGGGCCACCTCGCCCGTCTTCATGGTCTCGAAGGCCTCGTTGACCTGGTCGAGCGTGATGGTGCGAGAGACGAGCTCGTCCAGCTTCAGCTCGCCCTTGTTGTAGAGGTCGATGAGCTTGGGGACGTCGCGCTGCACGTTCGACGACCCGTACCAGCACCCCTTGATGGTCTTCTCCTGGAAGACGAGGCCGAGGAAGGCGGGGACCTGGACCATGGCCTCCATGCGGGGAACGCCGACCAGGATGGCCTGACCTCCCCGGCGGGTCATCGCGATGGTCTGGTCGATGGTCTGCTGGAGACCGATCACCTCGAAGGCCACGTCCGCGCCCCGCTGGCCCGTCAGGGCCATGACCTGGCCCACGGGGTCGGCCTGCCCGGCGTTGACGCTGGCCGTCGCCCCGAAGTCCTTGGCCATCTGCAGCTTGGTCTCGTTCATGTCCACGGCGATGATCTCGGCCGCTCCCGCGATGCGGGCGCCCTGGATGACGTTGAGCCCGACCCCGCCGCAGCCCACCACGGCCGCGGTGTCGCCCTTGCGGATGCGGGCCGTGTTCAGGGCCGCGCCCGTTCCGGTGAGGACGCCGCAGCCGATGAGGGCGGCCAGCTTGAGGTCGAAGTCCTTGGGGATCTTCACCGCTCCGATGGCCGGTATCACGGTGACCTCCGAGAACGTCCCCGCGGCCGCCATCTGGCGGAGGGGCTCACCCCGGGACACGAAGCGGGTGGTGCCGTCGAGGAGCCCGCCGGTCAGCATGGTGGTGTTGGCCGCCTCGCACAGGTGGCCCTGGTCACGCTGGCAGAAGAAGCACTGTCCGCACTGGGGGACCCACGAGATGACCACGTGGTCACCGGGGGCCAGGTTGGTGACGCCCTCGCCCACCTCTTCGATCACGCCGGCGCCCTCGTGGCCGAGGATGATGGGGTAGGGCGCCATCATGGTGCCGTTCTGCATGGACAGGTCCGAATGGCAGACGCCCGACGCGGCCATGCGCACCTTTACCTCGCCCGCCCGGGGCTGCTCGACCTCCACGTCGTCGCGGATCTCCAGCGGCTCGTCTATGCCGGTCAGAACTGCAGCCTTGGCCATCTCATGAACCCCCGTGGCGACGTACGGACGCCGAATCGTCGCGCGGGCCCCCAGAAGAGGCCAAACCGCCGAGGCTTCGGCCTCGCCGCAGTTCGAGCGCTCCGACCCCTCAGCCCCGGCCGGCCTCGTCCTCCCGCTCGGCGGCGCGAACGGCGTAGCCGAGCACGATCGAGGGCGCCAGCACGACCGTGGCTCCGCCCATGGCCGCGGTGACGACGGCGGTCACGGCGGAGCTGAATCCGGCGGCCGCCCCGAAGGCGAAGGCGGTCACGGCCAGGCCCAGGAGTCCGTAGCCGAGGCGCTGGCCCGCCTTCACCAGGCGGGCCACGCGGGCCCGGCGCACCAGCACCAGGTCGGGACCCGATGGTCCGGGCGACGAGCTCACGCCACCCGCCAGCCGGCCTGCTCCATGATCCGGCTCAGCCGGCCGGGCAGGTCATGGAGGGAGAAGTGGCGGCGGGCGATGGCGGCATTGTGGTCGAGCAGCCCGGCCTCGGGCTGGTCGAGCCATGCTCGGAGGGAAGCGGGTTCAGCGGCGTCGAACCAGCGGAAGCCGAAGCCGGCCAGCTCGGTGGCCACCGGATAGGAGCCGATGGCCAGTGGCCTGCGGTGAAGGGCGGACTCCACGGTCGGGTTGCCGAAGCCCTCCCACCAGGACGGCAGGGCTACCGCGTCGGCGGCGGCGTAGGCGTGGGCCACGTCCGGAAGAGGGGCGTCACCGCACACGGCGAGCACCGCCTCCGGGTACCCGTGCACGACGGGAACGGTCGCGGCGCGGAGGAGGCGGTCGAGCTCGGGGCCGTACCCCTCCTCCGCCGAGCCCAGGACCCAATAGGCGGCGTCGAGGGCCTCGGCCAGCTCGATCCCGGCGGCGACGTTCTTGCGGGGGATGGCGCGCGTGGGCTGTAGCACGAGCCGGCGGTCCCCCTCGAGGCCCAGCGCGGCCCTGGTCGCGGCGCGCGCTCCGGCCGGCGGGTCCGGGTCGAAGACGTTGTATACGACGGAGGCGGCCAGGCCTCTCTCCGCCAGCTGGCGCTGGCTGAGGGCGTTGATGGTGACGTGCACCCACTCCGGGTCATCGGGAGGAGGCGGAAGGTGCGCCAACCGGGCTCTCTGCCAGGGCAGGTCGTGGTGTCGCAGGATGGCGCGTCGCCCCCGCAGGACCCGGGCCACCACCCCGGCGGCGGCCGCGTTCACGGGCAGCGAGCACAGATTCTCGACGACGACCACGTCCGCGCCGGCCACGGCGTCCGCCACCTCGACTGCCGCGGGCGGCTCCCGGGCCTGCATGGCCAGGCCCGGGAGCAGCCGGTCGGCGGTGCCTTCGCCCGCCACCGTGGTCACCGACAGCCCCAGCGACCTCAGGGCCCAGGCCCACTTGGCCGCTTCGACGGCCACGCCGTCGACACCCCCGAGCCTGAAGGACACCAGGGCTACGGAGCGCACGGGGAATGCACCGGCCACGGCGCGGTCCCGCCGCCGCCTCAGCTCAGGCGGGGCAGCCGCCTGTTGGTGGCGTCGAGGATGGCCCGGGCCATGGCGTCGTGCTCGCCCGTGGGCCTGACCACCGCGGCCCCGGCAAGCACCTCTTCGTAGGGGGGGACGGACACCACTACGGTGGCCGTGGCCACGGAACGCTCGCCCAGGCGCAATATGCCCACCGCGTCCACATCGGCTCGCTGGGCGGCGGGGAGGAGCTCCTGCAGGGCGGACAGGGTGGCCAGAGCGGTCAGGCGCAGCGCGGTGCTGGGCGAGGACGAGCCCTCCCTGCTGCCCACGATGCGGCGGTTGCCTTGCCGGAGGGTGACGCTTATCGACGTGCGCGAGCCTTCGACGGACAGGCTGACACCCTCCACGGCCAGGCGGATGGGCTCGTGGTCCTCGGCGCGGCCGGCGCCGACGGCCGTGGCGTTCATGTAGTTGTAGTTGTCCTCCATGCCGGCGACCGGCGCGCCCGGCGCCGGGCCTGCGCCCGGAAGCTCGTCGAGCTGGACGACGGAGACGACGCGGCGGTCGATGTCCAGGCCGAAGGTCGTTATCGCCACCGACTGCACGTCACGTACCAGCTGTTTGGCGTGCTTCTCCGTCGTGGCCAGGACGTGGACCTCGACGGGGACGTCCTCCTCGTCCATGACGACACGGGCGGCGGTGACCCCCGGGATGCGGCACAGCTCGTGCTCCAGCTCACCCACGTCGACCACCACCTCCCAAGGCTAGTGAGCCGCCCGGCGGCTCCGCGGGATGTCCTGGTCAGGGGCTGCGGCCGGCCTCTCCTGCCCTTGTCCCGGGCTCGGTCGCCACCTCGTCGGGCCCGTCGGGTTCCCCGGTCGCCTCCACCCGCCGCGGCGGCCGGAGCAGATTGGCCAGGACGTCGGCCACACCCAGGCTCATGATGATGTCGCCGAAGGAGAGAACCTCGTGGAGGGGGCGCACCGGGATCACGTCGGAGAGGATCGTCAGGCGGTCAGAGGGACGAGCCAGGTGGTGCTTGCCCACGACGCGGAGGTGGGCGAGCTTGTCGGCCGGAGCCGCCCTGGCCGCGAGGACGGCCGAGGGTCGCACCGACATCCCTCCGTTGAGGGTGATGGTGAAGGCGTTGAGGGCCAGGCCCACCAGCACCAGGGGCATGCCCACGAGCCTGAGGTTGGCCACACCGAACAGGAGCAGAACGGCATAGGAGGCGATCAGCGCGGCCATGTCCCAGCCGTCGGGGATGCGGCTCACGGCGGCCTGGAGCACCAGTCCGGCCAGGAGCAGGGGCCAACCGCGGATCTGCTTGTCAGCCAGGAAACGGGGGCGCCCGCCGCTGAGCAGGCCCAGGACGAGCCCGACCGCCACGGCGACGATCGTGAAGCCCATGTGCCCGCCACGCTACCGTCCGCATCCGTGGCCGATGAGGTCCTCTTCGACGTCTCCGACGGTGTGGCCCGGGTGACGATCAACCGGCCCGAGAGGCGTAACGCCATCTCGTGGGGGGTGACGACGGGGCTGCGGGAGGCCCTGGCCCGGGCCAAGGCCGACCCGGCCGTGCGCGTCCTGGTCCTCACCGGGGCGGGGGACAAGGCCTTCTGCGCGGGAGCCGACCTGACGGGCATGGCCGAGGGCGCCGGGTTCGTCGACCTGCACCAGGGGCGGGGCGAGCTGGCCCGGCTCTTCCTGGAGATGTGGGACCTGGGAAAGCCCACCATCGCACGCGTCCGCGGCTATGCGCTGGCCGGGGGGTTCGGGCTGGCGCTGGCCTGCGACCTGGTGGTCGCAGCCGACGACGCCCAGTTCGGCACGCCGGAGGTGGACGTGGGGCTGTGGCCCTACATGATCACCGTCCCCCTGGTGCGATCGATGCCCCCCAAGCGGGTGCTCGAGCTCATGCTCACCGGCCGCCGGGTGAGCGCCCAGGAGGCGGAGCGGATCGGCTTCGTAACACGTGTGGTGCCGGTGGACGAGCTCGACGCCGCCGTCGACGAGCTGGCCGCCACGCTGGCGGCCAAGTCGCCCGCGGTGATGAAGCTGGGCCGGGACGCCTTCTACGCGGTGTGGGATCTTCCCGCCCGGGAGGCGCTGGGGTACCTGCACACGCAGCTGACCCTGACGACTCTGACGGAGGACTCGCGCGAGGGCATCGCCGCCTTCGCCGAGAAGCGCCCGCCGCGCTGGACCGGGAGGTAGCCCACATGGCCGACGTTCCCAGAACAGCCCCGCCGGAGGAAGCAGCGCCCGAGGCGGGCCGGGCGGGCAGCTCGGCCAGCTCTCCGGACCAGGCGGCCAAGGGGGCCCAGGAAGCCCAGCTGCACGACTGGGCCCCGCTGGTGGACGACCTCCGGCACCGCCGGAGCCGGGCCCTGGCCATGGGTGGTCCTGAGCTGGTCACCCGCCAGCGCTCGCTGGGGAAGATGCCGGTGCGGGAGCGTCTGGACCTCCTGCTCGATCCGGGTACGTGGGTCGAGTACGGCCTGCTGGCCGACTCCATGGATCCGGCCCTGGCCGAGAGCAAGGGCTATCTGGCGGCCGACGGGATGGTCGCGGGCGTGGGCGAGATCGACGGCCGGCGGGTCGCCGTCTGCTCCTACGACTTCACCGTCCTGGCCGGATCCATGGGCGCGGTCGGCGAGCACAAGACGGCGCGCATGCGCGAGCTGGCCCTCCGCCAGCGCATACCGATGATCTGGCTCCTCGACTCGGCCGGAGCCCGGATACAACAGTCGACAGGCTCGACCTTCGCAGGCGCGGGGGCGCTGTTCCGCGAGCAGGTCACCATGAGCGGGGTCGTCCCCATGGTGGCGGCCATGCTCGGGCACTGCGCCGCGGGCACGGCCTACATACCCGCCCTGGCCGACTTCGTTCCCATGGTCAAGGGGACTTCGTCGATGGCGCTGGGGGGCAGGCACCTCGTGAAGGCGGCTACCGGCGAGGACGTGACCGAAGAGGAGATGGGAGGCTCGCAGGTCCACAACCGTGTAAGTGGCGTCGCCGACCTGGAGGTGGCGGACGACGCCGACTGCCTGAGGGTGGTCCGCCAGTACCTGTCCTACTTTCCGTCCCACAACCGTGAGGCGCCCCCCCGCCGGCCCACGTCCGATCCCGCCGACCGGCGCTGCGAGGAGCTGTACGACGTGGTGCCCACTGCGCCTCGGCGCGCCTATGACATGCACCGCGTCATCCATGCCGTTGTCGACGACGGCGAGTTTTTCCCCATGAAGCCGGACTGGGCCCGCAACGTCATCACCGGCTTCGCCCGTTTCGGCGGCCAGCCCGTGGGCATCGTGGCCAGCCAGCCCAAGGTCCTCGGTGGGACGCTGGACGTGAACTCGGCGGACAAGTCGGCCCGTTTCGTCTGGCTGTGCGACGCCTTCGGTATCCCGCTCGTCTTCCTGCAGGACGTCCCCGGCTTCACCGTGGGCTCAGCCGTCGAGAAGCAGGGGATCATCCGCCACGGCGCCAAGATGCTCTTCGCCGTGTCCGAGGCGAGCGTTCCCAAGGTGACGGTGGTGTTGCGCAAGGCGTACGGGGCCGGCTACTTCGTGATGAACGGCACCGCCTACGAAGCCGACTACATCGTCGCCTGGCCCACGGCCGAGATCGCGGTGATGGGACCGGACGGGATGGTCAACATCATCATGCGCAGGCAGCTGGAGGCGATCCCCGAGGGCGAGCAGCGGGCCCAGGCCCGTCTGGCCATGGCCGAGGAGCTGCGCAAGAACATCGATCCCTACATCGCCGCCGGTCACGCCCAGGTCGACGCCATCATCGATCCGGCCGAGACCCGGGCTGCCATCGTGAGGGGGCTGCGGGTTTCGGCTACCAAGACGGTGGAGCGGCCCTGGCGCAAGCACGGGGTCCTGCCCGTCTGAGACCGCCGGGACGGCGGGTCAGCGGCCGCGGAGGCGGCGCAGGGCGAGCCGGAGCGCCTCCTGCTCCCGGGCGTCGTGGGCGCACTTGCGCAGCAGCTCCAGGCGATGGCGCCAGGCTGCGGTCATCTCTTCGCCCCCGGCACCGCCGGCGCCGTCGGCCCTGTCGAGCTCGGCCTCCATCAGGCGAAGCTGGAGTTCGACCTCGGTGTAGCGGGCGGCGACCGGGGGAAGGCGCTCGGCCTTGGCCTGCGGATAAGAGGTGTTCTCGACCAGCTCCCACGGCTCGAGCTTGAACAGGCCGGCCAGGAGGGTGACGGTGCGCTCGCTGGGCACGGTCAGGCCGGCCTCGAGGTGGGACACGGCCACCCGGGAGATGGCCAGCCGGGTCGCCAGGTTGTGCTGGGTCCAGCCCAGCTCACCGCGCAGCCGTGCGATCCGGCGCCCCAGGTTCTCGGCCATGTGCCAACTGGGTTAGCAGACAGGCGGGCTGGCCGCAGGTACAACATGGCCATGGCCAAGCGCGCGCTCATCACCGGCATCACCGGGCAGGACGGCTCCTACCTGGCCGAGCTCCTCCTCGATCAGGGCTACGAGGTCATCGGCATGCTGCGCCGGAGCAGCACCCTGAACTTCGAGCGCATCGCCCACATCCAGGACCGGGTGACCCTCGTGACCGGCGACCTGCTCGACGAGATCTCGATGATCAGCATCCTGCGCGAGCACCGGCCGAACGAGGTGTACAACCTGGCGGCCCAGTCCTTCGTGCAGACCTCCTTCTCCCAGCCCGTGCTGACCGGTGAGACGACGGCCCTGGGCGTGACCCGGATCCTGGACGCCATCCGCATCGTGGATCCTGAGATCCGCTTCTACCAGGCCAGCTCCAGCGAGATGTTCGGCAAGGTCCACGAGGTGCCCCAGCGCGAGACCACCCCGTTCCATCCCCGCAGCCCATATGGCGTGGCCAAGGTGTACGGCCACTGGATCACCGTGAACTATCGCGAGAGCTACGGCCTGCACGCGTCGTCGGGGATGCTCTTCAACCACGAGTCCCCTCGCCGGGGGCTGGAGTTCAGCACCAGGAAGATCACCAACGGCGCAGCGCGCATCAAGCACGGGCTGGATGCCACCTTGGCCCTGGGCAACCTCGACGCCCAGCGGGACTGGGGTTTCGCCGGCGACTATGTCCGGGCCATGTGGCTCATGCTCCAGCAGGACGAGCCCTCCGACTACGTGGTGGCCACCGGCGAGACGCACTCGGTGCGGGAGCTGTGCGAGCTGGCGTTCGGGCGGGTGGGCCTCGAC
>Ga0209577_10003184_pt1 | contig 15474 bp, 15 predicted proteins | sample GraSoiAngelo_109_FD_185874 | JGI IMG/M metagenome (GOLD analysis project Ga0209577, IMG submission 185874) | Grasslands soil microbial communities from the Angelo Coastal Reserve, California, USA - 14_0903_12_20cm (SPAdes) (version 2) | ecosystem: Environmental > Terrestrial > Soil > Grasslands...
GCGCCGCGAAGATGATCACCACGGTCGCGGGGAGGAACCGGATCCCCGCCTCGAGCGCGCCGTACCCCAGGATGTTCTGCATGTACAGCGCCATGAAGAAGAACATGGCGAGCATCGCGAACGAGATGACGAACGCGACGGCGTTGGCGCCTACGAACGAGCGCGAGCGGAAGTAGTCGAACTGGACCATCGGCGCGCGGCCGCGGAGCTCGACGAGGACGAACGCGACGAGCCCGACGGCCGCGGTGGCGAGCAGCGCGACTATCGGCGCAGAGCCCCAGTGCCAGCGGTTGCCCTCGACCAGCGCAAGCACGAGCGCGGTGAGGCCCGTGGAGAGCGCGACGATTCCCGGGTAGTCGACCGCCCGGTCGACCGTCGGATCGCGCGACTCGCGCGCGGCGTAGAGCGTCACCACGAGCGCGCCCACGGCGACCGGCAGGTTGAGGAAGAAGATCGCCCGCCACGAGACGTATTCCGTGAGCGCACCGCCGACAGCCGGCCCGAGCGCCAGCGCGAGCGCGGAGACCCCGGCCCACGTACCGATCGCGCGCCCGCGCTCCTGGGGCGGGAACGTGTTCGAGATGATCGAGAGGGTGCCGGGCATCATGAATGCGCCGCCCACGCCCTGGATCGCGCGGCCGGCCACGAGCCACCCCTCCGTGGGGGCGAGGCCGATGGCCGCACTCGACACCGCGAAGACCACGACGCCGAACAGGAACATCCGCCGGCGCCCGAAGATGTCGCCCAGCCGGCCGCCGGTGACGAGCAGCACGGCGAAGGTGAGCGTGTAGGCGTTGACCGTCCACTCGAGCGAGGAGATCGACGCGTGCAGATCGCGCTGGATCGACGGCAGCGCGACGTTCACGACCGTGTTGTCGAGCATGATCATGAACAGCGCGAAGCACATGGCGGCCAGCGTCCACCACTTGCGGTTCTCCTCGGTGAGGCGGAGTCGGTCGGGCATCAGGCGGCGTCCTTTCGGCGGGTGGAGCGAAGCTTTCGAGCGGCCGGGCAGCGGCGCGCGATCTCGTCGCGCTCGGCCAGCGGCGCGAGGGCCGCGGCCAGGCGGGCGCGCTCACGCGGGGCGAGCGTCTCGACGAACTCCTCGATGCCCGCGAGGCGCATCGCGCTCAGGCGGTCGAGGACGACGGCGGCCTCGGACGTCGCCCGCACCCGCTTCATCCGGCGGTCGGCCGCGTCCTCGGTGCGGGTGACGAGATCGCGCTGGACCAGGCCGTCGATCGCGCGGCTGACGGCGGGGAGCGAGAGCTCGAGACGGTCGGCGATGTCCTTCAGCGAGGCCTCGTCGAGGTCGTCGACGAGCAGGTGCAACGCGCGCAGCTGGGTGAGAGAGAGCTCAAGCTCGCCCACGGCCTTGACGTAGTCGTCGCCGTGCGCGTGCAGCACGTACTTGACGAAGCCGTAGAGGTGGCGGGACAACTGATCCCGGGCGGGACGCTGCGTGGACATGCTCTCCGTATCGGTCGTTGCTTGCATGCATGCAAGTATTGCACAGACGTATGCTGATTGGCCACGCAGCCAAAGTGACGTTCGTCACTCCGTCCGGCCGCATCCGTAGCGTGAAAAGCTGTCATGGAAGCCGCCACACCACTGCATCGGCCGAACGTCCGCACCATCGGGGACCGCCTCGCGATCGACGGGCTGGTCGTTCACGACGAAAGCGCCGTGCGCCTGGTGCGCGAGCGCGAGGAGGCGGGGGAGGACCCGGTGCGGGCGGTGGTCGAGGCCGTCGAGATCGGCGCGCGCGTGCTCGACCGGGAACAGGCGGGCGCGAACGCCGACTTCGTGCGCGGCGAGTTCGACCGCACGGCGCGCGAGGTCGAGAACGCGTTCACCGAGCGCGCGAAGGAGGTCGCCGACGAGCTGGGCAAGCGGGTCGACGAGGCGTTCGGCCCCGACAGCGGCCACGTCACGAAGGCGCTCGCGAGGCACTTCTCGGACGACAGCGACTCGGCCGTTCAGAACCGCGTGCGCGACGTCGTCCTGGAGGTGATGGCGCGCTCGCGCGAGGACCTCTTGAAGCAATTTTCGAGCGCCGACGGGCACAACCCGCTCGCCGAGTTCAAGCAGAGCGTGAGGACGGTGCTCCAGGACGCCGCAGAGCGACAGGACGGCAACCTCACCCGCCTCGAGGAGCGCATGGCGGCGATGCAGATGGGGCTCCAGGCTCTGCGCGACGAGAGCCTGAAGGAGGAGGAGCTAAGGGCCGAGCGCGAGCGGGGCACGGCCAAGGGCCGCACCTTCGAGGAGGCCGTCTTCGAGGCGATCGACGTCATCGCCGCCGCCCAGGGCGACGACTGCGAGGCGGTGGGTGACCTGCGCGGCGCCACGGGGAGGGTGGGGGACGTGCTCGTCGCCATCGATGCCTGCAACGGACCGCCGCGGGGGCGGATCGTCTTCGAGGCGAAGAACGCGAGGATGTCGAGGAAGAACGCGTTCGAGGAGCTCGACGAGGCGATGCGCGAGCGCGACGCCGACTTCGCCGTGATGGTCGTGCCGGCGGACGACAAGCTGCCGGCGAAGACGCGCCCGCTCCACCAGTACCACGGCGACAAGCTGCTCGTCTCGTACGACCCCGCCGCCGACGCAAGCCTCGCGCTCGAGGTGGGCTACGCGCTCGCCAGGGCGCGCGTGCTGATGGCGGGGTCGGACGCCGACGGGATCGACGCCGCCGCCCTGCGCGACACGGTGGAGCGCGCCCTCGGGGCGATGGACGACGTCCGCCGGGTCAAGTCGCAGCTCACGGGCGCCACCTCGAGCATCGATAGCGCACGGTCGATCCTCGACGAGATGGCGGGCCGCGTGCGCGCGCACCTCGCGGAGATCGACGAGCTAGTGATCGCCGCCGGCGCGGAGCGCGCCGACCAGCAGCGGTTGGTCGACTAGCGGGCGTCCTTCGCAGGAAACGGGCGGACTTCGCCCTCAGTGCTCTGCGTCGGGCGGCGCCAGCGCGCGGTTACGGCAGCAGGACGGTGCCCGAGGAAGACTGCCTCGGGGGTCCGACGTGCAACTTCGCGGACGTGACCTGGCGGACCACGGCGCTCTCGGATCCGGCGACCACGGTGTAGTTGCCCGGCTTCAGGTTCTGCTGGATGTGCCCGGTGTCGAGCGGGTTGATCGGGCCGACCTCCTCGGAGATGTTGTTAGGCCCACCCTGCAGCGTGACGGTGTGCGACTGCTGCGTCTGGTTCGAGATCAGGAGGTCGATTGGGCCGGCGCCGAACTTCGCCGGCTCGACGGAAACGGCCTTGTCGGTGATCACTCCCGACAGGTGCAGCGGGACCGGCGGGCGCGGCTTGTTCTTGAAGTCGCTTCCGCCGCCGCACCCCGAGCCGCCAAGGATCGACAGAGCGACTGTGAGGAGCAGTGCGGCGCGGGTCCATCCGACTCTCGTCTTCCTCCCCCACATCCCTTCGCCGAACCCTATCCGAACCATACGGACGTACGCTCGGAAATCAGCTTGTCGACCTCGGTCTGGATGCGCGCGCGGATCCCCTCGGCGGTCGACCCGACGAACTCGAGATCCTCGGCGTCCTCCGCGCCGTGCGCGTCGAGAGCGACCGGCGGAAGGAAGCGGATCTTGAACTTCGCGGGCATGTACATGAGGCCTGCGGCGAGCCCGAACTGCGGAAACGCGTGGTTGATCGGAAAGTAGATGAGGCCCGTGAGGCGCTGCAGCAGCGGCACGTGGGCGAAGATCGGCATGGCTTCCTCGGCGCCGATGACCGCGACCGGCACGATCGGCACGCCCGCGTCCATGGCCGTCTTCACGAAGCCGCCCCGACCGAAGCGGCGCAGTCGGTAGCGCTGCCAGAACAGCTTGCGGCTTCCCTTCTGACCCTCGGGGAACACCAGGACGAGCCGGCCCTCGTCGCGCAGCAGACGGCGCGCGTTCGCCGGGTGAGCGGCGACCAGGCCGATCTTGTTGGTGAGCATGCCGACGCCCGGATAGCCCTTGAACCAGTGCTCGCCGAGCATGTAGAGGGGACGCGGCGAGGGATGTTCGTTGCGGATCGCCTGCATGATCATCGGCCCGTCTGGCGGCAGCGCCCCGGAGTGATTCGACACGAGCAGCGCCCCGCCTTCAGCGGGGACGTTCTCGAGTCCCTCGACCTCCACCCGGAACCAGTAGCGGTAGTAGAAGTTCAGCATCGGCTCGAGCAGCCGGAAGACGCGCTCCGAACGGCCCCAGTCGTCGAGCTCGCGACCGGGCTCGTCGGCCGGGATGAGGTCGCGCAACAGGCGCGGGTCCCTCGGGCCGTCGTCGTCGGCCGGCTCGAGTCTCGGCAGCTCGAACGGGTCCTCGCGCGGGTCGTAGCCTGTCGCTCGCGGCTGCCGGTCCTCGGCGTCGACCAGCGAAGGGTGCGGTCCCCCCAGTAGCGGGCTGTCGGCGCTCAGACGCCCGCGACGAGCTGTCGCTCGTCGTCGAGCTCCCTGAGTCTCTTCTGCAAGCGGTCCCACGACTCGTCCTCCGCCTCCTCGTAGTCCCGGCCCGCGAGACCCCTCAGGCTGTCGGTGTAAGCATCCCAGGCCTGGCGCTCGCGCTGCTCGATGTCGGCCAGTCGGCGCGCCTTGTGGTCGGAGATGTAGGTCGTCATGCGATGGCCCGCGTTGGTGGATGCGCTTCGTCGGCTTTGGGCCATGGTACCCGGGATCGCCGCCGCCGGATCATCGTCTCGGCGCCGGGAGGGCGCGGGTACAGTGGCCGGGCACCGTGAGCTCGCACGACGGCGACGTCCCGCCGAAACGCACTCGCACGCGACGAGCCCGCTGGCCGCTCATCGCGGCGGCGGCCGTGGTGCTGCTGGTGGTCGCCGCCCTCGCGGTGGCCGGGGGCGGCTCGGACCGTCGCCGGTCGACGGTCGACCTGTCGAGCGACCGGACGCTGGCCTCCATCGCACGCGCGCGCGGCGGAACGCCAGCGGGGCCGAACGGCGCCACCCCGGCCGGGGTGGCGCCAGGGGCCGGAGGAACCCGGGGCCCCGCCTCGGTCAACGGCAAGGTTGGCGGCGCGGACCCGCTGGCTGGCGCGGCAGGCGCCACCGGGGTGAGCCCCGGCGCGCCCTCGGACGCCCAGGTCAAGGCCGAGATACGCCAGGCCGAGCGGCTTGGACTATTCGGCGGCGGCGTGGGAGCCGGAGGCTGGGTGTTCCCGCTGCGTCCGCTCTCGCGCGTGCTCGCGGCCAGCACCTGGACCGAGGACCAGGGCGTCGACATATCCACGCGCGGCTGCGGTCCCCAGGTGGTGGAGGTCGCCATGACCTCGGGGACCATCGTGCAGGAGGGCATCTCCGGCTTCGGACCGGACGCGCCCGTGCTGCGGATCGACTCGGGCAGCGAGCGCGGTCGCTACATCTACTACGGCCACGCGGCGCCGGCGCTGGTCGCGGTGGGCACCCACGTACGCGCGGGGCAGGCGATCGCCGAGATCGGCTGCGGCCGCGTCGGGATCTCCACGGGACCGCATATCGAGATCGGGATCAGCGTGCGCGGCGGCCCGCCGTGCTGCCCGGGCTGGGGAGTCACCGCGCCCGAGATGGACGGGATCCTCCACCGGCTGGTGCACCGCTAGCGACTGCCGGTCGTGAAGGACCAGCTGCGCTGCTTGACCGGCAGCTGGTTGTCGCCGCCGTCCATGATCGCCGACCCCAGGCTGACCTTGTACCTCGCGCGCCCCTTCAGCGCGCTCTTCGGGGTCAGCACGGCGCGACGCCGCGTCCTGTCGTACTTGACGCGGGCGGACACCGCACGTCCACCGGGGCCGATCAGCTTGAGCGAGCGCGTGCTCACCCCGGCGACCCCCTCGGAGAAGGACACGACTATCGACGTCTTGCGCGCCACGCCCCGCTTGCCGACGCCCGGCGAGCGCTTCGCGACCGATGGCGGGGTGAAGTCGGTCGAGATCCGGGCGCCCGTGCCCTGGCCGTCCTTCGTGAAGTCCCAGTCCCCGGTCGCCTGGGAGAAGCCGTCCTGGCTCGTGTCGGCGTTGATGAGAGCCGCCGTGATCCGCGAGAACCGACCCGGGCCGTCGAGCGTCACCGCGGTCCTGCCACCGTTCGGCAGCCGGTTCATCTCGACGTCCACGGATCCCGTGGAGTCGGGCCCCTGGCGGCCGATCAGGGCGACAGCGCCCGCCGTCCCGCCCGGCAGCGATCCGATCAGCTTGATCCGCGCGACGGATGTGGGTGTGACGTTCAGCAGCGCGTAGGCCGTGTGGTCGAGGCTTCCGTTGATCCCGGCGGCGCCGGCGGTCAGGGTGCCCTGGCGCTGCACGTCCGGCCACGAGTCGCCCTCGGCAAATGGACTCTGAGACGAGTGCCACTCCGCGGTGTCCGCGGCGAAGCGGGTGAACGCGTCGAAGAAGTTGGTGCCCCGCGGGAGGAGCGCGGCCTGGTACGCCGCCGGGCCGAACGAGGGCGGGTTGGTCGAGAGCGAGTGCTCCCAGATGGAGCGAATCGTGTCCTGTCCGTAGTGCGCGTCGAGCCACCGGTTCCAGACCGCGTCGCCGTAGACCTTGATGTTGCGCCCGTCGTTCGGGTCGGCGGAGTTGAACCGCGTGAGCGGCACCTGGGACATCTGCGCCCACGGCCCCATGTACGAGACGTAGTCGTTGACGTCGGTGTAGACCTTGTCCTCCATCCAGACCGCGCTCGCCTCGAACATCCACGTGTCCTGGAGCACGTCGTAGCCGAACTGGAGGACGTGGTTGTACTCGTGCGCCGCAGTCACCTCCATCGGCTCGAGGTAGCTGTTGTAGCGCGAGAACTGGGCGTGGCTGTAGTCGTTGTCCATCACCAGGTAGGACGCCTGGGAGTTCGATGACTGGCCGGGGTCCGGCGTCGAGTAGCCGAAGATGCCGTCGCCGCCGACGTCCTTGATGTAGACGTCGACCTTGTTCAGGTCGCCGCCGCGGGTGTCGTCGCTCACCGGCGCGCGCCAGCCCATCTGGACGTTCTCGACCTGGTACACGTTCTCGAAGACGCCCGCCATCGTGGTCACGTACGCGGGGACGACGCTGGGGGAGGCGCCCGGCGGCGCGTCCGCGGTCGTGTCGACCCAGTGGATGCAGAAGTGCGGCGTGCAATAGGGAGCATGCTCCGGGACCGAGTAGCCGGAGCCGGCGGGGTCGTCCACGCCGTCCGTGGGGCGCTCGAGCAGTCGCCGCGCCTCGGCATGGTCGCGGCCGTGCAGGGACTCGAGCCGGACGGTCAGCTCCTTCAGGAGCGGCGTGACCTCGAAGCCCGTCTTCACCCCGTGGCCGGTCAGCGCCGCCTTGGCGCGCTGGAGCGCCTGCACCGCCTCCCGCCGGGCCTTGACGCCGCCACCCTCCATGAGGCTCGGCGGCGTGGCGTGCGCCGTGGCGGGGCCGGCGAGCAGGGCGCCCGCAAGCAGGATGAGGGTGAGACGTCGTGGCACGCGGGGTCCTCTTGAAACACCCTCGGCGCGGAGAGGGTGCGGCTTGAGCCGATGATGGCGGCGCTAGATAAGAGGAAGGTCAACGATCTTCGCGGTTGCGCCCGATTCTCCCACCTCGAGCACGTCGCCCGGCGCAGCCTCGCGCCGGACGACCGCGAGCGCGATCGGGCCAAGCACCGGAGAGATGGAGACCGATCCGACGGCGCCCACCGCGCGGCCGTCGAGTCGCAGCTCGTCCCCGCGGGCGCCCGGCTCCGACAACCGGAGCCCGCGGAGATGGCGGTTCGGCTTGCCCTTGTAGTGCAGCCGGGCCACCGTCTCCTGGCCCACGTAGCACCCCTTCGTGAAGCTCACGGCGCGCTCGTTGAGCCCGGCCTCCTCGGGGATGGTGTCGGTGTCGAAGTCGAGGCCGAGGCGCGGGCGGCCGGACTCGATGCGCAGGCACTCGGCGGCGTCCTCCGAGACCTCGTCGACGTCGAGCGCGGCGCGTACGCCGTCGGCGTCGGACGCCGCGCAGATCACATCGACTCCCAAGTGGGTGGTCACGTACAGCCCGTGCTCGCCCTCCACGAACGAGTGCTCGACGCCGGGCGGCTCCACGTCGAGCGTCGAGCGGGCGGCCGGGCCGAGGAGCGACAGGATCGCTCGCTCGGCGGTCACGTCCTCGACGCGCACGTCTCGCCCGATTCCGTACATGCGAACGGTCTGCTCGAGGATGGCCTGGAGCCCGGGCTCCGTATCGAGCCACACCCGGTCCGCTCCCCGGAGCACTCGCATGTCCGCGCGCACCTTCCCCTTGTGGCTGAGGAGCGCGGCGTAGCAGCCGGTGCCCTCGGACAGCGCCTCGACGTCGTTGGTCACCTGCCCCTGGAGGAACTCCAGCGCTTCTCCGCCGAACAGCGTGACCTTGCCGCGGGAAGACCGATCCACCAACCCGACGGCGTCACGAAGCAGCTCGTATTCCGTCGCTTGGATCACGAGCCGATCGTAGCGGGGGTATAGGTTTCGGCCATGGCGCTGGCGGAGGTCTTCGACCGGGTGGTCTCGTCGCTTCCTCCGGACTGGTCGCAGATCGAGCTCGACCTCCGGATCGACGACGAGGAGCGCTACGTCGAGGCCACGACGATGCTCGTCCAGATCAACGCCCAGCCCTACTCGCGGCACGACTGGCACTGGCGGCTGGCGGCTGCGCGCGAGTTCGGGCACGCGGCCGCGCCGGAGACTGTCCGCGGCACGCTTGCCCTCCTGGACGAGCAGGGGATCGGGGGCGAGCTCGAGCTCCGGGAGGTCCGCGTGGGGCGAGTGGAGGTGACGCAGATGTGGGGCCGCCCGGAGTCGGTGCGTCAGGAGTTCCGCCGCCGGCGCGCCCAGTGATGGCGCGCGTCGCGCTGCTCTGCCCCGACCTCCTGTTCGGCTCGAAGGTCGAGGGCGCGCTCCGCGCGGCCGGCCACGATGTCACCCGCTACGACGGCGAGGACATGGCCCGGGCCGCGATTCCCGAGTCCGACGTCCTCGTTGTCGACCTGAACGCCGACGACTACGACGGAGCCGTGCTCGTCGAGTCGATGCGCATGGGGCGGGAGCTCGAGGGTGTTCCAGTCCTCGGCTTCTACGCCCACCTCGACCAGGCCACGCGCGCCCGCGCGGAGCAGGCCGGCTACGACCTCGTGGTCCCCCGGTCGCGAATGGCGCGGGAGACCGCGGACCTCGTGGCCGGGCTGGTGGCGACGTGAGCCGCGAGCGCGGCGGCGACGGCGAGGCCCGGACCGCCGTGGTCACCGGCGCGTCGAGCGGGATCGGCGAGGCCACGGCCCGGAAACTCGCGCGCGATGGCTGGCGGGTCGTCTTGATCGCGCGCCGTCAGGACCGCCTCGACGCCCTGGCTGGCGAGCTCGAGGGCGCGTCGGCGCTCGCGGTCGATCTCACCGACGCGGACGCCCCGGAGCGCGTGCGAACCGCAGTCGAGGATCGCTTCGGCGGCCGGCTGAAGTTGCTCGTGAACAACGCCGGGTCGTCGCGGCGGGCGTTCTTCGGCGACCCAGAGAAGGGCGGCTACGCCACCGTGCGGGCGGTCATGGACGTGAACTTCGACGCCGTGGTCCGCCTGACCGAGGCGCTCCTCCCGCTCCTTCGGGACTCCGCGCCCAGCGCGATCGTGAACGTGTCGTCGGTGGCCGGGCGGGTGGCGTACCCGAAGGGCGGGGCGTACTCGGCGTCGAAGTTCGCGCTGGCCGGCTGGAGCGAGGCCCTGCACCACGAGGAGCGCTCGCAGGGCGTGCACGTCGGGCTCGTACTGCCGGGGTTCATAGCCACGGAGGGGTTCCCGCAGGAGGATCTCACCGCGAAGGCGGCCACCCGCTGGGTCGTCTCGAGGCCGGAGAAGGTGGCCGACGCAATCGTCCGGGCGGGCCCGGGCGGCAGGCCCGAGGTGGTCGTGCCGCGCGGTTACCGAATCGTGCCGGTCCTGCGGGCGCTGGCGCCGGGACTGGTGCGGCGCGTGGCAGGCGGGATGCGCCGGTAGCAGGAGTTCGACCCGGGGACGGAGAAAGTACCCGCGAGCGGGGCACACTGCGCCCGCTTTCGGCCGCGCGCGGCGCGGCCGCGGAGAAAGAGATCGAGGAGGCCCAAGTGCAAGAGCGAGGTCCCGCCGCTTACGTTGCCGAGTTCCTCGGCACATTCGGGCTTGTGTTCGCCGTCACCGCGTCGGTCGTGCTGTTCGCCCCGGCGCCGGTCGCCACCGCACCCCTCGTGCCGGGAGTCACGGGCCAGTTCCAGGACTTCGCAGTCATCGGGCTGGTGCACACGTTCGCGCTCTTCTTCCTGATCCAGACCTTCGCGCTCATCTCGGGCGCCCACCTCAACCCGGCGATCACGGTCTCGTTGACCGCGATCCGCCAGATCCGGGTCGTCGACGCCGCGATCTACATCGTCATGCAGCTGGCGGGCGCGACACTCGCCGCCCTCTTCACGAAGTCGCTCATGACCGGGGTCAACCCGGGCGTCCACTACGGGGCGCCGTCGATCAGCCTCGACCGGGTCGGCACGACACTCGGCGCGATGGGCGCCGAGGCGATCGGCACCCTGTTCCTCGTGCTGGCCGTGGTCGCCGTGGCCGTGAACCCCACCGGTCTCAAGGACTGGTCGGGACTCGTCATCGGAGCCACGCTGGGCTTCTCGGTGATGATCATCGCGCCCCTCACGGGCGGTTCCTTCAACCCGGCGCGCGCGTTCGGTCCCGCGGTCGTCGCCCACCACTTCGGCGACGCCGGCAAGTGGCTCCTGGTGTACGTCCTCGCCGCGGTCGTCGGAGGGGTCCTGGCTGCCGCCGGGTACTTCTGGCTGTTCATCCAGCCGGGGAAGAAGGGCGTCACCGGAATGGAACCGGTCGGCTGAGCGCCACGCCAGCCGGGCCATGAACCTGCCGGCGTAGACTCCGCCGCCCATGCGGCGCGTCACCTTCTCGCGCAACTTCACGCTGTCGCTGTCGCGGACTTGCCGCTGCTACTGCAAGTACTGCTCGTTCGCGACCCACCGGGCGCACCTCTACGCCCCGGATGAGGTCGAGAGGATGCTCGACGACGCCGGGCGCAGGGGTGCGAAGGAGCTACTCGTCCTCACCGGCGAGCGGCCGGAGGTGAACCCGGAGGTCGCCGACCGGCTGCGCGAGTACGGGCACGAGAGCTTCACCTCGTACGTCGCGTGGGCGTGCGAGCGGGGCCTCGACCGCGGGTTGCTCCCGCACACCAACCTCGGCGTCCTCTCGCGCGACGACCTGGCGCGGCTGCGCGAGGTCACTGCGTCGCAGGGACTAATGCTCGAGTCGATCTCCGAACGGCTGATGGCCACCGTCCACGCGGGCTCGCCGACCAAGCATCCGGCGCGGCGGATGGAGACGATCCGGCTCGCGGGCGAGCTGGGGATCCCGTTCACCAGCGGCATCCTGGTCGGCATAGGGGAGACCCCCGAGGAACGCGTTCGCTCGCTCGAGGCGCTGGCGGCCGTCCATGCCGAGTACGGCCACCTGCAGGAGGTGATCCTCCAGAACTTTGTCCCGCACCCGCGCTACTACGGGCGCGAGCCGGCGCAGATCGCCGACGCCGCCCAGCGGTCCGGCGAGAACGGCGCGGCGTCCGAGCTCCCCTTGCCCGACTGGGCCAACCCGATCTCGCTCGACGACATGCGCCAGCTGGTGCGCGAGTGCCGCCGGCTGATGCCGGACGTCGGCATCCAGATCCCGCCCAACCTCTCCGACTGGTGGCTCCCCCTGGTCGACGAGGGGGCGACGGATCTCGGCGGCCTCTCAGCCAACGGCGACCACATCTCGCCCGAGCACCCGTTCCCGTCGCCCCATCGCATGCGCAAGCAGCTCGCGCCCCGCGGCTACGCGCTGACGGAGCGACTCTGCGTCTATCCGCAGTACATGACTCCGGAATGGCTCGACCAGAGCGTGCTCGACGTCGTGAAGCGCAGGTACTGGAGCTTCATCCCGCGGCGCGGGTCCGGACGTCGCGAGGACCGCCTCATCCGGCGGGACCTCGTGCCCGGCGCGATCGCAACGGGCAGGGAGGGGGAGTGGTTGAGCGAGGAGGAGCTCACCGCGCTATTCGCGGAGACGCGGCCGGAGGCGATCGAGGACATGCGGCAGGCCGCCGACGAGCTCCGCTCCGAGCTGGCCGGCGACGAGGTCACGTTCGTCGTCAACCGCAACATCAACGTGTCGAACGTCTGCATCGTGGGCTGCGCCTTCTGCGGGTTCGGGCAGGGACGCAGGTCGCCCGACGCATACGAGCACGACCGCGAGGAGTTCGTGCGGCGCGTCGAGGAGGCCGTGGACGCCGGCGCGACGGAGATCTGCATGCAGTCCGGCATCCACCCCGACTGGACGCTCGAGTCGTACGAGGGCTGGCTGCGGCTCGCGAAGGAGACGGCGCCGGACATCCACCTCCACGCGTACTCGCCCATGGAGGTCGACCGGATGTGCGAGGTGTCGGGCCTAGACCCGCGGTCGGTCTTCGCGCGGCTGCTCGACGCCGGCCTCGGCTCCACGCCGGGCACGGCGGCGGAGGTCCTGCACGACGGCGTCCGCGAGCGCATCTCCCCGAACAAGCTGCCGGTCCGGCGCTGGGTCGAGATCGTCGAGGCGGCGCACGCCAGTGGCGTGCGCTCGAGCTCGACGGTGATGTTCGGGCACGTGGAGGAGCCGTGGGAGCTCGCCGAGCACATGCGAGTGGTGCGTGGCTTGCAGGAGCGAACCGGCGGCTTCACCGAGTTCGTCCCGCTCTCCTTCATCCCGTTCCACACCCTGCTCGGGCGAACGCACGGGATCGAGGAGATCTCGCGCGAGGAGAACCTGAAGCACACGGCCGCGTTCAGGCTGGCGCTCGGGCGGAGCGTCCGGAACCTGCAGGCGAGCTGGGTGAAGATGGGCCTCGACGCGGCGACCGAGTCGCTTCGGTGGGGCGTGAACGACCTGGGCGGCACCCTGATGGAGGAGTCCATCAGTCGGATGGCGGGTTCCTACCACGGCACGATGCTCACGCCGGAGCAGCTCGTGGACGCCGCCCACGCCGCCGGGCGCCCGGCGGCCCAGCGCGACACCCTCTATCGGGTCTTACAGACATACTGACGGTATGCTTTCTGGCTCACCCTAGGTAAGCGAGCCAGGAGGGGTCCCGACGGTGGCTGACTACACGCTCAAGAAGATCGATGACATGGACGCGGCGTTCAGCGGCGGCTTCAAGCGAGCGCGCGCGGAGCTCGGCGTCGAGGCGTTCGGGATGCAGGTGCTCGACTTCCCGCCAAACGTCACCCAGTACCCGGAGCACGACCACGCCGAGTCGGGGCAGGAGGAGGTCTTCCTCGTGCTGAACGGGGAGGCGGAGATCGAGACGCTCGATCCTGACACCATCGTGCGGGTTGGGCCGAGAGCGAGGCGCAAGATCTACAGCGGGGATGAGCCCGTGCGCATCCTTGCGCTCGGCGGCGTCCCGGGGCAGGCGTACGAGGCCCCGAATATCACGAAGCTGGGCCAGCCGGACGCACTCCCGCCGCAGTCGAACTAGGAGTCGGGTCCTTTCGGCGGCGGCGCTCGCGATCGCGGGCGCCGCGCTGGCGTGGCCGGCGGTGGCGTCCGCCGACTGCCTGGGCGACGCGCCGTCCGTGAGCCCCGTGACGCCCAAGCCGGGCGGGCGCGCTCTCGCGTTCGGCATATACCCGGGCGGGCCGGCGGGCCAGGTCGTCGTGCCGGCGCCGTCCGTGCCCGACGACCAGTCCAAGATCCTCGCCGCGCTCGACCGCCTGCGTCCGGTCGACGGCCCCTTCACACTTCACCTGTACCGCTCGTACTCGTCCGACTCGGCGGACGCGAGGGAGGAGGTGGAGCAGCGCAGGCTGGTCGACCTCTACACGAGTCGCGGCTATGGCGTTGAGATCGTGCTGCGCTACAGGCGCAGCGGCGACGTGCCGGGCTATGTGAAATTCGTGCGCGGGGTCGTGGACCGGTTCGGCTCGAACCCGCTCGTCACGGGCCTCCAGGTCACCAACGAGGTCAACTTCACGGCGTCGGGCGACTCGTCCGACGGCGCGTACTCCGGGGCGCGGGACGCGCTCATCCAGGGCGTGATCGCGGCCAAGGACGAGACACGGCGGCTCGGCTACTCGCAGCTGCGGATCGGCTTCAACTGGTTCTACCGGACCGATCCGAACAGCGAGGACGGGTTCTGGAGCTACCTGCACGACCACGGCGGCGCGCCGTTCGCAGCGTCGGTCGACTGGGTCGGGCTCGACGTCTACCCGGGCACCTTCTTCCCGCCGGGCACCCCGCCCGATCGGACCGGCGACTTCGTGGTGAACGCGCTCAGCCAGCTGCACGGCTGCTTCCTCCACGAGGGTGGGCTGTCGAAGTCCACTCCGATCCACGTCGAGGAGAACGGCTACCCGACGGCGCCGGGCCGCTCGTACGCCGACCAGGAGACCGCGCTGCGGTCGATGCTCGGCGCGGCCAACACGTACCGGGCCAACTACGACGTGACCGACTACTTCTGGTTCGACCTGCGCGACGCCGACTCGAGCAGCCCGAACTTCCAGCAGCAGTACGGCCTCGAGACGAGCGCCTACGCCCCGAAGCCGGCGTTCGACGCGTTCCGAACGCTCGTCCGGCAGCTGAGCATCCGCCAGCCGCCGCCCCCGGCCGTGGTGCGCCTGCCGAACACGCGCCTGCGCGTGTTGATCCTGCGGGCTCGCTGCTACCGGCGCGGGGTCTTCGTCGACCTTCGCGGCGACGGCGTGCCGCGCGTCAGGCGGGTCGACTTCTACGCGCGCGGGCGCCGGGCGGCGGACTCACACGCGCCATTCAAGCGCCACATCCGGTTGCACCGCACGCGGATGGCGAAGCGCATCCGTGTGCTCGCGCGGATCAGGCTCAGCGCCGGCCGGACCTCGGCGCGGCGTTCCGTCCGCTGCCGGATCAGGCGCTGACCGCTACAGCCCGGTCGGGTGGCGGGCCTTGAAGCGGCGCTCCCATGGCCGCTCGAGGCGCCAGCGCGGGCCGCTCTCACCGGCGCCGGAGGTGTCGAAGCGTAGGCCGGCGACGACCATGTACGCGTGCCCGTTCGTCGCGAACACGGTGATCCAGCGGCCGGCTCCCGCCTTGCCCCACTTCATGAAGCTGCGGGAGTCGAGCGGCGAGGCAAGCAGCCCGCCGCCGTGGAGGGCATAGGAGACGCTGCCCGAGCAGTCGTAGCCGGTGTCCTTCCACGAGCCGTGGCCGCCGCCCCACTTGTAGGGCTTGTGGCGGATCTTGTTGGCGGCCCAGATCACCTGCTTCACCTTGACCGGCGCGCGCGAGGGAGCGTAGGCCAGGCCGCGGATCACGACGGCGCTCGTCCCCCCGACCTCCGGGCCCGACGCACCCGGCACGACCGGCGGGCCGATGCCGCCGTTGACGGGTGGCTGCACCCCGCCGAGCGTCGTGGTCGCCGAGGCGCCCGAAGCTGCGGCGCCGAGCCCCACGGAGGCGATCGCGAGCGCGAGCACGGG
>Ga0209577_10003185_pt1 | contig 15473 bp, 17 predicted proteins | sample GraSoiAngelo_109_FD_185874 | JGI IMG/M metagenome (GOLD analysis project Ga0209577, IMG submission 185874) | Grasslands soil microbial communities from the Angelo Coastal Reserve, California, USA - 14_0903_12_20cm (SPAdes) (version 2) | ecosystem: Environmental > Terrestrial > Soil > Grasslands...
GCAGGTGACGAGCTTCCTCGCCGCCGATCGCCTGTCGGCGGTCGATGCCATGGCGGTCATCAGCCGCGCGCGAGCGCAACTGCAGGCGCTCGGCGAGCCGCAGCCGACCGCCGAGCAGATTGCGCGCGTGCTCGCCGGCGGCCCGATCGAGCTACCGGGTGGCGCTATCCAAGCGCCCGGCATGCTCACCGCGAGCGGCCATCCGGCGGTGATCCGCAGCCAGATCGTCGCCGCGGGCACGCCGCTGCCCGGCAGCGCGTATTCGGCCGCGGCCGGTGGCACCGCGCCGCCAAGCGCGGCGCGTCAAATGGCGATCCAGCAGCTCCTCGCCGTTGGCATCGTCAATCCATCCGAAGACCAGATCCGCACGGCGCTCGTCGGCGGCGTCGTGAACACGGTGAACGGCCCCTATCAGCTCCCTGGAATCCTCAAGTAAGGAGCGCCCATGAAACGCATCGTCCTTCTCCTCGCCGCGCTCGCCGCGCCGGCAGTCGCGAGCGCGCAAACCGCGCAGTTCCAGGTCGGCTCGCAGCCGGCACTCGAAGTGCAGCGACTCGCGCCGCAGCTTGTCGCCTTCGCCGGCGGCGACCTCAACTTCGCCAATCTGGTGAACGGCCTCGCGCTCGGCCTGCCCGTCACGCTCAGCTCCGCGACCGCGCCGGGCGTGACGCAGGTCGTGACCTTCACGCCGGCAGGCACGATGTCGGTGACGCAGATCGCGCAGCTCCTCGAGAGCGCGCGCCAGTCGCTGATCGCGCGCGGCATCGCCACGCCCACGGCGGAGCAGCTCGGCACCGTCCTCACCGGCGGCACCCTCTCCACTGCAGTCGGCACGACGCCAGTCACCGGACTCGTCGGCACCTCCACGGGCCTCGCCACCAACACGACGAGCAACGTGAGCCCGGCGGTGGCGCAGCAACAGGCCATCTCCTCCGCGGTGGCCGGCGGCACCGCACGACGCAACATGAGCGACAGTACCTTCCCGCGCGGCATCAGCGACACGCCGCCGCAACCCGCGCCGACGCCGGCGCCCGGCGTGGTGACCACCGCGCCCGGGACAACCGCACCAGCGACCAGCGCGCCGGTCACCAGCACGCCCGCGACCCGACGCTAAAAAATGGGCAGCGTGCTCTACCTCGACCGCGGCATGCGGCGCCGGAGTAACGGCGGCGCCGCCGCGGCCGCGCGCGTCCAGACGCACGCGCCTTCGCTCCTGCGGCCGGGCTACAACTGCTGGGCGGTGTCGCGCGCCGAGCGCGTCGCGACGCTCGTCGATGCGGCGGACTACTACAAGGCGTTCTACGAGGCGGCGCTGCGCGCGCGCCACTCGATCAGCATCCTCGCTTGGGACTTCAACAGCCAGACGCGGCTGCACTTCGACCCGGTGGAGGCGAACGGGCCGCCGGCGCTGCTCGGCGAGTTTCTCAACTGGCTGGTGCACCGGCGCCACTCGCTGCACGTGCATGTCCTCAACTGGGACTACCCGATGGTGTTCGGCACCGACCGGGAATTCCCGCCGCTCTACGGCTTCGGCTGGACGCCGGCGCGGCGCGTACACCTGCGCTACGACGACACGCATCCGTTTGCCGGCTGCCAGCACCAGAAGATCGTGGTGATCGACGATGTGGTGGCCTTCATCGGCGGCATCGACCTCACGGTGCGCCGCTGGGACTCGCCCGAGCATCTCGCGCACGATCCGCGCCGCATCGCCTACGGCAAGCCCTATCCGCCGTTCCACGACCTGATGGTGCTCCTCGACGGCGAGGCGGCCCGCAGCCTCGCCACGCTCACGCGCGAGCGCTGGCAGGCTGCGACGGGGCAGAAGCTGAAGCCCGTCACCGCGCAGGGCCCGCACGACGACGATCCGTGGCCGCCTTCCTTCGCCGCCGAGCTGCAAAGCGTCGAGGTGGGCATTGCGCGCACCGCGCCGCCGCGCGGCGAGCTCCCCGCCATCAAGGAGGTGGAGAAGCTCTACCTCGACATGATCGCCGCGGCGGAGAAGTCGCTCTACATCGAGAACCAGTACTTCACCGCCCCGCGCATCGCGGCGGCGCTCGAGAAGCGCCTGGCCGAGCCCGACGGGCCGGAGATCATCCTCGTGCTGCGGCTCCTCTCGCACGGCTGGCTCGAAGAGCACACCATGCACGTCCTGCGCACGCGCTTGATCGAGCGACTGCGCAAAGCCGACCGCCATGGGCGCTTCCACGTCTACTACCCGCACGTGCCTGGGTTGCCGGAGGGCTGCTGCCTCGACGTGCACTCGAAGCTGATGATCGTGGATGAGCGCGTGCTGCGCATCGGCAGCTCCAACCTCTGCAACCGCTCGCTTGGCCTGGATACGGAGGCCGATGTCGCGATCGAGGCGCGCGGGCGGCCGCAGGTGGCGAACGTGATCCGTCGCTTCCGCGAGCATCTGCTGGCGGAGCATCTGGGCGTGCCGGCGGAGAAGGTGCGCATGGAGATCGATCGGACGGGCGCTCTGCAGGGCGCGATCAAGACGCTCGCGCACGACGGCCGTTCGCTGCGCGAGCTCGCGACGCTGCCCGAATGGCCCGCGGCGATCGTCAACGTCGCCGCGGTCGCCGATCCCGATGAGCCGATCGCGCTCGATGCGCTGCTCGTCGAGCGCCACCACGAAGGCGACATGACGCCGCTCGAGAAGCCCGCGTGGGTGCAGCTCGGCATGATCGCCGCGCTGCTCATCGCCCTCACCGCGCTCTGGCGCTGGACGCCGCTCGCGCACACCGTGAGCCCGGAGGTGGTGATCGGCTGGGCGAAGGACTTCGGCAGCCGCTGGTGGGCGCCGCCGCTCCTCATGCTTCTCTACACGCCGGCGTGCCTCATCATGTTCCCGCGGCCCCTCATCACCCTCGCCGCGGTGATGGCCTTCGGGCCGTGGCTCGGGTTCGGCTACGCGCTGCTTGGCGTCTGCGCCTCCGCGGTCGTCACCTACTACATCGGCCGGCGCATGAAGCGCGACACGGTGCGGCGGCTCGCCGGACCGAAGCTCGATCGCATGATCGAGGTGCTGAAGAAATACGGCCTGCTTGCGATGACGTTGCTCAGGCTCGTGCCGCTCGCGCCCTTCGCAGTGGAGAGCATCGTCGCCGGCGCGATCCACATGCGGCTCTGGCACGTCGTGGCGGGCACCGCCATCGGGCTACTCCCCGGCACGCTCGCCACCACCATCTTCGGCGAGGCCATCGAGACCGCGCTCACCGGCGCGGGACCGGTCAACTGGTGGCTGGTGGTCATCGCCGTGGGGCTCCTCGCCGGCGGCATCGTCGCGGTGAAGCGCTGGTTCATGCGAATGAGCCGCCGCATCCACGCCGCCGATGAGCAGGCAGGCCGAGAGCTTAGCTAACTGGCAGGCGCTCTCGGACCAGCTCCCCGAGAGCTGCCTGCGGATCGCCTCCTACAACGTCCACGGCTGCGTCGGCACCGACGGCCGGAAGGACGCCTCGCGCATCGCCGCGGTGATCCGCGAGCTCGAGTGCGACACCATCGGGCTGCAGGAAGTCGACTACCGCCTCGACTACATCGCCGGCCGCCTCGGCGTGCAGGCGGTGCCGGGCCTGACGCTCGTGCGCCACGACGGCCCGTTCGGCAACGCTTTGCTCACCCGCCGCAAAGTGCTCGAAGTGCGCCGCCTCGCCCTCGGCTACGGACGGCGCGAGCCAAGAAACGCGCTGGATGTCGATCTCGACGTGAGCGGCCAGCGCCTGCGCGTGATCGTCACGCACCTCGGCCTCTTCGCCGGCGAGCGGCGCTGGCAGGTGAAGAAGCTCCTCGATCTGCTGCGCCATACGCCGGCGCACGAGCGCGTCGTAGTGCTCGGCGACATCAACGAGTGGCTGCCGCTCAGCCGCCCGGTGCGCTGGATGAATTCGCTGCTCGGGCACTCGGTGGCCGAGCGCTCCTTCCCCTCTAGGTGGCCGCTTTTCGCGCTCGACCGCGTCTGGGTGCGCCCGCGGCCGGCGCTGCTCGCGCTGAAAGCCCACCGCTCGCCGCTTGCGCAGATCGCCTCCGACCACCTGCCGGTCAAGGCGATCGTCGCCACGCAACACCTGCGCTGGGAGCAGCACGCCGTGGCGCGGCACCTGCGCGCCGTCGGCGAACGTTGACCGAAATTCCGTACTAAGTACCTAATTATTTTGCTATTGGTTCGTCGGCGCGGTCCCGCCCACGGCGGCCGAAGGCTCCTTCTTCTTCGCCGCGACCCGCACTTTCACGTTCTTCAGGTTCGCAAACTCCTTGCGCGACAGCTTCCCATCGCGGTTCTTGTCCGCGCGGTCGAAGCGCTTGACGACTTCCGGCTGCCCGGCAGCTTCGGCGAGCGAGACGTAACCGTCGCCGTTGAGATCGAGCGAATCGAAGTATTTATCAGTCGCCGTCTGCGACTGTCCCAGCGCGCCGCCGGTGGCGAGTGCAATGCACAAAGCGGCGACGGGCTTCATTGGCCGAAAGCCGTTGCACCTTTCGTGCCGGCACAACTGGTTACACATTGATGCAGTAGCTGCGGGTAGCGAGGTCTACAGTGGGCCGCATGAAACGGCTCATCCGCATCCTCGTCGGACTGGTGATCGCCCTCGGCGCGCTGAATGCGCACGCGCGGGTCTTCAATCAAGCCGAGCTCGATGCGTTGCTCGCGCCGATCGCGCTGTATCCGGACCCGCTGCTCAACAACATCCTGGATGCCGCGCGCTATCCGGACGACGTGATGGCGGCGGCCGACTGGTCGCGCGCCAATCCCGGCATGCAGGGCGATGGCGCGCTGCAGGCGGTGGAAGGCGTGCCCTGGGCGCCGAGCGTGAAGTCGCTCGTTGCCTATCCGGACGTGCTCGCTCGGCTCGTGGAGAGCCCGCAGTGGCTCGCCGACCTCGGCGACGCTTACGCCACGCACGGGCCCTACATCCAGACCACGATCCAGCAGCTTCGCGCCCGCGCGCAGTCGAACGGCTATCTGCAAAGCAATCCGCAGCAGTACGTTTATCAGCAGGCCGGGCAGATCTATGTGCAGCCGGCGTATCCCACCGTGGTGTACGTGCCCTACTACAACCCTTACGTTGTGTACGGCACGTGGTGGTGGCCGGCGTACCGGCCGGTGAGTTTCCGCCCCTTCCATCCGCGGCCAATCATCGTGACGCGCGTCGTGCGCCCGGTGCGCTACGTGAGCACCCCGTATCACGCCATCCCGGAATCGCGCCGCGCGCCGATCATCGGTAGCCCGCCGCGCCTCGGTCACCCGCAAATCCAGAGCGCGCCCGCCTACGCGCCGCGCGCGCAAATCGTCGCGCCGCCAGCGCGCGCCGAATGGCGCCGCGGACCGGTCGTGCAAAGCGCGCCGGTGGCGCGCAGCATGCCCGCGCCGCAGATCCGCGCCAGCGAGCGCCCGATCGGCGTCGGCCATTCGGGCAGCGCGCAGGCGAGCGGCAACCGCAGCGGCGGCTTCAAGCATCGCGGCTGAAGTAGACTTCCTCCTCCCCCGGAGGAAGTCCATGATCATCGAGACGCCCGACGACGTCACCGCGGCGGTGCTGCAGGAGATGCAGCGCACGCCGGATGCGCGCACGCGCGAGCTGCTCGCGCTGCTCGTCAAGCATCTCCACGCCTTCGTACGCGAAGCGCGGCTCACCGAGCGTGAATTCCAGGAGACGATCGGCTACATCAACGCCATCGGCAAGCGCACCACTCCGAGCCACAACGAGGCCATGCTCCTCTCCGGCGCGCTCGGCGTCTCGAACCTCGTGTGCCTGATCAACAACGGCGCGCGCGGCACGCAGCCGACGCAGGCGAATAACCTTGGTCCCTTCTACCGCGCCGGAGCGCCGCGCTGCTCAGACGGCGAATCGATCGTGCGCTCGCCGACGCCGGGTCCCGCGCTTTTCTTCCGCGGGCGCGTCACCGACATGGACGGCAAGCCCATCGCCGGCGCCGACGTGCACGTGTGGCAATCCTCGCCCGGCGGCCTCTACGAGAACCAGGATCCGTCCCAAGCGGAGATGAACCTGCGCGGCATCTTCACCACACTCGCCGACGGCTCGTTCAGCTTCAGGAGCGTCAAGCCCGCCGGTTATCCGGTGCCCATCGACGGCCCGACTGGCACGCTGCTCGCCGCGCAGAAGCGCCATAACCTGCGCCCGGCGCACCTGCATTTCCTCATTCACAAGCCGGGCTACAAGACCATCGCCTCGCAGGTCTACGATCCCGAAGATCCGTATCTCGAGACCGACTCGCAGTTCGGCGTGACGCGCGCGCTCATCGGCAACTTCGTGAAGGCTGGCGACGGCTACCGGCTGGAGTTCACCTTCCAACTCGAGCAGGGCGAAGCAACGCTGCCCAAGGCGCCGATCACGCACAAAGTCACCGCTTAGCAGCGTCTACCTCGTAATTCCCGCCAGCTCGGATCAGACGCTCTATGATAAGCGCGGCTTGTCTGAACGTCGGGAGGTTAGACTTAATCGAGGAGGCTCTATGGCGCTGGATGGAAAGTACGCACTGATCACGGGCAGCTCGCGCGGCATCGGCAGAGGAATTGCATTAGCACTGGCCGAAGAGCGCGTTAAGGTGGCGGTCCATTACTACGAGAACGAAGCCGCCGCGAAAGACACGCTTGCCGAAGTTCGCAAACGGGGTGCCGATGGGATTGTGGTGCGTGGCGATGTCACGCGTCCCGAAGACATCGCCGCCATGTTCCGCAAGGTGAAGGACGAGTTCGGCAAGCTCGACATTTTCGTGAGCAACGCACGCCCAGAGGTGGCCGCGTTCTTCCAGCCACCTCTGGATATCACGCTGAAGCAGTGGGATACGGCGTTCGATTCGCAGCCGAGGGCCTTCCTAGCGGGAGTTCGGGAAGCGCTGCCGCTTATGAGCGCAGGAGCCAGGATCTTCGCCATCACCTACGCAGAAGGCAGCCGCACCGGGGGCCTGCAGCCTTGGGTCGGCATGGGATCGGCGAAGGCGGCGCTGGAGTCGCTCGTCCGTTACTTCGCCGTAGCGGTCGCGAAGCGCGGCATCACGGTAAACGCCATCAGTCCCGGCTGGACGGAGAACAGCGTCCTCAACACGCTGCCCGAGCAGGCGCAACAGCTCATCCGCAATTGGCACACGCGTGGTTGGACGCCCATGGGACGCCTCGGCACCCCGCAGGACATCGGCAACGTCGTCACGCTGTTCTGCTCGGAGAGAGCCGGTTGGATCACCGGACAGGTGATCTATGCCGATGGCGGCGCGTCGCTCATGAATGCGGGGGTACCGCCGGAGATCCAGCTCGGATAACCGCTGCAGCATAACGCCCCGCAGCCGTTTGCGCGGCTGCGGGCGTCCGATACTCTCTCTCCGTGAGAGCCTATGCTGATTGTCGGCGGCTGCCACTGCGGCAACATGTCGTTCACCCTTGATTGGAAGCCCGAGCCGTCCGAGATCCCGGCGCGCGCGTGCACCTGCTCGTTCTGCATGAAGCACGGCGGCGTATGGACGTCGTGCCCGGGCGGGTCGCTCAAGGTGAGCGTCAGGGACCGCACGCGCGTATCGAAATATGCATTCGGCACCAAGACGGCCGAGTTCCATATCTGTTCGGCATGCGGCATCGTGCCGGTCGTCACGAGCCGCATCGACGGCCGCGAGTACGCGGTGGTGAGCGTCAACGCGTTCGAAGGCGTGGATCCTGCGCTGGTGCGCCGCGCGCCGATCACGTTCGAGGGCGAAAGCGAAGACGCTCGCCTCGCGCGGCGCATGCGCAACTGGATCGGCGACGTGCAATGGATATCCGGCTAGACGACCTGCGCGGTCCGCAGATCGCGGCGCTGCTCGCCGAGCACCTGCGCAGCATGTACCTGCATTCGCCGCCCGAAAGCGTGCATGCGCTCGGCATCGAACGGCTGCGCAGTCCCGACATCACGATGTGGACCGCCTGGCTAGACGACGAGTTGCTCGGCTGCGCGGCGCTCAAAGAGCTCGATCCGCATCACGCCGAGATCAAGTCGATGCGCACCGTCACGCGCCACCTGCGCAAAGGCGTCGCCACGGCGCTCTTGCGCCACCTCCTCGCGGAAGCAAAGCGGCGCTCCTACCGGCGGCTCAGCCTCGAGACCGGCTCGATGGCCGCCTTCACGCCTGCCCGCGAACTTTATGCTCGCTTCGGCTTTAAACCCTGCGGCCCGTTCGCTGATTACATCGAAGACCCGAACAGCGTGTTCATGACGAGGACGCTGTGAGCCTGCAATCGGCCGTCGAGCTCGCGCTCGCCGCGGCGGCGCTGGCGCTGCTCGGGCGCGATCTGTACCGCGCCTGGCGCGACAAGCTGCGCCGGCCGATGACGCTCCTCGTTGCCGGCCTGATGGTCGTGCTCCTCGCGGGCATCGTCGGCGGACGAGAGCATCCACACCCGTGGTGGCTCGCCGTGCCGGCGGCGATCCTCGGCTGGGAAGTGGCGCGCGGCTGGCGCCGCACGCCGCGCTGCCACCTGTGGGAAGCGGGCATCGGCGCCTTTGCGTTTGGCCTCGCGCTCGCGGCGCTCGGCCTCACCGTGCAAAGCATGCTGCTGGTCCCGGCAGTAGCAGCGAGCATCGTGGGGTTTGCGCTGCTGTGGCTTTCGCGCCGCCGCGAGCCGCGGCCGTGGCGCATGGACGACGTCAGCCATTACGAGCGGCGCGCCGTGCCGCGCACGAAAGCACCGGATGCCAGCTAAGGCGCCGTACTGGTTCCCCGCGAAGCGCTACGGCTGGGGATGGGGCTTGCCGTCCTCGTGGCAGGGATGGCTCGTGATGGCTTGCTACGTCGCGCTGCTCGGCTTGGGCTTCGCGCTGTTCCCGCCCGCGAGCCAGACGGCTGAATTCATCCTCTATGTCGTGGGACTTACGGTGCTGCTGATCGCGATTTGCTGGGTGAAAGGCGAGCCGCCGCGGTGGCGATGGGGCGACAAATCATGATGACGTTTTATACTGCGGCATGGCGAAGCTGCGGCACATAGCGGTGGTGGTGCGCGATCTCGAGCGCGCCGCGCGCTTCTACGAGCAGGTGTTCGAGCTCAAGCGCGTGGGCGAAGAGCACATCGACATGGGCTCGGCGATCTATCTCAGCGATGGGGTCATCAACCTGGCGCTGCTCAAATACAAAGGCGAGGCCGGCTCAGGACTGAAGGACGCCGCCGGTTTCGTCGGCGCGCATCACTTCGGCTTCCAGGTCGATGATCTCGAGGCGGCGAAGAAGCGCGTCGAGGCGGCCGGCGGCAAGTTCTTCTTCACGCTCGGCAAGACCAAGGACGAGGCGAACTTCGAGGTGAAGTACAAAGATCCCGACGGCGTGATCTTCGATATTTCCGAGAAGGGCTGGTTGGGGACGAAATAGTTACGTACTTAGTACAGAATTCGTGCCGGTAGGGATGTGCCGCGCGGTTTTGGTCCTCTGATCGGTCAGCCACTTCGAGCGAGCGGCAACGGCGTAGAAGAGCGCGCGCGCCTTCGGCGGCCAGAAGGCTGGCATGCCGAAGAGAAGTGAAATGCGCTGAGTGTGATTGGTGAGCGGCCGTTCGGCGCGCTCCCATGCGGCGAGCTGCGCCGGGATATCGTCGTCCCGATCGAGGAACACCGCCATCGACAGCGCATTCATCATCGCGCAACCGGCGCCCTGGCCGATGTTCGGCGGAATGGCGTGCGCGGCATCGCCGATGATCGCGACGTGCCCGGAGGACCAGCGCTGCAGACGGATGTATTCGAAGCGGTCATAGCGGGCGATGTCGCCGATGCGCGCGATGAGCGGCGCGAGCGGCGGGAAGCTCGTTTGCCACAGCGCCTTATCTACCGGCACCGCGCGCGCGGCCTCGTCACGGTGGAGCATCGTCAGCGCGAGATAGAGATGAGTGCGGCTGCACGGGTTGTAGAGGAAGCGGCGGCTGCCCGACCAGTATTCGATGGTGCGGCCATCGGTTGCTTCCGCCTCGTTTACCTTGGGGATGAGAACACGGATGGCGCCGTCGGGAAGGTAGCGCCGCGAGCGCAGCAGGCCGAGCGAGTCGCGCAGGCTGGAGTTGACGCCGTCCGCTGCCACCACCAGATCGGCCTGCACGCGCTCGCCGTTGGCGAGGACCAATTCGCCGGAGGGAGAGGCTGAGACGCCCATCGAGTTGGTGAGGAGCTCGGCTCCCGCGCGCCGCGCCGCCGCGGCGAGCGCGTCGATCATGCGCTGGCGCAGCACGCCGTAGACGCGGATGTGCCAGGGATGTGTCGAGAGCAGGCGATCGTGCTGGTCGCGCGTCTCGCGCACGAGATGGCGCGCGTTGTCGGCGAGCGTCTCCTCGAGCGCCCCGAGCGCCTCCAGCACGCGCAGGCCGTTCTCGTAGACGTTGATGCCGGCGCCGGCGGTGCGCAGGCGCTCGGCGCGCTCGTGCAGCCGCACGCGCCAGCCGCGCTGCGCCAGCGCGCAGGCGGCGGCGAGGCCGGCGAAGCCGCCGCCGACGATCTCGGCGCTGCGGGTACGGCTCATCTGCTACAGAATACCCGGCGATGATCGACGAGCGCATCGCACGGTTCGCGCCCCGGCAGTCGAAGGGCATCTCGTATCGCGAGACGGGCGCCGGTCCGGCGCTCGTGTGCCTCCACGGCATCGGCTCGAGCTCGGCGAGCTGGCTCTTCCAGCTCGAGTCGCTGGCGGGCTATCGCCTCATCGCCTGGGACGCGCCCGGCTATGGCGGCTCGGCGTTCTTGTCGGCGGCGGAGCCGCGGCCCGCGGATTACGCGCAGGCATTGCACGAGTTCCTCGAGCGGCTGCTGCTGAAGGACGTGGTGCTGGTGGGCAACTCGCTCGGCTGCCTGATGGCGAGCGCCTACGCGGCGGCGCATCCGGAGCGGGTGAGAAGCATGCTGCTCCTCGGGCCCGCCGGCGGCTATGGCGAGCTGCCCGATGCCGAGCGGCAAGCGAAGCTCGCCGGGCGCCTAGCGCAGCTCGACGAGCTCGGGCCGGAAGGCTTGGCCGCGCAGCGCTCGCCCACGCTCGTGGCGAAGGGCTCGCCCGCGATCGCGCTAGAGTTGGTGCGCTGGAGCCAGCGGCGCGTGCGGCCGCAGGGTTACCGGCAGGCGGTGTACTGCCTGGCGCAGGGACGGCTTGCTGTCGATGCGCGGCGCTATGGCAAGAAGGTGCTCGTCGCCTGCGGCAGTGAAGACATCATCACGCCCGAGGCGGGCTGTAAAGCCATCGCCCGCGCATTCCCGCGCGGCGAATACCGGACGCTCGACAGCATCGGCCACGCACCGCACGTCGAGGCGGCGGAGCAAGTCAACCAGATGATCGCGGCGTTCGTGCCGCGCTAAGAATCGGGGTCAGAGCCCTAATTCAAATAGGGCTCTGACCCCGAATTCGAAGTCATTGTTTTTTGAGCATGCCGACGCGGCGCAGGATCTCGGTATGGGTCTTGTACTCGCGCCAGAGATCGGCGCGCAGCGTGGCCCCGGGGCGGTAGTCCACATCGATGCCGCGGTTCGCCATGTCGGCGCCAAATTTCGGGTCGTCGATCGCCGCCTTCGCCGCGTCGTGCAGATAGCGGATCACCGGCGCCGGCGTGCCCTTCGGCGCGAGGAGCATGTACCAGACGCCGTTCGCCACGTCCCAGCCGAACTCTTTCGCCGTCGGCACATCGGCGAAGCCGGGCAGCCGCTGCGGGCGGAAGTTGACGAGCACGCGCATGCGCTTCGCGTCGACCTGGCCTCTGAGCTCGCCCGGCTGCGCCACCACCGCTTCGATATGCCCGCCGAGCAGCGCGGGACTCGACTGCGCCCAGCCCTGGAAGGGCACGTGCACCATCTTCGTCCCCGTCCGGTACATGAGCTCCTCGAGATTGAGATGGCTCGAGGTGCCCTCGCCCGGCGAGCCGACGCGGATCTTGCCTGGGTTCGCCTTGGCGTCGGCGATGAGATCCTGCATGGTCTTGTACTCCGACTCGCTGCGCACGGCGATCATCGGGTAGTACGCCACGAGGTTGATGAACGGGTCGTAATCGTCCGGCGTCTTGTAGGCGAGCTCCTGGAGTTGCGCCGCGATCACGAGCGCTGACTGCGGCGTGAGTACGATCGTGTAGCCGTCGGGCGCTGCGCGCGCCACCTCGGCAACGGCCACGGCGCCCGCCGCGCCCGGGCGGTTGACAACGGCGAGTCCCTTGGGAAAGCGCGGCTTCATGCCCTCGGCAACCAGCCGCGACACGATGTCCACGAGCCCGCCGGGCGGATATCCCGCGAGCAGCGTGACGGGTCGTTCGGGATATTGCGCGGCGGCGGGCAGCGCGAGCAGAAGTGCGACGAGGACGCTGAATACACGGTTCATTGAATTCCTCCTCGGGTGCTAGCATCGCCGAATGCAACTGACAGAGCAACAAGTCGCGCAATTCAACCGCGACGGCTACCTGATCTTTCCGGGTCGGTTCTCGAAGGCCGAGGTGGCGGTGCTTCGCGCCGAGACCGCGCGTCTTGCGCACATCCAATGCGAGACCGTGATCCGCGAGCGCACCGGCGGCGTGCGCTCGATCTTCCGCGTGCATGAAGAGGACGGCGCGACGCGCTCGGCGGCCTTCCGCGCGCTGGTGCGCACGCCGCGCGTGCTCGAGCCCACGCGCCAGGCGCTCGGCACGGGCGAGGTATACGTCTATCACACCAAAATCAACACCAAGCCCGCGATCGAGGGCACGGTGTGGATGTGGCACCAGGACTACGGCTCCTGGCAGCGCGACGGCTGTCCGCGGCCGGACATGGGCACGTTCGCGCTGATGCTCACCGACTCGAGCGAGATGAACGGCGCGCTCTACGTCGTGCCGGGCAGCCACAAGCGCGGGCGCATCGAGCCGTACTACGACGAGAGCACATCGTACAAATTCTGGGCGGTGCCCAAGCGGGACGTCATCGAGGTGCTGAAGCACTCGCCCGCGCCGGTGCCGATTGTCGGGCCCGCGGGCACCTGCGTGCTTTTCCACTGCAACCTGCTGCACGCCTCGGGGCACAACCTCTCGGCCGAGGATCGCTGGCACATCTACATCTCGTTCAACGCCTGCGCCAACGCGCCGACGTTCACCGAGAAATCGCGGCCCGACTGGGTGGTATCGCGCAACACCGAGCCGCTGCCGATCGAGGCGGACGACGCGATCCTGAATTCGGGGACGGAGCCCGAACTCGCGCGCGCATCGAATTAATTCGGGCTCCGTCCCCGATCAGGCAGCTTTCTTGTCGGCGCGCTGCTCGACCGGCTTCGCCTCGGCGGAGAGGTTCATCGCGGTGTTGACGAGCGCGACGTGGGTGAAGGCCTGCGGGAAGTTGCCGAGCTGGCGGCCGGAGCGCGGGTCGTATTCCTCGGCGAGAAGCCCCACGTCGTTCGCGAGGCGGCACAGGCGCTCGAAGAGCTCGCGCGCCTCGTCGCGCCGCCCGAGCATGATCAGGCAGTCGGCGAGCCAGAAGCTGCAGGCAAGGAACACGCCCTCCCCCGGCGGCAGGCCGTCGAGCGACTTGCGCGTGCGATAGCGCAGCACGAAGCCGTCGTGGGTGAGCTCGCGCTGGATCGCCTCGATCGTGCTGCGCACGCGCGGATCAGAGCACGGCAAGAAGCCCGTCATCGGGATTAGGAGCAGGCTCGCGTCGAGCTCGCGCGAGCGGTAGCTCTGCACGAAGCTGCCGCGCTTCGCGCTCCAGCCGTGCTTGCAGACGTCGGCGTGGATGCGCTCGCGGACCTGGCGCCAGTGCTCGACCGGTCCTTTGTAGCCGTGCGCCTCGACCGCCTTGATCGCGCGGTCGAACGCCACCCAGCACATCACCTTGGAGTAGGTGAAGTGCCGGCGCGGCCCGCGCACTTCCCACAGCCCCTCGTCCGGATCCTGCCAGCAGGTCTCGAGGTGGTCGAGCAGCGCGCCTTGCATGTCCCACGCCGCCTCGCTGCGCGGCATGCCGTGCTTGCGGCCCTGGTGCAGCGCGTCCATCAGCTCGCCGTAGACATCGAGCTGCAGCTGGCTCGCCGCGGCGTTGCCGATGCGCACCGGCTTCGAGTCCTCGTAGCCCGGCAGCCACTCGATCGTCCATTCACCGAGGCGCCGCTCGCCCGCGAGGCCGTACATGATCTGTATCTGCGATGGGCTGCCGGCGACCGCGCGGGTCAGCCAGTCGCGCCAGGCGAGCGCCTCGTCGCGATAGCCCGCGTTCATCAGCGCGAGCAGCGTGAGCGTGGCGTCGCGCAGCCAGCAGTAACGGTAGTCCCAGTTGCGCACGCTGCCGATCTGCTCCGGCAGCGACGTGGTCGCCGCGGCCACCACGCCGCCCGTGGGCGCGTAGGTGAGCGCCTTCAGCGTGATGAGCGAGCGTCGCACGTACGGCGCCCATTCGCCGGTCACGGTGCACTTCATGCACCACTGCTGCCAGAACGCCTCGGTCTCGCGGAACGCCTGCTCGGCGTCGAGTGGTCCGGGCACCGAGAGATGCGATGGACAATGCGTCAGCACGAACGCGGCGCGCTCGCCGGCGGCGAGCTCGAACTGCGCCACCGTCGTGAGGTCCTTGCCCTGTAGCTGAACCGGCGAGCGCAGCACGACCATGTCCGGGCCGGCGATGGCGCGAATGCCACCGCCATCGGCAAGGCGCGTCACCCACGGCACCGACGCGCCATAGTCGAAGCGCACGATGAACTCCATGTCCATTTTCACGCGGCCGCGCCGCCCGAGCACCATGCGCACGAGATTGCAGTGCTCGGTGCGCGCGGGCATGAAATCGACCAGCGTCACCGCGCCTTCGCTCGTCTCGAAGTCGGTCTCGAGGATCAGGCTGTCGCCGCGATAGCGCCGGCGCACCGCGCGCTCGACGCCGACCGGCGCGATGCGCCAGCGCCCGTGCTCGGGCTTGCCGAGGAGCGCGGCAAGACAGGCGGCGGAATCGAAGCGCGGCCAGCACAGCCAATCGATCGAGCCGTCGCGCCCGACGAGCGCGCCGGAATGGCAGTCGCCGATCAGCGCGTAGTCTTCGATCTTCATGCGCGCCTTGGTGTCGCCCCCGAGTGCTTTAATCGGGGGTCCATTGCGTAAAAAGAACTGGGTCCCCGCTTTCGCGGGGACGACGAAAGTATTACGTACTTAGTACGGAATTCAGTCTTCAAAGCAAAGCACCGTCTTCACGTCGTGCTCGTGCTTCTCGTACGCCTGGTCCCAGTCATCGAGCTGCACCTTGCGCGTGACCAGGCGCTCGAGCCAGCCGCGATGGGCGCGCGCGAGCGCCCACGCCGCGTCCTCGTAGTGACGGCGGTTGGCGTTCACCGAGCCGAAGACGACGCGGTTCTCGAGCACCAGCGATTGATTGAGCGTCGCGATGTCGAAGGAAGCGACGTGCTGTTTTCCCCCGAGACCCGTGAGGCAGACGATGCCGCCCGGCGAGCTGCCCGCTACCGCCTGCGCGATCACCTTCGGCGCGCCGGTGCATTCGATGACGATGTCGAATTCGATGCCCGGATGCTTGAGGTGG
>Ga0209577_10003186_pt1 | contig 15464 bp, 17 predicted proteins | sample GraSoiAngelo_109_FD_185874 | JGI IMG/M metagenome (GOLD analysis project Ga0209577, IMG submission 185874) | Grasslands soil microbial communities from the Angelo Coastal Reserve, California, USA - 14_0903_12_20cm (SPAdes) (version 2) | ecosystem: Environmental > Terrestrial > Soil > Grasslands...
CGCGCCCGTCGAGATCTCCGGACTCTATTGGCACTTTGTGGACATCGTTTGGATATTCTTGTTTCCGCTGCTTTATTTATTAGGCCGTCATCTGGAAGGACACCTCTGATGATTGCGGATTGCGGATTTGCGGATTGCGGATTGCGGATTGCGGATTTGTTTACTGATCGCTGACATCTGACGTCTGATCTATGAGCGAGCACATAGTCTATCCACGCGTGTATGTCGTGATTTTTCTCGCGCTCCTGTTGGGCACCGGGGTGACCGCAGGGGTTGCTTTTTTTGACTTTCCCGGTCCGCTGAATGCCGTCGTCGCCCTCACGATCGCGGTCATCAAAGCCACCCTCGTCATTCTTTACTTCATGCACGTGCGTTACAGTCCGCGGCTAATTGCTTTGATTATTGCGGCCGCGCTTTTCTGGATGGCGATTTTGTTCGCGTTGACGATCAGCGACTACTCCACGCGCGCATGGCTGCCGGTGACCTGATTATTGGGCAAGAAAGAACTGCCCCTCGCGCACGTTGATCACTTTTTGACAATTCGTGCATTTGAGTTGTAAGGTCGCGTCCGACGTCCTGATGATCGTGCCACAGTTGGGGCAGGGTTCTTTGATTTCATTTGTCTTGAAAAGATCGCGCATCATGAAAATGGGAATGATTAGACCGGCCACGAGCAGCGGAATGCCGAAAATCAAGCCGATGTTGGTTCCCTGTCCAAGCGTGAGGCTAATCACGAGGCCCGCGATGAACAATATCAGGCCGACGGCAATGCTGAACGAGAACCCGTAAGCACTATCGAACGTACGCCCAGGTTTTGCCTTCTGACTAGTTTCTTCCGCCATGCGGCTCCCTCTAAATTTTGAAACGACTTTTACTCGCTCATTTGAGCGTTGTCAACACGTTACAACGTACGCCCGGGTTTTGCCTTCTGACTGGTTTCTTCCGTCATGCGGCTCCCTCTAAATTTGAAACGACTTTTACTCGCTCATTTGAGCGTTGTCAACACGTTACAGAACCGGGAGCGGTAGCGACCGGCCAGTTCGTCTGTTGCAGGGGGTCGATACGCAGAGAGGCGGTCGCATCCACCACCCCACGCGGGATACCCGCATGGGGACCCCGGTCCGCTCCCGGTTCTGTAACGCCACTTTTCATCTTCCGCTAAAGACTGCTAGACTATGCGTTTTCATTAACCGGAGAATTCCAATCTAACAGCCATGAACAACGAAACTTCCTTTGAAATCTTCTTGAATCGACACGACGAAGAAGCGTGGTCGGCGACGCTGGCGACGCTGCAGCGATCAATTCACGAAGTGGATCGCAACGCGACCCAAATCTGGTTTGCGTTCTATCCGCTGCCGCTATATCGCGCCCTGGAACAAGTTGACGACCGCGAGAAGCTGGCGCAGCAATTGCTCTTGCAGGGCGATTACGAATTGAAAAACCAGATCGATACGTCGCATCGTTTTCTTTACGGCCATCGCTTCTGGCCAGGGGTGAAGAAGGTGGTCGAGCAATACGCGGACGAGTGGCACAGAGTTAGCGGAGAGGGTGTAGGGTGTGGGGTGTGGGGTGTGCAGGACTCCACGTCATGTGAACAGAATTCCACCCAGCACCCTACAACCCACAACCTACACCCTTCATCAGGTGCTACATCGCTTGCCGATCAAATTCTCAAAGTCGCTCGTGCCGTCGGCGAACAATCAAAGATCGACGAAGCGTTGCTCGTCGGGATCACGGCCGTGGCTTTCATGACCGTACAACAAGCAGGACTGGCAGCATTCAAACGCGCGCCGGGGGCCATCACAATTGATCGCCGGCATGCGAAGAAATCTCCCGAGCAAGTTCTGCGCGAGCGCGCGAAAGATGACAGTCAGGGCCTGTTGGGATTTTTGAAGACGGTAGACAAGCAATGGACCGTCACCTGGGACGAAAATGACGACGGCGCGCGATACAAGTTGCGCGAAGCTCAGGACCTCGCCTGGGGTGCGGCTAGCGATCAATCACGCGACTGGAAGGACATCGATCCGCGTCGCGTTGAAGGACCAATTCCCGTCGAATGCCGCTCCGCTTCTTGCGGCACCTGCTGGGTGGGAGTGCTCGGTGGCGCGGAGAAGCTGGCCGACGTAGGCGCGCGCGAAGGAAAAAAGATCAAAGAGTTCGGTTACATCGACACGGCCGAGCCAAAGCCGCTGATTCGTCTCGCCTGTCAGGCACAGTCACAGGGTGCGGTTTCGATCGTAATTCCGCCATGGAATGGACAGTTTGGAAAGTACTTGCGCACCTTGAAGGAACAGAACGACACGTCAATCAAGATTGCCGTCAAATCCGGAGACGTCGCAAAAGCGGAATTGGTTCAGTGATTTCGGTGCCTCGTGGTCAAAAGGAATGCCGTGATTGGCACTCTCTGCTATCATTCCGTACAGACGGAAGCCATGGGTGAAGTTAAAGTAGAGATCGAACTAGAGAACACGCTCGATCGTGGCATGGCACTTCGCGGCCTTTTACCCGAGGATCAGGTTAGGTCTTTCAAAGTCCAGGTTCTAGCCGGCACAGGCGCAGTAATGTTGGTGTTGCCGCAAGACGAGGTGGAAGCGCTCGGGCTGCCCGAAGTCCGCAAAGCTGTGGTGAAGTATACTAATGAGCGCACCGAAGAACGCTCTGTGGAGGGGCCGGTGACGGTGCGTGTCGATGGGCGTGCTGCCACGGTGGACTGTATAGTCGGTCCACCTAACAGCGAGCCCTCGCTTGGCCACGTGGTGCTTGAAATCATGGATTTGCTGGTCGATCCGTTGCAGCAAAAACTTACGCCTCGTCCGGAATCGCCATTCCTCCCAGAACTCAAGCTGAAGTGAAAAAGACTGCGGCATATTCGCCGTTGTTGCTGGTCCTTGGCGCCGCAATCCTCTGGAGCACGGGCGGCCTTTTCATCAAAGCCACTCATCTTTCCGCGTTCGAACTCTCATTCGGGCGATCGCTCTTGGGGGCAGTTACCATCGCCATCGTCACCCGACGGGAAGGATTTGGTCTCAATCGCGTGAGCGCGCTCACGTCGATCCTTTACGCCGCGTTGCTGATCCTGTTTGTACTGGCCACGAAAATGACGACGGCTGCCAACGCGATCTTCCTCCAGTACACAGCGCCCGTTTATGTGCTGATTCTCGAACCCCTCTTTTACAAGGAAAAGTTTCGGCGGCGCGATTTCACCACCGTCGCAGCTTGTGTGGCCGGCATGTCTTTATTCTTTGTGGGCAAGTTGCGCCCGGAAGACGTGAGCGGCAATCTCCTGGCGCTGGCGTCAGGCGTTTGCTTTGCGCTTTTCTTTCTCCTGTTGCGTCATTCCAAAGCGCGCGAAGTAAACCGCGCTTCGTCGGCAATTTATGGCAATCTGATCGTAGTTTTGATTTGCGCGCCGGCGTTTTTTACTGCCGCGGGCCGCGGCATCAGCGGGTCAGATTTGGCGCGGATTGCTTACCTCGGCATAGTCCAAATTGGATTCGCTTATCTGCTCTTCACGCTGGCGATGGCCCGCGGTGTGCGGTCGCTGGATGCCGGCATCATCGGCTACGTGGAACCGGTCTTGAACCCGATTTGGGTCTTTCTTTTCATTGGAGAGCATCCATCCAGGTGGGCAATTGTGGGCGGAACCATCATCATCGTGTCAGTGATCGCGCATATGCTGATCGAGAGCCGGGTGAAGAAAGGTTCAGAGTTCATCAAGTAAGGCCAGGCGCGATGGTTATAAGCGTCGGATGCGCGCGGATCAAGCTTAATCGTCTGGGTAAGATCGGCGATGCCGGCGCCCCATTCGGCCAGGGCATTATAGGCATTTCCGCGGGCGAAATAGGCATCGACGTAACGTGGATTGAGAGACAGCGTTTTACTACAGTCTGAAATCGCGCCAGTAAAATCGCGCTTGGCAATTCGCGCCGAGCAGCGATAACGGTAAGCATCGGCGGACGTGGGTTTGAGATCGATTGCCTTATTCAAATCGGTCAGGGCGTTGTCGAAGTCGCGTTTGTAACCGAGCAGGATTCCGCGATAGAAATAAGCATCGGCGAAATTTGGAGATCACAGCATCCACTCACTGCGATTGTCATAGTAAGCGGGCGAGCGATCGGGAAACCGCTTCTTATATTTCTTATATCGCTCATGCCAGTACTTGTAACGTCGATCAGACGAGCGAAGTTTCTGGTGTGGAATCGCTCGCAGGTGATCTTCGATCTTGTGCATGTTCCGATCGTTGAAGCGCCAGTCATAATTGCCAAGATCGTAGAGACTCGTCAGGCCAAAGCCTTTAATGCGGCCGGTCATGTCGATGTAAGGGTCGAAGTAACTCCAAACCAACTGTCTTAGATTGCGAAACATGGGTTTGCGTCCATGCAATCCAATATCGCGTGATCGCGCAATCGATCCCCAGAGTCCGTCTTTCTGAAATACAAAGATGACGTGATCGAGCAAGTCCCACGATTCAATGTCGAGTAAGAGTGGTGAGTAACCGTGCTGTTCCAGAATTACCGCGGCGGCCACCGCGGCTTCAAGACAATGCGCTTCGTTTCGTTTCACCACTTCACGAAACGAGCGCATCGTGCCGCCTTGCCGCTCCCAGTTGTAAGGCATTGAAGTCAGCCATCGCTGCACGTGGGCGGGAGTCCGCAGCCGTTGAATCAGCTTCCACTCTTTTGCAGTGAAGGCTTCACGCGGCGGTGGTCCGATCATAATGGAAGGAAGTAGCATAGACTTTAGTCTGTGTAAATCGTCAACACGAATTTAATTGCTCTATGAAATCAGCGGTTTCCCGAAATGTGTGCGAGTCGGTTCAGTGTGCCAATTGAAAGTAGGTAAATACATCGTTACAGAACCGCGAGCGGTAGCGACCGGCCTTTTGTTGTCGACGGAATTTTTTTAATAAGGGCTGGTCGCTACCGCTCGCGGTTCTGTAACGTTTACCTACTTTCAATTGGCGCGATGGAGTCGGTTCGTCGGCTTGCTTCTAACATCAGTCTAATGTCAGACTTAGATTCAATTATCTACCGCAATTCGTGATCAAAGATCGGAGCACATTATGAGTTCTCCTGTGCAGAAAACAATCAAACGCGATTCAGCAGCGCCGCTAAGCAAGAACATCCATCTGTTGAATTGGGTCGAAAAGATGGCCCAGTTAACCACGCCCAATTCAATTCACTGGGTCGACGGCTCGCCAGAAGAGGACGAGACGCTAAAAGCTGAGATGGTCGCGAGCGGCACGCTCATCAAGCTCAACGAGGAACTCTGGCCTGGTTGTTACTACGCGCGTTCGCACCCAAGTGACGTCGCTCGGGTCGAAGACCGCACTTTCATCTGCTCGCTCTCGAAAGACGCGGCCGGTCCCACGAATAACTGGGAAGAACCATTTCGAATGCGTCGGAAATTGAAAGAGCTTTTTGACGGCTCGATGCAGGGACGAACCATGTACGTGCTTCCTTTCAGCATGGGACCGGTTGGCTCGCCGATGTCGCAGATCGGCGTGCAACTCACCGATTCGCCTTACGTCGTGGTGAACATGCGCATCATGGCGCGCATCGGTCTGCCCGTTTACGCAGAGATTGACAAAGACTACAAGCGCGTCGTGCCGTGTATGCATTCGATTGGCGCGCCCCTCGCGCCCGGCGAGAAAGACGTTCCCTGGCCGTGCAACAAAGAAAAGTACATTGTTCATTTCCCCGAGACGCGCGAGATTTGGTCGTATGGCTCCGGTTACGGCGGGAACGCGCTACTCGGCAAGAAATGTTTCGCGCTGCGCATCGCTTCAAATATTGCTCGTGATGAAGGTTGGATGGCCGAGCACATGCTGATTGTCGGCGTCGAGAATCCGCAGGGCGAAAAGACTTACGTAACCGCCGCATTTCCGAGCGCCTGCGGCAAGACGAATTTCGCGATGCTAATTCCGCCGGCAGGATTTGAGGGATGGAAGGTTTGGACTGTAGGAGATGACATCGCCTGGATCAAGCCGGACGAAAATGGGCGCTTGCGGGCCATCAATCCCGAAGCGGGATTCTTCGGAGTAGCGCCGGGCACATCAGTCAAGACGAATCCAAACGCGATGGCCACGCTGGCGACGAATTCAATCTTCACCAATGTTGCCTTAACACCCGAAGGCGGCATTTGGTGGGAAGGCATGACCGACGAATCGCCGGCGGAATGCCTGGACTGGCAGGGCAACAAGTGGACACCGGAAATCGCGAAAGAGACGGGCGCGAAGGCCGCTCATCCGAACGCTCGCTTTACCGCGCCCGCGTCGCAGTGTCCGACGATAGATCCTGATTGGGAGAAACCCAACGGGGTGCCGATCAGCGCAATCATTTTCGGTGGACGGCGCCCCACGACTATGCCACTGGTCTACCAGGCATTCAACTGGAGCGCGGGCGTGTACATCGGCGCGACCATGGGCTCAGAGATGACTGCCGCTGCTTTTGGTACAATCGGCAAAGTGCGCCGCGACCCGATGGCCATGCTGCCGTTCTGCGGCTATCACATGGGCGATTACTTCCGCCACTGGATCCGAATGCAGCGCTCGCTCACAGAAACGCCACGCATCTTTCACGTGAACTGGTTTCGGAAAGACAAAGATGGAAACTTCATTTGGCCGGGCTTCAGCGAAAACATGCGGGTGCTGAAATGGATTGTCGATCGCGCGCATGGCCGCGCGCTCGCCAAGGAAACTCCGATTGGCTGGATGCCGCACTATGAAGACATCGAGTGGAAGGGGCTCGCCTTTCCGAAAGAAAAATTCGATGCGCTACAAGCTTTTGACCGCGCGGTCTGGCGTCAGGAAGTGCTCGGTCACGAAGAGCTGTTTCTCGATCTACACGATCGCCTGCCGCCAGAGATGATCTATGAGCGCGAGCTGCTTATTTGTAGACTGTAAACTCAACGGGATTCCATAGAAGTCATTCGTGCCCGAACTCCCCGACATCGCCGTCTATATCGAAGCGCTGGAAAAGCGAATCCTGGAGCGAACGCTCGAACGCGTTCATCTGCTCTCGCCGTTTCTCCTGCGCACGGCGGCGCCGCTACTCACAGCGGTTGAAGGTAAGAAGGTTGTTGCCCTGCGCCGGCTTGGCAAACGCATTTGCATCGGTGTGGAAGAAGATCTGTGGTTGGTGCTGCATCTGATGATTGCCGGACGACTTCACTGGAAGGATGAGATCGCGGTGCACCCTGCCCGGCGTTCTTCCAGCAAAGCTAAGGCTCAATTAGCTACCTTCCAATTCGACAACGGGACACTTTCATTGACTGAGGCTGGCACGCAGAGGCGTGCTTCCCTGCATGTGGTCGAAAGCAACGAAGGTCTTAAGAGCCTCGATCCCGGCGGACTGGAAATCTTTGACATCAATCGCGAGCGGTTTGGTGAGGCGCTACAATCCGAAAACCATACTTTGAAGCGTGCGCTGACGGACCCGCATGTGTTTAGCGGCATCGGCAATGCCTATTCAGACGAGATCCTTTTCGCGGCGCGACTTTCTCCAGTAAAGCTGACGCAAAGACTTACCGACGACGAAATCGAACGGCTCTACAACGCTACGTGCGACACCTTAACTCAATGGGTTGAGCGGCTGCGGACTGAAACGGAAGATCAATTTCCGGAAAAGGTTACTGCGTTTCGCGATCGTATGGCCGTACATGGGCGCTATCGTCAGCCATGCCCGCGCTGCGGCGCCAAGATTCAGCGCATCCGCTATGCGACCAACGAGACGAACTATTGCCCCTCGTGCCAGACCGGCGGCAAGCTGCTCGCTGACCGCGCCCTTTCGCGCATCCTGCGTGACGACTGGCCCAAAACCGCGGAAGAACTCGGGTGATTGCGGCACGAAGGACGAAAGATGCAGAAGAGTTGAACGCTTGTGTTAATCTTGCGTTCGCGTCTCGGACTGGTGCAATTAGGAGTGAGGGTTGACGGCGTTAGAGTACCAACTTTAGTTGGGCTCTAAGTTGCGGAAAAGAACCCAACTGAAGTTGGTATTCTAACGCCGTTAGCTAGGGCTTAGCGGTAATTCAAATTTTCACCTCTAATTTAGACCCTCCAAGGACTTTACTTTTGCCTACTTCCTTTTTACTTTTCCTAAGTGCGCAAATGTCCGACATGTGGTAAGCCGGTTGAGGGTCAACAGAATCCGTGGCGACCATTCTGTTCCGAGCGCTGCAAACTGATCGATTTCGGCCGCTGGGCAAACGAGGAATATCGCGTGCCGGGCCAGCACATTCATCGGCCCGAGACCACGGAACGGCCGGGGTCTGATGAAAGCGATGAGGATGACCGATCTTAGCGATGAATAGTAAGTCGACAATATTTGCTGAGTTTATTTTGCTGGTCTTGCTGCTTTGCGTCTACGCCGGATGCCAGAGGCGGACTTCCCCGCAGGAAACTTCGCCGTCGAATGCAAATGTGCCTGTCTCAAGTCCAGCGCCCTCAGCATCGCCTGAGAGCAAAGCGAGCGCCTACGGCTGGACGCTTCAGGATGATCAACGCGCGAGACTTTCCGATTATCTGGGAAAGGTTGTGGTGCTCGATTTCTATGCGACTTGGTGCGAGCCCTGTCGTGACGAGACCCCGTCTTTGGTCCAAATGCAGAGCCAATATGAACCGCAGGGATTTCAGATCGTTGGCCTAAACGTTGGGGGAGACGACGATCGCGAAGAGGTCCCCGGTTTTGCCAAGGAGTTTAAGATTCAATATCCGCTCGGCTTTCCCGATGACGAGTTGGTGGATAATTATCTGAAAGACAACCAGAATATTCCGCAGACGTTCGTTTTTGATCGCAATGGCCAACTCGTGAAGCGGTTCGTCGGTTACGACAAACAAGGAGGACGGGAATTGGAGCGCATAGTCCAACAAGTCTTGAATAGTACAATGCAGTAAGTTTCTCTCAATAAAGATGCTTCGCGAAAAGCTGATCGACCGTGGGGTAGGGGACAACAAGAAGTTTCGCTGGCGCAGCCATGAAGTCTCGCGTACCGAAGGGCTCAGCGATGCCGTATTCGGGTTTGCGATTACGCTGCTGGTCGTGTCGCTGGAAGTCCCGCGGACCTTCAGCGAGCTGATGTATGCGATGCGCGGTTTCGGCGCTTTTGCGATTTCCTTTACCCTGCTTTTTATCGTCTGGTACAACCAGTACAAGTTCTTCCGGCGATACGGCCTGCAAGACAACGTCACGATGGTGCTTAACGGCATCCTATTGTTTGTAGTTCTCTTCTACGTCTATCCCTTAAAGTTCGTCTTCACTTTGATCGTCAACATGTTTACCGGCGGTGGCGCGGAGCTAAGGCTGCCGAACGGAACGGTTGAGCGCCTGGTCGAGAACGCCGATCAGATCGCAAGTTTGATGATCATTTTCGGGGCCGGCTACATCGCCGTCTTTGGAGTTTTTCTGCTTCTCTACTGGCATGCGTACCGTCATCGTGCGATGCTCGAACTGAACGAACTGGAGACGTTCGATACTCGTGAGGATATTCAGGAAAGCGCGCTCAATGTCGGAATTGGAACTGTGTCCATCGCCATTGCGGCAATTGGTGGCGGCAGACTCGCTGGTGTAGCCGGGATGACATACATGCTCTGCCCTGTTGTGCTGACGGTGCATGGAATGTTAATGGGGAGACGGCGACGAACAATCGAAAATCGATTGGAATGAAAGAGGTCCATCGGGTTCCGGCCTAAACAATTATGGTCATCCATCTGAATTTTTGGCCCACGCTGGCGTTCGCCGTCGTGTTGTTATCGTGGTTTGCATTTGTGATCCTGTTTTTGGCGCGCCAGAAGCCACCGACCGCACCCGAGAGCAAACGCGATCGCGCCTCAATCGCCGGCATCGTCTTGCAGGGGTTCAGCTTCGGAATCGTTTGGTCAGTTCGTCGTCAGTGGTTCACACCGATGTTTTCCGTACGCAAGTCTATCGAGATCCTGTTAGCAATCCTGACGATGGTTCTGGCGATTACCACCGTTTGGTTCTGCTCCACGGCGATTCGGGCGCTGGGAAAGCAATGGAGCCTGGCGGCGCGTCTCGTCGAAGGACACAAATTGGTTAAAGAAGGTCCGTATAGTGTCGTGCGCAATCCGATTTACACGGGCATGTTCGGCATGCTGTTAGCAACCGGCTTGGCGGTAAGTCATTGGATTGGATTGCTGGTAGCGGTGGTGGTATTCGCAATCGGCACAGCCATCCGGGTACGCAGTGAGGAGACGCTTCTGCGCGAAGCTTTCGGCAGAGAGTTTGAAGATTATGCTCGTGCGGTGCCGGCAGTTATTCCGTTTCTAATTTAAGAGGACTCGGGTCAGAACCGCCTGCGGTAGCGGGCGGTTACCTTTGATTTTGACAGCTCTCGATGATTAGAGATCAACCGCCCGCTACCGCAGCCGGTTCTGACCCGAGATTTATCCAACCGCTCAAGCAAGCGGTACGGACAAGAAGGCGAGTACTCACAAGAAACCGTTTTGAAAAAAGCTAAAATATTGGCCACGCTTGGTCCGTCAACGCGCGATCCGCAGATCGTCGAAGCCCTGCTGGCCGCGGGTGCTGACGGCGTGCGCATCAACATGTCACACGGCACGCCGGAAGAGAAAGCCAACGACATTCGGTTGGCGCGCGCCGCAGCCAACAAGATGAACCGGCCTTTGGCCGTGCTCGTCGATCTGTCGGGGCCAAAGATTCGCACCCGCTCACTCAAAAACCACCGGCCCGTCGAACTGAAAGCCAATCAGCAATTCACAATCACGGCTCGTGACCTTGAAGGCGATAGCACGCAAATAGCCACAAACTACACCGGCATGCCACGAGATGTGTCTCCGGGCGCGCGGATCCTTTTGGATGACGGCGCAATTGAACTGCGAGTTGAGAGCACCACCGAAACCGACGTCGTCACGCGAGTAATTAATGGCGGAATGCTCGGCGAGCGCAAAGGAATCAATCTGCCGGGTATCAGCCTGCCGATTCCTTCGCTCACGGAAAAAGATCGCGCCGATCTCAAGTGGGCCGCGCAACAGGCGGTCGATTACTTTGCGCTCTCATTCGTGCGCAGTGGCGCTGATTGCATTGAGGCAAAAAAGTTGATCGAAAGCGCCGGCAGCAGGGCGCCCTTGATCGCCAAAATCGAGAAAGCCGAAGCTATCGATCATCTTGATGAGGTTATCGCCGCAGCCGATGGCGTGATGGTGGCGCGCGGTGACCTGGGCGTGGAGACTGGCGTTGAACTCGTTCCGGTGTATCAAAAACAAATCATCGATCAAGCAAACGAAGCCGGGAAAGTGGTCATCACGGCAACCCAAATGCTGCAATCGATGGTGGCCAGCCCGCGACCTACCCGGGCAGAGGCCACGGACGTAGCCAACGCAGTCTGGGACGGTTCGGATTGCTTGATGCTGTCAGGCGAAACCGCGACCGGGCGATACCCTATAGCCGCCGTCGCGACGATGGCTCGCATCATCGAGACGGCTGAAACTCGCCACGAAAAACAATCCATTATCAGTAAGCTCGTCGGTAAACAAAGCGGGCGCGTGAGCCGCGCGCTGTGCGAAGCGGCGGCCTTTGCTGCCGACGAAATGAACACGCGCCTGATCGCAGTCTTAACTGAATCGGGGTTGATGGCGCGCCGCTTGTCGTCACTGCGACCCGATCAGCGAATCATTGCGTTGACCTCGTCGCGCGAAGTGATGGATGAGTTAGCGCTGATTTGGGGCGTCGAATCTGTACTGACGCCGACTTCTCGGAGCACGGAAGAGTTGCTGAAAATTGGAGAGCAGACTCTGCTTCAGGCCAACCTGGTAGATTTGGGAGAGACTATCGTGATTATGGCCGGCCGACTTTCAGGTTTGGGCTTATCGAGTTCCGTGACTCTGTATACCGTCAAAGGCGATATTCACGAGACGGTTTAGCGGCTTCTCTAAAGTATTCAGGCCGATTGCCAATCAGCACCGGCCAGAAGGCCGGCAATAGATAGATCCTCATCTAATTCAGGCCAATGCAGTGAAGTTCCACCGCCACCGATTTCATATGTCTCTCTTTGTCTCCGCGTGGCCTTGCGCAACAAGGGAAACCAAATGACCGGCACGCTTACCACCCGCCCGTCAGTAAGCGAGACATGCATCATGTCTTCGTCAAAACGAACAGACTTAGCCAGCGCCGACGTGGGAACATAAGCTCTTTCAAACTTAGCTTCACCGCTGATTAAGGTGCTCATTCGATGCCTAGAAGGCGGTTTCGTCGCTCAGAGTGCAAAGAAATTAGAGTCGGCCTTAGTTCGCAAAATAACCTTGCCGTGTTCGCAAGGTCAAATGATGTCTTTCGCGCGGAGCGCCAGCCTCTGGCGAGACCTTGATCTTGATCTGGTGCCATTTCTTATCGGCGGAAGGTTCGAAGCCGATCAAGTATTGGTGGCGTAACTCCTCTGCTACCGTTTCAAACACTGACCTTATGTCCTTCGGGGTGAGGGGCCTTCCCTCCTTGCGGTAGAAAGTCATACCGCCAGAGATTTGACTCAACTCGTTTAAGTTGTTTTGACCCTCAAATCCAAGCGAGCTTCCGACGTCGACGTGGCCGCTGAGAACGTTTATCGAATAGACCATCACATTCGACTCTTTGAGCAGGCGCTTGACTTCTCCGTGGGTGCGGTGGGAGTCAGTGTTCTCTCCGTCGCTGATTACGATTAACGCTTGCTTCGAAAAACGACCATGAGCAATTTTATCGAGACCTAAATAGCAAGCGTCAAGAAAGGCCGTCTGTCCCTTTGATTGGACAGAACTCAACTTGTGCAGCAGCGCGCTGGCATCTGTCGTCCAGTCCTGCAACACCCGAGGCGTCTCGTTAAAAGTAACAAAGAAGTACTCATTCAACGGGTTGCTGAGTTCCATAAATCTGGCAAGTGCGTCTTGGAGAATTCTAAGCTTTATAGCGTCGCCACCCTGCCAACTCATTGACGCGGAGATGTCGAGGAGTATACCTACAGCGACTGGGATATCCTGGTCATTGAAATAAGAAATCTTCTGTGGCGTCTTTTCATCCAGAACGCTAAAACTCTCTTGCTTCAGGCCGCTAACAAACTCGCCGCGATCATTAGTGACAGTCACCGTCAGTACAACAGGCTTAACGTTGGCAACCTGCTGTGCCTCCTGATCGATTCTGAGTGCTTCTCCTTCTTTACTGAGGCTTGGTTGCCCCATTAGGGTGAAAAGTACTGCGAAGAGTATGGTTGGAATTGTTAGTTTGGGAGGATAAAGCATTCTCTGAATTCCTAAATGACAACGGTTTCAAGCTGATGTTTCACTCAGGGCGTAGCACCTGCCCTACACGTTCCGTCTCTTTTTTCTTCTGCTCTTTTCGTACCTGCGTGGGTGTCATCTGCGGGTCGCGCCAATTGTCGAGGATGCCAACCTGATGGACGCACTGAATGGTGCAGGTGGGCGCGCACCACTTTTCGGTTTTGTATTCACGGTGGAAATCTTCCATCGTGTAGTCTTCGAGCGGGGTGCCGGGGTAGCCGCGCTGCTGCGAGCACCAGTGCACCAGGCCGTCTTCACAGATGTAGAGGTAGCGCGAACCTGAGCGGCAACGCCATTCGTAGGGTTGGCCTTCAGCAATACTGTCCTGAAACCAATTCAAGCGTGCGTGGTCTTTGTTCCCGAGCTTCTTCACTTGATGAAAGATCTGTTTTTCTTTTTCACCGAGCGGCTTCAGCAGTCCATCTTCATCGTGAATCACACCCACCGTGGTTGAGAAGCCCAGCTCCACCGCGCGCGTGGCAACGGTCAGCGCGTCTTCAGGACTTTTGATTCCGCCGCCGATGACTGAATTGATGTTGATGTGAAAGTCCGCATGCGCTGCCAGATAACGCAATTTCTTGTCAAGCACGCGCAGGCTCTTGCGCGAGACTTCGTCAGGCTCGACGTTGTCGATGCTGATTTGCAGATACTCCAGGCCCGCTTCGTTCAGACGCTTGATGCGATCGGGCGTGAAGTAGTAACCGTTTGAGATTAATCCGGCGATAATTCCGTGCGAGCGAATGTGACGAATGATTTCGTCAAGCTGCGGGTGCATCATCGGCTCGCCACCGGAAATCGTGACCACTGAAGTTCCCAGATCAGCGAGCTTGTCGATGCGGCGCTTCATCACTTCGAGCGGCACCGGCTTTGATGTGTGGTCGTATTCGTTGCAGTAACCGCAGGCGAGATTGCAACGTCGCATGGGAATAATGTGCGCCAGCACTACGTGATTGCTCGAGAGCAGCGCCTTCGAGATGAAAGCCGCTTCGCGCAATTTCAATCTGAGAAACGTGCTGGTTCGCATTGAAAACTTAGCGTGTGCGTTTGAGTTCAAAAAGAATATGCCGAGCCTTGCCGGAACGCAAGCATCTGGTCAGAACCGCCTGCGGGTAGCGGGCGGTTGATCCGCTGATATCAATCCGCAAATGAATCAGGGATCAACCGCCCGCTACCGCAGGCGGTTCTGACAGAAAAGGGCTTCAGTTTCCCAAAGCCCTTCACGGAACACATCCCAGCGGCCAAGGCTAGCCCTTGACTCGTTTCACACTTGAATCCAGCTTGAGGTTGAACTGGTCCATGGGAATCGTTTGGTTCCTTTCCACGTTGCTCAGGCGCACGGTGGTCGAATCATCGTTCTTTTCGACCATCTTCGTTTGCACCGGCAAGCCGGAGTCATCAATCCAGACCTCAATGTACTTGTAACTCGCGGCGGTTTTAGGAACGGCTGTGAAGTGTGTCGTATGTACTCCGCCCCAGAGTGTTTCCTCGCGCGGATCCTGGAACTCGCCAAACTTCGTGCGAAGCTGCGCCGCCGACATACTCATCAACTCCAGGACGTCACTATCCTTCTGGCTCTTAATCGAGCCGGTCTTACCGACATACGCCATATTCAGCCGGGGCCGGTATAGCGTGTAATTGCCGTTAGCCACGACCAGAGTCTCATGCTGCGGTTTAGTCCACTCGAGTCGGACAAATGCGTTGCCCGTCAGGCCAGGAATGTAGAGCACAATGCCCTGGTAAGTATCTTTGTCGCGAAGCTGCGCGTTGTACTTCTCCATTGTGATGTCAGCGCGCAGCGTCTTTAGGCTGTGTTTAGCGCGGTCCATCCTGCTGAGAGTCGAACTGACCAACCCGGCGGTCTGTGCGCTCGTCTTGCGAACAGAAGCAACTGTCAGGACTGCCAAGAGTCCTACAACTAAGCCGAGGGAAATTATTTTCTTCATAATAGCTCCTCACTAAAACGTAAGGCCCCAGCGGGCCCCATGAATGTGCCGGAGTGCGCCTTTCAATCCAGCGCCTCGTGGCGAATTATGCCGGGAGATTATAAAGCATGATCACCGAATGTCAACCTCATATGCGGTCAGTTTGCCTGAGCCATCGCGCCGCTCCCTGACTGCCAGGACCTGCGCATCGCTCCGACCTGCGGCTTGCTTCGCAAGACGTCCGATCTCGCTCCTAT
>Ga0209577_10003188_pt1 | contig 15461 bp, 14 predicted proteins | sample GraSoiAngelo_109_FD_185874 | JGI IMG/M metagenome (GOLD analysis project Ga0209577, IMG submission 185874) | Grasslands soil microbial communities from the Angelo Coastal Reserve, California, USA - 14_0903_12_20cm (SPAdes) (version 2) | ecosystem: Environmental > Terrestrial > Soil > Grasslands...
ATCGAGCAGTCGCTGACGATCGGCGTGCACGGCCCGCGCGAGATGCACTGCGTGGTGCTCGACAACGGCCGCGGCGAGATGCGCGAGGACCCGCTGATGCGGGAGGCGCTGACCTGCGTTCGCTGCGGCGCCTGCTCCAACGTCTGCCCGCCCTTCATGGCCGTCAGCGGCCACCAGTTCGGGCACATCTACAACGGGCCCATCGGCCTCGTGCTGACACCCTTTCACCACGGCGAGAGGCTTGACGACCTGCCGAACTCGCTCTGCGTGCAGTGCAACGCCTGCGAGGAGGTCTGCCCGGTCGGCATCCCACTGCCGCGCCAGCTCCTCGAGCACCGCCGCTCCTCGCGGAAGCCGGCCTGGAAGACGGCCATGCTCGAGCTCTGGTCGTCGACGCTCGCTGACCCGGCCCTGCGGCTGGCGGCACCCTTCAGCAAGCTGGTGCCCGGCGCGCCGGCGGCGCTGGCCACCCCTCCCTTCCGCGACCGGGTCCGGGGGGACACCGCGGAGGGAGGCGCGAAGACCGCGACCATCTTCGCGTCCTGCCTGGTGGACCGCGTGCTGCCCGGCGAGGGCGAGGCGCTGCAGGCGATCCTAAGGGCGGCCGGCTACCGGGTCCAGTTCCCCGAGCGCCAGTGGTGCTGCGGGCTGATCTGCTCCAACGCCGGCAAGTTCGAGCTCGGCGCGAAGCTCAGCCGGCAGTTGAACGAGGCGCTGGCGGGATCGACGGGGCCGATCGTCACGCCTTCGGCGTCATGCTTCGGCGCCTTCACCATGGACGCCGAGGAGTGGGGCGTGAGCACCCAGGAGCGGCAGGCGGTCGCCGCCCGGATGCGCGATTCGACGCGCTTCGTGCTGGAGCTGTTGGAGTCGCGGCCCGAGCTCCTCGGTTCGGACCTTCCTCATACGCGCGTCGCCTACCACGACTCCTGCCAGTCGCTGCGCGCGCTGGGCCTGCGGGCGGAGCCGCGGCGCGTGCTGCAGCTGGCCGGCTACGAGGTCGTGGACCTGCCCGACAGCGCCGGCTGCTGCGGGTTCGGTGGCACCTTCTCGATCGAGTGGCCGGAGGTCGCGGCTCGGATCCTGGACTGGAAGCTCGAGGCGCTCGACCAGACCGGCTGCGAGGTCCTCGCGTCGGACAACCCCGGCTGCCTCATGCACATCGCCGGCGGGGCGCGCAAGCGGGGCCGCGCCACCCGCGTCGCCCACGTCCTGGAGCTGGTCGCGGAGCGCCTCGCCTGAAGCGCGCCGCCGGCGCGCTGCTCGCGCTCGCCCTGGCTGCTGCCTGCAGCGGTTCCGCGCCGGTCTCACGCTCCTCGCCCGCGCCCCACGCCTCGCCCAGCACCCTGGCGCCCCGGCCGACGGCCACGCCCGCCCCCAGCCCGCCGGTGGCCCAGCGCGAGGAGGGCTCGATGCCGCTCCCCCGCCAGGAGGTGGCCTCCGGCGCCCTGGGCGACCAGGCCCTCTACGTCGTCGGGGGGTTCGACCCCAACCGCCGCTCGACGGCCGACGTGCAGGTGTTCGACGGCGCCTGGCACGTGGGACCGGCGTATCCCTTCCCGGTCGACCACGGGGTCGCGGCCGTCACGGCAGGAAGCCTCTTCGTGATCGGCGGCAACAGCAACGGACGGGCGCGCGCTGACGTCTACCGGCTGAACGTCGAGGCCGGGCGCTGGGAGGCGGTCGCGGCGCTCCACCACCCGCGCGGTGCGGCCGGCGCCGCGGAGGTGGCCGGCCGGATCATCGTCCTCGGCGGGACGGCCGCCGGCGTCGAGGTCGCCGCCGTCGAATCCTTCGACCCCGGCGCCGGCAGCTGGACCGACGTCGGGGCTCTTCCGGCGCCCCGCGATCACGTCGCCGCCTTCAACTGGCTGGAGAGCGCGTGCGCGGCCGGCGGCCGCTCGCCCAACAGCGCCCGGGTCGACTGCCTGGACCCGGCGACAGGCGTCTGGACCCGGCTTCCCGACCTTCCTCACGCGACCAGCGGTGCGGGCGCCGAGGTGATCGGCGACCAGGTGGTCGTGGCCGGGGGCGAGGACGCCGGCGAGTCGGTGATCATCAGCGTCGTGGCGCGCTTCCGGGCGGGCGCCTGGACTGAGGACGCGATGCTCGACCCACGGCACGGGATTCAGCTGGCCGGCTTTCGCGACCGGCTCTGGGCTTGCGGAGGGGCGGGGGTTGCCGGCTACGACGCCTCGGCGATCTGCACGTCAATCGCCTGAAAGGCCTCAGACGCGTGGCATAACGCCGCGGACATGAATCTTTTCCACGCCCCGGGCGAGCTTCTTCGCGGTGAAGCAGGCGGTTCAGGCCGGAGCTCTTCAGTCGTCCGACTGGAGGTTCGACATCGCGAACCACTGGCCGGCCGCCCCCACCACGAACAGTTCCGGGCTCTTGCACGGGTGCGGCAAGGCGATCGTCGTCTCGATGTCCGCGTCGCCGGAAGCGGTGGCGGGGAACTGCGCGCTGGTCCTGTTGACGATTCCATCCGGTGTCATGCAGCTGAGCGTCACCCCGAAGGTGGGCGACGGGTTGGTGTTGCCCAGCTTGGGGATCACAAGGCCGCGGACCTGGACCTCCACCTCGCCCTGGCGGTCGACCGATCCAGTTCCCGACCTGATCGCCCAGGGCAGCTTGCCGCCGATGATCTGGCGGTCGTTGGCCACCCCCACCGCCGCCCCTGAGATCGCCGTCATCGACTCGAACTCGAGCAGGCTGCCGCCGCCGTCGTGGGCTCCGGCCGGAACCGCGCCGGCCGCCGCCAGCAGCAGGGCGCCTGCCGCCGTCAGAACGAATCTCCAGGGTCTGCTCATGGAGGCATCTCCTTTTCCAACTGTGGACGCCGCCCGGCGGAAACAGCCAGGCATCCTCAGCCGGAGATACGGGAGGGGGTTACCCCGGCGCCTGGTGGCCGCCCGTGCGGCCTTGCCGAGCCGCTCGGTCGCCGGCCCAGGAACCACGACGGACTGCTCGATCAACGGCCTCGGCCCGCACCCTCCGCTTCACTGCGCGAGTCCAGGACGTGCTCGGGCTATCGCTCGGGCAGCTTCATCGCCAGCCGGCTGGTGACGACGCCGGTGTTGAGGCCGATCGTTCGCAGGCCGCCGAAGAAGCGCGCGTGCTCGATCTTGCAGCAGCGGTCCATGACCACCTCCAGCCCGCCGGCGCGGGCGATCTCCGCCGCCTCCTCGGAGATCACTCCGAGCTGGCACCAGAAGACCTTGGCGCCGATCGCCACCGCCTGTCGCGCCAGCTCCGGCGCCTCGGCCGCCGGCCGGAAGACGTCCACGATCTCGATGTGGTGGTCCTGGGCAGCCTCCTCGAGGCTGGCGTGCACCTTCTTGCCGAGGATCTCCGCCTTGCCGGCCTGGACCGGGTTGACCGGGATGATCTCGTAGCCGTTGGCGTCGAGGTAGATGGCCGCGAAGGAGGAGGCGTTGTAGTAGTTGGTCGAGAGCCCGACCATGGCGATGGTCCGGTAGCTGGTCAGGATCCGGTAGCGGTCCCAGGCCGTCAGCCCGAGGTCGTTGCGCTCGCCAACGGCACTCATTTCTGGTAGGGCGCCCCAAACGCCTTGCTGAGGATTGAATGGCCTGCTTGCGCGTCGCCGTTTGGCGACACGGCGGCCGGCTCGGGCGCGCCGGCCTGCGACTTGGCCAGCGCCTGCTCGAGGTCCCAGAGGATGTCCTCGAGGTCCTCGATCCCGATCGAGACCCGGATCAGCTCGGGCCCGATCCCGGCCGCGCGCAGCTCCTCGTCGTTGAGCTGCTGGTGCGTCGTCGAGCCTGGATGGATGATCAGCGACTTCGCGTCGCCCACGTTGGCTACGTGCGAGAAGAGCTGCACCGCCTCGATGCACCTCTTCCCCGCCTCCCGACCGCCCTTGATGCCGAATGTGAAGATCGAGCCGGCGCCCTTGGGCAGGTACTTCTTGGCCAGCTCGTGGTAGCGGTTCGACCTCAGCCCCGGGTAGTTGACGTACTCGACCGCCGGGTGCTGCTCGAGGAACTCGGCCACCTTCTGGGCGTTGGCGACGTGGCGGTCCATGCGCACGTGCAGCGTCTCCAGCCCCTGCAGGAGCAGGAAGGCGGCGAAGGGCTGCATGGTCGGCCCGTAGTCGCGCAGCATCTCCGCGCGCGCCTTCATCAGCCAGCCGAAGTCGCCGAAGTACTCGAAGAAGCGGAGGTCGTGGTAGATGAACTTGGTCGCCGAATGGACGACGATGTCGGCGCCCCAGTCCAGGGGCCGGCAGAGGTAGGGCGAGGCGAAGGTGTTGTCGACGACCAGCGGCACGCCCGCGTCATGCGCGATCTTGGCGACGCCTTCGATGTCGAGCACGTCGATCTTGGGATTGCCCATGATCTCGGCGTAGAGGCACTTGGTCTTGTCGGTGATCGCGCCGCGCCAGGAGTCGAGGTCTGACGCGTCGACGAAGCGGGCGTTGATGCCCAGCTTGCGGAAGGAGACGTCGAACTGCTGGAAGGAGCCGCCATAGAGCGTCGAGGAGGACACGAACTCGTCTCCCGACTGCATCAGCGTGAAGAGCGTGATGAACTGCGCGGCCTGGCCCGAGGCCGTGGCCAGCGCGCCGATGCCGTTCTCGAGCGCCGCCATCCGCTCCTCGAAGACGGCGACGGTGGGATTCATGATCCGCGAGTAGATGTTCCCGAACCGCTGCAGCGCGAAGAGGTTCGCAGCGTGGTCGGCATCCTCGAAGACGTAGGCGCCGGTCTGGTAGATGGGCACCGCGCGGGCACCTGTAACCGGGTCCGGCCGCTGGCCCGCATGAACCGCCAAAGTGTCGAATCCGAACTCTTTTGCCCCGCTCTTCTCGCCCATGGAGGCGAGTGTAGCGCTGACGTTTCGGTACCCTGAGGTCCGCGTTGAAGATCACCCTCTCCCCGCTGACGGCGGTCCAGGTCCAGGCCGACGCGATCGCCGTCCCGATGGTGGCCGGGCGGGGGCTGCCTAACGAGGTCGCCGACCTCGACCGGGCCCTGGGCGGGCTGATCGCCGAGATCATCAGCCGCAACGAGCACCGCGGCCGGCTCATGGAGATCATGCCGGTCCACCTGGGCGGCCAGATCCCCAGCCGGCGGCTGCTCCTCTACGGCCTGGGCAGCCTGCGCGACATGGACGGCCAGCGGATGCGATGGGCGCACCACGAGCTGATCCGGGTCGCCCGCAGCTACGGCTACCGGACGGTGGCGATGGCCAAGGCGCCGCCCGTCGACGAGAGCAACCTGGCCGCCGTGGTCGAGGGCTCGATCATGGGCACCTGGGAGCAGCGCAGCCGCCAGTCCGGCCAGAAGGACCGCGCGGAGCTGGAGGAGCTGATCCTGCTCGGCTTCGGCCTCGACAGGGAGCGCGAGGTCGTCGCCGCGGAGCAGCTTGGCCAGGCGACCAACCGGACCCGCGAGTGGGTCAACCTGCCGCCCAACGTGCTCACGCCCGACTACCTGGCCGAGGAGGCTCGGCGAATCGCCCGCCGCTACGAGCTGGAGATCGAGGTGCTGGGTCCGGAAGAGATCCGCGCCGGCGGCTACAACCTCTTGCAGGCGGTCGCCCAGGGCTCTTCGGTGCCGCCCCGGCTGATCCGGATCCGGCGCAAGGGCGTGGAGGGCGGACCGACCCTGGCCCTGGTCGGCAAGGGCATCACCTTCGACTCCGGCGGCATCTCCTTGAAGAAGCCCGAGGGCATGCACCGGATGAAGGGCGACATGGCGGGCGCCGCCGCCGTGCTGAGCGCGTTCGAGGTCATCGTCTCCCGCCGCCTGCCCCTTGATGTGATGGCCGTGATCGCGAGCTGCGAGAACATGCCTAGCGGCAATTCCTACAAGCCCGGCGACACCTTCACCGGCGCCGGCGGCAAGACTGTCGAGATCGTCAACACCGACGCCGAAGGCCGGCTGGTGCTGGCCGACGCCATCACCCACGCCCTCCGCCACGGCGCGACCCACCTCGTCGACCTGGCAACCTTGACAGGCGCGGCCACGATCGCCATCGGGCACGCCGCCACGGCCGCCGTCGCCAATGACGACGCCCTCTGGGCCCGGGTCTGGGAGGCGGCCGACCGAGCCGGCGACCGGGTCTGGCGCCTGCCCATCTACGCCGACTACTCGGTCCTCCTGCAGAGCCGCTACGCGGACCTCAAGAACGCCGATTACGGCCAAGCCGGATCGATCACCGGCGGCATGTTCATCGAGCAGTTCGTGGAAGGCAGGCCCTGGGTGCACCTCGACATCGCGGCCAGCTCCTGGAACGACAAGGGCGAGCTGACGACCATCCCCCGCGCGCCGACTGGAGCGGGTACCCGCCTCTGCGTGCACCTGGCGGAACTGATGGCCGCCGAAGCACGTTAGAAGTAGCTTTAGAAGAACCCTTGCTGGAAACGATCAAGTCGCCGGCGGACCTTCGCCGGCTTTCCGGGCCCCAGCTGGATGAGCTCGCGCAGGAAATCCGCGAGTTCCTGATCGAGCACATCTCGGAGACCGGCGGCCATCTCTCTCCAAACCTCGGCGTGGTGGAGCTGACACTCGCCCTGCACCGCGTTTTCACGAGCCCGCGGGACGCGATCATCTGGGACACCGGCCACCAGGCCTATGTGCACAAGCTGGTCACCGGGCGCGCCCTCAAGTTCAAGAGCCTGCGCCGGAAGGAAGGGCTGAGCGGCTACCCGTCCCGGAAGGAGAGCGAGCACGACTGGGTCGAGAACAGCCACGCCTCCACCTCGCTGAGCTACGCCCTGGGCATGGCCCAAGCGCGACTCCGGCGCGGCGAGCCGGGCCATGTGGTGGCGGTGATCGGCGACGGTGCCCTGACCGGGGGCATGGCCTACGAGGCCCTCAACCAGATCGCCCACCTGCAGCCGCCGAACCTGATCGTGGTCCTCAACGACAACGGCCGCTCCTACGCGCCGACCGTCGGTGGCCTGGCGCGGCACCTCGCCAACCTGGCGGTGGACCCCCGCTACGAGCGCCTCAAGGATCAGGTCTCCCGGCGCCTCAAGGACCTGCCCGCGGTCGGCGGCGCGGCCGACCAGGCCGCCTTCCGCCTCAAGGAGAGCCTCAAGCAGCTCGTCCAGCCCACCACCGTCTTCGACAGCCTCGGCCTCAAGTACGCCGGGCCCGTCGACGGCCACGACCTGGGCGCGCTGGAGACTGTGCTGACCAGGGCGCGCGAGATCGGCGAGCCCGCGGTCGTCCACGTCATCACCGAGAAGGGACGCGGTTACGGCCCTGCCATCGAGGACGAGATCGACAAGCTGCACGGCGTCAGCGCCTTCGATCCCGAGACCGGACGTGCGCGCCGTTCCGAGCTCACCTACACGGACGTCTTCGGCGAAGCGGTCATGTCCGCCGCCGTCCGCCATCCGGAGCTGGTTGCGATGACCGCGGCCATGGCCTCCTCGACCGGGTTGCTCGATTTCAGCCGCGAGTTCCCCGACCGCTTCTACGACGTCGGCATCTGCGAGCAGCACGCCGTCACCTTCGCCGCCGGGCTGGCCCTGGCCGGCTGCCGGCCGGTGGTCTGCATCTACTCCACCTTCTTGCAACGGGCCTACGACCAGGTGGTCAGCGACGTCGCCATGCACCGCCTGCCGGTCGTGTTCGTCCTCGACCGCTCGGGAGTGACGGGCCCGGACGGCGCCTCGCACCACGGGATCTTCGACCTGGCCTACCTGCGGACGGTGCCAAATCTGCTGGTCGCCGCGCCGGCGGACGAGTCTGAGCTTTCGGGATTGCTGGAGACGGCGCTGACGGTGGACGGCCCGGTCGCCATCCGCTACCCGAAGGCGGGCGCCGCCGCGCTGCCCGAGATGCCCGGAGAGCCGTTCCCAGTCGGCCGCTGGGAGGAGCTTCGCCGCGGCTCGGACGCGGCCATCGTGGCGATCGGGCGGATGGTCGGAGTCGCTCGCGAGGCGGCTCAGCTGCTGGACGCCGACGGAATCGACGTCGGCGTCATCAACGCCCGCTGGCTGAAACCCCTCGACCCCCGCCTGGTCAGCGAATGGTCCAAGCGCTACCCGCTCCTCCTGACCGCCGAGGATGGCGTCGCAGGCGGGCTCGGGGCGGCGGTGCTGGAGGCGCTGGCGCCCACGGGGCGGGCCGGCAAGGTGCGGACGGCCGCGCTGCCGGACAGCTTCCTCGCGCACGGCAAGGCCTCCGAGATCCTGGCCGAGCACGGTCTTTCGGCCGACGGTCTGGCCGACCGCGTTCGAGCGGAGGTGGGCCACCGGGCCCGACCCCGACAGGCAAAAGCCGCCGGTTAGCTACCCGAATGGGTAGCCTTTGACGCCCGGATGATGGTCTGCCATGTCATCCTCGCAGGGTGACGGCAGCGCGCACGCCACAGCCGCGAAAGCCGGCCGCCGACCAGAAGAACCTCGCCGCGGCCCGCAAAGCTCTGGGCGAGGCGATCGGTGGGCGCGCCGAGGACGTGGTCAACGAGTGTGAACAGCGGCTGGGGGCGGCCAGGATCCTGGACACCGCGCCAGCGGAATTCAACGCCGAGTTCGCCGAACGCCGGCGGGCCAGCCAGCGGCTGGGGACCCAGCTGATCGCCCGCTGGCTCGTCACCGGCGAGGTCAGCAAGCCCGAGGAGCGGATCTGGCTGGGCGGCCTGGGGGAGCTGGCCGCGCGCGCCTCTGTTTCCATCGCGGCAATGACGCATGGTTACCTGATCTTTCGGGACGTGCTGCAGAAGGTCGCGGAGGAGGAGGGCTCGCGGTTGGGCACGCCCGCTTCGGTCCTGCAGGAGGTCGACGTCGCCAACCGGGCCAGCTGCGACAGCAGCATCATCTGGATGACCCGGGCCTTCGACCGGCAGCAGGAGTTGCAGGCCGCGGAGTCGGCGCGCCTTCACGACCAGCACGTGTCGGCGGTCAAGGCTGCGGAGGCGCTCAAGGCGGAAAGCGAGGCGAAGAGCCGGTTCCTGGCCACGATGAGCCACGAGCTACGGACGCCGCTCAACTCGATCATCGGCTTCAGCCAGCTGCTCAGGATGCAGGCCGGCGGGTCCCTCGACGAGCGAGAGCTTCGCTACCTCGGTCATATCGAGGCCAGCGGCAAGAACCTGCTCGGGCTGATCAGCGACATCCTCGAGCTGACCAAGATCGCCAGCGGCCAGATCGCCCTCGAGCTGGGCTCGGTGGACGTCGTCTGGATGCTGAAGGAGGCGATCGCCCAGCTTGGGCCACAGCTGGCCGAGAAGCGTCTCGACCTGCAGCTGAACGCGCCCGAGATGTTGTTGGTGCGCGCCGACCCGATGCGCTGCCGGCAGGTGATCACGAACCTGCTCAACAATGCCGTGAAGTTCACCGACGCGGGAGCCATCACGGTCACCGCGAGCGGCAGCGGCGAGGTCGTCGAGCTGCTCATCGCAGACACCGGGATCGGGATCCCCGAGGACCAGCTGGCCAGGGTCTTCGACGAGTTCACTCAGGTCGACGGCAGCTCCACCCGCTCCCAGGGCGGCACCGGTCTCGGGCTGCCCCTGGCCAAGCGCCTGGTGGAGATCATGAGCGGCCGGCTGAGCCTGACCAGCGTGCTCGGCCAGGGAACCACCGTCCGCGTGCTCCTGCCCGCCGCCCCCGCCTAACCGAAAGGGTCAGCGGCCAGTCTGGCCCGCGCCCTGCGGAGCTGCCGGCAGAGCAGGTTCTTCTGGTGCTGCCGAAGAGCTGAGCGCGTGGCGCTCGACCAGCTCCTCGCTGGGCAGGAACCAGGCGATCACGATCGTCACCAGGACCAGGACCACCTGCGAGAGCAACGAGAGCTGCAGCGTCAGCTTGTCGGCGATGGCGCCGTTGATGGGGATGCCGACGGCGCCCGTGACGAAGCCGAGCCCCATCACCAGCCCCGACGCGAGGCCGGCGCGGCGGGCCATCAGCTGCTGGGCCATCAGCAGCATCAGGGGTGCGGTCGAGGCCGCGCTGAAGCCGAGCAGGATCGCGCTTCCGAAGGCGAGCGGCCCCGGGAAGAGGGTGTAGAGGAGGATGGCCGGGAGGCTCAGGACCAGTGTGGCGAGGATCACCGTGCGGCGGCCGTAACGGTCGGCGAGGGTGCCACAGCCGATGGCGCCGATCGCGCTGGCGAGGACCAGGGTGGTCGCCAGCGGGCCATAGAAAGCCGGCCCATAGCCGAGCTGCTTGTACCAGGTCGGCGTGAAGGCCTGGAAGACGCTGACCGTCCAGCTTCGCGACATCATCAGCAGGATCACCACCGTCAGCGCGCCCAGCGGCAGCCGGCCGTACCGGGCCCCGGCGCCCTTCGGCGCGGTCACGGCCCCGGGCAGCGAGCGCATCCGCCAGAGCAGGTAGCCGCCGCTGACGATGCCGGGGATGACCAGCAGGCCGGTCCCGCGGATGCCGAGCAGCTGGAAGACCAGGATCCCGATCAGGGGACCGATCGCCAGGCCGACGGTGCCGGCCGTGACGTACACAGACATCCCGGAGCTGAGCCGCAGCTTCGGCAGCAGAGCCCGCACGTCGAGGGCGCCGGAGGGGTGAAAGGCGCCCGAGCCGAGGCCCGACGCGCAGGCCAGCAGCAGCAGCCAGGGAAAGCTGGGGACGAAGCCGACCAAGGAGAAGGTCAGCGCGGTCCAGCCGAGCGCCGCGCCGGTCATCCGCGTCCCATAGCGATCCACCAGCACGCCGAAGAGCGGCTGCGAAACGGCGGCAAATCCGGTGTAGGCGAGGCTCACCAGGCCGACCGTCGCCAGGCTGAGATGGAAGCGACCGATCAGCAGCGGGTAGAGGACGGGCAGCACCCCGGCATAGCTGTCGACGGTCAGGTGCCCGAGCATCAAGGTCAGCAGGCGCCCGTTGCGCAGGAAGTCCCTCAAAGGCGGTGCCGGCCCGCAAAGCCCTCCCCGATCCGGTGCCAGTGCCCCACCTTCGGCTCGCCCAGCTTCCAGCAGAGCTCCACCAGCTCGCCGTCACGGTAGCTGTAGAAGTCGATGAGTCCGCTTTGCGCGTCCTTCAGCGAGACCCCGATGTGCTCCAGCTTGAGCGCGTTCTCGGCCAGCTCCAGCTCCGCGTCATGCATGGCGCGCCGGGCGCGCTCGTACTCCCGCTCGATCTCGGGGCCGGCGCTCGGCCGGGAGGTCTTGTAGTCGGCGACGCGCGCGGCCTCCTGCAGCTCGGGCAGGAGGTTGAAGCAGTCGACGACCTTCTCCACCAGGAGGCGGACTTCCGGCAGCGCCTGGTTCGCCTCCTCGACCGTGTAGGTGCGCGGAGGCTCCAGGCTCACGCCGGGACGACGGGGATGGTCACCCGCGAGGGGTGGGCGCGGTCGTGGAGGATGGTCTGGCGCGCCGGCTTCGGCTCCGACCCGGCGCCGGCGGGCTGGCCGGTGTTCAGGTTGCGGTCCCAGCGCGGGAAGCTGCTGCTGGTGACCTGCAGCCGGAGCCGGTGACCGGCCCGGAAGAGGTTGCTGGTCGCCCAGAGGTCGATGACGTGCTCCGCCGGCTCTCCCGGCTCCACCTGGACCCGCAGGATCCCGTCGGTGAGGTTGATCGAGCGCCCGTCCGGATGGACGTCACAGAGCCGCGCGACAAAGTCGGTCGAGGTGGCGGTCGAGCAGGCCCAGAGCGTGACCTTGATGGGACCGGTGACCTCGACGTCGCGACCGAACTCGCCGCCGGTGTAGACGAGGACGTCCGGCCGTTCCTCGATCCGTCGCTGGTCGTGAGGACCGGAGCGGAACTCGGGAGTCAGCAGCGTCGCACCACCCACCGTCGGCACCGGGTTGGCGGGGTCGTAGTCGAATTGATCGGGCCGCTCGTCGCCCGTCGGCCCCGTCCGGTCGAGGCGACCGTCCTCGCGCAGGAAGATGTCCTCCGGGACCGCCCGCGCCAGCGGGAACTCCTGCTCGTCGCGCCACTGGTTGCGGCCCATCACGAAGATCTTCACCGGCGGCTCGGCCAGCATCCCGCTGTCGATGCCCTTCAGCCAGTGGTCGAACCAGCGCAGCTGCAGGTTCTGGAAGTCCATCCGGAGGTCGATGAAGGCGAGCTGGGAGCCGAAGCCGAAGTTGAGCTCGCCGACCGGGTTGATGCCGGTGCTGTGGCTCCAGGGCCCGATCAGCAGCTTGGCGTGGATCCCGCGGCTGCGCATGGCGTTGAAGTTGTCGATGGTGCCCTGCAGGAAGATGTCGTACCAGCCTCCGGCATTCAGGGACGGCACCTCGACCTGGTCGTGGCGGACGCGAAGGTGCTCGGCCAGCGCAGGATCGGAGAGCGAGGCCAGGTTGAGGTTGAGCCCGTTCGGCGCCTGGTTGCGCAGGAGCGGCGCGAAGTCGTGCAGCGGCAGCTCCCAATAGGTCCCGGCCGCGAGCCGGTCGTAGTCGTCCACGATCGCGCGCACCGCCTGCGTCATGACCTCGCGATCGCCGGCGTGCCTGCGCATGACGACGTTGAGGGCCATCTGCAGCGTCCATGACGCGGAGGTCCCGAACTCCAGGGCGCCGCCGCGGCCGAAGGTTCCGTCGAGCGGCTCGCTCCAGGTGAGGTAGGGCGCCATCGCTTTCAGCCCAGGCGGCCGAAGCTTTGCCGCCGCCCACTGCGTCTGGCCGAAATAGGAGGCCCCGTACATGCCCACCTTGCCGTCCGACCAGGGTTGGGCGGCCGCCCATTCCACGGTGTCGTAGCCGTCGACGTCCTCGGAGCGGAACGGCTCGAATTCGCCCTGGGACTGGAACCGGCCGCGCGTGTCCTGGACCACGACCGCGTAGCCGCGGCGCGTCGCCTGGATCGGGTCCAGCACCTGGACTCCGAGCGGCAGGTCCTTGCCATAGGGAAGCCGGGTGAGCAGCACCGGGTGCCGGCCCTCGCCGGCCGGCCGGTAAACGTTGGCCCGCAGCACGATGCCGTCCCGCATCGGCACCGGCTGGTCGAGGTCGACGGTTGCGCTCACTTCCAGCTCAGGGGCGGGCCCAGGGCGGCCTCCAGGAGCGCCTCGACCTCGCCCGCCTGGGCGTGCCGGCCTTCCGCCTTCTTGTCGAAGACCACGCCGCCATCAACGCTCACCTTGAACACGCCCCCCTTGCCGGCCAGCAGCGATACGCGGCCGAGGATCGGGGCCCAGCGGTCGATCAGCGCGGCGGCCAGGCTCACGGCCCGCTCCGAATAGTTTCAAGGGACGCAGTACTCGATCTCGATCTGGTGCCGCGGGTCGATCGACATATGCTGAGGTTTAGAGACTAATGGAACGGTTCGGGAGCGGCCGACCGCTGGAAGAGCAGATCGGCTTCAGCCGGGTGGTCGTGGCGGGCAGGCTGGTCGCGGTCTCCGGCTGCGCCCCGACCGACCCCGACGGCAGCAGCGCGGGCGGCGACGATCCCTACCGGCAGGCGAAGGCTTGCCTGGAGGTCGTCCAGTCGGCGCTGGCGCAGGCCGGCTGCTCGCTGGCGGACGTCTACCGGACCCGGATCTACATCACCCGCGCGCTGGACTGGCAGGAGGTCGGCCGCGCCCACGGCGAGTACTTCGCCGGCGAGCCACCGGCCTCGACGATGGTCGTGGTCAAGGAGCTGCTGCGGCCGGAGTGGGTGGTCGAGATCGAGGCCGACGCGCTGAAGCCATAGGGTGAGCGGCCCACCCCAGTGATCTGGATCGGGACGTCGGGCTGGCAGTACCGGGATTGGCGCGGCGCGTTCTACCCGGAGGACCTGCCCCAGAAGGATTGGCTGGAGTGGTACTGCCGCCACTTCCGGACGGTCGAGCTCAACAACTCCTTCTACCGGCTTCCTGAGGCGTCGACGTTCGCGCGGTGGCGGCAGCGCACGCCCGACGGCTTCCTGATGGCGGTCAAGATCAGCCGCTTCCTGACCCACGTGAAGAAGCTCAACGAGCCGGCCGAGCCGGTCCACCGCTTCCTGGAGCGGGCTCGAGAGCTGGGCCCGCGGCTGGGACCGGTGCTCATCCAGCTGCCGCCCAACTTCGGCGCGGCCGCGGACCGGCTTGACGAGACGCTCGCGCTGCTGCCGAAGGCGATCCGCGCCGCGGTCGAGTTCCGCGACGCCAGCTGGTTCAGCGAGGAGGTCAGGGGCGTGCTCGAGCGTCACCAGGCAGCCTTCGTCCTCGCCGACTCGCCGCGTCGCAAGACCCCCTACTGGAAGACGGCGGACTGGGGCTTCCTGCGCTTCCACGAGGGCCGCGCCACCCCTCGGCCCTGCTACGGCGAGGACGCGCTCCGGACCTGGGCCGAGCGGCTCGCCGGCCTCTTCAAACCGTCCGAGGACGTCTACGTCTACTTCAACAACGACCATCGCTGCTGCGCGGTGCGGGACGCGCGGACCTTCGCCCAGCTCTGCCGGCAGGCCGGTCTGGAGGCTACGCCGGTGACGGCAGAAGCGAGAGTGGCCGCTGGGTAGACCTGGACCGGGGCCTTAGGTCCTGAAGAGCAGCCTGGCGAGGTTCACACTTTTCGCCGCCAACACTAAGGCCAAGGAGGTAAGAGCCCGTGCTCCGAGAGTTCAAGCAGTTCCTGCTACGCGGCAACGTGGTCGACCTGGCGGTTGGGATCGTCATCGGCGGCGCCTTCAACGTGGTGGTGATGGCGCTGGTGAAGGACTTCATCACGCCGCTCGTGGGGGCGATCTTCTCGGTGCCGAAGGACGCGATGAGGTTCAGGGTCGGAGCTGCGACCTTCCTGGTCGGCGACTTCCTGGACGCCCTCATCTCCTTCCTCATCGTCGCCGCGGTGGTCTTCTTCCTGGTCGTGAAGCCCGTCAACTACCTGGTCGAGCGCTCGCATCGGGAGGACACGCCCGACCCGACAACCCGCAAATGCCCGGAGTGCCTGAGCGAGATACCGGTCGGAGCGCGCCGCTGCGCCTTCTGCACCTCGCAGGTATCCGCGGCGGCGTAAGCGGCGGCAATAGTAAGGAGGCGGCCGTCCCGCCGGCCGCCTCCCGGTATGCCCGGAGCTGAAGGGTTGCTTTCAGTCCCGGTTGAAACGACGCCTCACGGCTGCGATCCCGGCCCCGATCAGGATCAGGAGTCCACCCGCGACTCCGCCTACCAGGGGCAGTCCGGTTGCTGCGAGCACCGCGCCCGTCGCCCCGGCTGCGCCGGTCTCCGCGGCCAGCACGCCGCCTCCGGCTCCGGTTCCACTGACGCCGCCGCCGGCCCCGCCGGCCCCGCCGCCACCGCCACCGCCGCCCGCCTGAGTCTCCTGGACGGTACCGCCCGCCCCGCCTCCGGCCGAGGTCACGGTTTCGGTCACGGTCTCGGTCTGGGTCTCGTTGACGGTCCCGCCGCCCTGCGCGCTGCCCGAGGCTGCGGAGTTGCCATTGGTGGCCTGGGTCTCGTTCTGGGTCTCGTTGGCCTGGGAACCGCTGTTGGCCGAGTTCCCGTTGGTGGCCTGGGTCTCGTTCTGGGTCTCGTTGGCCTGGGAGCCGCTGTTGGCCGAGTTCCCGTTGGTGGCCTGGGTCTCGTTCTGGGTCTCGTTGGCCTGGGAG
>Ga0209577_10003191_pt1 | contig 15455 bp, 13 predicted proteins | sample GraSoiAngelo_109_FD_185874 | JGI IMG/M metagenome (GOLD analysis project Ga0209577, IMG submission 185874) | Grasslands soil microbial communities from the Angelo Coastal Reserve, California, USA - 14_0903_12_20cm (SPAdes) (version 2) | ecosystem: Environmental > Terrestrial > Soil > Grasslands...
CCGACCATGCGGAAGTCGCTGGCGTCACGTTAACCGAGATGCTTCCCTGCGTGAATACCACCTTACCAGGAGCAGCCTGAAAGCCGCTGCCATTTATCTCAATCGGCAAGTTCACCGGGCTCGTAGGAGTTGTGGAACTGTTTATGTTCTGAATCGTTGGCACGGAGGACTGGTTGTTACTTTTGGGGCCTCCGCAACCCTCGCAAAATATGCCTCCGACAAAAACCAAGAGCAGTGACATCGACAGGAGCGTTCTTGAGTGCATCTCTTTCTGCCTGGACGATGATGCGTATCCACGGGGTACAACTGCGTGGGGCGCACTCACCAGCCGCCGCCCCCGCCGCCACCGCCCCCACCACCTGACCCTCCCCCACCATCTGATCCGCCACTGCTCGACCCTGGGGCAGAGGACGAAGAGGCGATTGCCTGGGAGAATGAGCTGCCGAGCGAGTTCGCGAAACCCGCGGCTCCCAGGCTGCTCCAGGCAGAACCCGAATACCAGGATGGCGAGTATCCGGCCGAATTCTGCCCGGGCGCTTGGGCAGCGCCGTTCAACACCCCGGAAAATCTTTCCGCCCAGGCATGTTCTACATCGAGAGCCAGCGCGTACGGCAGATACTTTTCGAAGACCTCCGGCGTGTTTGCCGGGAGTCCGAGGCGATTCATCCGGTCGCCATCAACTGCGCTGAGAAATCGCTTGAACCCTTCGATTTTGTCGAGGACGTTGCGGCCGGCCTTCGTGGGAGCCTTTAGCAACTGGTGAAAGAGCCCATGAATGAGAACGCTCAGCAGCAGCGTGACAACGACAACGACCGACGTCGACGTAACAAGTATGTAGAGTCCCAACGCTTCGAACCCAAAGACGGGAATTGAAATCGCGGTGATCGCAATGGCCTGCGTCTTCAGTGCACCACCTTCGAAGGCGGACTTCCACAAACGAATCGCGACCAGCAGCATCGCCGCGACACCGAAGCTCCAGGCGGTGAGCCAAACGGTTAGAACCGCGGCAAGGATCATTTTCTGCGGCGCCTGGAGAAGCACTATACCCGTCTGCATGGCAATGGACACTAAGATGGCAGGGAGCATATAGCGGCCGTTAGTCAAGAAGTAGATCTTGTATTCGGCATTCTTGAGCCATGCTTTCATGGCCCTAATGGCTGCGCTGATTTGCGTGTGGTTCTCGTCGTGCAGCCAGATGGACGCGCACCCGTTGAACAATGTGTCGGCGGCTGTTTCTTCCGGGCTGAGCGCCTGCGGGCTCAGTTTCGTACGATTGAGCGCATAGGAGCCGGCCTGCTCTCTGATCTGCACGTACCCCTTGACCGCCATGTCGAGCACCGCGGAAGCGAAGGTCTTGTCGTCATACCCCATGCGTACCAGATACCGCATGGCCGCCGGCGAGATTCCGGGAGGAGGCTCGTAAAGCGCGACGATGGTGCCAGGGGCTGGATCGCGCCCAATCAGAAACCAAACGACGAGATAGTAGAGAAGGATCACCGCTAGACCGCCAGCGGCCAATGCAGCGTCGCCGTTGTCTTCAATAAAATAGCGAAGCTTTTCTTCTGGGGTAGGGGCGCTGACGTAGCCCTTGGGCCACGTCAACAGCACAGTAAGGCCCTGGAACGCCCCTAGAGGATGCTCGGCCTCGAATGCGAGGCCGCCGTCGCTTTGCTTTGCGGTTGATAGTTCCCGGGCAGTCGAACCCTGGGGGCCGGTGAAGCCGTCCAAGTGAACTTGATCCACCGAAATACTCTTCGGAAGACGGACGATTGCCGAAGCGTGCTCGATAGCGAAGATCCACCCATTTCCGGTGACGTTCCAGAAAAGCTCATCATGGTCATCGAAAAAGCCTAACTCGCGGGTGGTCGTGTAGGAAATAGAGTACGTGTGCTCGCCAGGAGGCAAAAGATAATCACTCCGTCCGAGGTAGACGCGCTTGCCGTTGCTGAGATCCTGGACGTGCCAGTTTTCTAAAGCTCTGTCGCGAGTGGCAGCGAGCACTTCAAAGCCTACAACGTAACGATTCCCCAGCCGGTCGGTATAGCGGGTAAGGAAGTCACGATAGATCCCGTGGCGAATCCGGTCGCCGGCACTCCGCACACGAATCGTCTCGCGGACTTCCATCCTTCCGTCATCGTGGACCTGAACGTCGCTGTGGTAGTCCAGGATGCTCTCAGACTGCGCTTTAGCAGAAAAGGGCAAGAGAAGAAGACACGCGAACCAGGAGAGGCGGCCCAGATTGACCAGTTTGAGGCTCATATTTGATGCGGCCTCAGAAAATTTTATCTCGGATACTCGCTTGCACGGGGCATTCCGGTTCTTGATGGGCGAGAGAGTTACTGTGCTCAAACAAGAGTCGCAGACCCTCTCGGAACCCGGCCAGTGGGTCGGTTATGGTCACGGCGGGGCCCGGTTTGCCACGTTAATCATCGGCGTATCCCGCCAGAAGGGACTCACCTCATTCGCTGGTGTGGGGTAGCGAGCAGCCGCGAGGCAATTGGCCGGGCGCTGGGGTACTCGGCTAAATTAGTCAACCTGCTGGGTCCGATTACCCTCTTTGCCTTCGAAAAGTACGCTGGCACTTGCCGGTTTGCTTCTGACTGCGACACTCGTGGGCAGCGCGGACTTTGCTTTTAGGGGTTATGAGATCGCTTCCGGGAGGGCGGTATGGATTACCGCAGAATGGACTGTGAAGGGAGCTAGAACGCAATTACACTGTTGCACACTTATTCGCCTCACCCCGTGCCGGTGTTCGAAAGCTCCTCGTCTACTGTTCTGAGTTGGCGGGAACAGATTCGGTCGTCGCCTGCGCTTCGTTTTCCGCGTTCTTGGCTAGTTTTTTCTGCGCGCGGCGCTCCGCCTTCAGGCGCTGCTTCTCTTGCCGCTTCATTTCCTTTTGGCGCTTCTGGAACGTAATCCTGCTCATTACCATCTCCTTAATCGGGACGAAACCTTGCGAACAGAGTTTTGAGAGGATGCGAAGAGGAAGTCCGAAAGGATCGTCTCACGCCTGACACTTACCAACGAGGTTCTCGTGGTCTTCGGACCCCATCCGCCTCCCTAGTTCAAAATCCGCGTCCCCCTCTACCCCTGTCCCGAAATCCGCCGCCGCGTGAACCACCGCGCTCCGGTCTGGGTGTGGCTTCGTTCACCTTCAAGGCGCGTCCGGCAACTTCTTTCCCATTCAAAACGGTTATTGCCTTGGCAGCTTCAGCATCATCGGCAATCTCCACAAACGCAAAGCCTCGAGGCTGCCCCGTTTCACGGTCCTGCACGATGTGAATACGGATGATCTCTCCGTATGGCTCAAAGAGCTTGCGCAGATCACTCTCCGTCGTCTGGAAACTCATGTTGCCGACAAACAGGTTCTTCATCGTTTTCTCCTTAGCAAACCACAGATCAGATCAACGTTCTAGGAAGCAGCGAAGCCTGTCTGATCGTGACGGATGACGCAGTTTCCGTAGCGCTTTCGCCTCAATCTGACGGATGCGCTCGCGGGTGACTTCAAAGGAATTCCCCACCTCTTCCAGAGTGTGTTCGGAGCCGTCTTCCAAGCCAAAGCGCATCTTGATGATGCGCTCCTCGCGAGGGGTCAGCGTCTTCAATAATGACGCCGTCTGCTCCTTCAGATTGAGTTTGATGGCTGCATCTGAAGGTGAAGCTACCCCTTTGTCCTCAATGAAGTCGCCCAGATGCGAGCTCTCCTCCTCGCCTATGGGCGTTTCCAGCGAAATCGGCTGCTGCGCGATCTTTTTTACCTTACGCACCTTGTCGACCGGGATCTCCAAGCGCTCGGCGAGCTCCTCCGAAGTGGGCTCGCGGCCAAGTTCCTGCACCATCTCCCGGCTGGCGCGTATCATCTTGTTGATGTGCTCGACCATGTGGACTGGCACGCGTATCGTGCGGGCCTGATCCGCGATGGCGCGGGTAATCGCCTGACGTATCCACCACGTGGCATAGGTCGAGAACTTGTAGCCACGGCGCCACTCGAACTTCTCTGCCCCCCTCATGAGGCCGATATTGCCCTCTTGGATCAAATCCAGGAACTGCAGGCCGTGATAGGTGTACTTCTTGGCGATGGATACAACCAAGCGCAGGTTTGCTTGGGTGAGCTCCTTTTTTGCCTGTTGGGTGGCCGCCTCGCCGCGCAGAATCCTTTGCAGGGCCCGCTTGAGTTCCGTCAGACCAACCTCGCTGGCCTCGAAAATCTCCGATAGATCCGCACGGCGTATCGCCAGTTCGCGTCGGGCCGCCGTACCACCCCTGGATGCGTCGGCGCGGCGTGTGAGTTTGCCCAGTTCCCGTTCTAGCGAGTGCAATCTCTCCAAAGTCTGCCGGAGCTTGGCGGTCAGCCGGTTCCACTCGCGTGTGTTGAACTCAATCGAGCGCGCCAATCGGGACATCTGAATACGAATCCGAGAGATGCTGTACCGAGCATGCAAATGGGAACGCTTCTTGGATTTCGGAATACGCGCGAGTCGCGCAGCTTGGCTTAACGCCCTTTCGTAAAGAGCAGCGATCTTATCCAGGGTCTTCAGAGTCTGCCGCGTTTTTTTCTCAACCTTTTCTTCTTTCAATTCCTCGTCATCGAACACCACAATCTCTTTGATTGAGCGGGTACCGTCGCGCAGATCATTCGCAATCTCCAAAAGCTCCTTGAGGACGATGGGCGAACGTGTGACCGTTTTAAGAACCAGAAGCCGGCCCCGTTCGATTCGTTTCGCGAGCGCGACTTCGCCTTCGCGCGTTAGCAAGGGGACTAAGCCCATCTCTCGCAGATAGATGCGTACCGAATCGTTCGTTTTATCGACAACGCCCGGCGTTAGGTCAACCTCTAACTCCTGCCCATTGATGCCCTCCTCTTTCGCCTCCACTTTCAGTGGTTCGCCAACTTCCGACATTGAGGTCGCAGTCTTTGCGGCGGAAATATCTTCGTAGATGTTGATGCCATGGCGCTCGAACGTAGTGAGCAGATCGTTAATCTCTTCATGCGAGTCGCCTTCAGCCGGCAAGACGTCATTCACTTCCTCGAAGAGCAGGTAGCCCCGCTCTTTGCCCAGCGTGATGAGGTGCTGGATCTGCTCATCCTTCTCTTCAATGGCCTGCGACAAAGGGCCTCCGTTTCATTTGCGCTGCACTTCGCCTTAATCCTGCACTTGTTTCCGGAGGTAGCTCACCGTCTTGGGCCTGGTGTTGCGGTAGTCGGCCAGTTCCAAGTCGGTTATGCAAAACTGCGTCGTAGGGGGATCCGTCGCATTGGCGTCAAGTTCGCGACGGAGTCTCCGCGAACAAATACTGGGTCCGTCCTGATAGCGCACCTGATGGGATAGAAATGCTTCGTTTGCGATGGTCACAGTGTATTCGCGAGGTTGCCCGGATTCATCTCGAACAATAAAGCTGTATTCGCGAACCAGAGCGCCTGAGGTGAAGCCGACGTACTGCATAAGAAGCTGATCAGCCATAAGTTGCCCACCTGTCACCGCTTAGACCCATCAAGAGTTACAAAAGGGTTCTCACTTAGCCCGCCCCGTACCGGTCTGGCGCTGAAGGAAGCCGGAACCCTTGCTGGTTTGCCCTTTTCTTGGGCAATTTGGTGCTTCCCAAACGCCCTCAACCGAAAACACAAAGGAGCTGCGAGTTGCCTAGGCTCGCAGCCCCTTTAAACGAATCAAAAGGTTTTTACAAGAGCAACAAACGCAGATGCATTATATCACGCTTTCTATCTTGAAATGTGCCAAAAGCTTGCTTACAGTCTCTCGCTGCCGCGTCTTTCGCTCGACAATCGCCTGCCTTACGGCTGTAGTGTTTCCACGGGAGCAGTTCCTCACACTTCCGCCCGAGTCGCGGTGTATTTGGACACGGGTGGGTTCTGGAAGAAGTAGGCGACTAACGCATGGTGCTTAGAGCACAGAAACGCGAGTATGAACGGGCCCTCCTCGGTAACTGGCCTACACTGACCATAGATGAGCGCCGGTGTCGAAACTCCCCCTATCTCGCAGGGCCGCGCGGTCGTTGCTGCTGGGGCCTTTGCGGTTGGGACAAACAGTGGCGAAACAGGGCGGTTGCCGTTTGCTCTGGCGATTTTTGTCAGTGCGTTTCTGCTCTTTCAGGTTCAATTGTTGTTCGGAAAAGAAGTCCTCCCGCTTTTTGGTGGTGCGTCAGCGGTATGGACCGTCTGCGTGTTTGTTTTCCAAGTGTTGTTTCTCGCCGGGTACGGATACTCGCATGGACTAGCCACGTGGCTTACCCTTCGTAAGCAGATCATCGTGCACGGCACCCTTCTAGGCGTTTCCGCTATTTTCATAACTGTTCTGACTTACATCCGATCCTCTCCCATTGGCTCCGGTGCGAACTCGCAACCGCAGCCTGGGGCAAACCCCACATGGACGATCGCGGAATTTCTCATCTGCAGGATCGGACTGCCATTCTTCTTGCTGTCGGCCACGAGTCCATTGATGCAGCATTGGTTTGCGCAGGCTGGGACCAACAGATCGCCCTATCGCCTCTATGCGCTCTCGAACGCGGGATCAGTTCTGGGGTTACTGTCGTATCCGTTCTTGGTCGAACCGCACGTGGGGCTCGGCCTACAACGCTGGGCCTGGGCTGTAGGCTATGGGCTGTTCTTGGTTTGCTACTATTTCAGCGCTCAAAGCGCAGTGCGCTCCATGCCTCCCGCTGCGCTGAAACAGGAATTTGCTCCCAATTTGCGCCCCAGTGGATCAGCGGTTGGATGGCCGCTTCGGCTGCTCTGGATCGGCCTGGCGGGGTGTGCGTCGGTGCTGTTGCTCGCAACGACAAACCTCATCTGCCAGGACATGGCCGTTAACCCGTTCCTATGGGTTCTACAATTAGGTCTGTATCTGCTCTCGTTCATCGTTTGTTTCGAGAGCGACCGTTGGTATCGGAGGGATATTTTTTATCCCGCATTCGCCGTGACGGTGGCGCTCGGCATCGTAATATCGTTACCCAACACAGCCTATTCGTTCATGATGCAGCTCGCCGCCTATTCTGCGGTGCTCTTCACTGGATGCATGGTGTGTCATGGAGAGGCGGCACGGACGCGCCCACGTTCCGAATCGCTAACCGTATTCTATTTATGCATGGCCACGGGGGGTGCCGCGGGCGGGGTCGCTGTGAGCTTGATGGCCCCTTGGATTTTCCCGGATTACTGGGAATATCCGCTGGCTCTTCTAGGGTGCATTGCAGTGCTGCTGTCTGCCTCGGCGCGCGAACGTTCGTCCTGGTGGTACAGGGGCCAAGCTTCGTTGGCACTGCTGATTCTCGCAGGCGCCGCGTTACTTGCGCCAGCCGTGCTTTCCCCATTATGGCAAGAGGGGGCGCGGTTGCCGCGATCGATCGGCCTTTACGCAGCAGCAGTTTTGACTGGCGCCGCCGTTTTGCGATACGCGACAGAGTGTCGGGCGTCGCAGCCCGCGCGGGCGCCGATTCTGGTCCGCAACGCATCCAGAGTCCTCCTGGCGTTGCTCACCGCCGGCTTGCTGATTCCGCAGAAAGCGGCCTTGTACCACGTTATCGCATCTTCCAGAAATTTCTACGGGGTGTTGTCGGTGGTAAACGTCGACGAGAACTATCTCGCCTTGCGGTACGGCAGCACCGTTCATGGATTCCAATATCGCGATGCGCAGCGAGCGCGCCTCGCGACGGGCTACTATGGCCCGGCCAGCGGAGCAAACATCGTCATTCGCAATTGGCCCCAGCATCCCATGCGCGTGGGACTCGTGGGACTGGGAGTGGGCACGCTCGCGGCGCTGGCGCAATTCGGGGATGTCTTTCGCTTCTACGAAATCAACCCGGACGTCTACAAATTATCAACCGGCCAGCAGCCCTTCTTCACTTACTTGCGGGATTCGCCCGGCCGGATCGAGGTCATCCTGGGCGATGCGCGGCTCTCGCTCGAACGCGAAGCCGACCGCGGCGACTTCCAGAAGTTTGACGTCCTGGTTCTAGATGCATTTTCGAGTGATGCCATCCCCATGCATCTCCTCACGCGCGAAGCATTTTATGTCTACGCCAAACATCTTCGCGGGCCGGCCTCGGTGATCGCCGTGCATATCAGCAACCAGACCCTGGATCTAGGGCCTGTGCTCGCCGGAATTGGCAGAGACTTCGGCTTTCACGCTCTTCGCGTCATTCCGCCACTCCTTCCCACGAGCCCTTTCTCGCAATCCGACTGGATCTTGCTTTCGCGCGATCTCGCTTCGCTGTCTGGCGATGAGATCTTAAAACGCTCGGAACCCTTTCCCGCGAAGACGCGACCTATCTCTTGGACCGACGATTATTGCGACCTACTGCACGTCATACGCTGGGAAGATTAGGCGACACCTGGAAGTGACCTCCCTCGCGGGCGATTGGCGCCGTTTTTCGGAATCATCGTCATTGATCATCGGTGACCCGCGAACTGCGTCAAGCGTGACATAGATGATCGAGGACGGGAGCTCGGTGCTAGCTGCCGAAGGGATGCCGATTTTATCGGTGTAGTAGTGGTTCCTATAACTATAAGCGTCGCCGAGACAAAGCCTTTTGCATCTTCCCAGAAGCGTTAGCGTATCCGGGGCCGAAGAAAAACCGGTAGGCTGCCTTGGCGATAGCCGAGTCTTTTGTGAATGGATGTAGACTCGAGACAGTTTTGGAGCGGAGCTTGACGCAAGGGAACGTCAGGGCTACCGTGGCGCAGTGATACATCACAAGGTCAGATGAGCATGAGCGGGCCCTCACTCGCTAAAGCACAGAATAGCTCTCAGTTGCCGTTTGAAAAACTGCTCGAATCCTCACCCGACGCCATCGTCGTAACCGATCAAGACGGACGAATCATTGGTGCGAATGCGCAACTTGAGAAACTCTTTGGATTCCACCGTTCCGAGTTACTGGATAAGCCAGTTGAGGCCCTGATTCCCGAGCGATTTCGAAGCGCTCATCCCGGCCACCGCAAAACCTTTCACTCCGAACCCAGAATGCGGCCCATGGGAGTTGGAGTGGAACTCTACGGAAGACGCAAGGATGGAAGCGAATTCCCCGTCGACATCATGCTCAGCCCAGTGGAGACAACAGAGGGCCGAGCCGTACTGAGCGTCGTTTATGACATCTCAGAAAAGAAGCGAGCTCAGGAAGCCCTACGCAAAAGTGAGCAACAGCTGAGGTCACTTGTAGAGAGCGTGCGGGATTATGCCATCTTGCTGCTGGACACGGAGGGTGGCGTTTCCACTTGGAATCCGGGTGCGGAGCGAATTATAGGATACAAAGCGGAAGAGATCATCGGTCGCCACTTTTCCTGTTTTTACACCGCGGAAGACATCGAACGCGGAAAACCTGAGGAAGCATTGCGTGTGGCTGCTTCCAAGGGACGGTTCGAAGACGAGAGCTATCGAGTTCGCAAAGACGGCTCTCGCTTCTGGGCAAATGCCGTGATCACAGCAATCCAAGATTTGAACGGACAGCTCTTCGGCTTTGCGAAGGTGACGCGAGATTTGACCGAGCGCCGGCGAGCGGAAGAAGCCCTGCTTTCCGAACTCAGCCACGTTCTGCTTTCAAACCTGGAAATTGGCACGCTGCTGTCTGCGTTTTCGGCCGCCATCCGGCAAGTGGTGCCGCATGACTTTGCCACTCTAGAATTGCATGATCCTGAGACCAATGAGTTCCGGTTGCAGATATTGGACGCGGCGTACGGAAAAGAGGTTTTGGTCAAGGAAACTGTCGTCCCGGCGGAAGGATCCGCCACAGGATGGGTATTTCGTGCTCGAGAGCCGCTGATTTTGGCACGGCTAGATTCAACGCGCTTTCAACCAAAGACTCTCCAACATTTCTTGGCCGCGGGTCTCAAGTCCGCATGCTGGCTGCCGCTGGTCAGCCGTGACCGTGTGCTCGGCGTTTTGGCAGTTGCCAGCCACCGTGAAGCCGCCTTCGGTGAAAAAGACGCATACATGCTAGGTCAGATTGCCAACCAGGTTGGGATCGCGGTGGACAATGCGCTCGCATTCCGTCAGATCGGAGAATTGCGCGACAGATTGAACCAGGAAAAGCTCTATCTGGAGGAAGAACTTCGCAGCGAATACGGCTTTGCAGGGATCGTAGGTAAAAGTCCGCGCTTCCAAAATATTCTAAAGCTTGTTGAAACGGTAGCGCCCACGGACTCAACGGTCTTAATTTTGGGGGAAACCGGGACTGGAAAGGAGCTCATTGCCCGCGCGATCCACCAATTGAGTGCGCGGCAGGATCGAACTTTCATCAAATTGAACTGTGCTGCGATTCCTTCCGGGCTGCTCGAGAGTGAACTGTTCGGGCATGAAAAGGGCGCGTTTACGGGCGCGATTTCCCGACGCATCGGCCGCTTCGAACTCGCCAATCAGGGAACAATCTTTTTGGACGAGATCGGAGAAATTACAAGCGAACTGCAACCAAAACTCCTTCGAGTTCTCCAAGAGCAGGAGTTCGAGCGGCTGGGCAGCACAAGCACGTTGCGGACCGACACGCGCCTCATTGCGGCAACCAACCGCGATTTGGCCGCTATGGTGGCCGAGCAGAAGTTCCGCGCGGACCTCTATTATCGCTTGCAGGTCTTTCCCATTCACGTTCCCCCGTTGCGCGAGCGCCGAGAAGACATTCCCTTGCTCGTGCGGCATTTTGCCAAACAAATCGCTGTCAAAATGCACAAGAATATCGATAGCATTCCCGGCGAAACCATGAACCTGTTGGTCCAATACGGTTGGCCCGGCAACATCCGCGAATTACAGAACGTGATTGAGCGTGCTGTGATTCTATCCTCCGGACCGCAATTGCAGGTTCCACTCTCGGACCTCACCCCACGTGGTGTACCAGAAAGTGGCAAAAATGATGAGACCCTTGAAGAAGCCGAGCGAAAGCATATCGTATCTGTTCTCACGGACACCGACTGGGTCCTCGGCGGGCCTAAAGGTGCGGCTATCCGGCTTGGAATGAAGCGTTCTACCCTTCAGTTCCGCATGAAGAAGCTCGGGATTTCTCGTCCCCAGTGAATGCGCTAACACCGTCTCGCATGGAAGCCTGCGCCAACATGTTGGCGCCGTGCGGGTATGTTGGCGCTGATCTCCTGGCATCGTCCGGGACGTGTCCACAAAAATCTTTCGATCCTCTTGCCAACCAGAAACTTGCAGTCTTGAATGCGGTGCCCTGCGTTTTGGCAACGAGCATGCATTTCTCGCGAGGGAAGCCGAGAGTAAGAAGCGAGTTACACGGCTTCCCCAGGTCGGTTAAATCCGACCCGGGATACCCACTACTCGCAAAGGAGGTTCCTATGAGAATCCAAGCTCTGAAGGGTTTTGCAGCTGCTGCTTTCATCGTGATGCTGGGAGCGTCCTCTGCCAGTGCTAGTTCAACGGCTACGGCGCAGTACGAGGACTGGCTTACACAGCAGGTGCGCCATCAGCTGGTGCTGCTGCCGTTCTATTCTGTATTCGACAACCTCGAATACAAGGTCGACGGCAGTGAGGTAACACTTCTCGGGCAGGTTAGGTTACCGACCCTGAAGATTGATGCCGAGAATGCCGTGAAGAGGATCGAAGGCGTCACCAAGGTCGTAAATGACATCGAGGTGCTGCCCGTTTCGCCCATGGACGACCAAATCCGGCGCGCCGAGTTCCGCGCCATATACGGCGAACCGGCGCTGCAACGATACGCATTCGGTCCCGTCCCGCCGATCCACATCATCGTCAAGGGTGGGCACGTGACGCTCGAAGGCGTTGTCGATACCCAGTCCGATAAAGAGTTGGTCTACATCCGGGCGAATGGTGTGCCCGGAGTCTTCTCGGTGACAAACAACCTGCGCGTCGAATCCGGCGAGTAATCAAGCAACTGGCCGGGAGACGGTCTCCAACTGTCTCCCGGCACTTTATCTCGAGAAATGGATTGGCCTGTACGGCGGTGCGAGGAGAGGTTGAAGCCAGATTCAAGTCGTCGCGGAAAAGAGGAGGTCCTTCGTTATGAGATTACCTAGCGGGATACCGGAACTCACCGTTTGCTTGGTGGTGATAGCGCTGTCCGTTGTTGGCGCAGTATCGGCGTTCGTAACAGATCTGCAGCGCGATATCGACGGCGTGCTCCTCATTCTTGTCTGCGCTTTGATGGGTGGGCTTTTTTCAATCACGCTATTGCTTCTAGCTAAAAACCACGGTTGGCTAGCGCATCTGTCACCGTCGCGGCTAGGCAAACTGCTTGCTGTCGAAGCACGCTTCACCGGACTGCTGGCAAAGAGCCGAGCCGCAAAAGCTGAACATGGGATGTAGAGACAATTTGTTACGTGACGATATGGAGGACACCATGAAAACGATGAATCGGCTGATTCCCATCTACCCATTGATCTTCATGCTGTTCGTCAACCCTTTCAGTTGGAGTCGAGTGTCTGCTCTGCGGACACAGACAACGTTCACTCAGAAATTTGGGCCAAGCTCTGAGGTCACGGTTCCGAGCAGGCCCACAAAGCCTGTGTATGAAGGGCAGCTCGGTAAGCAAGGGTCGGAGATCGAGTTTACGCCTGCGAGTCGCATCGTCACTATGAAGCTCATGGTCGACGACCCGAACGGCTATTTCAGACCGAACCTTCGCCGTGAGAATTTCGCGGTCTATGAGGACGGCGTGCGTCAGAAGAACGTGACAGTTGAAGTCGATCACTCTCCGGTTTCTGTAGCCCTACTGATGGAGTTTGGCGGAAGATACCATGAATTGACGAAGATCCTCGGAGAGACCGTTCGAACGTCCGGTCGCCAGTTGCTCGATGTCCTCGAGCATGACGACAAAATCGCTGTTTTCAAATATGACGCTAATGTCGAAACGCTCGTGGACTTCAGCCAGAGTCACGATGTCCTCGATAGTGCCTTCAATCGCCTCACGACTCCGGGCTTCTCGGAAGCTAACTTTTACGACGCTCTGCTCGGAATCCTGGATCGAATGAAGAATGTCCCTGGCCGTAAGGCAATCATCGTCATCTCCAGTGGTATCGACACGTTTAGCAAAACCACCTATCAGCAAGTCTTGCATGCAGCCCGGGTCTCTTCGATTCCAATCTACTCGATTGGGCTGGGTCGTCTGATGCAACAGGAGGCCTATATATACGGAGATAAGGCTCCGTTCGCTCGGATAGACTGGAATAGCGCGGAAAGGCAACTGCAGGAGCTCGCCAAAATATCAGGAGGACGCGCCTATATACTCGATTCAAGGGTCGAGATCCCCGCGATTTACGACGATATAATGGAAAATCTCCGCCTGCGGTATGTCATCTCATATGTGTCATCCAAACCGGCAGCACCCGGACTACCCTGCAAAATACGTGTAGAACTGATTGACTCTAAGACCGGCAAGCCGTTAACGGCCCTGGATTCGAATGGCAAGCCCATTCCCGCACGGGTATTCGTTCAAGAAAGCTACAGCCCCGCACCTGCCTCGGGAGACTAGCTCTCCCGAGGTTTTTTCGGTGCGGCCACCAGGACCACAAGCTAGAGCCCACCTTGGTTGTTTCCGTTAGGCTTGAGTTCACTCCGACGCGCGGCAGGCGAGGCCTTCCGATCAGCGACACACCCTGTGAAGCGTAGCTCCTCACGATCCGGCAGAGTTTCGTGCAGTAGCTGCCAGCGCAGCTGCAGGGCTCGGATTGAAACTCTCTACCCTCCCTTTCAGTTCCGCATGAAGAAGGTCGGAATTTTTCTTCTTCACTAAACGGGCAAACACCGGCTCGCATGGAAGTCTGCGCCAAGATGTTGGCGCCGTGCGGGTATGTTGGCTGTGATCTCTTGACATCATCCGTGACGTATCCACCAAAAATCTTTGCATCCCCTGGCCGATCATAAACTTGAAGTCTCGAATGCGGCGCCCTGCGTTTTGGCAACGAGCGTGCATTTTTCACGGCGAAGTCGACAGTAAGAGGCTTCCCGGGTCGGTTAAATCCGACTACGGACACCAACTACTCGCGAAGGAGGTTCCTATGAGAATGCATGCTCTGAAAGGATTGGCAGTTGCTGCTTTCATCGTGATGCTGGGAGCGTCCTCTGCCAAGGCCAGTACACTCCTGCTTCGGGCAGATATTCCGTTTGCCTTCATGGCCGGAGATACAATGCTTCCGGCCGGCACCTACTCCATAACGGAGGCCACGCCGGGCGTGCTGCAGATCCGAAATGAGAAGTTCGGTTCGGAGGCCGCGTTCGTGCAGGCCCGCTCTTTGGAAACCATGAAGCCGCAGGACAGTGGCAAACTGGTCTTCAATCGTTATGGGGACACCTATTTTTTGAACCAGGTGTGGAGCGACGTCTTTAGCTATAGCCTCCCAAAGTCTCAGAGCGAGATTTCTCTGAGCAACGAACTGGCGGCAGAGAATCCTCCGGACCTGATCCCAGTCGTCGTCGTTGTTTCGCTGCAGTAAGGATCAGAATCTGCTTTGACGATGCCCCTCATCGCGGTGCCCCCGCGATGAGGGGCAATCTTCAAGTTGGGATTGAACACTCTCGTTAGCGTTGGGGATACGGAAGAGCCAAAAAGAAGGGATCACTGATGCCAAAGCTTTTTCCTGGAGTGCGAGCTTGTCTCACGCTACTCGCACGTGCCGAAGTCTCCTGCCCTCGAAGCCACTGCGAACCGAACGGTGTTTCCTTGCGGTCCATGTTAGAACGACGTACGATGCTTGCATCTCACAATAGCGCAGGAACGCACCACCCAGCTCCTCACAAACGCCGCACGAGGTGGACCCCATGCCAATGGCAAAGGAACTTAAGAGCAGGGCAGGCCCCTTGGTTTGAACCTGCATGGCTGCCAACCTGATCGGCTCCCACGACTATGCGCTCGTGGGGCTCTCCGTATTGATCGCCGTGGTTGCATCCTATGCCGCACTTGACCTTGCCGCCCGAGTGAACGCCTCGAGCGGGCCCATTCGTGTGCTTTGGCTGCTGGGCGGAGCCGTCGCGATGGGCACCGGAATCTGGTCGATGCATTACATCGGTATGCTTGCCTTCACCCTACCGATCCCCATGGCTTACCATTGGCCGACCGTCCTGCTGTCGCTTTTGGCGGCGATCGTCGCCTCGGCCGTTGCGCTTTACGTGGTGAGCCGGAGCCGGATGGGAGCAGCCGAAGCGATGGCCGGTAGCATTCTGATGGGCGCGGGTATCGCGGGCATGCACTACATTGGCATGGCCGCCATGCGCGTCGGAGCCGCCCGCCGCTTCAATTCCCTCCTGGTGACCCTGTCCGTGTTACTCGCAGTCCTGATTTCTCTCGCCGCACTATGGCTTGCGTTTTACTTCCGAGAGGACAAAACCGGAATCGGCTGGCGAAAGTTCGCAGCCGCCCTGCTGTTGGGCGCGGCCATTCCAACTGTGCACTACACCGGAATGGCTGCGGCCACCTTTGTGCCCTTGGTTGCGCCGGTGGACCTTTCACGCGCCGTAAGCGTTTCGACCGTGGGGACCGCCGGCATTGCC
>Ga0209577_10003192_pt1 | contig 15455 bp, 17 predicted proteins | sample GraSoiAngelo_109_FD_185874 | JGI IMG/M metagenome (GOLD analysis project Ga0209577, IMG submission 185874) | Grasslands soil microbial communities from the Angelo Coastal Reserve, California, USA - 14_0903_12_20cm (SPAdes) (version 2) | ecosystem: Environmental > Terrestrial > Soil > Grasslands...
GCAAGGTCGCGTACGTGTACGCGATCCGTTTCAAGGATTCGTCATCGGCGGCTGCGAACTACAAGACCGCCTCGAAGGACTTCCACCTGAGCGATTCCGAGGTGAGCCAGCTCAAGGCGGCCGGCGCCACCGTCAACACCGGCGACGCCACCGGTCTCGGCACCAACTCCCTCGTGCTCTCGATCGACATCCAGGGCATATCGCTCTACGTCGCCTACTGGCAGAACAAGCTGTTCGAGGTGGCCGTGGTCACCTTCAACGAACCCACAGAAGCCCCGGCGGCGACCAAGAAAATCAACGACCGGATCCATTAGTTGGCCTGGTACTCGGAGGGGCCGCTGACTCGACTCGCCGCCGCCACGGGCGGCATCGCCCGCGACGTCTCGCGGGTGCGGCGGGGCTGGCACTGGGACACGCCGCGACCACACACGTGGCCTGAGCGCGGCCCGGTCGTGCCGCCGCCGCCCGGTGACCTGGGATGGGCGCGCGTTGAACCCGTGCGCTCGATTCGCTACCTGATTCAGCGAGTCCTGCTCCTGCCTTTCACCGAGGCGATGGTGCATCCGAAGGTCGAAGGCCGCGAGTGGGTGCGCGAGCTCGAACGCCCGGTGATCTTCGCTGCCAATCACTCGAGCCACGCCGACACCTCGCTGATTCTCCATTCGCTCACCGACACCGCGCGCGATCGGACGGTGGTCGCCGCCGCGGCCGACTACTGGTTCAAGCACCCGATCCTCGGCAACATCGTGAGCCTCTTCCTCAACACGTTCCCGTTCTCACGTACTGGCGGCGCGCAGGGCCAGCTGCACAGCTCGAGCCAGCTCTTGAAGTCGGGCTGGAACCTGGTCTTGTTCCCCGAAGGCAGCCGCTCGCCCGACGGCCGCATCCAGGAGTTCAAGCCGGGCGTCGGACATCTGGCCAAGGAAACCGGAACGCCAGTGGTGCCGATGCACATCCAGGGCGCGTTCCAGGTAATGCCGCGTGGTCAGAGGCTGCCGGTCCCAGGGCCCATCCGCGTCCGGATCGGCAAACCGATGACGGTGCGGCGCGCCGAGGGATCGCGAGAGTTCACCGCCCGGGTCGAAAATGCGGTGCGGACGCTCGCTGCGTCGGGCAAGCAGCCCGAGTTCCAGGGCGACTGGATCGAGCGGTGGCAGGCCTCGAAGCCGCGCGAGCTGCGCTACGAAAACGGGGAGGACTAGCCTGCGCTCTCGATCCTGAACACCGGATGGTCCGGTGCGATGCGCCGGACGTCTTCTTCGGGGGAATCTGCGCTCACGCCCTGGAAGAAGATCCCGACCTCCGCTTTCCATCGCCTCAGGTACGCCCGAAGAATCGGCATTTTCGCCTCGTCGGGAATCTCGACAGCCTTGAAGTGCTCGACCTTGTTGCCGAGCACCAGCTCGCCGCCACCTGACACCCGGATGTTCCGCACCCATTGGGTCAGGCCTCGCGGCGCGACAAGGTATCGCACGCCATCAAATGTGAGCAGGTTGACGGGATGACTGTGCAACTCGCCTGACTTGCGCCCGCGGACACGAAGGATGCGCGAGCCCCAGACGCTGACGCCGGCGCGCGTGAGCAGCTCGACGCCCCGGTTGAAGACATTTCTCGTGAACCAATCGGGCTTTCTGTAGTAGGTGCTCAAGGCGAATTACGATACCGGGGCGATGACCTACTCCATCGTCGCGCGGGACAAGGGGACCGGCGAGCTCGGCGTCGCGGTCCAGTCGCACTACTTCCAGGTTGGGCCGGTCGTGCCGTGGGCGGTCGCCGGCGTCGGTGCGGTGGCCACGCAGTCGATGGTGAACGTGAGCTTCGGACCGCTCGGGCTCGAGTACATGCGCTCTGCTTACAGCGCCGAGCAGGCGCTGAAGGCGCTGCTTGCCGGCGACTCGCAGCCTGAATCGCGCCAGGTTGCGCTGGTCGATGCGACGGGCAGCGTGGCTGTCCACACGGGCGCGAAATGCATCCCGGCCGCGGGCCACAAGACCGGCGACGGGTTCAGCTGCCAGGCCAACCTGATGGAAAAGGACACTGTGTGGGACGCCATGTTCGAGGCCTACACCACGACCGAGGCGCCGCTCGCCGAGCGCATGATGGCCGCCCTCGAGGCCGCCGAGGCGGAGGGCGGCGACATCCGGGGCAAGCAATCGGCCGCGATGCTGGTCGTGACCGGGACGCCGAGCGGCCGGGCATGGGAGGACCGCATCATCGAGCTGCGCGTGGAAGACGCGCCGGATCCGCTGGCGGAGCTGCGCAGGCTGCTGCGTGTCAAGCGCGCGTACATGACGCTCCAGAGCTCGGATCGCCTGGAGGAGCAAAAGGACATCGCAGGCGCAACGGCAAAGATGCGTGAGGCGATCACGCTCGCGCCGGAGATGGTCGAGATCCAGTTTTGGTCCGGCCTCAGCCTTGCGCAGGCAGGTCAGCTGGACGAAGGATGCGAGCTGATGGCCGTGGCCGTGGCCAAAGACAAGCGCTGGATCGAGACATTGCACCGGCTCGTCGCGGTCGATCGATTGTCCGCTGATCTCGCGTCGCAAGTCGAGGCGCGACTAACGTCGACATCGCGGCGCCCTTAAACTTCACGCGTCTTGGGCAAGAACAAAGGCCGGCGTGCGCCTCGGCGACCGGAAAAGGCGCGCAAGCCGGAACGCGACGACGGTGATCAGAAGGAGCCGGCGGTCGTCATGGACGCCGTCGTCTCCCAGGCCTTGCCGAACGCGATGTTCGAGGTCGAGGTGGAGGGCGGCCACAAGCTGATCGCATATGCGGCAGGCCGCATGCGGCGCTACTTCATCCGCATCACGCCTGGTGACCGCATCCGGGTCGAGCTGTCGCCGTACGACCTCACGCGCGGCCGGATCGTCTACCGCTACCGCGATTGATCCCTGAGGGGCTCCTCGAGTCGCTCGAGGCCGCCCGCGTCTACGACCTCGAGCAGCTGCGCTACGCGGGCGCGCCCTCGCACCCGGCACACACACCCGGCTTCCACTACTTCCTGCATCGCCACCACGCGCGTGGAGCGCCTGAGACGCGCACCAGCGCCTCCGGCCTCGTCGTGATGCCCGAGCACTCTGGCACTCACATCGACGCGCTCGCCCACCAGGCGGAGAATCTGACGCTTCACGGCGGCATTCATGTCGACGAGGGCGTCCAGACGTCGGTGGGTTTCAAGAAGCTGGGTGTCGAGACGATGGATCCGCTCATTGGGCGCGGGGTGCTCCTCGACGTCGCCGGCGCACAACGCCTCGAGCCCGGCTACTCGATCACCGCCGCCGATCTCGAGCGCGCCGCGAAACAGGCCGGCGTTGGGGTAGGCCCCGGCGACGTGGTGCTGGTGCGCACCGGCTTTGGAGCGCTGTGGGCAAAACCTGACGAGTACCTGAGTGCTGCGGGTGTCAGCGCCGCCGGGTCGCGCTGGCTGATCGAGCGCGAGGTCAAGGCCGTCGGTGCGGACAACATGGCGTTTGACGTCAATGTCATGGGCCCGCCCGACTCCGAACTGAAGGTCACGCTGCCCGGCCACCTCTTGCTCCTCGTACGCGCGGGCATCCCGATCATCGAGAACCTGAACCTGGAAGAGCTGGCCGCCGCGCGCGTCCATGAGTTCGTGTTCGTCTGTCTGCCGCTCAAGATGCGCGGCGTCACGGGATCGCCCGTCAGACCAATCGCAATCGCGTAAGCGGCCCACCGGCATCGCGTAGCGGTTCCCCGACCTCAAGCGTTGAACTGGCGTGGGCGGAATAAAGCTCTTTGCGATTCTGGTCGTCACGGTCACGTCCTTGGCGGCGCCACAGCCGACCCAGCGCGTGCTCGACATCGCGTGGCAACACCAGGCGCACAACCTCACATGTGAGGCCGCCGCGCTGCGGATGGCGCTCTCCTACTACGGCATCTCGATCGACGAGCTGACCCTCATCTCGTACATGACGCGCGACGCTCGGCCGGCAAAGTTCGACGGCCACGGACGGCTCGTGTCGTGGGGCGACCCGGCGCAGGGCTTCGTCGGCAATCCGGATGGCCGGATCGAGAGGTACACGGGTTACGGCGTCTACTACCAGCCCGTCTCGCTCGCTGCGATGTTCGCGGGCGGCAACGTCGTCGAGGCGGGCTCAGGCCTGTACGGTTCGCCCGTACCACCGGCCGATGTCTACGGCGCCGTGCTCGACGGTCACCCGGTCGTGGCCTGGATCAGCAACACATACCATCAGGTGGCGCTTGCCCACTACACTGCCTACGACGGAGCGAGTGTGGGTTACACGCTGACCGAGCACGCCGTCACCGTGATCGGCGTCCGGCCGGACGCCGTCCTGATCAACGATCCCTGGTTCGGCAGGGCATGGCACACGAAGGCGCAGTTCGAGTCGGCCTACAGCACCTTCGACGATATGGCCGTCGTCCTAGACGGGGTTTAGCTCAGCCCCTCCGTCGGCTTCGCCGACACCTCCCCATGAATGGGGAGGAGCTTTGATTTACCGCCTGCCTACTGTCTGGAAGCAGTCGAGACAGTAAACCGGTCGCGCGCCCGTCGGCACGAACGGCACCTGGGTCTGCTTCCCGCAGTTCGAGCAGATCACATCGTGCATGACCTTGGCTCGGCCATTGCCGTCGGCCTGGCGCCGCGCCGCCCGGCACTCCGGACAGCGCCGCGGCTCGTTCTGGAGCCCACGCGATTGGTAGAACTCCTGCTCGCCCGCCGTGAAGAGAAACTCCCGACCGCAATCGCGACACGTCAAAGTCCGATCCACGAAACTCACCGTCTGGCCTCCCCTTTTCTTCGCGCCGAGGCCCGGACGATGACGGCCGGCCGCCCTCCAGCGTTTCGGCGGCGATTGTAACTCGGTTGGCGAGGGTTTGGAGGTGAGTTGTGTTGCGCCTCGGCGGCTCCGTTGCGCTAGGCGCCGACCACCACGCGCTCTTCCGCCTCGGGTTGGGGCTCCTCGACTGGCGATGCGTCAAAAGCCGTGCCCGCCCGCGCTCCGGTGAGGGGCACTTCCTTCATGAACACTGTCGAGATGAGCGCGAGGACCAGCACCGCGCCCGCGAAGAGGTAGATGTCGTGGAGCGTGTCCGACAGCGCCAGCCGGATCGCGCTGACAAACGCGGCCGGCAGCTTGGCGAGGGTGGTCGGGTCCAGGATCGCGTTCGCGTTGCCCTTCGGGAAGCCGGCCAGCACCTGCGGCGGGATGTGCAGCTGGGTGACCTGTGTTGTGATGTAGCCGGGCAGACGGTTGGCGAGGACGGCGCCGAGGATGGCGCTGCCGACAGTGCCGCCCAGGTTCCGCCAGAACTGGATCTGGCTCGAGGCCACGCCCAGGTATTCGCGCGGCAGAGCGGTCTGGACCGCGGTCAGGTACAAGGGGAACGTGACGCCAAGGCCGAGGCCGACGACGATGAGGTCCGCCACGACGTGCCACGCCGGGACCGTGGGCGTGATCTGGGAAAGGAGCCACATGCCGAAGATCATCACGGCCACGCCGAGCGTGCCGAGGAACCGGTAGTACCTGATCCGCTGCATCACGAAGCCGGTCACAGTGCTCGCCCCCAGCAGGCCGAACATCATGGGCGTGATCAACGCGCCGGAGTTGGTGGCGCTGATACCCAGGATCCCCTGGAACACCAGTGGCGTGAAGAGGATCGAGCCGAACATGCCGAAGGCGGTGAGGAAGCCGACGATCATGCTGACGCTGAAGGTCGGGTTCTTGAAGAGGTGCAGCGGCACGATCGGGTGCTCGACCCGCCCCTCGACGAAGATGAACGAGGCGAGCATCACGGCGGCCAGCGCGAGCAAGCCCGTGACCTGAGGCGACGTCCAGGCGTGGTCGCGGGTGATCGAGAGGGCGACGAGGAGCGGCACGATCCCGGCGGAGAGCGTCAGCGCGCCCCAGAAGTCGATGTCGCGCCACGAAGCCTTCGATTTGACGTAAGGCAGGCCGACCGAAACGACCGCCACGGCGATCAGCCCGACTGGAATGTTGACCTCGAAAACCCAGCGCCAGCTCCAGTGGTCGGTGATGAAGCCACCGGTGGTGGGGCCGATGATCGAGCTGAGTCCGAACACCGCGCCGAAAAGGCCCGCGGTGCGACCGCGCTGGCTCGGCGGGAACAGGTCGCCGATGACGGTGAAGACGGTGGCGAACAGCACACCGCCGAACAGGCCCTGGACTCCTCGGGCGACGATCAGCTGAGTCATGTCTTGAGAGAGGCCGCACAGGGCGGACGCGGCGACAAACCCGATCATGCCCACGAGCAGGAAGGGCTTGCGGCCGAACAGGTCGCCGAGCTTGCCGGCGATCGGGGTCATCGTCGTCGACGTGACGAGGTACGCGGTGGTCACCCACGCGAGCCGGTCGAGGCCGTTGAGGTCGGCCACGATGCGGGGAATGGCGGTGCCAACTATGGTCTGGTCCAGCGCGGCCAGGAGCAGGGCGAGCATCGTCCCAGCCGTTGCAAGAATGACGCGTCGTCGAGAGAGTCCTGTCGTGATCATTTCCCCAGCTCCTTCCTGGCGTTCTCCACCAGCAACAGGCACAGGTGTCGAAGCTGTGCCAGATCGTCCTTGGTCATTCCTTTCACCAGCTCGTACTGGTGGTCGAACCCTTCCTTCCAGATGCCCTCGATCCGCTCCCGGCCGGCGGAGGTGAGCCGAGCCCGGACCGAGCGTCGGTCGTCCGCATCCGGCACGCGCTCGACCAGGCCGTCGCGCTCGAGGTGGTCGACCAGACCGGTGATGTTGCGCGGGGTCATGGCCAGGTCGTCCGCGAGCTCGCCCAGGGGCAGGTCGCCGCACCGGAACAGGCGGAAAAGCACGCCAAGCCGGCCTTCGCTCAGGTCGTGCTTGGCGCCCCAGCGCTCCTGGAGGAGGTGGATGGCTTTGCCGGCATAGCGGAGCGCCGCCAGCGCCTCGATCGGAGCGAGATCCATCTTGAGTGGATCAAAAAGGTCTCGAAACCGCTTCATATAGAGGAGACCGCTTTCGTCGCGGGTCACCTCGGGCCCTGCCTTCGACAGGTCCTTCAATTCGTCTGTATTCATATTGAACTTGTGCATTATTACTGAATACAGGACCTGACGGCAAGTTATTCTCCCGAGTCGATGATCGTCGACGCACACCTCGACATCGGCTGGAACGCGATCTCGGCGGGCCGGGGCTTCGTTGGGCCGCCGGCGCCCAGGTACCTGGTCAGCCGTCCCTCGCTCGTCGGGGCGGAGGTTGGGCTGGTCTTCGCCACCCTATACACCGCGCCCGCCCGGGCGGGGCGCTCGATGCGCACCCGGTTCGTCTACGAGAACGCCCACGAGGCAAACCTGATAGCCACCGCCGAGGTCAACTACTACCGGTCATGCGACCTACAGCTGATAGGCGATCGCGCGGAGCTCGCGGCTTACGCGCGTGGCTGGAAGAAGGGCAGGCTTGCCGCTGTGCTACTGATGGAGGGTGCTGACCCGATCGAGACGCCCGCCCAGCTCGGCGCCTGGACCGACCGCGGCGTGCGGATCATCGGGCCGGCCTGGGGTGCGACGCGGTACAGCGGCGGCACCGGCGCGCCGGGCGGCCTGACCGAGCTGGGCCGGCAACTGCTGAAGGCGATGCGGCGCAAGCACGTCATCCTCGACCTGAGCCACATGGCCGACCAGGCCGTGGCGGACGCGTTCAGCATGTGGCGCGGTCCGATCATGGCCTCGCACAGCAACGCTCGTGCCATCGTGCCCGGCGACCGACAGCTGACTGATGTCTCGGTGGCTGAGATTGCACGCCGAGGCGGCGTCGTCGGCGTCAGCTTCTACAGCCACCACCTGCGGTCGTCGGGCCGAGCGACCCTGAACGATGTGGTGAAGCACATCGTCCACCACGCACGAGCCGCGGGTGGCCCGGAGCACGTCGGCCTGGGCACCGACCTCGACGGCGGGTTCGACGCGCGCTACGCGCCAATCGACAGCCTGGCGAAGTTGAAGGAGCTGCCCGCGCGACTGCGCCTGCACTTCAACCGCTCGCAGGTGGAAGGCATCATGGGCAACAACTGGCTGGACTTCTTGAACAAGTCACTTCCCCGCTAGCGGGGAAGGTCGCTGCTCCCCACCTGTGGGGAGCCACGGACGGGCTGCGCCTGAGGGGCTCGAGGAACTATCTAGATCGACTCTGCGACCTGCTTCGCGGTCATGAACGCGAAGCCCATCCCGTGGCCGGTGAACCCGGCGCAGATGTAGACGTTGGGCATCCCGTCGAGCGGCCCCGCCATCGGTAGGCCCGACTCGGTGAAGCCCATCGTCCCTGCCCAGCGATGCGTCACCTCGCTCTTCACGCCCAGCTCGCTGACCGCGCGGTCGAGGTGCTCCTGGATCTCAGGCGTCGGCTCGTCGTCGAACGTCTTCTCGGTTTCCGGCGACGTGTCGCGCCATCCGCCGATCAACACCTCTCCGCTCGCCAGCTGTCGCCAGTAGCGATACCCGTAGTTGGAGTAGACCGGCATATCGAAAACCGACTTCGACTCAGGCGCTGTGGCGGCCATCTGCGCGCGGATGGGCTGGATCTTCACCGACGGCGCCAGCTGCGACGTGTATGCGTTGGTGGCGAGAATGACGACGCCCGCCTCGCACATATCCTCTCCTGAGGTGACCGTCACGCCGTGGCGGCGCGCCGTGAGCGAAGTGACGTTGACGCCTTCGCGAATGGCGCCGGCGCTCGCCTGCCGCGCCAGCGCGGCGACCATGGTTGATGGATCGATCTCACCATCCCGAGGATTGATCAGCCGTGTCCCATCCCACCGCGCGATGAATCCGTCCTCCTGCAGCAGCTGCTCCGACTCGATCAGAAGGGCTCGTTCCTCTTCGCTTGCCGGAAGGACCGCCGTGCCCCGGCGGCGGTGCCCGACGTCCTGTCCACGTGCGGCCTCGATCATGCGGTCGTGGTTCTCGTTGGTGATCTCCCACACCTCGCGCGCCTTCTCCCGGCCGTAAGCCCGCACCGCTTCGGTGTATGACGAAGCAACGCCGGCCAAGAGAAACCCGGCGTTGCGCCCGCTCGCTCCCCACGCGATGTGATGGCGCTCGAGCAGCACCGCGTCGATCCGGCGCCGAGCCAGGTGCCACAGGAGGCTCGTCCCGGCGATGCCGCCGCCGATCACGACCACATCGGCCTTGTCGGGCAGTCGGCCGGCGTACTTCTCGGGCGGCGGAGTCCAAAACGGCGCGGTCATGAGTCCCAATAGAATCAGATGGCAAGTGGACTTTGAGAGCTACGACGTCCTGGTGGTTGGCGGGGGGCTCGCCGGCCTCAGGGCAGCGATAGCTGCGGTCGAGGCCAATCCCAGGGTCAAGGTGGGGCTGGTCTCGAAGGTCTACCCGATGCGCAGCCACACCGTCTCGGCCGAAGGCGGCGCCGCAGCAGTGATGCGACCGGAAGACTCGTACCAGACCCACGCCTTCGACACCATCAAGGGCTCGGACTACCTGGCCGACCAGGATGTTGTAGAAGCCTTTGTGCGCGAGGCTCCGCTCGAGATCATCCAGATGGAGCACTGGGGGTGCCCATGGAGCCGCGACCCAGATGGCAAGATCTCGGTTCGGCCTTTTGGGGGCATGACCACCTGGCGCACGTGCTTCGCCGCCGACAAGTCTGGCTTCCACATGCTGCACACGGTGTTCCAGACCTCGCTCAAGTACCCGCAGATCACGCGCCACGACGAGGCGTTCGTGACCAAGCTGCTGATCGAAGACAGCCGCTGCGTCGGCGTGGTCGCGCTCGACATCCGAACCGGCCGCTTCGACGCGATCACCGCAAAGACGACGATCCTCGCCACCGGCGGTCTAGGCCGCGTCTACGCCTTTTCCACCAACGGCAACATCTGCACAGGCGACGGCATGGCTCTCGCCTACCGCGCCGGCGTCGGCCTCAAAGACATGGAGATGGTGCAGTTCCACCCGACCGGCCTGCCCTTTACCGGCATCTTGATCACGGAGGCGGTGAGGGGAGAGGGCGGCTACCTCCTCAACAACGGGGGCGAGCGGTTCCTGAAGCGCTACGTGCCGAACAAGATGGAGCTCGGCCCGCGCGACATCATCTCGCGCGCGATGATCACCGAGTTCGAGGAGGGCCGCGGTTTCGAGGGGCCGCACGGCAAGTACATGCACCTCGACGTGCGCCACCTCGGGGAGGCGGTGATCGACCGCAAGCTCCCGTTCATGCGCGAGCTGGGCCGCGAGTTCGTCGGCATCGACATCGTCAAGGACCCCATCCCGGTCCGTCCGGTTCAGCACTACATGATGGGCGGCGTCGACGCCGACATCTCGGGCGTGACGCCCATCCTCGGCCTGTACGCGGCCGGAGAGTGCGCGAACGTGGGGCTGAACGGCGGCAACCGGCTCGGCTCGAACTCGCTGTCCGAGTGCCTGGTCTTTGGCGCCGCCGCCGGCCGCGCAGCGGCGCATTTCGCTAGCTCGGCCAAGCCGGTCACCGCGAACCCGGTCGACGCGATGCTGTGGGACGAGGCGCACCGGGTGGAAACCGAGTACCTGGAGAAGAAGGGCGGCAACGAGCGGATCGCCGTCATCCGCGAGGAGATGCAGAAGGAGATGGACGACGGCGCCGGGGTGTTCCGGACGCGAGAGGGCCTCTCGAAGCTCGTCCGCAATCTTGGCGGCCTGCGCGAGCGCTTCGAAAAGGTCAAGATCGAAGACTCGAGCCGGACCTTCAACACCGAGATCCTGGCCGCGCTCGAGCTGGACTTCATGCTCGAGGTCTCGTCGGCGATCGCGTTTTCGGCCCTGGCGCGCGAAGAATCGCGTGGCGCGCACGCGCGCCGCGACTTCCCCGAGCGGGACGACGCAAAGTTCCTCAAGCACACGCTCGCGTTCCACACCAAAACGCTCGCTCCACGTCTGGAATACCGCGACGTCACCATCACCAACTTCAAGCCGCAGGCGAGGACTTACTAAATGCCCGAGAAGAGAATCAGCATCCACGCGACGCGCTATGACCCGGAGCACGACAAGGAGCCGCACCTGCAGACTTACGACATCCCGTTCTCCGACGAGAGCATGGTGGTGCTCGATGCGCTCAACTACATCAAGTCGCACGTCGACGGCAGCCTCAGCTACCGCTGGTCGTGCCGCATGGGCATCTGCGGCAGCTGCGGGATGATGGTCAACGGCACGCCGAAGCTGACATGCAACGCATTTCTGCGCGACTACTGGCCGCGCGCCGTCGTCGTCCAGCCGCTCAACAACTTCCCGATCATCCGCGACCTTGTCATCGACATGGATGACTTCATGCACAAGCTGAAGTCGATCAAGCCGTGGATCATCCGCAAGCAGGAGATTCCTCTTGGCGCAGGAGAGCATCGTCAGACCAGCGACCAGATCGATGAGTTCAGGCAGTTCAGCGAGTGCATCAACTGCATGCTCTGTTACGCAGCCTGCCCCGTCTACGGTCTTAACAACGAATTTCTCGGCCCCGCGGCAACTGCTCTCGCACGCCGTTACAACCTCGACTCCCGCGACGAGGGCCTGAAGCAGCGGCTGCCCGTGCTCGCCGAAAGCGAAGGCGTCTGGGAGTGCAGCTTCGTCGGCGAGTGTTCGGTCGTTTGCCCGAAGGGCGTCGACCCGGCGAAGGCCATCCAGCAGACCAAGCTCGACACAACGATGCGATTCGTGCTCCCGTACGGCAACCGCGAGTGAGTACGAGCGAAGCGCACGCCACGCCGCGCGAATACCCGTGGCGCATGCCGGCCAACTGGTGGACGCGCAGCCGCCACTACTTCTGGTACATCGTCCGGGAGTTCACCGCCGTCCCGCTCGCACTGTGGCTGGTGTGGCTCCTGGTCGAGATCAAGCGCGCGGGTGACGGTCCAGCTCGCTACTCACCGCACGGCTCTGCGCCCTTCGTCATCTTTAGCGTCGTCGTCCTTCTGTTCTCGCTGTATCACAGCTTCACGTTCCTGAGCCTCGCCGGCTCGATTCTCCACTTCAAGCTTCTCGATCGCCCAGTGTCAGCGAGCGTGATAGTCATGTCCCAGTTCGCAGCGTGGGCCGTAGCGTCGGGCGTGATCGGATTCTTCCTCGTCTGGTTGGGTCGATGATTGAATCAAGTCACCTCCCCGCTGGCGGGGACGGTGGCCGAAGGCCGGGTGGGGACGCCCGAGTCCCCAAAACCGCGTTCAACCACCTGGTTTTCTGGTTCCTGTTCGCGCAGGGCGGGATCATCGCGGCCATCCTGATTCCCGTCCACGTCTTGATCCAGGGCATCCTCGGTCCGCTCAACATCGTGCCCGTGGTAGACCGCCACTACGACACCTGGATCGACGCCCTCGGCAACCCGATCGTCAAGCTCTACCTGTTGGTCCTGATCGCGGCGCCGTTCTTTCACTTCGCGCATCGCATTCGCTATCTTCTCGCACAGGTCGTCTTCTACGGCGGTGCGGTCGTGGTCACGCTCATCACGATCTGGGTCCTTCTGACGACGGTTCCTATCGGCAGCTGATCCCATGTACACGGTCGAGGCGATTCCGGCATCCGAGCTGGGCAACACGAGCTTTGTCGTCGCCGACACAGACCGTGGCGTGGGCCTCGTCATCGACCCACTGCGCGATATCGAGCGCTATCTGAACGTCGCCTCCGACCTGAACATCAAGCTGACCCACGCCCTCGACACGCACCTTCACAACGACTTCGTGTCGGGACGCCGCGAGCTCCAGGCCGAAACGGGAGCGGACATCGGCGAGCTGGAAGCAGGATCCGAGCTGACGCTTGGTGACACCACCCTGCGCGCGATTGCCACGCCCGGCCACACGCCCGACCACAAGGCCTACCTCCTCGGCGAGGGCGGTCGTGCGCGCGCCGTGTTCTCAGGCGGTGCGGTGATGCTTGGAGCGATCGCGCGAACGGACCTGTTCGGCCCGCACCTCGCGGTTCACCTCGCGCTGGAAGCGCTGACCACACTGCAGGTCCGCCTGCGCGCGCTGCCGGATGAGATACGCGTGTTTCCCACCCATGGCGGCGGATCCTTCTGCGGCGTCGGCGGACGGAGCGGGCACGAGACGACCCTCGGCCACGAGCGCAAGACGAATCCGTTCTTTCAGACCACCGAGGTGATGCCGTTCCTCGCTCGGGCGCTGACGCAGTCCCGCTACCCGACCTACTACCGCGACATGTCGGCGATCAACAGGGGAGGGGCGCCGCTGATCGGGCGCACGCTTCCGCCACTCACTCCCCTCGAGGCTGACGAGGTGGCGCAGATGATGGACTCCGGGGCAGCCGTGATCGACATCCGCACCGGGCGTGACTATGACGCAGGTCACATTCCGGGCAGCTACCAGGTAGGCATCGACGGTCCTGTCAGCGCGTGGGTCGGCTGGCTGGTCGCGCGGGGCAGGCCGCTCGTCCTGGCCGGCGGCACGCACGAGCAGCAAATACGAGCGCAGCGCCAGCTGCTGCGCATCGGCTTTGATGGCATCGCGGGTGAGCTGGACGGCGGAATGGACGCATGGCGCTCGAGCGGCCGCGAGCTGTCGACTTTCGAGACGCTGGACGTCGAGGACATGGCGCAGTGGGTGCTCAGTGCCGAGCCGATGACAGTGGTCGATGCGCGAGACGAGCACGAGTGGGTGGCAGGCCACGTGCCCGGAGCCGTACACATCTACGTGCCCGACGTGCCGCACCGCGCGGACGAGATCCCGCACGACGCGCCAGTGGCGGTTCACTGCGCGTCCGGGTATCGCGCCGGAATCGCAGCGAGCCTTCTCGAGCAGGCCGGCCTGAAGCGGATCATCCACGTGAACGGCGAATACTCGGACTGGGACCGCCTCCACCTTGCGGAGTCACACCCCTAGCGGACATCAGAAGCGGCTATTTCACATCGCCTTCAGCAAGCTCTAGAGTTATCGCGCTGATCGCCGGCAGTTGTGGGGTAGGAGGTCGCGCCGATGGTTGGGTTGGGCAAGAGGTTCTTTGTTGCTCTCGTGGGCTCCGCGCTTGCGTTGGGTCTGGCACCGCTCACGGCCGCCGCCGCCACTGTGACATACAGCGGCACATTGGCCGACGGCGCCACCTACAAGATCGAGGTCCCGAGCAACTGGAATCACACGCTGCTCCTCTACAGCCACGGGTACGTCGTGCCCGGACGCCCGAACCCGGCCCAGGACGTCGGTGATCCCGTTGTGACAGGCCCCTTCTTGCTGAGCCAGGGCTACGCCCTCGCCGGCTCTTCGTACGCCCATACGGGCTGGGCCCTGCAGGAGGCGATCCCCGACCAGATCGCGACCCTCGACATAGCCGAGAGCATCGTCGGCACGCCCACGCGAACGATCGCATGGGGCCACTCGCTGGGCGGCATCATCACGGCCGGCCTGCTGCAGACCCATGCCAACCGATTCGACGCCGCGCTCCCCATGTGCGGCGTGGTGGCCGGAGGCGTGGCCGTCTGGAACGAAGGCCTTGACGCCGAGTTCGTCATCCAACAACTGCTGCTGCAAGGCTCCGGCCTTCAGCTGGTCCACATCACAAACCCAACTGACAACCTGAACCTGGCCAAGGCTGTCCTGTTGAACGCCCAGTCGACGCCGGAAGGAAAGGCTCGTATCGCGCTCGCGGCCGCAGTCGGCGACCTACCTGGCTGGTTTAACCCTTCAACCCCAGAGCCGAGCTCGATCGACTTCACGTCCCAAGAGGCCAATCAATACCTGTGGCTTTCCCTGGTCGATGGACCCTTCGTGTTCGCCCTTCGTGCCGAGCTCGAATTTCGCGCCGGTGGCAATCCCTCGTGGAACACCGGGGTCAACTACGCGAAGCAGCTCGCAAACTCGATCGACAACGCCGAGGTCCAGGCGCTGTACCAGCAAGCGGGACTCAGCCTCGACGCCGACCTCGCCAAACTGGCGTCAGCGAGCCGGATCAGCGCCGATCCCGCAGCGGTCAGCTACCTGACCGACCACATCGTCTTCAACGGCAACCTTGGTGGGAAGCCGGTCCTCACCATCCACACGACAGGTGACGGCCTGGTGCTCAACTCGGACGAGCAGGCGTACCGCTCCGTGGCACAGGACGCGAAGGACAGCCAGCTGCTGCGCCAGGCGTTCGTCCACCGGGCCGGACACTGCACCTTCACCCCGGCGGAGACGGTTGCAGCGCTGAAGGCGCTGGAGACCCGCCTGAACACCGGCAGGTGGGCGGGTGCGACAGACCCCGGCGCGTTGAACGCCGCAGCGGCGGGTTTGGGGCCGCTGAACTCCGTGGCGCCGTCGTACCTCGAATTCGAGCCGGCGCCATTCCTGCGGCCGTTCGACCTGGGCAGCCACTAGGAACGACGCGGACGGGATTTGGCGGGCTTGGGTTTCCGGGCCCGCCAGACCTCCTCCGAGGGCCACTGGCGCGCCCACTCGGCCGTCACGTACTGGTAATAAGGGTGGTCCACCGCATCCTCGGCCGCATACAGCTCGCGGAAGTCCAACACTTCG
>Ga0209577_10003193_pt1 | contig 15453 bp, 12 predicted proteins | sample GraSoiAngelo_109_FD_185874 | JGI IMG/M metagenome (GOLD analysis project Ga0209577, IMG submission 185874) | Grasslands soil microbial communities from the Angelo Coastal Reserve, California, USA - 14_0903_12_20cm (SPAdes) (version 2) | ecosystem: Environmental > Terrestrial > Soil > Grasslands...
ACCTCGCGCCCGCCCGCGCGCACGAGCAACGACAGCTCCGTGCGGAACTCGCCGTCGTCCCGCCAGATTAGCACGTGCGCGCCGGGGGCGAGGCCGTTGACGCGCACGTCGGCGGCATAGCTGTTCCCGAAGTCGCCCCACTCGAAGCTGACTCGGTATAGCGCCGCCGAATCGAGGGGGGCGTCGCCATCATTGATCAGGTAGAAACTCCACTCCTTGCCATCAGCCGCCGCCTCGCGGCAGGCGGCCACGCGGCAGCGGATCCGCTCGCTCTTCTCCATTGGGCCGTGACCTCCTGCCACCTGACGCCCGGATAATCGGCGCGCACGAGCGATTGAAGATGAGAGACATGCTTTCTGCGAGTCCGGTTCATCCCCTTGTTAGGGGCCGCCGCTATCAGCTTAACTCACCCGACCACGCTCGCCTGCTTTAGTATCCTGATTCATCCAGTTGACGCATATATCTTTGGTGCGCCTCATCGAGCATCTCGTGCATCTCGCCCATTTTTGCCAACGCCTTAACGGGCAAAAGCGGCTCGATTCGGCGATACGTCAAATCGTTGTCAATGAATTTTTCAAGCATTTGAAACAGGCGGTGAGCAGATGAGTCGTCGGGAATGGCCGCGCAAAAATCAACGAGTTCGACCAATAAGTTTTTCAACAACGGCGAATGTTGCCCCTCACGCGCGAACGTGCCAATGTTGCTATACAACACCCAGCCAAAATTAAACCAACTCGTCGGAGTATAAATTTCCCTAACGGGCAATCCGGCGCGGGCGAAATGCTTTTTCAAAATGATAAAGGCATACTGCGCCTGCGCCGCCTCGCTCCTCGGCTCTGTTAACCACTCGCGCATGTCCGGCAGCTTTTCCGGCTCGTCCCAGGCTTCCACGAGACTGGCGTCCATTTATCCCGTCTCCTTTAACTTACGCCAACGCTGGCAAGGTGCGCGAGCACGGAGCGGCGCGACGGCAGCCCCTTCCAAACCGCGAGCGCCCCGCCTTCGACCGTCGCGGCGACGAGGAGATCAGGCCCGCCGCGCAGTCGCTCCAGCCAAGCCGTGTCGCCCGCCCTGAATAACCCGGCGACGCGCTGATTCACGTCTGTCATCGCCGCGCCGACTCGCACGCTGCCCCGCGCCCAGTGCCCGAGGACGAGTACAAACCCGCTGCCCCGCGCGTCGTCGTAGGCCGAGTGAAAGCGGACGCTCCCGCCGGACGGCACGACGACATCGGCGAACGGGCACGGTCGCGGGGAAAACCGTTCGGCGAGAAGCCTGTCGAGCGACGCCGCCGCCCGCGCCTTGGCGACGAAGTAGATTACGGGCACGCCGACGGCGAAGAACAGCGCGATCAAGATTACGATGGGACGGTGGGGCATCGGCTTCATCCCTCAAGCTTTCTCCGACTGTCCGCTCGAAGTCTTCCCCGTGCATCTAATGGACTCTTGAGCGTATAACTTTCGCCCTCACACTCGCCGCTTCCTTCTGTCTCTTAACACCCATACAAGAACCCACGCGAAAACCGCCAGGATTATTACCGAAACTATTCTGGCCCAAGCCCCGTGGATAGTCCCGCCGTGTCCCCTACCCGGAAGGTATAATGGCTGTAGCTATAAAAGACGCCCGAACGCCAACCTGTCAGTTCCGATTAAGGCTCTCTTTCCTGGTGCTGCGAACCAGCTTGTACTCGATGAAAATAATCAAGATCGTCACCAACGGAACGACGACCAGAGAGGTGACAAATCCCTCGCGTTTAAATGCTGGATCATATTCCGTTCGCAGTGTGCTGCCCGTCGCGCCGCGTATCGCCACGATTTGGCCTTCCCACTCTTCCGCCGTCACTCTGTCTCCCGGCTTCAGCAGACTGTAGAGGCTATGATCCGTTTCCCACCAGACGGGTATGTCACCGTTAAGGTCAGAGCTTGGCATCAACAGAGACACGTAATGAGTTGTGGTATAGCGACCGTAATTGTAATGCGTACCCTTGACGACTGACTCTATCTCGCGCCGGCATCCGCTCTGCTCAGAGCTGGTGCACGGAGGAGCGATCTTGTACTGCGCTTCACTCCTCACACTATCGCGCCAGCGATAGACCAACATCGGACACAAGACCAGACCGGCAAGAATCATGATGCCGAAGACCACAGCGTACACCTTCGGGTTAGCTTTAATCGGGTATTTGCGCATACTGTTCGCAGGATAATACCTGGTATCCCGATATTATCAAGCAGGTGATAACTACGCCCCCGCAAGGTGGCGACGAAAAAGAGAGGGGCGGGCCTCGTTGTCGAGAGCTCGCCCCTTGTTTCTAAAATCGAAGGTAATACCCTCCTCAAACCGGACTAAAATCCGGTCTTGAGGCTGCCCGCTTACTCGCCGGACCTCTCGCCGAGGCGGCGTGCTCAGCGTCGCCGCGGCGAACGGGCTAAACCCTTTCATGGTCGCGCGTCAACTGCGCGAGGTGTGGCCGGAACTGCGGGCCGTTACCGTGGACGAGCCGGAGGCGGGCGGCTACGTGCGCGCGCTCGAAGCGTCGGGGCTGAAGGCGGCGGAGGTGCAGCCATGAGCAGCCTCCGAGAGAGGAGGGAGCGCGCGGCGCGCGCCGTCTCGGAGCTGGCCGTCGAGGTCAGGCGCGAGGACGAGAGCGCGCCCGCGCGCGCCGCCTCGTCGGAGCGGTGGCGCAGGAAGCAGGATGAGCCGGCTCGCATCCACCATGCCAACGGAATACTCGCGCTGCGCTGCTACATCAAAGCCTGCGGCTACGACTTCGACCTCGCAGGTACACAAAAACGTGACTGGTCGCACTCATGCCCCACCGCCCGAAGAGGTGCCCGGCGAGACGGAGGTGCGCGAGCACATCGCCGTCATGGTCGAGTCGGGCGCGCTCGACGAGGAATCCGCGCGCGGCTTTGAAGCGCTGGCGCACGACCCCCTCACGCGCGAGGTCTTCGCCCGGCGCTATCGGTCGCGTCTTCTGTCGAGCGCGGCGAATACTTCGCGCCGCCGAAAGTCACGCTCGGCCAGCCTTTGAACCGTGCCAACCTGACGCGGCGATTCTTCTCGGCCTGCAAGCGCGCCGGGCTGTCCTGCGAGGGACGCTCGCTCTACACCCTGAGGCGGTCACACGCGACGCTCTCGGTTCTCTCCGGCGACAACCTCAAGGCTCTTTCGGAGCGCCTCGGGCACGTCTCGGTCGAGTTCACCCAGGACGAGTATGTTGACGCCCTGCCCGCGATCCAGCAGCAGGCGGCGGACGGCCCCGAATCGAAGCTGCTTCGCACTCAGCTCGCACCCTTCGAGGGCGCGCGCGAGATGTAAACGGATGATATTTAACTGCTTATTGAATACCGGAACGCTTCGTCGTACAATGGCGTATCACTTGACGTGAACGAAGCACACGCCCGGAGCGGAGATTTACAGATGAGATACAAGATCGCACACGACGCGCGCCCGCAGGCCAAGGCGCTTTTGGCGGCGGCGGCGCTCGGCCTCGCCCTCTGGTTCGTCCCCTATGCGTGGGTTCTGGCCTACCCGTTTAAGCTCTTCGTCACCTTCATACACGAGGGTGGGCACGCGCTCGCCGCCGTGCTGACGGGCAACTCCGTCCAGAGCCTGAGCGTCTCGTTCGACACGAGCGGCCTGACCGAGACGCTGACGCCGCGGGGCAGCTACTTCTCGCAGATGCTCATTTCGAGCGCGGGCTACCTCACCGCCATCGGCTTCGGCGCGCTGCTGCTCTGGCTCGTGCGCCGCCGCGTCAAGGCGCGCGTCGTGCTCGTCGGCTCGGCTGTCGTCATCGCGGCTCTGACGGTGGTCTTCGGCTTCCTCGTGCCGCTCACCAACCTCTCGTTCAGCCCGTTCACTGTCGTTTCGGGCGTGCTCATCGCCGCGGGCCTGCTCGCCGCCGCAAGGTACGCGAGCCGCCCCGTCGCCAACTTCCTCGTCAGCTTCCTCGCCGTGCAGTGTGTGCTCGGCGCGCTCTACGACCTGCGCAACCTCTTCCTGCTTTCGGTCAGCTCGGACGCGCCGACCGACGCGGGCAACATGGCGAACATCTTCCCCGCTTGGCTCTGGCCGCTTTCGACTTCGATCTTCTGGGCCGTCTTCTGGATCGCCGTCTCGCTCGTCATCATGTTGCTCGCGCTACGCTGCTACGCCGTGTGCCGCGAGAAGCCCGCGCAGTCCGACCTGCCCTTTGAAGACTCGCCGCTCGAAGTTTAAGAATGAAGGTGGGCACGACCTCCAGGAGGCCGCCGGACGCAGTGGCGCACGACGCCACGCCCGGCGGCCTCTCGACTTCAGCGACCGAGGTCGAGGAACCGACGCTCGGCTCGCTGCCCGTCGGCGCGCGACTCGTCCTGCGCTGCCGCGCGGACTGGCGCGCGGCCACGGTCGCCGCCTTCGAGCCTGAGCGCGTCGTCCTCAACGTCGCCTCGCCCACAGGCCACGCCTACCGCGTCCGACGCCCGCACGACTCGCCGCTCGCCTTCGACGGCGGTATCCCCGTCCTCGGCGCAGGCTGCTGGCGCGCAGGGTTAGCGCGCTACGACGTGCGCTGGTGAACAGAACCGCGGGGCTTTAGATTTCCAACGTCGCGCCGAGTCTCGCCCGCTCGAAGTCCTCCGACGGCGTCTCCGTCTGCGCGAGGCTCGACGCGGAGAGGAGGACGAGCGCGAGCCACAGGAGGTCTGCGAGCAGGAGGTGGACGATCTGCAACCGGACGGGCGCGAGCAGCGCCGCGTTCACCAAGCCGACGCCGAGTTGCGCGAGCACCAAAGTGATTACCGCCGCCGACCAGCGCCGCACCCAGGCGTCGCGCCGCGACTTGAAGAGAGAAACCGCGAAGTAGATGAGATAGCCGCCGACCAGCGCGGCGAGGAGTGGGTGCAGCTTGTAATGGCGCAGGCTGAAGAGGAGTTGCGCCTGCGGCGTCACGTGGCGACCCGCGAGTTCCGACGGCGCGCTTTCAGGGAACAGCGTCGCGCCGAGCGCAGCGACCGCGCCGCTCACGCCCAGAGCGAGCGCCCCGGCGAGCGCGGCCCCCGCACGCCCTCGCAGGAACTCACGCAGCCGCGCCCGCGCCGTCGCGCCGACGGAGGCCCACCACGCCGTCAACGCCAGCGACGCGAGCAGCGCGAAGGTGTTTACGAGATGAACCGAGAGGTATGCGGCGCGTGCGAGCGACGCGTTGTTCGCCACAAGACCCAGGAGCACAAGCCCCGCGCCGATGAGCGACTCGGTCAGGAAGAAGGCGGCGCACACGCACGCGCCGGCGCGGACGGCGTGGCCGCGCGGGTACTTCCTGAACGCCCACACGACGAGCAGGACGATTGCCAGCCCGTCCAGACCGCTCGTCGCGCGGTGCGCGAACTCGACCATCGTCTTGGTCTCGCCGGCCTGCGGGAGCGCCACCGTGCCGTTGCACAGGGGCCAGTGCGCGCCGCAGCCGTCGCCCGAACGCGACGCGCGCACGTAAGCGCCCCAGAGGATGACCGCGAGCGTGAGCGCCGTCACGCCGAAGGCGTATCGGGCGAAGTGGTTCGGCCTGTCGGTCTGGGACTGCGTGCGGATTGCGACTTCCATGATCGAAGAATGAGTGCCGCCGGGATTATCCCGCCCCACCGGAACGGAAGCAAACCCCGACGCGCGGGCCGCGGCGCAACCCTGCCGCGACCATAGTCTCATTGCGTCGCACGCCGCCACACGCTCGCCTCGCCTTCGCGCCGGATGAGTTCGCTCACTTCCCTGTAGGCCGCGGCGTAGAGGGCGCGCATCTCCTGTGGTGAGCCGGGGCGTGCGAGCTTCTGTTCGAGTTCGTCGGGCGAGATTTTCTGCCGCGGCGCGTTGCGCGCGAGCTGCGGCCCCTCGCCCGCGACGTAGATCGCCAAGCCCTCGACGAGCCAGCGCGGCGCGTGCCCGCGGCCCAGCGCTTCGAGCGCCGCGTGGACGAACTCGTGGCGGAACGTCGTCGCGAGCACGCCGCGCCGCCGCAGCACGTCGAGCGGCTGAAGCTCTATGCGTCGGCCCTCGGTCGAGGCGGCGACCCACGCGGGCTGCCCCGTCGAGCCGACGAAGTCGCCCGTCGTCTCGTGTATGAACACCTCGACGGTCGGCACACCGCCGACGAGCGAGGCGTTATCCAGGCGGCGCGACAAGTCCGCGTGCGCCGCTTCGAGCGTTCGCAATGCCGACTCGACCTCGCGCCGCGCGACGCGCGCCGGGTAGCTCACGCGGAAGTGCTCGCTCGAAAGCGACAGCCGCGGCGGCGGGCCGTTCACAAAGCCGCGCGCGACGCTCCCCGGTCTCAAGTCGTAATCGAAAGAAGCGTTGCGGAAGACGACTACCGACGAAGCCCTCGCGCCGAACGACGCCCCGCCCGCTTCGTCGCCCGCCCGCGCGTCGAACGGGGCAGCGACCGTTTCGGCTTTCGCCGCGGTGAAAGCCGTCGAGCCGTCTCCGAAAGCGCTTCTCTCATCTTTCATTTCGCCGGGCGACGAATCCGTCTCCGCGTGAGGTCGCCTCGCGCCCGCGGCGTCGCCGACGCTCGTTCCCGGAAAATACTGTCCGAGGATTCGTCGGTAGGAAGAGCCGCGCGCGGCCATCACGTGCGCGCCCGCCTGGCACAGGCCGAGGCCGTGGCCGAAGCCCGTGCCGCGGAAGACGTAGGCCGAGCCTGCGCGCACGACATCAAAGCGCGAACTCTTCAAGACGTTCCAGCCGAGCGTGCGACCGACGATGATCTTGAAGTCCCAGCCGCGAAGGACGCGCCGCCGCTCGCCTTCGAGCGCGATCGTTTCCGCGCGGCCCGTCTCGTCGCGGCGCAGGACGCGCACCGAGTCGAGCCGCGCGCCCACGTCGCTGCGCCCGTCGGCGCGCAAAGCTCTGAGCAGTTGCGCCGAAGGAATCACGTCCGTCCATGTCTGGCCCGCGCCCGCGCAGAAGTCGTCGCGCACGCCGCGCAGGTAAGAGGGCGCGGCGCGCTCGCCCCAGAGCTTCGAGATGTCAGCCGTGCGCCCGCCGCAGGCGGCGCTGAAGTAGCTTTCGGCGACGCCGCCTCTTGAGTCGCGCAAGACCTCGCCCGCCGTCTCACGCACGGCGCGGCGGACGAGTTCGTAGAATTCCGGTCGCGCGTCCTCGTCGCCGACGGGCATGAAGCGCTGGCAGTGCGTCGTGTCGCAGAGGTCGAAGCCGTCGCGCGCGTGGCGGCGCAGATTCTTGAGCGCGTATGTGCGCGCGATGACGGCCAGGGCCTTCAGCGCCTCCGGCTCGGTCTCGACGCTCCCCTCGGCGGCGAGCACGCCGAAGACGTAGTCGTCGAGCGGGAGCGACAGGGTCGCGTCCGCGCGCGACAGCCGCACACGCACGCGCACGTCAGACGGGGGGACGGGGAGACCTGGAGACGGGGCGATTGGTTGATTAAGAGACGCGATACTTTCTTGCTCTTCATCTCCCCTCCCCCCCGTCTCCCCGCCACCCCGTCTCCTAATCTCCCCGTCTCCCCATCCCTCCGTCTCCCCCTCACCTATTCTCTGCGAGAGGCGCGCGTAAGCCTCGAAGACGGGGCGCGCAAGGTCGGCGGCCTCCGCGCCGCGCGAGCGCTTGAGGAAGACGAGGACGGCAAGGCGCACGCGCTCCGGTGGCGCTTCATCGTCGCCTGAACTTTGTCCCATGCCTGCGCTCGACATTAGGCCCACGCCTTCACTCGAACTCTTGTCGGCGGCGAAGCCGACGAACCACCCTTGAGCGCGCCAGCCGTCCTGCGGCGTCGAGGTTCCGGTCTTGCCGAAGACGTAGAGGGTGGGCAGCGTCGCCAGGCCCGCGCGCGAGGCCGTGCCGTAGGCGACCGCGCCGCGCGCTCCCGCGAGAATCAACGCGCGCTCGGCGGGCGCGATGTCGAGCGTCGCGCGCACGCGCGGCGTGAAGCCTTCGGCGCGCGCGCGCTGCGGCACGAGCAGGCGGCCTCCGTTGAAGAGCGCGGCGTAGGCCGTCGCGAGCTGCGCGGGCGTGACGCGCAACTGCTCGCTGTCGCCGAGCATTTCGGGGACGCCGGGCGTCGCGCGCGGGAGTTGTCCCGCCGACTCCGAGTCGCCGCCGCCGCGCGTCTGCGCGCCGAAGCCGAAGCCGCGCAGCGTCCGCGCGTAGAGGTCGCCGTCGAGCGCTTCGGCTGTGCGCGCGAAGAAGTAGTTGCACGAGTTGGCGAGCGCCTGCGCCGGGCCGAACGCGGTTTTATAGCGCGGGTGCGAGCAAGTGACACGGAAGCCTTCGTGTTCGTAGTGACCGCGGCAGAACGAGCGCGACTCTTCGTCGAGCGTGCCCGCGCGCAAGGCCGTGAGCATCGTGAAGGGCTTGATCGCGGAGCCGGGCGGCGTCGCCTCCTCGAATGCGACGCGCGGGTTGACGACCGCGCGCACGCGCCCCGTCTGCGCGTCCAACACCAACACCGTTCCTTCGCGACCGCCGAGCGCAGACTGTGCGGCGCGCTGCAACGCCGCGTCCGTCTCGTCTTCGCTCATGCGCGCCGCGGCGGGCACGCGCGCCCGCTCGCTCAAGCCCCACGGCAGCGACCACGAAAGGAAGACGAGCGCGCACACGCACACGTGCGCCAGCCCGTGCATTCGCGAAGGCAAAAGTAAAAAGGCAAAAGGCAAAAGAAAGCGACGAGCAGGACGCATTCCCTTCCCACGAAGGCGAGAAGCGCCGCACTCTTCTTCTTTTGCCTTTTGCCTTTTTACTTTTGCCTTATTCATCCGGCCCCTGGTCTTCGATGATCTTCACGTCTGAGCGGAAGCGGCGGTAGTTCGTAAACGAGATGGCGGTGCGCATGCGCGGGCGGCGCGCGCCCTCGATGACCCACAGCCACTCGGCGCACTCCGGCAGCAGCAACGTCTGGTCGGGGTCTTTGAAAGGCACGGGCCGGAAGCGCACCGCGTAGTCCTCCCGCTCATATTTGAGTTTGCGCGAAGGCCCGAAGCGACCGAGCGGGCCTGCGCTGAACGAGGCCGGCGACTCGAACTCGAACCCGTCGACGAGGTGCGACTCGACCTGTAGAACGTCGAAGTTCTCCGCGTCCACCCAGACGCTCATCCGCGTCGGCGCGAACGCGACGAACGAACGGCCCTTCCACTCCACGCGCGGCTCGCCTTCGCCGGGGCGCAGTGCGCCGAGGCGGAAAGTCCTGCGCCCGCGCAGCTCCTCCTCGCCGTCGAAGGAGAACTGGTAAAGATTCTGAAACTTCGGGAGGAGGAAGTTGAGGAAGTCTTCGTGATTCGGGGCCGACTCTTCCGCCGCCGCGCCGCTCTTCTCCGTCTTCTTCGCGGGCTTCCCATCAACGGTCTTGAGACTGCTCACAGTCCTGGCGAAGTAGTCGTCCTCCGCCTCCGAGAAGTTCTGGCGCAGCGTGACGCTCTCATAGACGTACTCCCTCGAACGCTTCGGCGTCAGGTCTTCCTTCAAATCCTCGTGCCTGACCGTATCGGTGAACCGGATGCTGAACATCCCGCGGTGGTAGCGCTCGACGCCCTCGCCGACCCGCGCGAGGATGTGCGCCAACCGCTCGTCCTTCTCTACCGGCGGCCCTGCTCCCGCGTCCTGCCTACTTCTGTGGCGGTGCGCCCGGCGTGAACAGGAGACACGCGAGCGTCCGGGCCGATAGCCGCGAGCTTAAAGCACTTCATCGCACGTCTCACGCCGCCACGTCGCTCATCTCCGCCTCGCTCGCGGCGGTGTCGCCCGGCGGCGCGCCCTCGGCGGGAACCGACGGGCCGATGCTCGTCTCAGTTGTCGGCGTCACACGGGCGAGCGCGCCGAGCGTAATCGTCCAGCCCAGGAGTGTGAAGACGAAGGCGAGCAGGAGGCGCAGGGCGAAGAGTATCAGTTCGGCCCAGCCGTTCGAGACGGGCGTGCGCGTGTAGAGGATGAAGTAGGGCATCAGGCCGAAGACGAAGAGGCCGACGACGTAGATGAGGACGGACTGCGCGTTGAAGGCGCGGGCGATGACTCGGTGGATTCGTTTGAGCGTCGGCAGAAGCCCCAGGCGCGACGCCGAGAGCCAGAGGTGTGCGGAGACGAGCGGGAGGGTGATGCCGAGCAGCAGAAGCCAGAGCGAGGAGACGAGCGCGTCCTGCCAGTGCAGAGGCGTGGGCGGCTCGGTGTGCGGCGCGGCCACGAAGGCGTGCGGCGCTTCTTCGATTTTAGGCAGGTGCGCTTGCAGCACGCCGAGCAGGTAGATAATGCCGACGGCGAGCGCGATGAGCGGCAAACTGAGCAGTAGGATTTTCAGGAAGTCCCTCAGCATGTGCCGCACGGGCGCGCCGACGCCCGCCGCCTCCGGCTGTGCGAAGTTGACGACCGCCGCCTGCAAGACGAAGAAGAGCAGCGGCGCGGCGAGCGCGGTCAACGCCGAGAGGACGAGTTGCCAGACGGTTGCCACGCCCGTCGCGAAGAAGACGTAGAGGCAGGCGAGCAGCGCGAGGTAGAGCGCGCACAGCAGCAGAAGCCCCAGAGGGTTGCGGAAGAGGCCGAGCGCAGAGTTGCCGATGGCCTTGAGCGAGTCTTTAATCATCTCTGAACTTTCCTTTTGAACTTCACGATCTGTTTCTAGCTCACGTGACTCGGGCAGAGGTTGTAAGCCGTCGGAGACGGCGGCAGCATAAAGCCCCGTGCGTCAGCACGGGGGTCGAGCCGCCGCCAAAATTAGCAAGCCCGCGCGAGCGGGCGGCAGCCCTCGCAATTCAAACGTCTGTCGCTATCTCCGATAGCTCCGCTCTTCTCCGTTCGACTCCGACCCCGCGCTCGCCTAAAGGCTTCGCACGGGGCTTTATGCTGCCGCCCGCTCCGCAGGCTGAAATCCGAACTTCGCACTCAATTACTTGTCCAAAATCGTCAGCGCGGCGCTCGCCGAGTTGGCGCGCACGTCCGGCTCGTACATGCGCTCGACGCGTGCGGGGGCGACGCGGAACTGGCCCGGAACCTGCACGCGCATGGCGTACTGGAACTGCGCTTTGCCGTCGAAGTAGTTGACGAAGAGGACGGCGCGGTTGTCGCGGAACTCGCGCGCGCTGTACCAGTCGCTCCAGTCCTTCTCGTCGTGGTTCAGGTCAATGCCGCTCACCGACTCGACCTGCTCGCAGCCCGCCGGGATCGGGTCTTCGATCATCAGGTACTGACCCTTCTCGCCTTCGAGGCGGAGGCGCGAGACGATGATGTCGCCCGAATGCACGTCGCCCGAAAGCGGCTCGACCTTCCAACCGAGGCCGCCTTCCGACTTCTCGACGACGTTCAGGCGCAGGTACTCGCGGTGCAGCTTCAGTTGCGGCACGGCGGCTTCGGCGGTCTGCTCCTCGTTGGTGTAGTGCGTGAGCGCCGTCGCAAGGTAGAGCATGCCGTGGCCGTGCTTGACGACGTGCACTTCGCTCGACTGCCCGACCTCGCCGCCCTTGCGCTGCAAGGTGAAGACCTGCGCGGAGGAGGCGTCCGCCGGCGTCACCTGCCACTGCTTAACCTGCTCGCCGTTGACGTAGATTTCGAGCGAGTAGTTCGCTTCGAGTTCGTGGCTGGCCTTGAGGTAGTCAATCAGCGCGTAGATGGCGAAGGCCGTCTCGCGCGTCGAGAGCCAGTAGTAGCCGAAGCGCCGGTGGCCGACGAGCCAGCGCGCGGCCTTCGGCAGAACCTCGCTCGCGGGCGTGATGCGCGCGAGCGCTTTAACGGAGAGCGCCGTGGCCTCGGTGTTGTTGTCCCAGGAAGCGTCCGCGCCGCCGCCCTTCGCCGTGCGCTCGATGTCGGCGGCGACCGTTTGCGCGCGCTTGTCGCCGCGCTCGCTGAGGCCGAGCGCGACGAGGGCGCGGGCGTAGGCCGTGAGCTTGGCGCGATTATTGAAGAGGTCGCCGAGGTAGCGCATGTCAGTCTCGCCGCTCTCGGCGAGCGCGTAGGCGGCGTAGGCGCGTGCGTCTTCGGCCAGGCCGCCCACGCCGTCCTTGCCCTCGTTCAGCATCTTCTTGAGCGCCTCGCGCCCGTTGGCGAGGCGCGTGTCGTCAACGTCGTACTTCGCGCGCTCGGCCTGCACGAGTCCGTCAACGACGTAGGCCGTCATCCAGGCGGTCGTCGGGTCGTCCTTCCACCAGCCCCAGCCGCCGTCGTCGTGCTGGTATGCGTAGAGCCGGCGGAGACCTTTGCGCGTCTTCTTGGCGATGTCGTTCGTGTCCTTGATGGTCGCCGTCTGCACGTTCTGGAGGGCCTGCGTGACGATGACGTTCGGGAGGAACGAGGACATGGTCTGCTCGGTGCAGCCGTATGGGTAGCTCGTCAGGTAGTCGAGCGCGCCGAAGAGCGTGCCCGCGATGGAGGGCGACGCCTCGACGCGGAGAGCGCGCGCGTTCGGGTCGGCGTTCGCAGGAAGCGTGAAGGTGAAGACCTTGTCCGCATCGTCGTCCGCGATGGCGAACGAGTCGGCGCGCGTATTCTTCAAACCGCGCGGCACGATGGGGATGGTCGTTTCGAGCGCGTCCGACTCGGTGTCGGTGAGCGCCTTCGCCAGAACCTTCAGGTCGCCGGTGGCGGGGGCGTTGACGCGCCAGTTGACGCGGTACTCGCCCTGACTCGGAATCGTCACGGTCTGCGCGGGCGCGTCCAGAAGCTTCGCGCCCGCCACGTCAATTGTGATCTTCGTCACCTTGTCGGCCTTCAGATAATTGTGGACGATGCCGGAGAGAGTCACCGTGTCGCCCGCCGTCAAAAAGCGCGGCAGGGCGACGCGGATGATGACATCCTTCCTCTCGACCACCTTCGAGACGGCGACGCCGACGCGCGTGTCTGCCGTGACGGCGCGGGCCGTCGCGCGCCACGTCGTCAGGTTGTCGGGCAGCTCCACCTTAACCGTCGCCTTGCCGTCCGCGCCCGTCACAATCGCGGGCTGCCAGAAGGCCGTGTCTTTGAAGATGCGGCGCACCTGCGGGTTTACTTCTGTATCGTTCTTGAAGTCGGCGAGCTGGCGCGCGCGTTTGTTCTCGGCGAGGTTGACCACTTTCGTCCCGGCGTAGCCGGAGAACTGGAAGTTGACCGAGAACGAAGTCTGCACGCTGTTGTAGCGCCGACCGTAGAACGAGCGGCGTATGTCTTCGACCGATTCGGGCGAGATGCTGTAGATGGCCTCGTCCACGACGCCGAAGCTCACCTCGGCGTTCGCCGCGGGCGAGCCGTCGGAGTTTCGCGCGAGCACGGTGTAAGAGGCCGTCTCGCGCGGCTTGAACTCCTTCTTGTTCGGGATGATCTGAAGGTTCAGGAGCTTGTCGCGCGCGGGGACGACGATCATCAAGTCCTGCGTGTACATCTCGCTCGCGCGGACGTAGGTGACGTTCAGGAAGACGTTCGGGGCGAAGCGCGCCTCGATGGGCACGTCAATGATCGCGGCGCGGCCCGGCACGTCCAACTGCCGGACGCCCAACACGCCCGACAGCTCGGTCGTGACGAGCAGGTGCGCTTTTTCTTTCGGCAGAAGCGCAAGCACGTGCGCCGTCTCGCCGACGCGATAAGACTTCTTGTCGGGGACGAGCTTGATCTGGCCCTCGCCCTCGTAGGACACGTCAGACCATTCACCGTTGCGCGCCGCGACCCAGAGGCTCCCGGCGTCCATCACGACGGCACGTCCGTTCTCGACCACCGTCGTCTTGATCTCTATGTCGCCGCTGATGGGGACTGTGTAGTCGAGCGCGGCCTCGCCCTGCGGCCCTGTGTCCACCTCTGCGGACGAAAGCTCCTTCTCCTTCGGCTCGTAGTCCGGGTACTCGTAGCCGTCCTCGGTCTTCTTGATGACCTTCTGCCAGCGGCGCTCGAAGAAGGTGAGCTTCACGTGGGTCTGGACGGGCCGGCCCTCGCGGTCGTTGGCCTTCACGGAAATCTTCGCCGCATCGCCCTGGTAATAGACGTACCGGTCGGGCGAGGCGTAGGCGACCGTGTTGCTGCGCACGCCCGTAAAGCTGGTGCTGTCGCTCATCGAGCGGCGCGCGGCGTCCGTGACCTCGGCTTCGAGGCGGTAGCTGTAGTCCCAAGTGTCTTTCGCGTCGGCCTGCGGGACTGTGAACTCGATGTCGAGCCGTCCCTGCTCGTTCAGCTTGCCGTCGCCTTCGAGCACCATCTCGTCGCCGTAGCCGCCCGATCCGCCGCTGTTGTCGTCGGCGGTCGGGTCTGTGCCGAACTCGTCCCCGGTGTCCTCTTCGTCGCTGCTGCGCCACCAGCCGTAGTAGCGCGAGCGATAGACGTAATACTTGACGGCGGCGTGCGTGACGGGCGAGCCGAAGAAGTAGTTGGCCGAGACGGTGAACCTGGTCTTCTGGCCGGTGTTGACGAACGCCTGCGGCGTCGTGACCTTCACCTTGTATTCGGGCTTCTTGTACTCCTCCACGTCGAAGCTGCCGGTGGCCGAGTCGTCGCCGACCGAGGCGTTGATGGTGTAATTGCCGAGCGTCGTCTCTTCGGGCAGGTCGAGTTCGCCGCTGAATGTGCCGCGCGTGGAGAGCGGCAAGTCCTGCTCGTAGATGTTCGCGCCGGTCTGGTCTGAGACGGTGACGGAGACGGTCTTGCCGGCGGGAATACGATAGCCCGCGTCGGTGCGCTTGCGAAGGATGCCTTTGAAATAGACGTGCTGTTCGGGGCGATAGACGGGGCGCTCGGTGTAGATGTAGCCGGTGAAATTCTGGTCGCCGCCTCCGCCCTCCTCGTCGCCACCGCCCTCGCCGCCGAAGTAGAAGGACTCAAGGTCGGAGATGGCGAAGTTGTCGCCCGCGGTCGCCATGATGAGGAAGGGGTTTTGCCCCGAAGCGGTGTCGGCGTCTGCGTTCTCATCACCCTCGGACGCGTCCTCGTCCTTGGCTGCCGGTCGCTTCGACAGCTTGAACTTCAGAAGCCCCTGGCCGTCGGTCGCGCCGACATCCGACAACTGCTTGCCCTTCGACTCCGAGGGCTTCGCGCCTTCGACCGTGTACTGGTCTTGCAGGATTTGCACGCGCACGCCCTCGCGCGGCTGCCCCGTCGCGCGGTCAACGGCGTAAACGAGCATCGAGCCGTCGGGCGAGGTCTTCTCGACGGTGGCGATGTCCGTGACGACCAGGAGGCCGAAGGCGCGCAGGTCGTTGTTGACCGCCTCGACCAGATAGACGCCCGGCTCGCGCTTGCCCAGAGAGATCATGCGCCGGTCGTACACGTCTTCGAGCGGCGGGAGCCGTTCGCGCCAACTGCTGACCATCTGGTCGGGATTGAGGAGCGGCACGCGCGCGTAGTCGGCGACCGAGAGCGGCGTGCGGTAGCTGGTGTCGTCCTCTTCGGGGCGGAAGCGTTGGTTGAAGCCCTTGCGCGACTGGTTCTGGAGCTGCGCGCGGACGTAAGACTTGACGAGGCCGTAGCCCCAGCTCTTGAACTGCCGGAGGCATTCGAACAGCGTCGGCTTGTGCTTGGTCATCTCAC
>Ga0209577_10003195_pt1 | contig 15452 bp, 16 predicted proteins | sample GraSoiAngelo_109_FD_185874 | JGI IMG/M metagenome (GOLD analysis project Ga0209577, IMG submission 185874) | Grasslands soil microbial communities from the Angelo Coastal Reserve, California, USA - 14_0903_12_20cm (SPAdes) (version 2) | ecosystem: Environmental > Terrestrial > Soil > Grasslands...
TGTCGGCTGGATTGCGCTAAACGCCCTTGTTCTTTTCAATCGCGGTTTCGATCCCTTTCCATTTATTCTGCTCAATCTGATTCTGTCGTGTCTCGCCGCGGTGCAGGCGCCGATCATTATGATGACCCAAAACCGAGCGGAGGCGCGCGACCGATTACGAGCGGAGAACGATTACAAAGTCAATCTGAAAGCCGAGCTCGAGATTCGCCACTTGCACGAAAAAATCGATCACCTGCTGCGCCGGCAATACAACCGGCTATTCGAGATTCAGCAGATCCAGATCGAACTGTTACAAGAAATCAGCCGCCACAAACACTAGCCGGTGCGTTCCTTGGACTGCGCTAAAATGGGGAGCTAAATCTGAGACAATGGGCCACAGAATGAAAATGGCTTTCTTGATACTCGTTGCCACCGTGGCTCTGGTGATGTCGCTTGGCTGGATGTTTTCGTGGAATGCAGGAAGACGTAAGGATGAGGCATTGATAAAATACCAACTCGAAGCCAAACAAGCGATTGCGGAGGCAAACAAAGCCACATCGATTGCCAACGAGCAAGCAGCTGCAGCAAACCTCGAGCTGACTCGCTTACAGGCCAAAATGCTGCCGCGAAGACTAACCAAAGCGCAACAGGAGACACTGGCTTCGGACGTAGGTTCTTTAGCCCCGCAGTCAGCCAGCGTATGGTATGGCGCAGGGGATAAGGAGAGCGAGAATTTTTCGTGGGACATCGCGTCGGCCTTGAATGCTGCCGGCTGGAAGGTGTTTTCTCCCGCCAGCACGGCGACGTTAGCTCAAAGCGGAAAGCCCTTCGGTTCGATACCTCGTCTTCAGACTGGCGTGGTCGTAAGTAGTAACAAAGACGGACCCAGCATGAAAGCCGCAGACGCTCTTGCCACAGAGCTATCAGCGCTTGGTTTCGACGCGAGGAAGGCGGCAGAGATTGGGAATGGGCGTGAGTCCTTGGTTGTCGTAACGGTGCAAGCGCGGCCAGACGGCGCCCAGGGAGAGATGAAGCTCAATGCTGTTGGAAGATAAACGTGGCAATACAGAAGCAAGCCGGCGACGAAAAGGCGCAAGCTCATTGCGTAAACGTATGCAGTAATCGTTCAAGAAATAGGCCACGGATCATTTGCCATCCGCGAATCACGCGAGTTCTAGCGCGATTCTGAACGTAAGTTGGTTCGTTGCGGGCGTCTCACGGCACTAAGAATCCGATCTTGTATTCTGAGAAATTGGAAGCGCATCTCCGTGCCTGATTTCTCATAGCTGATCGCGTTCGCCCCGTGATCGGACGCTAATTTACCTCAACTTGATCATAATATTTCGGAACTCTGTGCTGCTGGTGATATTGCCCTTCGAGCACGAGCTGAGTACAACAAATCCTACTGTGCGGGGATCTACTTGGCCCGGTCGGCCAACGGGACTCATTCCGGGCTGCAGCCACGCGATATCCGAAGGAGCAACTTTCGTCGTGGAATATCCGGTGTCGTAATCGTGTGTCCTTTCCTTCTGCAAGGCTTCATTCCAATACCGGATCGTGCAATCAAATTGAGCCGGAGGTTCGGCTAGCACCGAAAACGTGAACGCGACGAGCAACGGTAAAAATGGCAGGAATTGCACCAAGCGCGATAATGGTGCGCTAAAGGTTACGCCATTATCTGTGGAACGGATATGAAAGACGTCACCAGCGTCATTGCCGGCACCGTGCTGCGCATATACCAAGTGAACAACACCGTTCAAGGCAGCAGGTTCGCCCCAACCTTCATGCCGCCAAAAACCAATCTGGTCAGGAAACATGCAGGTGAAGTACGTGTTGTCGCTGCAAGCTTGTACGGCAGGCCCGGCAAACGGGCTGCCAGTGTACGTATTGGCCCAGGTAGCGCCGCCGTCCGTGGACCTGAAAATTTTATTGGTGTCGTTGTGCGGGAATCCGCCGCCCCCTCATCCATTCCCGCGATGTAGATGGTCCCGTTGCCCGACGCCCATGAAACGTACATCCGTCCGAAAAAGGAGGCGACGGATTGTTGTCGGCCCAGCCAGATTCCCGGCCGTCGCTGCCATTGGAATGTACGCAGAAATGGGTCCAGCTAGTTGGATCCTCAGGAATCGTTGATTTGTACCCGCCCAACGTGCAGCTCCCGTTCCCATCCAACTAGACGGTAAACCATGTTTGGGTTGGCTTATTATACAGAACAACAGGGTCACCAAAGGTATTGGCGAAAAGACCTTGACCGCTGCCGTTGATCACACGAGTGAAGGTCGCGCCGCCGTCCGTGGAACACGACAGGCCAGAGAACTGATTGACTGTGGCGCCTCGCGAGTCATTAAATGCGACACAAATCTCGTTGGGAATTATCCGGGTTAGCCGTGCTGTATGTCTCAGACTGAATAATGTGTGGAGGAGTCTCAGTGCCAGTGACTAAATCAACGTCCGGTCCGCCATATACCAGAGGCGCTTCGACATTATTGAGAAGCTGAGAGAAGGCAGGATAAACTGAAGCTGAACCGCCTGTTGCCTCACCGCAGGCAATCATGATAAGGCCGGCCAGAAAACCTTCCATCATATCGCACGGCAGCGGTCGTTGCTTATTTTCGCTGCGTGCATAGTGCGGCAGCACGAATTTACCGCCCCCGAGATTCCTGAGACGTTTCGTTATTACGATTTCAATATTCTGCCAAAACTGGCGAGCGAAATGTCCACGGTTTGAGAGGCCGGCATCAATCATCCCAGCCAGCGAGTCCGCAACGCACTCAAAACGCTCGGTCTTATGGGCGAGGCGGTGATGAGGGGCGAGGCCGAGCTGTTGGCGTAGACCGTGCTCTGTGGGCTGGTGTACCGGTCGCCGTTGCAGTGGCAGTTGGAATAGCTGTTGGTGTCCCAGTTGGAATTGCGGTCGCTGTTGCCGTCGCCGTAGCTGTGGGTGCCGCAGTTGGCGTCGCGGTTGCCGCTGCCGTCGCCGTTGGCGTTGCGGTTGCTGTTGGCGTCGGGGAAGCGGCTGAAACATTGACCGCGCCAATCATACCGATGACGCAATGGGCACAGCAGAAATAAGAAAAATTGCCGGCCTGTGTAAAAGTGAATTCGTAAACAAAGCCTACGTTGGAAAGCACGCACGTGGAGCAGTTCGTGTTATTTGGAGAACAGAACTGCCCATCGGATGTGCAGGACGTGGAATCGCCACTGGTGACACTGTGGCCGCTGTTGGCCCAAGTCCACCGCACCGTGTCGCCAACCGAGATGTTCACCGTGTCCGGCACAAACTGGAAACCATTTCCACCTCCCACCATCACATCGACAGTCGTGCTGGTAGCCGATGGCATCCCGCTCACCGCTGGCTGGCCATTTTGATCGAGAATGCGGATGGGCGCTCCGAAATGCTGTTTCTGTAGCGACATGCTCGCGCGTCTGTCGCCAGATTCAGCCTGCGCCAAAAATCCTGTCGCAACGAAAACTGCGACCCAAAAAATTAATCTTGCTGCATTTGATATTTTCATACGTGTGCTCGTTTCTCTACGCGCCAGCAAACCGAATTTGCTCCACTGAAGCGCAGCTGACACTCTGCGGTTCAGCGACGGGATATTGCGCAGGTGCGTCCAAAAAACGCAAGCAGAATGTTTAAATGAAAGTTTCAACGGTCGCGATAAAAAGGTAACAGAATCGTTACATTGCGGTACGCGGGGATTCCTTTCCCGAGTTCGATTGGTTCGCGCCAGGATTGCGTGTTGCCCGTCGCTATGCGACTGCCGTACTTGGGTTATAATTGCCATGAACGCCATTCCGCACGATCATGTAACTGCTAGCTGAGCCTTGCCATGGCAGCACAACGGAAATCCATCGATTGCAGAGATTATTCAAGCGCGAAAAATTGCTCGCTGAAAATTTCCGGAACCGAAGAAGAAGTTCTCGATGCAGCGGTGCAGCATGCCGTCTCGGCGCACGGCCACCAAAACCCGTCGGCCTTGCGCGACCAGATCAAGTCGATGCTCAAGGACGAGGCTGACTGATGTAATTTGCCAGAGTTCTACTGGGTTTTTGCAAGTCGCCGCGTTGCCCGTCCACCTCTGTGTCCAGTTCCGCAAGTAGCTGCTGTGCGACGTTGGAAACTCTATGGGACCATGCAACCCCGACGACCACCGGCGGAAAATGCGCGAGCGGAAGAGCACGTAATTGTGGGTGCGGCTTAAAGCCAGGCACAGCGACCGCCAGACTGATTCCGTAACCACAGACAACGTAATGTTCGATCAATCGCTCCGATGTGACCTCGATACCGCAAAACCATTCGACGCCGAGCCGTTCGAGGCCCCGCTGAAAATGAGCATGAACGGGATCGGTCCGCGGAAAACTAATGAGTGTTTCCTCGACGTTGTCCCGTTCCCACAACTCTTTAGCGTGCGTCAGCTTGGATTTCTTCTGGACCAATAAAATCAACGAGAGCTCGAGCAGCGGCCGCACCTTAATTCCAGCGCGCGATTTTTTGTCGATTAACATAATCCCAAGATCGACTTCGCGAGCCAAAAGCAATCGTTCGGTCTCACTGCGAGCGGCCTCGGGCAGGTACAGCCGGAACACCTGGAATTTTGTCCGAAGGCGTTGCAAGATTTGCGGCAGGTAATCGTGAAGCACGATTGCCGGAGCCGCGATACGCAATTGCGGTGAACTGTTCTGGCGCAGCCTTTCGCCAACGACATCGATATTTTCGAAGAACGGTCTGATAAACTCAAAAAGCTCTGTCCCTGCGGGCGAGAGCGCGAATGGCCGGCGCTGAAACAGCTTGGTGCCGAGTGATTCTTCCAGTTTCGCGATTTGACCGCTCACCGCCGGTTGCTAAGTGCCGTACGGAATGTTGCGTACGGCGCTGGCGATGCCTCCGTATTTAGCCACGAAGTAGAACAACTCCACGTGATGAATGTTCATGATCGAAGCCGTCGATGAAATCCGTCATTTTTATCAATTCACAGTCGCCCCGCAATGAAGCTATCCTTTGTCACAACCGCCCGAATATCCTGCCAAATAAATGGAGTTTTTGATCCTTATACTGATCGGGTTTTTGATTGCAATTGTTGTTCTGCCGTCTATAGCGATTGCGAAGGCAAACAGCGCAAAACGCGGCCTTGACGATCTGGTCAAGCGATTGTCATCCCTCGAAAAGGAGCTGCGCAACCTGCAGGCGCAAAGCGTTTCGTCCGTGAAAACCGAAGCACCTGCGACCGCTCCTGCACCAATAATGCAATCCGTTGCGCCGTTGTTTCAGGTGGTAACACCTGTCCCGGTCGCGTCTGAGACCGCACCAGGGCCGCCGCCAATTCCGGCGGAACTTCTCGAACCGAGTGCTCCGAAAAGCGCGAGACCAGTCAAACTGCCGATAGATTGGGAGCAATTCATGGGCGCGAAACTCTTCGCGTGGATCGGTGGGCTCGCGCTGTTCCTGGGCGTGGCGTTTTTCGTGAAGTATTCGTTCGAGCACAATTTGATTCCGGCGGAGCTTCGGGTCGCGATCGGGTTCGTCGTCGGTGCAAGCCTTGTGGTTGGGGGTTTGCTTCTAAAACGGCAAGAAAACGCCGTCACTGCACAGACGCTCTGCGCAACCGGCGTTCTGGTGCTGTATGCGGTGACGTTTGCTTGCCGAGCTTACTATCACTTCGCGTTGTTTGGTTTCGTCCCAACGTTTTTGTTGATGACGCTGATCACGGCGGTTGCTTTTGTGCTTGCCGTCCGATTGAACGCGATCGTCGTGGCGGTGCTTGGGATTGCGGGTGGTTTTCTCACGCCCGTCTTGCTTTCAAGGGGCGAAGATAATTCGCTCGGACTGTTCGGTTACATCGCTCTGCTGGATATCGGCCTGCTGGCTGTCGCGCAACGACAACGCTGGAATGTGCTGCCGATCCTGGGCGCGATCGGAACGGCGCTGGTGCAATTCGCCTGGGTCGCGGCGTTCTTTGTACCCGAGAAATATTTTGCCGGTAACAAAGTCCTTATTTTCATGGCCGTGTTTGCCGGATTTCAGGCGCTTTTTCTCGCCGCGGCTGCCTTGGCGCAGCGCACTGGAAAAGCGAACACCGAACTGTTCGCCTGTGCCATCGGTCTCGGCGCGGTGGCGATGTTCTCAGCATTTTATTTGCTCTCGTTCCAGATGATTGGGCATCGGCCGGCGCTGCTATTCACTTATCTATTCGTCATCGACCTCGGATTGCTGACGCTAATGCTAACCGAAAGCAGGCTCGTAACTGTTCAAGCATTCGCCGGACTCGCCGCATTCATTTTTCTGGGCGCGTGGACGGGCAATTACCTGACGATGGATCATCTTTATACTGCGCTGGGATTCTATTTTCTCTTCGCGCTGTTTCATTCAGCAACGCCAATCGCGCTCCAACGCTTCCGCAAAATCGAGATTCCGCCGTGGACCCACGTCTTCCCGGCGCTCGCCCTGCTGGTGGCGCTAATTCCGATTTTTGAGTTCACGGAGGTTTCGCAGCTGGTCTGGCCGTTTGTGTTAATCGTCGATTTCGTCGCAATCGTTCTCGCGATAGCGACTGCGACCTTGTTGCCTGTTGTCGCTGTGCTCGTCCTCACCCTCGTCGCGGTCGGCTCATTGTTTTGGCGAATCCCGAGCGAGCTGACCGGTTTACCGAACGCGCTTTGTCTTCTGGGCGGCTTTGCAATTTTCTTTTTCGTCGCGACCAACTGGGCGGCGCGACGCGCGAAACCCAGAGGAAATTTCGCGACGCAACTGCCCACGCTCTCGGCCACGCTGCCGTTTCTGCTGCTGATCATGGTGACGCTGCGGTTACCGCTGGCGAATCCATCTTCCGTATTCGGTCTGGCTTTGGTGCTGGCGATCTTGCTGTTCAGCATGACTAGATTTTTTTCGCTCGATCTGCTCCCGGCAGTCGCGCTCGTCTCCGTGCTCACGCTCGAGCATGCCTGGCATTTTGAGCATTTCGATCCGGCGCATGCGACGCTGCCGCTCGTTTGGTACCTAGGGTTTTATGCGCTGTTCACGATTTTTCCGTTTATCTTCCAACACAAATTCGCGAGCAAGACAGTGCCGTGGGCGGCAGCCGCGCTCGCTGGACCGTTGCACTTTTATCTCGTGTATGACATGATTCGGTCTGCTTACCCCAGCGTAGTTCCCGGCTTGGTGCCGGCCGCGTTTGGGCTTCCTGCATTACTGGGCTTGTCGGTCGTCCTCAAGCGTACACCGCTCACGAGCGCGGCGCGGAATGCCCAGCTGGCGTTGTTCGGAGGCGCCACGCTGTTTTTTATCACGCTGATTTTCCCGATCGAGTTTGATCGGCAATGGATCACCGTGGGGTGGGCCTTGGAAGGTGTAGCGCTTTGCTGGCTTTTTCATCGCGTGCCGCATCCGGGACTGCGCCTGGCTGGCGTCGCTTTGCTCCTGATCGTATTTGTACGACTCGCGTTCAATCCGGCTGTGCTCAGCTATCATCCGCGCGCCGCCTTCTCGGTTTTCAACTGGTATCTTTACACGTACGGGATAGCGGCGGCGTGCATGTTCACTGCTGCGCGACTGCTCGCGCCGCCGTGCAATCTAGTGCTCAGTCGAAATGTGCTGCCGTTGCTTAACACACTTGGCACCGTGCTCGCTTTTCTGATCGTGAACATCGAGATCGCCGATTACTTCAGCCCACCGGGAGCGACCGCATTGACGTTTCAATTCTCAGGAAATTTCGCGCGCGATATGAGCTACAGCATCGCGTGGGCGTTGTTCGCGCTCTTGCTGCTCATTATCGGAATGCAAAGACGAGCCGCTCCTATACGTTATGCTGGTCTTGCATTGCTCGCTGTGACCGTCGTGAAACTTTTCTTTCACGACCTATCACAGCTTGATCAACTCTATCGCATCGGCGCCTTCATTGTCGTCGCCGTGATCGCCATTCTCGCCTCCTTCCTCTATCAGCGGTTCCTCGCCGCGGCAGAGAAAAATAACGAGTCGAAATCCAAGGTTTCTCTGCCGCCTACACCTGTGTGACGCTAAGAAGGCTTTTCGGTCGTTCGCAACAGTGGATCGCAATCTTCTTCGTATACTTGGCGGTAATGTTTTTCGGTCGTTTGCCGGATCATCTGATTCTTTTTCCAACAAGGGCGCCGATCGAGGCGGGTGGTGCCGTTCGTAAAACGGTGTCGTTCGAAAACGGTGAGCTGGAAATCTGGACGGCGCAATCGCGGCGCGCACAGCAACGTGGCCGCGTAGACGTTTTCATGCTGCGGTTTTACGGCAACGCGGATCGCGCAGATCGCTGGGCAGCCTTGGAAGCCGAAATGTGGAGCGATCACTCAATCGAAATCTGGGGAGTGAATTATCCGGGATTCGGCGGCAGCACGGGACCAGCGCGGCTGGTACGGATTGGACCGGCGGCCGTTGCGGCGTTTGATGAATTAAAACGGCACGCTGGCGGACGTCCAATCGTCGCATACGGCGCAAGCATCGGCGCGACGGCTGCGCTTCACGTCGCTGCGCAGCGTCCTGTTGGCGGATTGATTCTGCATAACCCACCGCCACTGCGCGAAATGATTCTTCGCCAATTTGGCTGGTGGAATCTATGGCTCTTAGCGGGTCCAGTGGCATTGCAGATTCCGCCAGATCTCGACAGTATCGGGAACGCGAGGGCGAGTCGCGCGCCGGCAATTTTCCTGCTCGCGGACAAGGATGAAATCGTCGCTCCTCGTTTTCACCGGCTCGTTTTTGACGCATATGACGGCGAAAAGCGCCTGATCGCATTGCGCGGCGCCTACCATAATGATCCAATCCAAGACGCAGCACTGGCGGATTTGAATTACGCGCTCGGTTGGTTGTTAGAGGAGAATTCGCGGCAACGGCGCTAACTGGGCGGGATAGCGCATGCGCCGTTTGTCACTCGATTTTTGGATTTCATCCCGATTAAGCTGACCGCGTCATGCAGAACGCGCAAAATCTGATGAGCAGCTTCGAGTTCATCGCGGCATTGATGTCGATTATCATCGGCCTCGGAGTGACCAACCTGCTCGCAGGAGCCGGCCGCGCGTTTTATCGGCGCAAAGAGAACCCGCTCGACGAAGTGCACATCGTCCTCACCCTGGCGACGCTGCTGCTGCTGGTTTTGCAATGGTGGGTGACATTTAAATGGAACACGGAAGTCGTCTGGAGTTTTGATCGTTTTCTCGTGCTGATCGTTTGGACGATCACTCTTTACATGCTCACGGTTTTCCTTTACCCGCCGGACTTATCCGAAGCGGAAGAACACCAGCGCCGTTTCCAACGAAACCGTGTGGGCTACTATTCCGCGTTCATCGCCATGTGCGCGCTCGACATCGCGCAAACGGCAATCCATGGCGATCTACTTCATCCGGTTTGGTATGTCCCCTTTATTGGTCACTATGCGCTGCTGGCCGCCATCGGTCTCATTGCGCACCGACGCGGCTACGATCGTTTCTTTGCGTGGTATCAACTAATCACGCTGCTAGTCTGGGCGCTCCTCGTAAGGCGGTATCTCGTGGGAGATTCGACGATGCCGTAGCGTCTTGCTGTCGTCAGGTTTTGATCGGCACCCATTCGTTGCGGGCGCGAGAATCGGAGACGCCTTGGACCACGCGCATGTAGTGAACGCCATCTTCAAAATTTGGATGGGGACGCATACGCCCTTTTGATTTTACTGCGGCGAGAAAATCTTCCTCAACGCGCCATTCGCCTTCCAATTCCGAAGGAATATCCACAACATGCAATGCGCGATCGCCTACCTTTCCCGCCTGCAGCACTTCAGACGTGAAATCATACATTAGAGTTCCCGCGCTGCCGTAGATTTCGAGCCGATCGCCTTGGGCCAGCGCATTAATGCCGCTGAACTCCAGCACACCTTCCGCGCCATTCTCGAAACTGCACAGGATAGTAAGCAAATCGGGAACGATCACGTTGTAGCCTTCGCGGACTGGCTGAATAATTTTCCCGCGCGCGAAAACACCTGTGATATCGCCGAGCCACCGCTGCAAAACTTCTACGTAAATTCCCAATGTGAGCGTGTTAAGCCCACTGATCTCGATCTTTTGTCGCCAGTGCGCCGGCGCCTCGGGATCCAAAAAATTGCCGTGGAAACTTTGCAGTCGTACGTGATGGGGACGGCCAATGTAATTTTCAGCCAAGATTTTTTTGACCATCAAATCGCCTCGTAGTCCGAACGGCGGGGGACAAAGCATCGTTATCAACTCCGGATAGCGCTTCGACGCAGCGAGCATCTCGTCGGCCTCCGCCAAATCCATCGACATGCGCGCCTGGCAAAAGACGTGTTTGCCCGCCTCAAGCGCGGAGATCGTCACCGCCGAATGCATGTAAGGCGTTGTACCGATCCAGACGATGTCGATATCGGGTGTCGCAACCAACTCCGCCCAGTCGCGTATCGGTAGTGCCGACAGCGAATATTCTCGACAAAATTTTTCCGAGCTTTCGTATATGGAGTTTGAAACGGCGACAATTTCCACGTCGGGGGTTTTTTTGAGGGCCGGCAAATGGCGAGTCCGAACAATGTTGCCGGCTCCTACGATTCCGATCCGCAATTTGTGATTATTTTTGTGCATTAGCTCTGAGCGATGATCGCTGCTGCAAAGCGATTGGTTATGGTCGAGCTAGGTTTGACCGCTGCCAGCAATCGGGCGTTCAACCTCAACCGACAACTGTGGTAGGGACGGATCGCCGAGCCGTCCGGGCTTAGCGTTGCTGCTTAGGTAACGCCGACCAATGATCCGCTTGACCTCCACGCTCAAAGGCGGCAGGTTACGCGGCTTTTTTTGAGACATGAAAGTTTGTCACATCACAGGATCGAGAGCGGTGCGAGGCAGCGTGATTCATCGGCGAGGCTTGGCGAAGAAAAAAGGCGGCGTAGGCCGGCACATCACCAAAATGGTGCCGCGCATTTTCGCGCCAAATTTACGTCGCCAGCGCATTTGGGTGCCGGAGCTGAAGAAGTTCGTTCGGGTGCGTGTCACGGCGCGTGGCCTTAAGACAATCAACAAAAACGGCGCTTACAAGGCGCTCAAAAAAGCTGGCGCCCTCTAAATTGCGGGCGTCTGGATCAGACGCCTGGCTCCCCGCAGAGAAGTTCTCCAAATTTAATCGGTGCAACTGACTCTCCTCAAATCGAAGATTCATCGCGCGACTGTCACGGGCGCGAGCCTGGATTACGAGGGCAGCTTGACGGTCTCCGCGGATCTGGCCGAACTTGTCGGCCTGATTCCTTATGAAAAAATCCTCGTAGCTAACTTGAGCAATGGCGAGCGGTTCGAGACCTATGCAATTTACGGTCCCGCGCGACAAGGAACCATTGAACTAAATGGCGCTACTGCGCATCTCGGGAAAATTGGCGACCGCGTCACGATCATGAGCTTTGCGCGAGTTACGCCCGAGGAAGCGGCGGTGCACAGACCGCTCATTCTGGTCCTGAATGAAAAGAACGTAGTTGTTCGCTACGACGAGGACGCTTCAGTGCGCTCGTTCAAGGTTGTGGCGAATAAAGCGTAAGCGCTCTCGACGTGGCGAGCGCCAACTGCCTCTCTTCCGCGGCGGGCCGGATCGACAAACTCGATAACACTGCTTCGGCTGAGACAGCCTCCCGCGGTCTAGGTTTTACGCGCGGCAGATCCAGTGAGCCATCGTTAAATTCAATGACGTGACCTTCGTTGATCAACCAACGCAAGTCGGAGGCGAGCGCGAGGCGGCGCGACTCTGCGTCTTCGGTCGCGCCATTGCCTGTCAATTTCTGGAAAAGCTGCTTCCGACTGATCCCAGCGCCCGCCGAAACTGCTGCGAGTAGTGAGTTCACCGACTGAGCCACACCGGCTTGTTCGTGAACAAATGCGCGAACGCGCACTGGTGAAACAAATAACATGCCGCGCCGATGCCGAAAAATGTGCAGCTCGTTTTGGCGAAATCGCGTCGCCAGCTCCTGCATCATGTTTGAAGGCGAGCGGGCTTCACGGACCCACGCCTGCTCGATCGCGCGGTTCAGCAGCCGATCCTGCAGACTCCGGCTTAATGAACCGCCTATGGTCACGTGTTCCAGGCCGCGAATCAATCCCGGCAGGTAGTTGAAGCGAAAATGCCGCTCCGTTTCCACAACAGATGACAACGTTACTGAATTCTCCTGGCGCAACGTTGTGTAAGTCGTCACCTTTCGGGCTTCGTCTTTCCAGCGCTCGACTAAAGCGGGGTCGCTTACGATCTCGACCTGTCGTTGGTATTCGGCAAAGCTCATTCGCCGGCTGAAACGTTGCTCGTACAAGCTGCGCAGTTGTGGCTGGTACGTGTGGTAGTTCGTCGGTCCCAGAAGCTTTCCGCTTAATCGGCACCGCGCCACATTGGAGAAGTTCCCCTTTATTGGCTCGGTTTCTGCCACGTCGATCTGGTAAAAGTCGTGTTGAGCGAATCGGAACGCATTTCGATCGAGAAATTCCCGATCAATCGAGACTACGCCGTCGCCGAGTTGATATATCGGCGCTTCTCCCGTCGCTCTGAGACAAACTTCATAACGCCCCGGTTTTTCCAGAAATAATCGCGCAAGGGTGAACAGCGAATACGCAACTGACGCCGATTTGATCTGCGCGACGACGCTTTCAAATATGCTCTGGCGAGGCAAAAACCGAATGCTTATCTCGGGGAGCTTCGTTCCTCCCTCAGCAGGCCGGTCAGGCGAGCGGCGACTCTTCGCTTGATCGGAACGGCGACGCCCGTCGCCGCGACTGTTTTGCACTACCCCATGGTGGCGGCTGTCTGATTGGGATCTTGCGTGCAGACGGTCTGCTCGCGCTTCGCGGGAAAGGAATCTTCGGTCTTTTCGTTTGCCTTGGTGGTTGCGACTTCGTGATTCAAAGGGCTGCTCTTCGGTCGCGTAATGATCGTATTGTTTTGTTGTGCCAGGTTCTTTCACCCACGCGGGTACTAACTTCAGATCAACTAGATCGGCAGGCTCAACCGGAGCGCTCATCAGGTTCATCTACTCGAATGGCAAACGGAAGCAAACGCCAAGGGGTCGCTACTCCCGAAAATGATTGACATCCTCTTTAATTCATTTACTTGCGATGCTGTGCCCGGGCTGTCTCCCGCTCTGCGGGACCGGACTTAACCCCCGCGCGACTAATTTCAACCAAACAAATTCTATGGCGGAAAAATCGATCGAAGAAAAGGTTAAGGACATCATCGTCGAGCAACTTGGTGTGAACCCGGAGCAGGTCACGCCGCAGGCGTCTTTCATTGAAGATTTAGGGGCAGATTCGCTCGACATCGTAGAACTGGTGATGGCTTTTGAAGAAGAATTTGGAGTCGAAGTCCCAGACGAAGACGCGGAAAAACTTCAAACTGTCGGCGACGTCATCAAATATATCGAAGACAAGTCGTCAAAGCAGTAGCGCCGGTGCGGATCGCGATCGGCGTCAGGCCTTCCCACAGCCGCGCGCCTCCAAAACGCGCTGAGTTGCGAAGCCCTTTGACGCGTTCACAATAGGGCCGTGGACATGACGCTGTTGCAGCGGCCACTGTTTTACATAGGCCATCACTATGTAACGGTCCTCGGACTGATCGCGTTGGTCGGGTTTTTCGCTTTCGGACTGATCATTGCCCGTTTTTTGCAGAGCCAAATCGTTCGGCGTTTTTTCAGTCGCTTCAAGGTCGAGACAAACTTCATCGCGATCGTTACGACGATCCTAAGTGTGGCGGCGATCGTCTTCTTCACCATCACCGCGGTAAACGCGGCGGGGGTCCCGCTGCCCTGGGCCGCGCCGCTTCCAGCAATCAATCTGAGCCTCGTCCAAATTTTCCTGCTGATCGCGCTGTTGGTGGCGGTCTTCTGGTTCTCCTCCGGGACGAAACGTTTTCTCTTTAACCGGCTGCTTGCGCAAAGCGGGCTCGATCGGTCTTTGCAGTATGCCATCGCTCAGGTGGTCAGCAACGTCGTGCTGGTAGTTGGAATCTTCATTGTCCTGGAGAACACGGGAATTCATCTGGCTGCCCTCACAGTTTTCGCTGGGGCCGTGGGCGTGGGTGTGGGTTTTGGCCTGCAAAACATCGCGAGCAATTTCATCAGCGGCCTGGTAATTCTGGCCGAGAGACCGATCACGATCGGAGACCGCGTTGAAGTGGCCGGGATTGCCGGTCAGGTGGAGCACATCCGCGCGCGCAGCACAGTCGTTCGCACCAATGACAACATCATGATGATTGTGCCGAACACGAAATTCATCGATTCACCGGTAACCAATTGGACGTACGGCGACCGGCGCGTGCGCTTTCGCATTCCGATAGGAGTCGCTTACGGCAGCGACGTTACAAAGGTTCGTGAATTATTACTAGCGGTCGCGCACGAAAATCCTCACACTCTGAAGGATCCGGCTCCAAATGTTTTCCTCGAGCAATTTGGCGACAACTCAATCGATTTTAAGCTGATGGTCTGGAGCAGTGAAATGAGCGCGCGCCCAAGCCGTTATCGCAGCGATTTGAACTTTGCTATCGCACAGAAATTTCGTGAGGCTGGCATTGAGTTTCCGTTTCCTCAGCGCGACGTACACATTCGCGATGGCGTGCTGAAAGTGGAAAACGTTACCGCCGAAGCAAACGCGGAACGCACACAGGCGTAGCCGAACCTCTCTATCTAAACTTCGCTCGGCGACATGATTCCGTTTCCGCAAGGCGTGGTCAAAGTGCTTGCGCTTGCCGAGCTCCGAAATTGCGGCGCGTGGAAGCGTGCCCTTCAAAATAAGTGCAAGGATCATCGTTACTACGAGATCGTGCAGGAAACGCTTCAGTGCGGATTCGAACATCATTATCTGCTGATTGAAGATCACGCCGGCCAAGTCCGTGCAATTCAGCCGGTGTTCTTTGTGCGGCAAAATCTCGTCGAAGGCGTGCGAGGCAAGGTTCGCTCCATCGTGGGCACGATTCGCAAAATGTTCCCGCGGTTTCTGACAATGCGTGTGTTAATGGTCGGTTGCGGGGCGGGCGCGGGTGATTTGGGAGTATGGGACAAAGACGACGAGCCATTCGTAGCGAAGGCGCTGCAATCGAGTCTTCAAACCTACGCGAGGCAAAACAAAGCTTCCCTGGTCGTTTTTAAGGATTTTCCAGCGATCTATCGCTCAGCGCTCGAGGTACTTTACTCAAGTGGGTATGCGCGGATTCCAAGTATGCCAATGACGCGGCTGTCGCTCCGATATAAAAACTGGGACGAATATTTCGGTACACTCAGCAAGGCAACCCGAAAAGATTTGCGCCGGAAGTTTCGGAAAGCGGAGCGCGCACCGAACATTGAGATGGAAGTGGTTACCGACGTCACGCCCTTCATTGATGAAATTTATCCGCTGTATCTGGCTGTCCACGAGCGGTCAGCATTAAAATTTGAGACACTGACTAAAGAGTATTTCCACGCAATTGGCCAACAAATCCCGGAGCGCGCCCGATTTTTTATCTGGCGACAGAACGA
>Ga0209577_10003196_pt1 | contig 15447 bp, 12 predicted proteins | sample GraSoiAngelo_109_FD_185874 | JGI IMG/M metagenome (GOLD analysis project Ga0209577, IMG submission 185874) | Grasslands soil microbial communities from the Angelo Coastal Reserve, California, USA - 14_0903_12_20cm (SPAdes) (version 2) | ecosystem: Environmental > Terrestrial > Soil > Grasslands...
AGGTTGTGTGGGGACGGAAATACTGGGAGACGCTGTCCAACGCCATCGATCGAGATGCCGTAGGGCAGCTCAGCGCGTGCCCGGCCGCTTTTTCTGGGTATCAGCTGTTCCGGCAGCAGGCGCTCGCGGAAGGCTACACACAGAAGTACGACCTCGTGGTATCTGCTGTCGCCTACGACGCACGCAACGACGCGTTGATCGATTCGCTGCGCGGCACGGGCATCGGCTCGTTCCCGGACGGATGGGCCGCGCTCTTCAATGGGAAATCCCGGTTCGCGGCGTGGACTCATCAAGCGTGGGTGTATTGGGTTCGCCAGCACGACGCCGAACGATGGCACGCGTGGCTGGCATGGATCGAAGCCAGGTACGGCTATGTTCCAGCCGCGCGTCAAGCTTGAGGTCGTGCGCCGCTACTGCTCTCCACGCAGTGGGTGGTGTGTCTTCGTCGACATAGATGCCTCAGAGGAAGGACGCACGGGCGGTGAACGCACGACCCACGAGGCGCTCGTTCGGCAACGCGAAATGCAGCAAGATGCGGAGCGGGTGCGTCAATCCCTGTCGAGGATGGGTGTCACCGTGGGCGGAGGGCGGTCGAAGTGGTTCAGGCGGGTGGGCTTTCCGCGACTCGATGGCGACCGCGACATCGTTGCGATCAACGCCCAGAGACGAATGTATCTGATCGCCGAGGTGGAAGGCGCCTCGTCCGGTCAGCCGGAGCAGAAGGTCTATAGAGCTGCGGGCCAGCTCGTGGTCGCCGTCAGCGCCGTGCTTCTCGATGGATGGAGACGCAACCTCGTGCTCGCTGTGCACGGTGAGGAAGCCGCGCAGCATCTCAGGCGCGTTCGCGGACTGGAGGCGCTCGGCGTTGCGGGGCTGCTCGTGAGCAAGCGCCCGGCTGACGATCGGTGGCTCTTCGGTCGGCCAGTGCCCACGACCTGATGACCAAGTTCAGCGAGTCGATCGTGGAGGATGCCGCCCTCTCGTGGCTCACGGAGTGCGGGTGGCATGTGCTGCACGGTCCCGAGATCGCACCGGGCGAACTCGCCGCAGAGCGGAGTGATTACTCCCACGTCGTCCTCGCGCAACGCCTGCGAGACGCCCTCGCTCGCCTCAACCCCGACCTACCCTCGGAGGCCCTCGAAGATGCATTCGGCAAGCTCACGCGTCCGGATGGGCCGACTCTCGAAACCCGCAATCGAGCCGTCCATCGCTTGCTTGTAGACGGCGTGACGGTGGAATACCGAACCAAAGACGGGGCAATCCGCGGAGCTCAGGCCAAGGTCATCGATTTCGACGATCCGAAACAAAACGACTGGCTTGCAGTGAATCAGTACACAGTCAGCGAGAACAGACACGTTCGCCGCCCGGACCTTGTGCTGTTCATCAACGGGTTGCCGCTCGGCCTCCTGGAGCTGAAGAACGCGGCCGAAGAGAACGCAACCATCTGGTCGGCCTTCGAGCAGTTTCAGACGTACAAGGCGGAGCTGCCGACGCTGTTCGCCTACAATGCGGCCCTGGTCATCTCAGATGGCGTCGAAGCACGTTTGGGCACCCTCACCGCTGGGCGCGAGTGGTTCAAGCCGTGGCGAACCATCGAGGGCCAGACTCTCGCCGCGATCACCATGCCCGAACTGCAAGTGGTGATCGAGGGCGTGTTCGACAAGCGACGGCTCCTCGATCTCATCCGGGACTTCATCGTCTTCGAGGACGAGGGGAAGGGCCCGCTCATCAAAAGGATGGCCGGCTACCATCAGTTTCATGCAGTCAAGGTTGCTGTCACAGAGACGTTGAGGGCCGCCGAGGTACGCACCGCCCCCCGGGGGGGAGAGCCCAGCGGGCGCTACGAGGCTGGGCAGCAGCACGGTGGCGATCCGGGTGACAGGCGGATTGGCGTCGTGTGGCACACCCAAGGGTCAGGAAAGAGCCTGACGATGGCGTTCTACGCCGGGCGCGTGATTCGCGAGCCAAAGATGGCCAACCCCACGCTCGTTGTCCTTACGGACCGGAACGACCTCGACGACCAGCTGTTCGGCACGTTCTCGCGGTGCCAGGATCTCTTGCGCCAGCCACCGGTACAGGCCGAGAGTCGTGCTGACTTGCGCGCCAAGCTTTCGGTCGCGGCGGGCGGCGTCGTGTTTACGACCATTCAGAAGTTCCTACCAGAGGAGAAGGGCGACCGCCATCCAGTGCTCTCCGAGCGGCGGAACATTGTCGTCATCGCCGACGAGGCCCACCGCAGCGGCACATGCGCGATGCCTTGCCAAACGCGTCGTTCATCGGGTTCACCGGTACACCCGTCGAGCTGACCGACAAGAATACCAGGGCTGTCTTCGGCGACTACATCAGCGTCTACGACATCCAGCGCGCCGTCGAGGATAAGGCGACTGTCCCGATCTACTACGAGAGTCGCCTCGCGAAGCTCGAACTGAATGAAGCGGAGCGACCCAAGATCGATCCGGAGTTTGAGGAGGTCACCGAAGGCGAAGAGACTGAGCGCAAGGAGAAACTGAAGAGCAGGTGGGCGCAGTTGGAAGCCGTCGTCGGGTCGGAGAAGCGCCTCAAGCTCGTTGCCAGAGACATCATCGAGCACTTTGAGCAGCGGCTTTCTGCAATGGATGGAAAGGCAATGGTCGTCTGCATGAGCCGTCGCATATGTATGGACCTACACAACGAGATCGTGAAGCTGCGTCCCGCGTGGTACAAGAAGGAGGACGAGGGAGGCGCGCTCAAGGTTGTAATGACTGGGAACGCCTCTGAGGGACCGCGCGTCGCCGAGCATGCCCGCAACAAGGCACGGCGCGAAGACCTGGCCAATCGCTTCCGCGATCCCAGGGACCCGCTGAAGATCGTGATCGTGCGCGACATGTGGCTCACCGGGTTCGACGCACCATCACTGCACACGATGTACATAGACAAGCCGATGCGTGGCCACGGGCTCATGCAGGCCATCGCTCGCGTGAACCGGGTATTCAGCGACAAGCCTGGTGGCCTCGTGGTGGATTACCTCGGCCTCGCCCACGAGCTGAAGCAAGCGCTCGCGACCTACACGGAGACCGGAGGGACGGGCAAGGCGGCCATCGACCAAGTGGAAGCGGTCGCGTTGATGCTTGAAAAGTACGAGATCTGCTGCGGGCTCTTCCACGGATTCGACTGGTCGAAGTGGCCGAGAGGGACGGCGGCGGAGCGAGTCTCGCTCTTGCCCGCCGCACAGGAGCACATCCTGGCACGACAGGACGGGAAGAGCCGTGTCTTGCAAGCGGTGCTCGATATCTCGCGAGCCTTTGCGCTGGCTGTGCCGCATGAAGACGCTCTGCGGATTCGCGACGATGTGGCCTTCTTCCAGGCGGTACGGGGCAGCCTTGCCAAGCGGGCTCCGGGTGAGGCTCGATCTGACGAGGACCTCGATTTCGCAGTGCGCCAGATTGTCTCCCGCGCTGTCGCGTCCGGCGGCGTCGTCGATATCTTCGCGGCCGCCGGCCTCGCCAAGCCGGATATCTCGATCTTGTCCGAGGAGTTCCTGGCGGAGGTGAAGGACATGCCTCAGCGTAACCTTGCTGTGGAGCTTTTGCGGAAGCTCTTATCGGGGGAAATCCGGACGCGACGCCGCAAGAACGTCGTTCAGGCCCGCTCGTTCGCGGAGATGCTGGAGGTGGCGTTACGGCGTTACCAGAACCGCGCGATCGAGGCCGCGCAGGTGATCGAGGAGTTGATCGGCCTGGCCCGCGACATGCGAGAGGCTGAACGGCGCGGGGAAGACCTCGGCCTCAATGAAGAAGAGCTAGCGTTCTACGATGCGCTGGAGACGAACGATAGCGCCGTGAAGGTGTTGGGCGACGAGAACCTGAGGATGATCGCCCGAGAGCTGGTCCGGACCGTGCGCGAAAATGTCACGATCGACTGGACAGTCCGCGAGAACGTGCGCGCGCAGCTCCGCGTGCTCGTGAAGCGCATCCTCCGAAAGTACGGCTATCCGCCTGACAAGCAGGAGCGTGCGACGCAGCTGGTACTTGAGCAGGCAGAGGTGTTGTCGGAGGCTTGGGCGGCGTAGCAAGCCTAGAGCTCGGTGCAGGCACCGACCGCTAACGAAACACGGGCAAGCTTCTCGGAAGGTTCCGAAGTCTCCCTGCGCACGCCTCCGCCAGAATGTGGGCCCACCGTTCGCAGAACTCACCGATGTTCTCGTCATCAATTGGCGTCGGTTGGTACGACACCTGGACAACGTCCATCGCCGGTGAATGTGCCCGATCGGCGAGTTCCGGGCTCACGGCTGCGGGCTCGAATTCGAACCCCTGACGCGTAAGCGGGTTGGCCTCGTAGCCAACCTCGTACCACCGATACTCGCCCTGTTTGTCGGTTCGCTTCGTATACCATAGGGACGCTGCCCGCTGGTGGCGGGGGGAGTCTTGTCGCACCTCGATTACACCGCCGCAGATCACATCCCACTTTGACCTTGGGAACGCGTCCTCTCCCATCGCGGCGCCAGTCATTCCAACATCTAGCTCCAGAGTGGATTGCCCGACGGTTATGTAGTGAGACGATGCATTGCTCCGAACGATGGCAGTGGGCACGGAGGTGGATATGCGACGGGCGAGGTCTCCGAACACTCGGAGGAGAGTGCTGCGGGCCTCGGCAGCGAGAGCATTTCTGTCTTGCTGAACCTTTTTGACCTTTGCTGCTTCGGCTGCTGCTTCGGCCTGCTGCCTTTCGTGAGCGGCAGCAGCGGCAGCCAGCCGGTCGAGAGCCGGACTCGGGGCTGTGGGACCTGACGCTTTCAGGATCTGGCTCAAGACTGCCCCGACCCGAGAAAGGCTCGGTCGGGCGCCAGGAGCTTTGCGCAACATCATCGATACGAGCGTGCTCATTTGTGGACTGCACCCGACGAGGTCGCGAGGGGCCTCCTGACCATGCTTTCGTTGTAGTTCGTCTACCGTGCCGTCGAATGGAGGGTTACCAGTGATGAGAGTGTAAGCGACGCACCCGAGGGCGTAGACGTCGGTCGCCGATGTTGCCCGCTCGTAGTTCCATTGTTCAGGTGCTGCATAATGAGGACTAAGGCAATCCTTCAGGGTCTGAGTTGATGTGCTCTCCTCGACGAACCGTGCGATGCCGAAATCGGCAACATGCCAACGACCATCGAGAAAAAGGACGTTGCCAGGCTTGAGGTCCCTATGAACGATGTCCGGCACTTCCCCAAGACCACTCACGATCTGAGCGAGAATCTCAGCGGCTGCGATCTCGTCGAGCTTGCCTTTATGACGCAGGATGTCTTGGAGACTGTGCTGTGCGACGGGCATGATCACAAAGTACTGCTCCGATTCCGAATCCTGCCCGGCGTCGAGCACCGGCATGACGTGTTGGAGGTTTCGACTTGCAAGGACCTCAGCGACTCGGAGCTCTCGGTGTGCCGCCTGAGCAGCATCGACGTGCAGTCGCTTTACGGCGACTGGACTCCCTCGTTCGTCCATTCCTGCGAAGACGGCCCCGAATCCTCCAGCAGGACCAAGGGGCCGATTGGGATCGTAGGACCATACACCTTTGGGTAGCCTGACTTTCTTCACGAACGCGAGCCTTGTCCAATCGCGTAGCGTCGAGGCCGTCGCGCTTCGATCTCAGCCCGCATCGCCTTAGCCGAGGCAAGAAATTCTTTCAAATGCGCTTCGGGTAGTTCTGCCGGCTGTGCGGCGTACCGTGTCCTCGGTCGAAGTTCCTTCAAATCGTTTACTAGTTTGACTGAGTAATCGGGCACGTTCCTAAGCTTGCCCTCCAGATTGAATCGCGTTTCTACAAAACCGTGTGTCTTCGCCTCAAGCACCCGCGGGTCTGGGTACATGAGGAGAAAACTCTTGGCCATGATCTGGACCGCATCATAAAGATTGTCGACCGCCGCAATAGCATGGCCATTAGTTACGCTGAACTCGCCCGCAGCCAGGAATTGGTCTACCGACGCGAGCTGTTCTTCGATGCGGGTCGCGTTGTAGCGGAAGTCGAAGCAGAGGAACCAGTGATCCCTGTGAAGGACAGCAGTCAGGTGACCGGCGTTAGCGTCCTCGCCGGTGAGCTGCATGCCCAAAATGTCATCGAAGTCAGCTAGTCCAACCGCTTCACCGGCGGCAATGGATCGCGTAGCCTTTGCCTGGAACACGCCCCGGATCTCGCTGTTAATCCGCACTTCCGGCTGCTTGCGATCGAGGTCTAGTATGACCTGTGCACCCCACACCACAAAGCCATGCGGGATCATCCCTGACGCAACGCGCCGGTCAAGCTCAGGCGTGAACCACAGGTCGAAGGCTTGCTCTAGGACCCTGCGGCCGATCTCCTCGTCCATGACTGAAAGATAACGAGCTGATGGTGGTCACTTGACGACGAGGATATCAGTTCGTGTCCAACGCCTTAGAGTCACGGATCAGCAGGGCTGCACGGCGGAGCGCCCTAGCGAACTCGGTTACAGTTTCCAAGTCCACATCGCGGCGATCCTGAACAAGGCGGCGACAATTGGGAACGCGCCTAATGTAGGCCTCGTCAACGATCCCCCTGTTGTGGGCGAATAAATGACGAGTTGCCTCGCAATCCGCCAAAAGGTCGGCCGTTGTACCATCCAGGTCGTGACCAGTCGTCTCAAGAATGTGCTTACGAACGGCAATGGTTGCGCCGCCAGTTAGGTCAATGTTCTGGCTCTTGGCGTAGGCTTCAAACGCGCCTTGCAGAGCAACTACTGCGAGACCCCAGGCCATGAACCGGAAGTCGCCCTCGGCGTCGCGATGTGGGAATAGGAGCTTGTATAACTCCTCGGCGAATGCTCTATCGAAGAAGGTGACACCCCCCTTAACCCATTGCACAGGCACCTCGCCGTCGTAAGTCGGATCGTCCTTCACCATGGCGTCCGCATTGAGGAAACCCTCCGTGAAGCGGATTTCCAACTCGCGAAAGTAATTCGGCGAGACTTGGTCAAGCTCGCTCAACAGCCAAGCATGGAGGAGGGCAGCCGCTAGACTAGCCCTGAACTCCTCCCATTCTTGATGCCAGGAGTGATTGAATCCCGCGGGTCAGGTGACCGTGACATGTGAGATCCCAATTTTGATCCGGCAGAACATGCAAGCAGCCAGGTCGCAAATCCACTGGTTGGACCCAACTCAAAAAGCTGCAATCGCGACCCCGACCTTGTCTGGAAGGCAGTCGGTCAGGTTCGTTTGGAGCGCCACTCGTGGTCGTAAGTCATCGGGAGGTCGTCGGCCAGGCGTTGATCATCGATTTTCTCGTGAGCCGGCGGCCAAATCTCGTGCGCCAGAAAGTGACGCCTCAACTCGGGATCACGTTCAAGTTGTTCGACCGTCAACTCGTCAAGCTGGGATACGACGGCTCGAAGATGCTTCATGCAGATGTCTAGCTCGGTCAAACTGAGCCGCCAGCGCTGCTGAATAAGCCGCAACTGGGCGGCGCACCATTCCAAGAGATTCACGCGCGTGTCTTCGCCTGCATGCACAAGTTGCGGTGTCACGCCTTCGGTGTGACGGCGCACTGTACGTTCCGATACCTCCAAACGACGCGCGATCTCCGCATGAGTGATCCCCTCCGTGCGCATGCGGATCATCTGATCGATCATCTTCTGGTTCACGCGTCCCACGCGGCGCGGAGTCTTCGCTAGCTCGCGTTTAGGCCTCGGCATTGCCGCTCCCTGACCGCTCCCCGGCCTGCTCTTGTCCGCTCTCTGACGAGGCGCCTTTTCGACGATTCACCGCACGCCATGCTGAAAGTCCGTTCAGGCGTCTCTGGCTGTCCCGGAACGCCTCCACTGCGCTCAGCGGGACGCGCCACTCTCGGCCGTTGAGCTTGTAGGCACCGGGGAAGTCGCCGCGCTCCACCCAGGCGCGCACGGTGGAAGGGCGCTTCCCAAAGAGCTCGGCCAGGCCGACAATCGTCAGATCGGTCGAACCCTGCGCGGCAACGAAGTCGAAATCCGACGGCCGACCTGCTCCATGGTCCAATTGTTCCACGAGCCAGTCCCGTGGGACGAGTGTCCCGGGCGGCATAGCCGACAGGGCCTCCCTTAGCCGTTCCAGCACCGGCCTCGCCATAACACGAATATATCAGTATATTACTGATGAACAGAAGAGGCGCCGGCTTGCCGGTAACGCCTACTGAGCGGGGAGGAATGTCGAAACTGAAGCGGAAGCATCGCCGCAAGAAGGAGGACCCCTTGGTTCCGATCGACGGGGGGCGGGTTCGCACCGCAATCGTGTGGAAGGGGTTGAGCGTGAACGCTGCGGCCGCTCGCATGGGAGTGAGCCAGCGGACGCTCGACTCCATCGTCCGCCGGAAGACGAAGCGCTGTTACAAGTCGCTGCGGGACAAGCTCGCTCGATTGGTTGCCCGGCCTGCCGAGTGGCTCGGCGGTGAGTCCGACCTCCAGCCCGCGCTCACGACCTGGCTGCCGCTGCCGGAGCTTGGTTACCAGCCGCCGCTCTGGGTGGACGAGAACCCGCGGATCATCCGCGCCGCGCCGGGCGGCGATCTGTCACAGCGGACGACACTTCCGCCACGCTACCAGCTCGCCGCGCATGACCTCTCGGCGGACATCCTCAAAGCCTGGCGGCGGGACATCGACAGGAAGAATCCGGACGCTCAGGCCGCGATTTCGCGGCTGGCGATTGGGCGGTGGAAGAAGAACCCGTGGGATCGAGCGGCGATGCTGATTGCGCGGCTCATAAGCGCATTCTGGTGGCGACGGGCCCTGCTAAATCCGACAGAACTTCCTGGGGCGGTCGATCCCGAGCGCTTCAGCGACGAGGAGTGGAAAGCGCTGGGCCGGAAGGTTCGGACGGCAGCGGAGCAAAGGGCCGCGGAACAACTGGCTGCGGACGACGAATTCGCGGCGTCGGCGGCCGAGGCGTTGACCACAGTGCTCCGGCCCTGGCTGACGGGCGATCGAGAACTGAATTACAAGACCTTCGTGGACATGCTCGAATGGGCGTCCGCGGGTTTCGCAAAACACCCTTCAAAAGGAGGAACCTGACCATGGGCAGGCCGAAGAGCAGTCAGCGCATCTACTGGCGAGAGCGTGGCGGAACCAGCCGCGCCTACGCCGACCTACGCGACTATGCCGACGTCGGCGGGGGCAGGGAAGCGCTCGTTGCACCTGGCGAGAAGGTTGCTACGGCCGACGAGACGACGGCCCACGTGCTGCTCGCACGGCGGCTGGAGCAGGTCGACGCGATGCGCCGCGGACGGACGCTCCACGGCGAGGCGCCACCCGTCACCCTCGCTGACTTCGCGAAGGCGCATCTCGTGGCCAAGGCCGAGTCAAGGAAGTTCACCGAACACTGGCTGGAGGTGACGGAGAAGTGCCTGGACCGCGCGATCGCGTTCTTCGGGGCGCAGCGCGAGCTAGCCTCGATTACCGTCGCAGACGTGCGCCGCTGGGCGAATCGGCTTCTGACGACACCCAACGGCCGCAAGGGAACGATGTCCGGGAGCAGCGTCAGGCATCACCTGAGCTGCCTGTCGAATCTTTACAAGAGGGCGCGGGCCGAGCGCGTCGTGCCGTCGGGATACGATCCTGTGGGCGATTTCGATGAGAAGCCGACACCGCGCCGGGGCGAGGCCAAGTGGCTCGAAATCCACGACGCCGCCTTGCTGCTCGAAGCAGCTCGAACGTACCGGCCGGACCCGAGGAAGGGCGGCTGGCGGCCAGTCCCGTTCGCCTACGAGCTGATCGCCACGTTTCTGCTAACGGGTGGGCGGGAGTCGGAGATCCTCGGGCTCGAAGTCGACGACGTCTCGCTCGATCGTGGCGTGGTGACGTTCCGGCTCAACAAGTGGCGCCGTCTCAAAACGGCCACGTCACACCGTTCGGTGCCGCTCTGGCCCCAGCTCCGCGAGGCCCTGGAACGCTACCTGGCCGAGCACCCGCCGAGCCGACTGTTATTCCCGAGCTATCGGACCGGAGAGGAGGCGATGCTTACGGACTTCCGGAAGCTGCTAGACGCGATCGCCATTCGCGCTGGTTGGAAGGAAGGCGAGATTCGCTCGAAGATGTTCCGGCACACGTACTGTGCTGCTCGCCTCCAGACGCTCGATGCCGGAGCGCCCGTCAGCACGTACACGGTCGCTCGCGAGATGGGCCACGGCGGCGAGGCGATGGTGCGCAGGGTATACGGGCACCTCGGCCAGGTCCGCCACCGCTCCGAAGCCGTGGAGTACCGGATCGAACAGCACGCCGCTAAGTTAGGGGGCCGTCTGGAGGCGCTTCGCGGGGTGGGTTTTGGCACCACCATTGGCACCACGGCGTAGACCTCTCGACCGATGCTGTAAGTCGTTATCGCAACACCACGCCACCGTAGCTCAGTGGTAGAGCTCTCGATTCGTAATCGAGCGGTCGTCGGTTCAAATCCGACCGGTGGCTCTTCAAATACAAGAGGCGTGAGGTCTCTCCTTGACTTCAGCTCACTCGGTCCTCCCGAGGGTGTCATGAGAGTCTCTCGGAGCATCGTCGCTCTGCTGGGTTCCGTCCTGCTTGCCGGCTGCTCCGATTCAACCAGTCCCGCGCCCGCCCCAATCGTCGACTCGGTGATGCCCGCTACGGGACCACTCGCCGGGGGGACAAACGTGACGATCACGGGCAAGAACCTCTCGGGCGTGAACAGTGTGACGATCGGTGGCAAGGAGCTGATCGATCGACATGTCGTGAGCGCGACGATGATTACCGGTACGGTTCCCGCTGCGACCACTGCCGGAGCCACCGATGTCGTGGTGACCGCCGGAACGTCCGGCAGCGGCCGTTGCCCGGGGTGCTTTACCTATGTTGGTCTGGCGGTACTCGCCGTTGGCCCCACGGCCAGTCCGGTCAGCGGCGGGCTCACCGTGACGATCACGGGGACCAACTTCGTCGACGTTACCAGTGTGACGATTGGCGGCACCCAGCTGGGTAGCAGCAGGGCCGTGAGCCCCACGGAGATCACGGGCGTCGCGCCCGCGCTCAGTGCGGGAAGCAAGGACGTTGTTGTCTCGTCGAGCGCGTATGGCACCGGTACGTGCGCCGGCTGCATTCTGTACATGCCCGATGAGCTGCTTGCTCCGCCGGTCGTCGCAGGTTCGTATCACACCTGTCAAGTGAATGCGGGGAGCGCCTCGTGCTGGGGCGACAACCTGTTGGGTCAGCTTGGGAATGGGTCGGCCGTGAACGAGCCTGCGCCGGTTGCCGTGTCGGGTGGGATTGCACTACGGGCCATCGGGGTGGGCAGCAATCACAGCTGTGGTCTCTCAACGGCGGGCGTGGCGTACTGCTGGGGCGGCAATTACAGTCGGGAGCTCGGAACAACCGGTCCCGACTCTAGCAGCGTGCCGGTGGCGGTATCCGGTGGAATGACGTTCACGTTCCTGGCGGTAGGTGGCGGGCACAACTGCGGATTGACGGCGGCCGGCAGAGCGCTGTGCTGGGGTGCGGCGCCGGGCAATGGAGCAACGACCAACCTGTCGCTGCCGACCGCAATCCCCGGCGGATTGCGTTTCAGCTTTCTCGCCGCGGGCGGAGGCTTTACGTGCGGCCTCACGCCGGCGGGCGCCGCCTATTGTTGGGGCGGCAACTCAGCGGGGCAGCTGGGTAACGGAACGACTACCGATAGTCCGGTTCCAGTAGCCGTCTCCGGTGGGTTGAGCTTCATCGACATTGCAGTCGGCGCAGAGCACGCCTGCGCTCTGGACGCGAGTGGCGCCGCCTACTGCTGGGGCCGCAACTCGTCGGGCGAACTCGGTACGGGAACCCTCTACACGGGGAGCCTGGTTCCGGTGGCCGTTACGGGAGGTTTGTCATTCAGCGCTCTTGCCGCCGGCTCTAATCACACGTGTGGCATCGCGACCTCTGGCGCCCTCTATTGCTGGGGCTTCAACAATGAGGGCCAGCTCGGAAACGGATCCATCGCGCCCAGCGGCACTCCGGTCGCCGTGGTGGGTGGTCTCACCTTCACCGCCGTCAGCGCCGGAGGCAGCCATACGTGCGGAGTGAGTGCAGGGGTCACGTACTGCTGGGGGGGCGACCGCTACGGCCAGGTGGGCAATGGGCGAGAGCAGACGTGGACTCCCGCGCCCGTGAGCGGTCTCGATTCGGCAAGCCTCACTCAAGCCGGGCCCTATGGCAACTACAGCTGTGCACTCACGGCCGGCGGTGCTGCGTTTTGTTGGGGCGAGAACAATGGCGGACCGCTGGGCGGCGGAACGGGGAATAGCTCGCTGCCTGTGGCGGTATCCGGGGGACTCAGCTTCACGGCGCTCGCGCCGGCCCGCAATCACAATTGCGGCATCACCACATCCGGCGCCGCTTACTGCTGGGGCTTCGGCATTCTCGGCGAACTTGGTGCGGGTGCCATTCCCGCCAGTAGCGTCCCGCTCGCCGTGACCGGCGGCCTGACCTTTGGCGTAATCACCGCTGGGGTCGACCACACGTGTGGCCTCACCACCAGTGGAGCCGCTTACTGCTGGGGTGAGAACGCTTTCGGTCAGCTCGGGAATGGCTCCGGCACGAACAGTTCTGAACCCGTGCCTGTTGCAGGCGGCCACACGTTTAGCGCCCTGGCCGCCGGCATCTGGCACACCTGCGGACTCGAAGGTACCGCGGTGTACTGTTGGGGCGACCTCGATGGGCAGAAGAGTACTCCGCAATGGATGAACCCAACCCAGGACTTCGTCGCCATCGCGTCAGGCGGGTGGCACTCATGCGCGCTAACCAGCACCCGCGTGGCGTATTGCTGGGGTATCAACACGAAGGGTGAGCTCGGCGATGGCTCGATCAATTCCAGTTCATCGCCAGTCGCCGTCTCCGGCGGTCTCGCGTTCGCGACCCTGACCGCGGGCGACGAGCATACCTGCGGCGTGACGACGGCCGGAGCAACCTATTGTTGGGGTGACAACACTTACGGGCAACTCGGTAACGGCGCACCAGCACGGAGCATGGTGCCCATCGCGATTCAAGGTGATCCTACCTTCCGGGCGCTCGCCGCGGGTTCGAACCACACGTGTGGCCTGACCGGCACAGGGACGGTGAGCTGCTGGGGGGATGGCTACTTCGGCCAACTCGGGCGAGGGACCTTAGGCTATACCACCGCGCCGGCGCCGATCGCGCCGCTGGCATCGCCCGCCGCACGGTTGACAGCTCTGCGGGCAAGGGCTACGCTAAAGTCATGACGCGCGCGCTCTATTACCGATTTTTTTGGTTTGGTCCCGATGGGGCCGGCGGGCGCGTGTGCGCAGGCGATGGGATGACGCAGTAGCCTGCAGAATGACACGAGCTTATGCGGCCCCGGCTTCCGGGGCCGTTTCTTTTTCCCGTGCCACGGAGCGTTGCATGATCATCGTCCTGCGACCCACTGCGAGCGAGCACGACCTGGAGCAGATCGTCGCCCAGGTCACGGCGCTCGGCCTGACGCCGCATGTCTCGCGCGGCGTCAGCCGCACCATCATCGGCTGCATCGGCGACGAAGACCGCCTGCGCGAGGTGCCGGTGCTCGCGTTCCCCGCCGTGGAGACGATCCTCCCGGTCGAAAAGCCCTACAAGCTCGCCGCCCGGGAGTTCGTGGCGCGCGACACGGAGGTGACCTTGGGCGGGGCGGCCGTGGGCGACGGGGCGGTGCACGCCATCGCCGGTCCCTGCTCGGTCGAGGCGCGGGACATGCTGCTCGAGACCGCGGAGGCCGTCAAGGCGGCGGGCGCCGTGGCGTTGCGGGGCGGCGCCTTCAAGCCGCGCACGTCTCCCTACGCGTTTCGCGGCCTCGGCGCCGAGGCGCTCGACCTGTTGGCCGCGGTGCGGGAGGCGACCGGTCTGCCCGTCGTGACCGAGGTGCTCGACACCCGCCACGTGGCCCTGGTGGCGGAGAAGGCCGACTGCCTGCAGGTGGGGGCGCGCAACATGCAGAACTTCGCGCTGCTCACCGAAGTGGGGGAGAGCGGCAAGCCGGTGCTCCTGAAGCGGGGCATGTCGGCCACGCTCGAGGACCTGCTGCTCGCCGCCGAATACGTGCTGGCGCGCGGCAACGGCCAGGTCATGCTGTGCGAGCGCGGCATCCGCACGTTCGAGCGGGCGCTGCGCAATACGCTCGACATCGGCGCCGTGCCGTACCTGAAGCGCGAGACGCACCTGCCGGTGCTGGTGGATCCGAGTCACGCCGCGGGGCGGCGCGATCTCGTACCGGCGCTCGCGCTCGCGGCCGTGGCCGCGGGGGCGGACGGCTTGCTGATCGAAGTGCACCCCGATCCCGACCACGCCCGCTCGGACGGAGACCAGTCGCTCACGCTCGATGCGTTCGCCGAGCTGATGGAGCGGATACGCGACGTCGCGACGGCGGTCGGGAGGAGGGTGGCCGAGCCGGCTACGCCGTGAGGGTCACCTTGTGGCCCTTGGCCTTGAGCGATGCCGCGAGCGCGGTCTTCTCGACCGACTTCATGTAGGCTTCGTCGGGACTGATTTCTTTCTTTTCGACCAGATCGATCAGCGCGTCGTTCAGCGTGAGCATGCCGAGCTGCTTCGACGTCTGGATGATCGAGGGGATCTGGAACGTCTTCCCTTCGCGGATCAGGTTCGACATGGCCGGCGTGGAGAGCAGGATCTCCCGCGCGGCCACCCGCCCCCCGCTCAGCTTCTTGCAGAGGGTCTGTGAGACCACGCCCTTGAGCGACTCCGAGAGCATCACGCGGATCTGGGCCTGACGGTCGGCCGGAAACTGATCGATAATCCGATCCACGGTCGAAGCGGCGGTCGTGGTGTGCAGGGTGCCGAACACGAGGTGCCCGGTTTCCGCCGTCTCGATCGCGATCGCGATCGTCTCGAGATCGCGCATCTCGCCCACCAGCACGATGTCCGGGTCCTCGCGTAGCGCCGACCGCAGCGCCCGCTTGAAGCTGTCGGTGTGCACGCCGACCTGGCGCTGCGTGATGACGCATTTCTTGTTCTCGTGCACGAACTCGATGGGATCTTCGATCGTGATGATGTGATCGGTGCGCATGCGGTTGACCAGGTCGACGAGCGAGCACAGCGTCGTCGATTTGCCCGACCCCGTGGGCCCGGTGACCAGGACGAGACCCTTGGTGAGGTAGCAGAGCTGCTGGACTTCCTTGGTGATACCCAGCTGCTCGACCGTCACCACCTGCGCCGGGATCACGCGGAACACCGCCATCGGTCCCTTGCGGTCGCGGGCCGCATTCACGCGGAACCGCGCCAGGCCGCGGATTTCGTAGGCGAAATCCGAGTCGCCCGTCTCCTTCCACTCGCCGCGGTTGCGGTCCGGCATGACCGACAGGAGCATGAGCTCGAGCTGCTCGGACGACAGCGGTGGCGTGTTCTGGCGCTTCATCTCGCCGTGGGTGCGGAACACCGGCGGCTCGCCCACACGCAGGTGCAGGTCGGACGAGGCGGAAGTCACGAGGGACTTGAGCAGCTCGCCCAGCGCCCGCTCGGCACCCTGG
>Ga0209577_10003197_pt1 | contig 15447 bp, 23 predicted proteins | sample GraSoiAngelo_109_FD_185874 | JGI IMG/M metagenome (GOLD analysis project Ga0209577, IMG submission 185874) | Grasslands soil microbial communities from the Angelo Coastal Reserve, California, USA - 14_0903_12_20cm (SPAdes) (version 2) | ecosystem: Environmental > Terrestrial > Soil > Grasslands...
AACTTCGCGTCCACCGGAAACGCGGATGGGCAAGGGCAAAGGCCAGCCCGAGTATTGGGTCGCCACGGTGCGGCCTGGAAACATTTTATTTGAATTGGACGGCGTGCCGGAATCGGTAGCCCGCGAATCTCTGCGATTGGCTGCGGACAAGTTGCCTGTACGCACGAAGTTTCTCACACGACACCACGTCAGGGCCGCTTAAGTGTCATGAAAATGAAAGAAATCACCGAGCTGAGCACCGACGAACTGCTGACAAAAAGGCGGGACTTGCGCCAGGAAAGGCTTCATCTGCGTTTGCAACAGCAGAGTGGCCAGTTGGAGCAGCCGAGCCGGTTGCGCCTGCTGCGGCGGGACATTGCCCGGATCGAAACGCAGCTGTCACAGCGCGAGAAACAAACTGAAGCGAAGTAACTATGGCTGACGAACATCAACTGCAATCTGCTCCTGTGCCTATCACTCGTGGCTCGCGTAAGACGCGCACCGGTGAAGTGGTTTCCAGCGGCATGAATAAGACAATTGTGGTGCGCACGGTTACGCGCGTGCCGCATCCAAAGTTTGGCAAAATCGTCAAACAGATGAAAAAATTTTATGCCCACGACGAACAGAACCAGGCAAAACCTGGTGACCGGGTCCGCATCATGGAGACGCGGCCGCTCAGCAAGCTGAAACGGTGGCGCTTGGTGGAAGTCATCCAAAAGTAACTATCGATTTTATGGTGCAAATTCGGTCCAGATTGGATGTGGCAGACAATAGCGGGGCGCGCATGGCCACGATGATTGGCGTGATTGGCAAAGCGACCCGTTACGCAGGGATCGGCGATGTGATTACTGCCAACGTCAAGGAAGCGAGTGCAACCGGGACGGTAAAGAAGGGCGAAGTGGTGCGCGCGGTGCTCGTTCGCACCAGACAACCAATTCGTCGCGATGATGGTTCGCTACTGCGTTTCGATAACAACGCGATCGTGATTATCGATAAAGACTTGAATCCCCGCGGCACGCGTATTTTTGGGCCGGTTGCGCGAGAATTGCGTGAACGGAATTTCATGAAAATTGTGTCGCTCGCTCCGGAAGTCTTATGAACCGAAATAAGTGCCACGTAAAAAAAGGCGACCAGGTCGAGGTCATCTCCGGGAATTTTCGCGGTTCCTCAGGCCGAGTCCTGGCAGTGTTTCCTGGAAAACAGCGCGTCGTCGTTGAAGGCGTACGGATCATCAAGAAACACCTCCGCAAATCCCAGGATAATCCGAGCGGGAAAATCGCCGAACGCGAAGGGCCCATTCATATTTCCAATGTGAAATTGATCGAACGCGAGAAGAAGGCTGAGAAAAAGACGACGAAGAAATCGAAGACGGCAAGAGAAGAGCGGAAAGCAGCCTAGAGACGTCTCGACTTCGCTGGACATGACAAACTGAGAAAATGGAAAACGAATTTCATCGCCATTACAAGGAGCGCGTTATGCCGGCGCTGCAGAAGCTGCACGGTTACAAAAACGTTCACCAAGTCCCGAGAGTCGAAAAAGTGGTCATTAACACCTGCGTCGGTTCGCAGTCAGATGTGAAGCAGGCGCTGGAAGAAGCGAAAGCCGAGCTGGCATTGATCACCGGTCAGCGCCCTGTGGAAACACTGGCCAAGAAAAGCATTTCGAATTTCAAATTGCGCAAAGACCAGGCCATTGGCGCGAAGGTGACTTTGCGTGGAGAGCGTATGTACGAATTCCTCGAGCGCTTCATCAAAGCCGCCCTGCCGCGCATCCGCGATTTTCGCGGTGTGTCTCCGCGGTGTTTTGATAGCCACGGCAACTATACACTTGGAATTTCCGATCAATCGATTTTTCCTGAGGTTGAGCTCGATAAAATCAAGCGCAACATCGGATTTGATGTTACAATCGTCACCTCGGCACGAACCAATGAAGAAGCCAAATCGCTGTTAAGCGAAATGGGTGTGCCGTTTAGCGACCGGGCAAAGAAGCCCGCCGCGCAAGCCGCCTGATGCCATGAGTACTGTTACTGATCCAATTGCCGATTTTTTGGCGCGAGTCCGCAATGGCACGCGTGCGCAAAAACCGGAGATGCTGGTCCCGTACTCGAAGATTAAGGCCGAGCTCGCGCGCATCCTTAAGGATGAAGGCTACATTTCAGATTACTCGATTGACACGAGTGCTGCACATCCGCGCATCAAGATTACCAACAAACTGGTGAACCGCTCGAGCGCAATTGCGGGGCTTCGCCGGGTAAGCCGGCCAGGATTGCGGCGGTACGTTGGTGCCGATGAAATCCCGCGAGTTCTGGGCGGAATGGGTTTGGCGATTCTTTCCACTTCGCGCGGTGTTTTATCGGGGCGCGAAGCGCGGAAGCAAAAGGTGGGCGGCGAACTACTGGCCTATGTTTGGTAACAATTTTACGTTGCAACGATTTAACAATCCACGAACTCATGTCACGAATTGGAAACAAGGCAGTCGAGATCCCCGATAAGGTCAAAGTAGACATTGACGGCGAGGGAGCAGTTTCAGTGGAGGGGCCCAAGGGCAAACTTCACTGGAAGCTTCCGCGTCAGATCCGGGCCAGCGTGCAAGACAACCGGGTATCGGTGGTGCGCGAAGCGGAATCACGCAGCGTGAAAGCGCTCCATGGGCTTTCGCGTAGTCTCGTGCACAATATGGTGCAGGGTGTTAGCGAGGGGTTCACCAAACAGCTTGAGATCGAAGGAGTCGGGTTCAAGGCTGCCGTCCAGGGATCCACGCTTAACTTGAGTCTGGGTTTCTCGCATCCGGTTCCATTTTCGATTCCGAAAGACATCAAGATCACGGTCGCGGACAACACGAAGATTACCGTCCAGGGCGTGGACAAAAAATTGGTCGGCCAAGTGGCGGCGGACATCCGTCGCTTTTATCCTCCCGAACCGTACAAGGGTAAAGGCGTTCGCTACGCCGGCGAGCAGATTCGTCGCAAGGAGGGCAAGACTGTTCAATAACTATGGCGACGTTTCGTAAGGCAGCGCGGCAGCGTGTTCATCAAAGGATCAGAAAAAAAGTGGCAGGTACGGCAGAACGGCCGCGCCTATCAGTCCATTTCTCTGGCAAACACGTTTATGCTCAGGTGATCGACGACAATTCCCGACGAACTCTGGCAGCTGCATCGACTGCGGAGAGTTCCTTAGTGGGGAAAGACAAGGCTGCTGCAAACAAGACCACAGCGGAACAAGTTGGCAAGGCAATAGCGGAACGTTCTTTGGCGAAGAAACTCGACCGAGTCGTTTTTGATCGCGGTGGGTTTCTTTATCACGGAAAAGTGAAAGCATTGGCAGACGCTGCCCGTGCAGGCGGCTTAAAATTTTAATCCATGGCTCAAACAAGTTCAGGCAGACGACCGGACATGCGCAGACAAGACAGGACTCCGGCGGCAAGGGGCGATACGACAGAGAAAGTCGTATTCATCAACCGGTGTGCGAAGGTCGTGAAGGGCGGACGCCGCTTTAGCTTTAGCGCGTTGATCGTGGCTGGAGATCACGATGGAAAAGTGGGATGCGGATTTGGCAAGGCCAACGAAGTATCAGAGGCGATTCGGAAGGCCTCTGAGGCCGCGCGCAAAGCCATGGAAAAGGTTTCATTGAACGAAAACACGATTCCCCATGAAGTGATTGGCGAATACGATGGAGCGCGAGTGCTGTTGCGTCCCGCGTCGCCCGGGACTGGAGTTATCGCCGGAGGAGGTGTTCGGGCCGTCGCCGAAGCAGCCGGGATCCGCGACGTCCTGGCCAAATCGCTCGGATCGAGCAATCACGCCAATGTAGTGAAAGCTACGATCGCTGCATTGAAGTCGCTTCGGCGCCGCGAGCAAATTTATAAACTGCGCGGAATTCACTTTAACGATGCAAAGGGCAACCAACATGATGCGTCTTCATAATCTGCGACCGCGCCCCGGCTCGCGACATCGCGTGAAGCGCCTGGGTTGCGGTGAGAGTTCAGGTCACGGAAAGACCAGTGGCAAGGGTCACAAGGGGCAAAAGGCGCGCTCCGGCGGCAGTATTCGGCTGGGGTTCGAAGGCGGGCAGATGCCGTTGATTCGACGATTGCCAAAGCGAGGGTTTAACAACGCCGCTTTTCACAAGCGCTACGCAATCATTAACCTTGATGATCTCAATGCGTTTAAGGCTGGAACCGCCGTTAACGAACAAATCCTGCGCGAGTCGAAGGTCATCCGCGGTGATTTCGCAGGAATAAAAATCCTTGGCGACGGCGAATTAAAGCACGGCCTGAAGGTGGAAGCCGATAAAGTCAGCGCGGCGGCCCGGGAAAAAATCGAAAAGGCCGGAGGGACGATTACTCTCCGTGAGAAAGCGGGGCGCCCACATTCCGCTGCGGCGCAGGAAGCTTCGGCCGAGGAACCAGGTGGCGAAGGTGCATCGCAAGGAACCCGGAAGAAAAAATCGTCCAGGAAGAGCTCGGCCAAGGCAAAAAAGAAAGCATCGCGCTCAAGCTAGCTTCCCGGCACATGATGTTTCACATTTAGCGGATGGTTTCGGCGTTTCTTAACACGGTCAAGATACCGGAATTGCGCCGGCGCATTTTGTTTACGCTGGCCGTGATTGTGATTGTACGCTTGGGGGCGGCGATCACGACGCCCGGAGTCAATCAAGGTGTGTTGCAGGAGTGGTTTCGCATCTCATTGAGCCAGCGTACCGGAGGCGGGTTGGCAGCGCTGTTTAATTTGTTCAGTGGTGGCGCTCTGGAAAATTGCGCGGTCTTCTCGCTGGGCATTATGCCTTACATCAGCGCGTCGATCATGATGCAGTTGCTCACTGCAGTGATCCCGCAACTTGGCAGGCTGGCACGCGAGGATGGCGGTCGGCAAAAGATCATGCAGTTGACGCGCTACGCGACACTAGTGCTGTGCATTTTCCAAGGATATTTGCTGGCGCTCTCATTTCAGCACCCGGAATCGTATCACACCATGCTGCCGGGGATTACCGACACCATCAGGAACCTCGGAATTCCTCTGGTGGACGATCTCGGCTGGAAATTTCGAATCGTAACGGTGGTTTCGCTGACCACTGGGACACTTTTGCTGATGTGGTTGGGCGATCAAATTACCGAGCGCGGCATCGGGAACGGAATATCGCTTATCATTACCGTTGGCATTGTTGCGCGCCTGCCTGCGGCGCTTGCACAGGCATGGAAGACTTTTGTTCCCTCGGCGCAGACCGGATCCAGCCAGGTGAACCCGATGGTCCTTGTTCTGCTCGTATTGTTTTTGATCATCGTCATCGCAGCGGTGATCACGATTACCCAGGGTGTGCGGAAAATTACCGTCCAGTACGCCAAACGTGTAGTGGGGCGCAAAATGTACGGAGGTCAAACTCAATACATGCCTCTGAAAGTGAATTACGCCGGCGTAATGCCCATCATCTTCGCCTGGGCGCTGCTTCTATTCCCCGCAACAATTGTCCAGTACGGATTTCGAAACAGTCCCACAGCCGCGCGGATTGCCAGCGCGCTTTCCACCGGTTGGCCTCACTACGTCGCTCTTGCGGCGATGATTTTCTTTTTCAGTTATTTCTGGGTTGCGACGCAGTTTCAACCAACACAAATCGCGGACGACCTGAAGAAATACGGCGGCTACATTCCGGGAGTGCGGCCGGGAAAGCCGACCGCTGATTTTCTTGATTTTACAATGACGCGGCTGACCTTTGCCGGCGCGGTTTTCCTGACGCTGATAGCGGTGTTACCAAGTCTTCTTAGCCAGGGATTGAATGTGCCCATGATCACGGCGCAATTTTTCGGCGGCACAAGCTTGTTGATCATCGTGGGCGTCATGCTCGATACCATGCGCCAGGTGGAGACACATCTTATTCAGCGGCATTACGATGGTTTCTTGCGCAAAGGTCGCATTCGAGGCAGAGCATTTGGCGCGGGTGCGTACAGTCGCGGTGAATCTGTAGCCAGCGGAACATTGATGTGGCTATACGTAGGGATAGCCGTAATCGTAATCGCTGGTGTCGCCATCTTTCTTTACGGGCGATAAGTGAAAAGGCGGCTCGTTCTTCTTGGCGCGCCCGGTTCCGGTAAAGGAACGCAGGCAGAAATGATTACGCGCCAATTCGGCATTCCGGTCACGTCGCCGGGCGCAATCTTGCGGCGGGAAAGAGACCTCGGAACGCCGTTGGGAAAGGAGACCGCCGAAGTGCTGCAAAGCGGGGGGCTCGTGTCCGACAAAATTATCATCGAACTCATCGAAGACTGGTTGCGTCTGCATGGCGGTCACGGGTTCGTATTCGATGGTTTTCCGCGGACGCTGCGACAGGCCGAAAGCTTGATGTCCATCTTGGCGCGATTGCGTACCGCTCTGGACCTCGCCATCTGGCTGGAAGTCTCGGAACAAACTGTGCGCGATCGCATCGCGGGTCGGCTTCAATGTGGGGAATGCGGCTTTACAACCAGTTCGTCGAGTGCGCAGTTTGCCGAACGTGCGGTATGTCCCTATTGCGATGGTCCTCTAGTCAGGCGCGGCGACGATGATCTGGGGGTATTGCAAACTCGCTTGCAAGAATTCCGCACCAAGACCGAGCCGCTGGCATCCTTTTACGGAAAGATATCGATACTGCATCGGATTGACGGCAACCGCGATCGCGAGGCAGTCTTTGGCGATATTTCACGGCTGATTGAACACAAAACAGCAGCATGATTCCGATCAAGAACGCAAAGGAAATCGAAAAGATGCGGCAGGCGTGCCGCACGGCGAGCGATATTCTCGACCGTGTTAGTGACCTGGTTCGTCCTGGCATTACAACAAAAGAAGTAGACGAGGCGGCAGCCGACTTCATGAGCGATGCGCATGTGAAAAGCGCATTTCTTGGCTATCGCCTCGGGCACCGCATTTTTCCTGGAAACATTTGTATTTCGCTCAATGACGAAGTCGTGCATGGAATCGGCAGCCAACGGCGCATTCAATATGGCGATGTCGTAAAGCTGGATATTGGCATCGTTCAGGATGGCTGGGTGGGGGACAACGCCACGACTGTGCCTGTGGGAATCGTTGACGAACGAACCGACCAGTTGCTGCGCGTGACAGAAAACGCGTTGGCCCGTGCAATTGCGGCTGCACGCGAAGGGCAGCGCGTCGGCGATATATGCGCTGAAATTGAAGATGAAGCGCGCCGCTTTGCTTTTTCAGTCGTACGCGAATTTGTCGGACACGGCGTTGGACGAAAAATGCACGAAGAGCCCCAAATTCCCAATTACGGCAAACGCGGCACCGGCCCGAAGTTGAAGGCTGGCATGACGCTGGCCATTGAGCCGATGATTAACATCGGCACTTCGGACGTGAGGCTGCTCGACGACGGTTGGACAGTGCGGACGGCCGATGGAATGCCCTCGGCGCATTTCGAGCACACGGTTCTGATCACGAAGGATGACCCAGAAATTCTGACATGGCGCGCAAAGACGCAATTGAAGTAGAAGGCACGGTCGTCGAGCTGCTGCCCAATACCATGTTTCGAGTTAAACTTGCCAACGGCCACCGTGTTCTGGCGCATATTTCCGGAAAAATGCGCCTGCACTTCATTCGGATCTTGCCAGGAGACAAAGTTATGCTAGAGATTTCACCTTACGATTTGTCGAAAGGGCGAATTACCTATCGCCAAAAATGACAACGCGGAGCCGGTTCCGCGTTTTCTCCCGCGCTTGCGGGACGGATTATGAAAGTACGACCATCAGTAAAAAGGCTTTGTGCCAGTTGCAGGATCGTGAAGCGCAAGAATGTGCTGCGCGTCATCTGCAAAAACCCGCGCCATAAACAGCGCCAAGGCTAGATTAACGGAGCGATGGAGTAGTGGAGTATTGATTTATGCCAAGATTACTAGGAGTCGAAATTCCAGCAGATAAACGCATTGAGGCGTCGCTGACTTATATTTATGGAATCGGTTTTCCCATGGCCAGACGCATTCTCGAGCAGACCAATATCGATCCCAATCTGCGCGCGAAAAACCTGACACCGCAGCAGTTGAACGAAATCATTCACGCGATCACCAACAACAAGATCAAAATTGAAGGCGATTTGCGCCGGGATGTGCAAAGTAACTTGAAACGTCTGCAGGCAATCAATTCCTATCGTGGCATTCGACATCGCAAAGGCCTACCCGTGCGCGGACAGCGCACTTCGACAAATGCCCGGACACGCAAAGGACCTCGCAAGACCGTAGGCGTAGTCCGCAATCCGGAAGCTAAGGCCGGTAAAGTTTAATTGATTCATTAGAATTATGGCTGAGCCAGAGAATCCAACCAATCCAAGTTCGGAAGAACCGAAAACGACGGAGCCTAAATCAGCGCCGGCTCCGACGGATTCGCGCGAAGGCGCCCCGGCTCCAGCTTCAAAGACTGACGCGCCGGCCAAGCCTGCTAAAAAGGCGGGTAAACAAAAAAAGGAACAACCAGCGGCTGCCTCTGCAGCAGCTTCGGAGAATCTTTCCCTTTCGTCTGACGACATCGAAAAGCCAAAGATCGTCAAGGCCAAGGGGAGCAAGAATGTTCACTCGGGCGTGGCACATGTACTTTCGACTTTCAACAACACGATCGTGACGATTACCGATATGAAAGGCAACGTGATCGGCTGGTCGAGCGCCGGAAAAGTAGGCTTTAAAGGTTCGCGAAAAAGCACGGCCTATGCCGCACAGATGGTGGCACAGGACGCCTCCAGACAAGCGATGGGGCATGGCCTAAAAGAAGTGGAAGTTTTGGTAAGGGGACCTGGAGCCGGGCGCGAATCTGCAGTTCGTGCGTTGCAGGCGGTAGGGCTCGATCTCACTGTCATCCGCGACGTTACTCCAGTACCGCACAACGGTTGTCGCCCGCCCAAACAACGGCGCGTCTGACGTCACCGCTTCAACGCTTTAACGTTTCACCGAATTAACGAATCCAATGGCCAGATACACAGGACCAAAAACGAGAGTGAGCCGACGCTATGGAGTGCCGCTTTTCGGCTCATCCAAAGCATTGGAGCGGAAAAATTATCCGCCCGGTATACATGGCCCTAGAGGTTCCCGGCGCAAACAATCGGAGTATGCGATTGCGCTCGGCGAAAAACAGAAGCTGCGCTATCAATATGGGCTTCTCGAGCGGCAATTTCGGAGGATTTTCGAGAAGGCGCTGCAGAAGCGCGGTGTGACAGGTGAAACACTTCTTCAACTGTTGGAGACGCGTATCGATAATGTCGTTTACCGCCTCGGCCTTGCTAACACCCGCAGCGCTGCACGCCAACTCGTGTCGCACGGCCACGTAATGGTGAACGGGCGAAGCGTGAACGTCGCCTCGTACAATGTGAAGGCAGGCGATGAAATCACGATCAAAGATAAACCAAAATCGCGTCAACTGGTACTGCGTAATCTTGATCTTACGCAAATTTTTCCCGTACCCGACTGGTTAACGGTCGATCGCGACGCCCTCAGTGGCAAGGTTACACGCATTCCGTCTCGAGAAGAGATACAGCCGATCGTAAACGAGCAGCTTATCGTCGAGCTGTACTCGCGCTGATCATCTCTTCGAGCAATTCCAGCGCTTTGTCGTAGCTCTTGCGCTGAAGGTAGTGTGCCAACCGCGGATCGATGGGTTTGGACAAACGCGCTTGCAAATCATCGATCCGTTCCGAGACGGCCTTCAATCGCGCGATGTGTTTTGCTTCGTCACGGCGGCTTTGCTCGTCGCGGATCACTGTGAGGCGTTCTCGCAGCGCCTGCGCTAAATCGACAAGTGCGTTTTCCATTTCATTAATGAACGGCGCTCCATCCGTCACTGGCTCCGATCCTAGCGCCGGCTGGCCTCTGAGAGCAGCTGTCGTTTCGCTTCCAGCCAATCGGATTCTGCGTCGCCGGGCAGCGCAAATCTACGTCGGCGCTCGCAGATAAAGTAGGCTCGAAGACGAACCGCTTCGTCCGATGGAGCCGGGATTCCCGCTGCGTCGAGGGACAGCGAAGCTTTTGCTACGGTTGCGCTTTTTCTGGCACCGGTTTCGCGGGGTTTTCGACTCGACGTCGCACCACGTGCGCGGCTGCCTTTGGCAACTTTTACCTTTGAGGATGTGCCGCTCTCCAGCGGCGTCTCACGTTTATCTTGGACAATTTTCTTTTTTTTCGGCACAGATTTTATCGTTAATGACTTTATTTCGTTTAGCGTTCATCGATCGGTTGGCAAGTGGTTTCTCGCGCTTCTTTGATCCAGGAGTAAACTAGAAACTTCACTGGTATGAGACACTTCGTTTTCCGCTGGATCGCGACCACAATTGCGGTATTTGTGGCTGCGCCGATTGTCGGAATCAATTATGGTGACCGCCTCAGTTGTCTGCTGGGCGCATCGCTTCTGCTCGGTATCATCAACGCTTTTATACGCCCCATCCTTCTGTTGCTGAGTCTCCCGTTAATTCTCGTTACGCTGGGGGTTTTCATTCTAATTATTAACGCGCTAATGTTGAAATTCGTTGGCGAGATCATGCCATGTTTTCAAGTTCCAGGGTTCTGGCGCGCATTTTTCGGCGCGATCATCATTTCGATTATCAGCTGGCTATTAAGCGCATTTTTCCGCGGCAGTGACGGACGCGTTCATGTGCTCACGCATCACAGTCAGATTAAGCCAGTCCGCGGCCGTGTGATCGAGCGTTGACGCGTGTAACGCGACGTTAAATCGTTGAAGCGTGGAATAGGAGCCGATGTAACGATTTAACGAATCACGCGGGCCCGCCCAAATACTTGCTCAGTCGCGACCGTAGCTCTGTGCGGGCCCGAAACAGAACGCTTTTCACAGCGGGAACCGACAGATCGAGAACCTCAGCAATTTGCTCATAACTAAGTTGCTCATATCGCCGCAGGACCAGCGCCATCCGTTGGGTCTCTGGAAGCTGGAGGATTGCTCCTTCGATTGTTCTCTGAAGTTCTGCTTCCAGCAGGGAACTATCCGGGGCGAGGTTCGCCTCATCCTTTAGAGGCGGATCTTCTGCTCCCGGTTCCGCCTGGAGCGGAACATGTGCGTGACGCTTGGCACGACGCAGTTCGTTGAAAACCAGGTTACGCGTAATTTTCAATAGCCAGGTCGTGAATTTGGCCCGTGGGACGTAGCGACGCGCGCTTTTCCATACTCGGATGAATACCTGCTGCGCAATATCCTCCACATCGGAATTGCTACCTAGCATGCGTGCCACCGTGCCGGCTACCAAAGCTTGATGTTTCTCGATCAATTCTTCGAGCGCAATGGTGTCGCCCCTGCCGATGAGCTGCATGAGGCGCACGTCATCGGCGTCTTCTTCCAATCTCCCTTTGTTTCCTCGATCGTCGGCAGACATCGGTTCAGTTAAGATACTGTTGAAGTAATGGAATGGGCCGCGCGCAGAGGCAGAAGGGGCGGATGGCAAGGAGCGAGTGAGGCGCATCCCCGCATCGGGCTGTAACGAGCGAGCGACGCGGCCAGCCGCCCCTTCTGGCTTGCGCCCGGAGGGTTGCGCCGCTTTTGGCCCCGAAAGCTTTCGGGGTTGCTCGCTGGGCCGAGATCGCTACCGATATCGGCGCTGCGCTCGCGCCTTGACCAGCGCCAAAATCGACAGCAACGCGATCCATTCCAGTACTTCAATAGCCTCTTAGACGTTTGTCCGAGACAAAGCTTGCCAGAAAAACGCCAACTAGCCAAAATTCGCCCTTCGCCATACTCGTGACATGGTTTTTGTTGCAAGGCTGAAGAGGCCTGTGCAATGCTTGGTTACCGAGGGTTTGGCCTCGCGTCCGCATGAATTACCAGCTTATTCCGAAAGAGCTAAGGCCTATTGCAGAAAAGGTTGAGGCGGCGCAGCGGATTTCGGAGCCAGACGCGCTTGCTCTGTATCGTGCGAACGATCTTAACGCTCTTGGAATGATTGCCAACGTGGTGCGCGAACGAAAGAACGGCAATTACGCGACTTATATCCACAACCGTTACATCAACTACTCGAACGTTTGTATCTTGTCCTGCCAGTTCTGCGCGTTTGCCGCCAAAAAGCGCGACGCGCACGCGTTTGAATATGCGATTGACGAAATTACCCAAGTCGTAGGAGATGCGCTTCCACTCGGAGTTACGGAGGTGCACATGGTAGGCGGACTGCACCCCACGCTCAAGAAGGAATGGTATCTGGAACTTTTGCAAAGGTTGCGTGCTCTCGATCCAAAACTTCACATCAAGGCCTTCACTGCGATCGAAGTCCGCCATTTGGCTCAGCGAATTTTTCGGATGCCGATCCGCGATACACTGGAAAGTTTGCGCGCGGTTGGGTTGGGCTCCATCACCGGCGGCGGCGCGGAGATTTTCGATGCTGCTGTCCGCGATAAGATATGCCGCGGCAAAGAAACTGCCGCCGAATGGCTCGACGTCCATCGAACCTGGCACTCAATGGGCGGGCGCAGCACTTGCACCATGCTCTACGGGCACATCGAAACGCTTCCCGAGCGGGTGGATCACCTTCGTCAGCTCCGTGAACTACAGGATGAGACGAGCGGATTTACCGGTTTCGTTCCTTTTGCATTCGAACCGTCTCAAGCCCCCGGAATCCTAGCCGACATCAAACGTGCTTCTGCATTCGAGCAGCTTCGCAATCTCGCTGTGAGCCGCATTTATTTGGATAATATAGATCACCTGACGGCCTACTGGGTTAGTCTTGGACTGCCACTTGCACAGGTGGCACTCAGCTATGGTGTGGACGATCTGCACGGCACGATTTTGGAAGAAAAAATCTTCCACATGGCGGGGGCAACCACTCCGCAGCAGCAGACCGTGGCTGCTCTCGAACACACCATTCGCGAAGCGGGCCGTGAGCCGGTACAACGCGACAGTCATTATCAGCACGTATCTCCGCACCAGGCAACTCAGCCACGCGCGCCCGCGGAATTAGCTTGTGCGTGACTCTTGCTGTCGTTCCGAGCGAAGTCGAGGAATCCAGTTGCAAAACCCACAGCTACTTCTACGGGATCCTTCGACTCCGCCTCGCTCCGCTCAGGATGACGACGGTTTGCATCCCATCTCACGTTGAAGCGACTCCGCATCGGTTGCGTAAAGTATCTCAACGCCCGCCCACTCATCCGCGGGTGGGAAGGGGACGTGGACTTCGATCACCCATCGGCACTCTGCAATAAACTTGCGGCTGGCAATCTCGACGTAGCGCTGGTTTCCAGTTTCGAATTTTTGCGGAATCCCATCTATAGGATAGTTGATGACGTTTCCATTTCCTCAGACGGACCAGTATACAGCGTCGTTGTTGCGCACCGCGGCGAGGTTGCAGACATCGAAGAGATCGAACTCGATCCCGCATCAGAAACTTCCGCAAATCTGTTGCGCTGTTTAATCGCTGAGCGCGGATTGAATCCCCGCTTGGTCCAGCACAGCACGGCCCGATGGCCTGGCGCGGCGGAATTAGGAAGTGCCCATCGCGCGCAACTACTCATCGGCGATCAAGCCCTCCGTTTCCGTCAAGAGTATGCTAATGAATTCGTTTTCTGGGACCTCGGCGAACAGTGGCAGAAACTCGTCGGACTTCCGTTTGTTTACGCTCTCTGGCTTATCCGCCCCGAAGTCGCTGATCCGGAACAAATCGCAAATCGACTGCGCGCTTTGCGCGATGAAAATCTGGCCCACCTCGAGGACGTGATCGAAGACGCTGCAGCCGGGGCCGACAACCCTGGCCAACGGAAGCCAGGCAATCGTGAATTCCTCTCGCGGTATTACAGTGAACATCTTCGATTCACGTTTGGCGAAAAGGAAAAAAAAGGTCTGCGAGTTTTCGCAGATTCGTGTGAAAGGCGCAGTCTGCTTTCGAAGCGGGATTTTGCATTCCGTGTTGTTTAACGGGCGATTTCGTTCTCTGAAGAACTATCTCTCTCGTGATCCAGACCAAGATCGAGCTCATAGAGCTTCCAGCCCCAGCCTGTGAAATGGAACCGGAGCTTAATTCCCTCTCGATCGACCGTAAATGTGCGCGGACCCGTAAAGAATGCGTGTTTTACTTTCGACCAGTCTTCAGCTTTGCCGGAAGGGAAATGGAACTGCTGCGGATGTCGAAGATTCTTCAGGACTTCCGGATTCGATATCAGCGCCGCTATGCCTTCGGGAGTAACATAAGCATCAACAATCGCGTCAATCAGTGTCGGGCCAAGATTGCCCCACCATCTGTTGCTCGTTGTTCTCTTGGCGAACCGAGCGATAAGCTGTTTCTTCAGCGATGCTCGAATAGCGGGGAAATCCATGCGCGCACCCAGCGCCGCACTGTCGCCAGATCGAAGCGCTGCCGTGAATCGCCAGAATGAAAAGTACGGCGAGGCTCCGTACACCAACAGAAGAAACATGCAGAGCAGTGCTAGCCAGCGGAATCTCATTAATTACGATTATTTGTGGCGAGATTAAATATCTATCTAACTCCTGATGTATCGTTCAGGCGAGGCTACGGCGTTGCATCTTGTCAGAAATTTTTCCGCGAATAAACTGTTCAGTGCAACACCGCGTAGAGGGTGAGCCCACGAATGTTGAGGCTCCGAGAGGCCCAGGAGACAAGGTCGTCGAGGCAGAGCCGCCAAAGGCTTTTACGCGGCGACACCGATGGATTCTAGCGCCTCCTGAGGAACTGAATGGCAGCGCTATTTCATGGGGCGAAATTTGCGGGTCGGAGTGTATCGCACGGTTGCTTTTGCGAAAAGGATTTCGCTGCGCCGAAGAGGTGGACGCATTTCTGCGGCCGCGCCTGGGTGCGCTGAGCGATCCGTTTTTACTGCCCCAAATGCGCGCGGCTGTTTCCCGCATTCTCGATGCCTTACAACGACGGGAACGCATCGTACTCTTCGGCGATTATGATGTGGATGGCGTGACGTCGCTAGCATTGCTTGCAGAAATGTTGCGCGCATATGGCAGTCCTCCGGAGTTGTTCTTGCCATTGCGCATGGAAGAAGGCTACGGCTTGAGCCCGGAAAGCATCGAGCGTTGTCTCGGACAATATCGATCCCAACTACTGATCGCAGTCGATTGCGGGACCTCGTCATCGAAAGAAATTGCCGACCTTAGGAAACGGGGCGTGGACGTGATCGTTTTCGATCATCATGAACCCAAGTCGGCGTTACCCGACTGCATCGCGATCGTAAATCCGAAAACGACGGAGTCCGGCTTCGAATATCTCTGCAGCGTGGGCATTGTCTTCAAACTTTGCCACGCATTGCTAAAAACGCGGCCACTGCCTGAGTTCGACTTGAAATCCAAACTCGACCTTGTGGCACTCGGCACAGTGGCGGACATCGTGCCGCTTCGCGCGGAAAACCGCATTTTGGTGCAGCGCGGCGCGATCGAGATTGCGCGCACCTCACGGGTCGGCCTGAGGAAACTGATACAGGTTGCCGGCGTACGGCCGCCGATTTTGCCTCAGGATATTGGTTATCGGCTCGGTCCGCGATTGAACGCCGCAGGGCG
>Ga0209577_10003199_pt1 | contig 15442 bp, 14 predicted proteins | sample GraSoiAngelo_109_FD_185874 | JGI IMG/M metagenome (GOLD analysis project Ga0209577, IMG submission 185874) | Grasslands soil microbial communities from the Angelo Coastal Reserve, California, USA - 14_0903_12_20cm (SPAdes) (version 2) | ecosystem: Environmental > Terrestrial > Soil > Grasslands...
TCACCACTCACCAGTACGTCGCGGCTGACCTGGAAATGAAAAGGAAAACTCTCAGCCGCCTCCATCAGCCCAAAGGCAAGCGTACCGCCTTCAAGCCGAGGGACCCTCTTCTGGCCTTCCTGGAAGACAGCAATGCCGGAAATGCCACGATCATCAACAACGCGCGCGGCAGCTTCTCGGCCAACAGCAGTGGCGGCAATGCGCGCTTCATCAACAACGCGGGCGGCACCTTCGACATGTCGAATCTCTCAAGCGCCGGCATGACGATCGGTTCGATCGAGGGCGCGGGTTCCTATAGCCTGGGCGGCAAGACGCTGACGGTCGGCTCAAACAACCTGGGCACCGAAGTCTCCGGCGTCATCTCCGACGACGTTATCTCGAGCGGCAGCAGCATCGTCAGCGGCGGCGGCGGTTTGGTCAAGGTCGGCACCGGCATGCTGACGCTGTCGGGCGTCAACAGCTTTACCGGCGCGACGACGGTCAATGCCGGAACGCTTGTCGTTAATGGCTCGATCGCCACGTCCTCCCTGACGACGGTCAACAGCGGCGGCACGCTCGCCGGCATCGGCACGGTCGGTGCGACCACGGTTGCCGCTGGCGGCACGATGGCGCCGGGCGACAGCTCGATCGCCACCCTCAATGTCGCCGGCAATCTGGCCTTCGCGCCAGGCGCGTTCTATGCGGTCGATCTCAACGCGGCGGGACGCAGCGATAAGATCGCCGCGAGCGGCGCGGCCAATCTGAGCGGCGGTACCGTGCAGGTCACACCGATGAACGGCTTCGCTGTCAACACGCCTTACACGATCCTGACCGCGACCGGCGGGGTGACCGGCGGGTTTGCGGCGCTCGCCGGACCGAGCTTCACGTTCCTCGCGCCTACGCTGACCTATGACCCGAACGACGTGTTCGTGACCTTCGCGCGCAACAATGTGAGTTTTGCGAGCGCGGGGCAGACGCGCAACCAGATCGCGACCGGCGCAGGCCTGGACAGCCTCGGCCGCGGGCCGGCGTTCAACGCGGTCGCCGGCAGCCCGACGCCCGCGCAGGCGCGAGCAGCGTTCGACCAGCTTTCCGGCGAGGTGCACGCCAGCGCGGCGGGCACGATGCTCGACGAATCGCGCTACGTCCGCGATGCGGTCTTGGGCCGTCTGCGGCAGCCGTTCGGCCGCCCAGACGGATCGTTCGCGGCGATGGCGCCGTTCGGTCCACAAGCCGTCGCGGCCGACGGCAGCGGCGCGCTGGGTTACGCAAGCGAGCCGGCGTTCAAGGCCGCGCCGGGAGCGGCACCGCAGGAGCGGATCATGACCGCCTGGGCGCAAGCCGTCGGCGACTGGGGCCGCACCGACAGCGACGGCAACGCGGCTCGGCTCCGCCGCGCGACCGGCGGCGTCATCTCAGGCGTGGACGCGACCTTTGAGGAGCGCTGGCGGCTCGGATTCGCCGCCGCTCCAGCGCCACCATCAACAACTATCACCTCGCGCTCTATGGCGGCGGCGAGTTCGGCGCCTGGGCTCTGCGCGGTGGCGCCGCGCTCACCTGGCACACCATCGACAGCGAACGCACGATCGTCTTTCCCGCGTTCTTCGACACCGCCAAGGCAAGCTACGACGCCCGCACTGCGCAAATGTTCGGCGAAGTCGCTCGCGGCTTTGCGTTCGGCAAAATGACGCTCGAGCCGTTTGCCGGCCTCGCCTATGTGCACCTCGACACCGGTCATTTTTCGGAGACCGGCAGCGCCGCGTTGACAGGTGGCGGCGATGCCTTCGCGACCACCTTCACCACGCTCGGGCTCCACGGCGCCAGCGCAGTAACGCTGCCGGACGGCAAGCAGCTCAACGTGCTCGGCACGCTCGGCTGGCGGCATGCATTCGGCGACGTGACACCGGAAACGCTGCTGGCGTTCAGCGGCGGCGGCACGCCGTTCACGGTTGGGGGCGGGCCGATTGCGCGCGATGCCCTGCTGGTCGAGGTAGGCGCTGGCTTCAATTTCGCGCGCAACGCCCGTGTCGGCCTCACCTATTCGGGGCAGCTTGCGCGCGCCGCGCAGGACCACGCGGCCAAGGGCGAGATCAACTGGAAATTCTGACAACGATTTTTCCGTCGGAGGAACAGTTCGCGGCGGGAATCTGGTGAGACGCATGACGAAAACGGCGCTGATGATCGGAGCGACAGGAGGCGTAGGGCGCGAAGTCGCAAGGGCCTTGGCGCGCCGCGGCTGGCAACTTCGGTGCTTGAGCCGCACGCCAAAGCCAGTCTCCGTCTCTCTACCGGATAACGGCGTCGCCTGGATCAAGGGCGATGCGATGAAGGCGGAAGACGTGGCCAACGCAGCCAGAGATGTCAACCTCATCGTTCACGCGGCCAATCCACCACGGTACAAAAACTGGCGTGGACTCGCGATGCCGATGCTTCGTAACTCCATCGAAGGGGCGAGAGCCTCGAGCGCGCGACTGATCTTCCCCGGCAACTTGTATAACTTCGGACCGGATGCCGGTCCGCTGTTGTCCGAGACTGCGCCGCAGAACCCGAACACGCGCAAGGGCCGCGTTCGCAGCGAGATGGAAGACATGCTGAGAGTGGCGGCGGCGACGGGGACCCGATCGCTCGTCGTGCGCGCCGGCGACGTGTTCGGCGGACACGGGCCATCCTCAAATTTTTCGAATGTCCTGATCAAACCGAGGGAGCCGCTGCGGGCCATCATGTATCCCGGTCCTCCCGCGACGGGTCATACCTGGGCCTATCTGCCGGACTACGCCGAGGCGATTGCGCGACTTGCAGATATCGAGGCCGATCTGCCGCCGTTCGACATGTTTCACTTTGGTGGACATTGGATCGAACCCGGTATCGAGCTCGTTCAATCCATTCGTCGCGCAGCCGGAAGCCTCGATCTGCCCATTCGCCGCTTTCCGTGGCTCGCCGTTCGGCTGCTCGCGCCCTTCGTCCCGCTCCTGCGTGAGGTCGAAGAAGTTCGCTATCTCTGGGATGTCCCTCTTCGGCTCGATAATTCCAAGCTGATTGCGTTGATCGGCGACGAGCCTCACACGCCTCTCGACCAAGCAGTTCGCGCCAGCCTGTTAGAGCTCGGGTGCTTGACGAGTTGAAAGTGAAGTTGCAACAAAAATGGAGATCAAAATGCCAGTCCTAATGGTTCGCACCGATGTCGAGGACTTCGACAGATGGAAACAGGTTTTCGAGGAGAATGCCGGGGCGCGAACCGCGCATGGTTGCCGGCGCGTCCGCCGCTTTCGTTCGACCGCAAACCCCAATCACCTGCTCATCCTGTTCGACTGGGATACAGAGGAAAATGCGAAAGCCTTCAGTTCAAGTCCGCAGCTTGCAACGACTAAGGCCAAAGCCGGCATTTTGCCGGGGCTAGAGACCGCCTTTTTCGAAGAATTCTGACATGCTCATGTAGAGGTCGCCAATGTCGGAACAACCTGGCTCCCGCCACACGAACCGGCATCCACCTCGCTTGAAAACGCCTTAGGCCGCCGGGCGCCAGCCCGGCGGCTTGTACTGGCTTTCCGGAATCTGTCCGAGTTCGGAGCGTTGCACCTGCGCATCGCAAGACCGCGTGAACTGGTAGACGGCGTTGACAAGGATCTGGACGGGGGCGTCGCTGGTCGACATTTCCAGCAGAGCGTTGTCGGCTGCCACAAATCAGCCGCATATCCCCGACGGTATCCCGCGGCCACGAGGATGAGCAATGACATTGAAGTCGCGGGCTATCACCGGCTTTCGGTTCTCGACCGCAGATTGGGTCGAACGAGACCGATTGGCGATTTTCCGAGAGCAGATCGGGCGGATGATCGTGAAGCTCGACTCGGAGCCGCTGGTTGACGGCGCATTCCATGCCGAAGCGACCGTGCGTGAGCTGCCCGGGCTTGGCATCGGATCCTGGGCATGCACCAACCTGCGAGCCGTAAGACCGCGCGAACTGCTCGACGGTACTGACGACCTCATCCTAACGGTCACCACAAGCGGCAGCATGAACGCATCGCAACGCGGTCGGGAGATCAAGCTCGGCCCGGGTGAAGCCGTGCTGATGTCGAGCGCGGAGATCGGCAGCATGGCCGTCCCACCATCGCCAACCCGCTTCGTCGGCCTCCGGCTGCCTCGCAAGGCGCTCGCACCGCTGGTCTCCAATCCCGAGAACATGCTGATGTGTTCGTTGCCGCCCAACACGGAAGCCCTGCGGTTGCTCGCGCTTTACATCAGCGAGCTGGACGACGGCTATCGACTCGCGACACCCGAGCTGCTCGGCGCTGTTGTCACTCATTTGGTCGACCTTGGGTCGCTGATCATCGGCGCGAACCGGGATGGGACGGCGGTCGCCGAAGATCGAGGCCTAGCGGCCGCGCGGTTCGCCGCGGTCAAGGCCGACATCACTGCGAATCTTAGCTACAGCGACCTGACACTGACTGCCGTGGCGGCGCGCCTGAAACTCACACCGCGTCATATCCAGAGGCTGTTCGAAAGCGTGGGCTTGACTTTCTCGGAATTCGTGCTCGGTCAGCGCCTGGCGCGCGCGCATCGCCTCTTGACCGATCCGCGCCATATCGACAACTCCATCGGAACGATCGCGTTCGAATCGGGATTCGGCGATCTGTCCTACTTCAACCGCACGTTCCGCCGGCACTACCGTGCGACGCCTTCGGACATCCGCGCCGCCTCCCGGCGCGGCTGACGCGCAAACGCTTTCAACAGCATACCGTCACGATTGTGGAGCGATCTCTCGGACCGCGGACCGGCCAAGTCAGAGGGTATGGCGACATTCTCCATCAGACCGATGCGGGCACATCTCCGGCCAGCACTTCAGTAATGGCCTGATCGAGGATTTCGAGACCACGATCGATTTCGGCGCGGGTGACGGTAAGCGGTGGGGCGATACGCCAGATCGCCGCCATTGCCCCGACCGAAACAATGTTCATGGACAATCCCAGCTCCATGCAACGCCGGGTGATCGCACGACTGGTTTCCACGTCGGGCGCGCGAGTCACGCGATCCTTGACGAGTTCGACCCCTTGCAACAGCCCAAAGCCCCGCACATCGCCGATGATCCCGTGCCGGTCCTGGAGCCACCGCAGTCCGGCGGTCAAGGCCTCTCCCATTTCGAGCGCACGGATATTCAGGTTTTCCTCGGCAAGCACGTCCAGCACTGCTAGCCCGACATGGGCAGGCAGAGGATCCGATACATGCGAAGTGACATGGACGTAGTCCTTGGCGTGGCAATCAGCCTCGATCTCGTCGGAGGTTACTGCCGCCGACAGCGGCAATCCACCACCGAGTGTCTTCGACAGGGTCAGGATATCGGGCTCAACGCCGAAGTGCTGAAAGGCGAAGTCGCGGCCGAGTCGGCCGAAGGCGGTCTGGGCCTCGTCGAAGATCAGCAGCATGCCCCTGTTCTCGCACTGCTCCTTGACCTGCCGCCAATAACCGTCCGGCGGAACGATGACGCCGCCCGAGCTTTCGATTGGCTCAGCAATCAGCGCCGCCAACGAGCCCGTGGACTGGGCATCGACCATTTCGAACCCAACCGCCAAGCACGTGCCGTCGCAAGTGTCTCGGCAATGGCGCACTGGGCAGTGATAGGCGTTCGGAGCGGGCAGTACCAGCGATCCCGGCATCATCGGGCCGTACCCCTTACGGCCAGCAACATAGTTCACCGACTGGGCACCCGAGGTCATTCCGTGCCATGCGCCAGTAAAGCCTACGATCTCGAAGCGCCCCGTATGCACCTTGGCGAGCTTAATTGCGGCCTCGTTCGCCTCGGCGCCGGTCGAGAGGAACAGCGAGCGCGACAGGTGGGGCGGCAGCATGCGTGCCAGCCGCCGCGACAATTCTACGACGGACGGGCTCAACATGCCGCTGAACAGATGCAGCGCACCCTCGCAGGCCTCGTGGATCGCTTGGACGATGCGTGGATGATTATGACCGATGGTCGAGCACATTTGGCCGGAGGTGAAGTCCAGGATCTCACGACCCTCGCTGTCCCATAGCAGCGCGCCACGCGCCTTGGCGATCAGATGCGGCGCGAACGGCATACCGTAGCGAATCAGGTGCTGGTCCCATGGCTCATTGGTGGCGAGCGACATCGACGTGACCTCCCGTTTCCATGTGTGACATCGAGCCGACCACCTTAACTGTGATGTCGCTGCGGCGAGCGAGCTCCGCGACTAGTGCGCCGATAAGGTCGGCTTTCTTCGAAACTTATTCACGGAACGGTCACGGAGACTTAAAAGAGTCTAACACGGGACAATCCGGCGAATCCGAGCAGGTTGTGACGGACGTGGGCCAGCCCCATGCCAAGGCGGTGCCAATACCAAGCCCGATCAGGCAAAGCACGACGCCGATTCGCAGAAGATTTGATGCGGGCATTATCTCGCCTCCAGTTGGTGAATTCGATGCCATCGTTTTTCTCGGAACCGCCAGAGGAAATTCCCCAGACCGCATGTCCTGAACGTCATCGGCAACTTGCCAGCCGATGCTTAGGTGTTTCGGGACCTCGAGGCATGGGCTGGTACGACAAGCGGCTTGCACGGACGCGACATCGTCGACAATCGAGCCGCGCGTTGCAGAACCACCACAAATCAGCCGCAGATCGCGGGGCGCAATCCCGCGGCAACCACGATCAGCCGGTGATACCAAATCCACCACTCGACCGCGGATTGGGCGGAGCGGGAGCGATTGGCAATTTTCCGGGAACGGATTGGGCGGATGATCGTGAAACTCGATCCGGAGCCGCTGATCGCTCCCCTTTAGGGTGAGCGCGCGGCAACGCTCGTTCGAATTGTTGAGCGATGGCGCGTCTGTCCAAACTCCCTGTCGCCTCCGTCCGTGCCTCACACCCGCGACGCGCCTAAAAGGCAGCCCGCGGGTGATCGTCCCATGCGGGAAGATTCACACATAAGAAGCGCTTCGGCCAAACCGAGAAGGTCTTTCGGAATGCGACGGGCGGGATCAATGGCCGACACCACGCCGCCATCGTTCATCGATGCGGCCGCGGCACTTGCACCGCGCGGCATAGGCGGTGAAGAGGCCGACTCCTGAGAAACAATCTAATCTCCGATCTAACCCTAACGCGCATCCACATCTTGGTTAGCGACGGAATTGCGCCGTTCGGCCTGCTGAAGAGCAACATCTGCCTCAATTACGCTGGGACAAAAGCTTTCCCCTCTGGCCTGGTGCATTGCCAAGCCGGCTACGGCGATCAATCAGAACGAGGCGCAGGTGGTCGAAAGCGTGAGCCCGACCGACTGCTGATGAAAGCGCTGCATGTAGGCGGATCTGATCTGCGTCAAGCCCTCCATGGTCTCCGGAGTTTCTGCAGCGATGACGCGAACGACAAAGGACGGCTCGCGCGTGATTCGTCTGGAGCCTGTATCACGCCACTCTCCGAACGCCGCGAACACGGTCAGCCCGTTAGGAAAACGTCGGGTCACCTCTCGGCCCAAGAAGTCCGACCATTGTGCCCGCGAGACGCGGCTGCGGGCGGCGATATCACGTCCAAAGAAAAGGTCAGCCTGCAGCATCGCCTTGCCGTTGATCTGGGCGCACGAAGGCGCTGTGTCTTCGGCCAGGGACGCGCTGCTGTCCGCAACGAGGACAAGCCAGACCGTGGCTTGGATCAGTATGCGCATGAAGCTCAGGCTTTGCCGTTTCGGGCCTCGACCGGGCAATCCCTTGGGCGCCGCGGTCCGGAACACGATATATGCGAACAGCAGCATCTCGCTGAGCACGGTCAGCCCGCCGATGATGGTGATCCGTATCAAGCGATCGTGGTCGCCAATCAGTCCGGCGGTGATGCCGGCTGGGACAGCGCGGCACCAATCAGCGCGACGGTCGTTTGCACTCCCGCGAGCATGTCGCGGTGGCCTGTGGGAACAGTTGATAGCAGAGCACCGCCATGAGCAGCACGACAAATCCGAGAAGGCTGAGGTGCGCGCGGACCGGCGCGAGCGTGAAGTCCTGCTTGATGCCCACGATGATGCCGATGGCAATTCCGACAAGGTCGATTGCGGTCCCGGTCCGCAGGGTAGTGTGGAAATCATTGGATGTACTCCAGCGGGCGGCATGGTCAGCAGCGCGGGTGCATGCTTTAGCGATTCAAACGACCCTCGGCCCGGGCTGGCGTGACATCGATTTTGGACGCAAGCGACCTTGTTTGACGATCGCTAGCTCACATACAACGCGGGTCCAGCAGCAGTCTGCACGCCTTGCAAGGCGGATCGCGGCTGGAGCATGCCTCATGCTTTTGGGCGCTGCCGCGTCGTGGACTAGAAGGACGTGCACCGTGTGTGTTTCTTGCCATGAACCGGATCGCCCCTTTCGGCGACACCGGTCGATACAGCCAGAGAATATCCGATGACCTCGACGGCCGACCACGTTGCACTCTCGCGGTTCTCCTTAGGGGATTTTGCCGAGCAGGACCGCATGGCTGCATGGCGCGACCTGTACGGTCGGCTGGTGCTGCAGGCCGACCTCGCCCCGCTGTCGGACCATCCTCTGCATGCGGATGTGACGGTGCGGGTGCTGCCAGGCGTGTCCATCACGTCGGCGTCCATGTCGGCGTTCTGCTACGAACGGGGCGCCGAACAGTTGGCTGACGGCAACGACGGCCTCGCCCTAGTGGTGAGCTCGCACGGCGCCAGGATGATGCAGTGCGGACGCGAGGTCACGTCGAATGCCGGCGACGCGCTGTTGGTCAGCTCGGCGGATCCGATTGCGATGGTCTGCCCGGCGCCGGCGCAGCTTCTCTGCTTTCACGTTCCACGAGCGGCGCTGGCGCCACTGGTGAGCAGCGTCGATCGCGCCGTGATGCGGCCCATTGCGCGCTCCACCGAAGCGTTGAAATTGTTGACGAGCTATATCGGCGCGCTGGAGGACTATGCGCTTGCCACGCCCGAGCTGTGCCACCACGTCGCCGCGCATGTCCACGATCTGATCGCCGTAGCGCTCGGCGCAACGCATGACGCAGCGGTGCTTGCCAACGGGCGTGGTGTCCCCGCCGCTCGGCTGCGCGCGATCAAAGCCGACGTCATCGGCCATCTCAATCGTGCCGATCTGACGGTTGTAGCCGTGGCGAGGCGGCACGGCGTCACCCCGCGCCACGTACAACGGATGTTCGAAAGCGACGGGACCACATTTTCACAGTTCGTGCTCGGGCAGCGTCTCGCGCGCGCGCACCGATTGCTGGTCAATCCACGTTACGCCGGGCGTGCTGTCGGCACGATCGCCTTCGAGGTCGGCTTCGGCGATTTGTCCTATTTCTGCCGTGCCTTTCGGCGGCAATATGGAGCGACCCCCTCCGATGTGCGTGAAGCAGCGCGACGAGGACCGGTCAACAGCCTTTGTACTCCCTAGTCCGCTCGACGAATGTCGGCGAATTTGATTTCAACATGCGGCCCTCACAAGCGTGCGGCCCAATTTGCATCAGACAACCAGGTGCCGGCTCAACCGATGTCGCCTGAAGCAAGGCGGTGGTCGCTCCAGTCTTCCCTGTGAATGTTACGTGTTGCCGTCGGATGACAGTGTTCAGGCGAAAACTGGCCTATTCGGTGATCTGTGCCGTCACATCCGTTACGGTTTCGTATTTGGTGGAGAGATTCCCATGAAGAAGCTCGCCTTTGCCGTGCTAGGTCTGGCCGGCTTCGCTACTTCCGCGCTCGCCGCCGATCTGGACGCACGGCCCGTCTTGAAGGCGCCTCCCACTCCCGCACCAGTCTACAGCTGGACCGGCTGCTACGTCGGCGGCGGGTTTGGCCATGGCATGTTTGATCACGAGCAAAGCACATCGACCCCCGCTGGACCTTTCAGCGCTGGCACTGCCGATAGCAGCGGGCGGGGTTTGGGACTGTACAAGGCGGGTGCGACTATCAATTCAATAGTCTCTTGCCGCTCGGTGGTTCTATGCTCATCGGCGCCTTCGCTGATGCCGATTGGGGTAGCATCAAAGGCAATCTTAACCCCGCCGACGTTGGGTTCGTAGGGCAAGAGAAGCTCGATAGGTCTTGGGCAGTCGGCGCCCGGTTGGGATGGCTGCCGACAGATCGCTTCCTGGCTTACGTGTCAGGCGGCTATACCAACGCGTATTTCAAGCAGATTGACTACAACTCTTTCAGCTTGGCCGGCGATCCTCCCGGCGTTTTCACGCCTGCACAAAACTACGGCGGCTGGTTCATCGGCACCGGCTACGAGTACAATCTGGGCTGGCTGCCTGGGTTGACCTGGAAGACCGAGTATCGCTTCGCCGACTACGGCTCGCATACGGACCCGATCGCGGACAGCGCCACCGGGGCGGTCATCGGTGTGATGAATTCCAAGCGCTTCGTTCAAACGCTGAGCAGTGAACTCGTCTGGCGGTTCAATTGGGACCGTTGACCCGCTCCACGGTGATCTCGTTTTGCAGGCCGGGCATGCGCCCTGCTGCAATAACGTGGATGGCCGGGCCTTCGCCACGCCGAAGGGGCTTCGGCCCCGCAGGCGGGACATAGGCGAGCGGAAGCGACGCCATCCTCGGACGGCTATGCCCGGTCATGACGAAAACCGATTCATTTTCAGGCGCTTGAAAAGTCTCTGGAAATGCTGGCTGCTTTTTCGGTCAGACTCTCAGCGTGCGCGCGGCAACGCTGGATCAAATTCTTGACCGATGTCGGGTCCGTCCAAACCCCCTGTCGCCTCCGTCCGTGCCTCACACCCGCGACGCGCCTAAAAGGCAGCTCCCGGGTGATCGTCCCATGCGGGAAGATTCGCACATAAAGAGCGCTTGAGCCAAACCGAGAAAGGTCTCCGGAATGCGACGGGCGGGATCAATGGCCGACACCACGCTACAATCGTTCCTCGATGCGGCCGCGGCACTTGCACCGCTGGTTCAGGCATCTGTGGAAGAGAGCGAGCGGTCGCGGAGGCTGCCTACACCGTTGGTGGAGGCGATGGCACGGTCGGGACTCTTTCGCCTGTGGATTCCGCGCGGCATAGGCGGTGAAGAGGCCGACCCGATCACACTCATGCGGGTTGTTGAAGAAATCTCGCGCGCTGATGGTGCCGCAGGTTGGTGCATGGCAATCGCCGGTGGATATGGCGCGTTCGCCGGATATCTTCAGAAGGAAGCTGCGCTCGAGATTTACGGTAGCGATCCGCTCGTCAGAGCAGCCGGAGGCTTGCGACCGTCAGGCAACGCTATGGTCGTCGATGGTGGTTACCGCGTCACAGGCCGATGGCCACTCGGAAGCGGCTGCCAGCACTCCGCCTGGATCGTGGGCGGCTGCCGGATTTTGGACGGGGATCAACCTCGCCTTGCGGCTGACGGCACCCCAGTCACGCGCATCCTGCATTTTCCTGCCGCGGAGTGCGAAATCCTCGATACTTGGCACAGTATCGGGCTCCGTGGCACGGGCAGCCATGACTATGCGGTCGCGGATGTTTTCGTGCCAACTAATCACTCCCTTTCGCTTCGCGAACCCCCAGTGGAGCAAGGGCCGCTTTATGCGCTTCCGACAATCGCAATCTTCGGTGCTCTGCTCGCAGCCGTGCCGTTGGGCATCGCCCGCCACGCGATCGACATCCTGGTCGAGCTTGCGGGAACCAAGCTCGCTGCCCGCTCTCGAAAGTTGCTTCGTGAGGATGTGACCATGCAGGCCAATTTGGGACGCGCCGAGGCACTCCTGCGCTCGGGCCGGGCTTTCCTATATGGTGCACTCGAAGAGGCATGGCAGGTCGTCAGCGAAGGCAGCACGCTCAGCCTTGCTCAGCGCGCTACGCTATGGCTGGCGTCGACGCATGCCGCGAACACCGCCAAAGAGGCGACCGAACTTATGTTCAGCGCGGGCGGCTCAGCTTCGCCCTACGTGAGCAGCGGGCTCGAACGTTGCGTGCGCGATATCCATGCGGCCGCTCAGCACATCACTGTAGCACCAGCCAATTATCAGATGGCTGGTCAGGCGTTTTTGGGCTCGGACATGCGATCGACCCCTTTGCTGTTCACGGATGACCGCAGCACGGAATAACTGACGCGCATTCGAGTCGGACGTCGCTGCAAGGACGTGGATGGCCGGGAAAGGCCTGAAAATACTGCCTGCTCTTCGGTCAAGCGCTCAGGTGAGCGCGCGGCAACGCTGGTTCAAATTCTTGGCCGATGTCGCGTCTGTCCAAACTCCCCGTCGCGTCTGTCCGAGCCTCACATCCACGGCGCGGCTAAAAGGCGGCCCCCGGGTTGATCATCCCATTCGGGGCGATTCATCAATAGCGATGCATTGAGGCACCAAGACCTCCGAGGAGAATATGATGACGTTTTCGTTGCCACGATATTTCCTTGCGTTTGGCGCCGGCCTGGCACTGTCCGGCGCCGCGATGGCCCAGGATATCAGTGTTGCTGTCGTCGGGCCGATGACCGGATCGGAGGCGAGCTTCGGCCAGCAGTTCAAGAACGGCGCCGATCTCGCGATCGCCGACATCAATGCAGGGGGCGGCGTGCTCGGCAAGAAGCTCAAGCTGGAGGTCGGCGACGACGCCTGCGATCCAAAGCAGGCAGTGTCGGTTGCCGAGAAAATGGCGGGTATGAGGATTCCCTTCGTCGTCGGGCACTTCTGCTCATCGACTTCGATCCCGGCGTCGGACGCCTATGCCGAGGGCAACGTGTGCAGATCACACCCGGCTCGACCAACCCGCAATTCACCGAGCGCGGGTTGTGGAATACGTTCCGCGTCTGCGGTCGGGACGACCAGCAAGGCATGGTCGCCGCCAACTATATCATCAAGAACTACAAGACCAAGAACGTCGCGATCATCCACGACAAGACGACCTACGGCAAAGGCCTCGCCGATGAGACGCGAGGCGCCATCAACGCGGCGGGCGTGAAGGAAAAGCTCTATGAGGCCTACACCAAGGGCGACAAGGATTTCGCCGCGCTGGTATCCCGCTTCAAGAAGGAGGCGATCGACTTCGTCTATATCGGTGGCTACTATGCCGAGGCTGCGTTGATCCTGCGCCAGATGCGCGAGCAGGGCGTCGATGCCGTGTCGATGGGTGGCGACGCCCTGGTCGACAAGCAGTTCGCGGCGATCGCAGGTCCGCTTGCCGACGGCTCGCTGTTCACCTTCTCGCCTGATCCGCGCAAGAAGGTGACGGCGGCCGCGATCTTGAAGAAGTTCAAGGACAAGGGCATCGATCCCGACGGCTACACGCTCTACAGTTACGCCGCATTCCAGATCTGGAGCCAGGCCGTCGCCCGCGCCAAGACCACGGACGCCAAGAAGGTCGCAGCAGTGATCAAGGCCGGAAGCTGGGACACCGTGCTTGGCAAGATCAGCTACACACCGAAGGGCGACATCACCTTGATCGACTATGTCGTGTACAGGCGCGACAAGGACGGCAACTACGCCGAATTGCAGGCTGGTCAATGATTGCAGGCTGCGACATCGGCACTCCTCCCTGACCGATATCGCGGCTGCCCGTGCCAGCTTCGCCAGCTCACAGCGCCAACTCATCAAACCCTACCAGTCCCAGGGTGTTGGCGCTGTGACGCCTGGCATGAACGCAAGCAACTTGCTCATTCAACGATTGCCACCAACCAACCGGAACGTCCCATGATCTCTCGTCGACGGAAATTGGTCGCCAGCTCCGCAGGCCTTGTTACCGCAGCACTGTTGCTTTTCACCACGCAAATAGCGGTTGCCGCAGATAAAGCAGGTTGCCGGGATTTCGACGGCATGATGCGCTTTCAGAACGCCTCGATCGCGCTGTGCGATTCCAGAAGCTTTGCCGAGTACACGCTACCGATTGGCAAGATTACCGGCTTCGACTCCCGCACCAACGAGGCCGAAATAGAGGCGAAGCAGGACCTCGAGGGACGGCTCACGCAGCTCCTCTACACGATCCCGAAAGGTCCGTCGTCGGCAGAGGTTTTCCGCAACTACAAGGAATACCTCGCGTCCGCCGGCTATCGCGTGCTCTATGAAGCGAAAGGCCCGGATTTTGGTCCGGCGCAAGGCCGCTTTTTTGAGAGCATGGGGCCTGGCGGCCAGATCGTGGGCTACAGCGCCGATCAATCGCGCTATCTCGCCGCGGTGAAAGAGGATGGTGCAGCGAAGACCCACATCGCGCTCTACATCATCGAATTCGACGATGGTTACAACCCGGAGCTCAGGGTTGAAAAGGGCCAGGTTGTGGTCCGGCTGGATGCGGTTCAGAGCGGAGAGCTGAAGAACGGCATGGTCGCGGTATCGGCCACGGAAATTGCCAAGCGGCTGGATACCGCCGGTCAGGTGATTCTCTCCGGCATTCTGTTCGACTTCAATAAGGCGCAACTGAAGCCGGACTCGCGAGCGGCCCTCGACCAGATCGCCGCTTTCCTGAAGAGCGATCCCACACGCAAGGTTTACCTTGTCGGCCACACCGACAATGTCGGCGGATTCGATTTCAACATGCAGTTGTCGCAGGCGCGGGCTGACGCCGTGGTGGCCGATCTCACCACGACTTATGGGATCAACCCGGCGCGCCTGAAAGGCTACGGGGCCGGCCTGCTCGCGCCGATTGCCAGCAATGCCAGCGACGATGGCCGCGCCAGGAATCGCCGCGTAGAATTGATACCGCAATAGCGATCACGGCAACGAACGAGAAAGCAAGTGTCTCACATGAGTTTGGCCAATGACGGTGCTAGAGGCGGCGACGGTTCGGCCGAAGGCCGCGCCGGCGGGCGATCTCAGGGAATCGTCCATTCATATCCGTTGCTCGTTCGTGATCATGGTCTGGCGACGGCACTGAGATTGCTGGTCGAAACCCTGCCTTATGCTCTTGCGCGGTGGGGAGTTTTGCTGGCATCAGCCGTAGCGTGCGTCGTCTGGATTGCGATCGGCGCCGGGGGCGCGGCATGGCTCGGCATGCACGTCGCCATGACGTTCGGCGTCTGCTGGCTTCTTGGTGTTCTCCTCGCCGGCGGATGGATCTGGGGAGCAGTCCTGCGATATGCGTTTCACATGATCGCGTGTGGCCATGTTGCCGTCCTGACGGAGTTGATCACGCAAGGTCACGTTGGCAACGGTAACGAGGGGCAATTCACCTATGGTCGCCGGATCGTGGTGGCGAGATTCGGCGAAGTCGCGGCTCTGTTCGGGCTGGGCGCACTTGTTCGGGGCATCTTGAAAGCATTTCACAATACGCTCGACACACTCGGTGAATGGCTGCCAACTCCGGGAGTAGGCACGATCGTCGGTCTGGTGAACGCCATTCTTGCCGCTGCAACGCGCTATTTGGACAAGGTGGTGCTTTCCTATGACCTTGCGCGAGGCGGGGACGATCCGTGGCGAAATGTTCGGGACGGCTTGGTCTATTACTGCCAGAACGCCAGGCCGATTCTGGAAACATCGATCTGGATGCTCATCCTCGAACGGGCATTGAGCATCCTGTTTTGGTTGCTGCTGCTGGTCCCCGCCGGCCTGGCGACGAT
>Ga0209577_10003200_pt1 | contig 15436 bp, 20 predicted proteins | sample GraSoiAngelo_109_FD_185874 | JGI IMG/M metagenome (GOLD analysis project Ga0209577, IMG submission 185874) | Grasslands soil microbial communities from the Angelo Coastal Reserve, California, USA - 14_0903_12_20cm (SPAdes) (version 2) | ecosystem: Environmental > Terrestrial > Soil > Grasslands...
TTCGCTTTTTCCGGTCCGAGACCCACGCCTGATCGAATCTCTTACAACCGTCAACTGACATGGCCGACTCGGAATCGCTTCACAGGACTGCCTATTCACCGGCGCCATTTTCTACATGGTTGGGTATCGTATGCCTTTTCGTTGTGTTTGGTGTCATCGTGCTCGCGGTGATTGGTCCTTCTCCACGCGGAAGTAATTACGAACAGATGCGTGCACACAAGCGCATGGAACGACTCAAGACTTTACGTGAAGAGAGCCAGAAGGATTTAACAACCTATGCGTGGGTCGATAAGAACAAAGGCGTTGCCCGGATCCCGATCGATCGTGCGATGGAACTAACAGTTGCCGAGCTGGCGCAAAAGAAACCCGCGCCAGCCGGTCCGATCGTCACGCCCGCCGCGCAAACACCACCCACCGCAGCGTCGCCTGCTCCGCCTGTCGCGGCACAAGGAGCAACGGGCGCTCCTCCCGCGCCGCCTTCGCCAGCTGCTCGACAATCACAACCTGCGCCGGCTTCTCCCGCACCAGCTACTACGCCATGAATCATCGACGCTTCCACGCTTCAACTCCTGAATGAACGCCACCGGAATTCCATTGAAAGAACCAGAAGTCTCCGCTGCTGCCGGCGATACGGAGCAACTGGAGCGCGCATACATCGACGCATCAACGCGCGTGCCTGTGCTGATGTTTTATACTTCGGCGATTGCGTGGCTCATTCTGGGCACGCTGCTGGCGGGATTCGTTTCTTGGAAGCTGCACTCGCCGGATCTGCTTGGGGACGTCAGTTTTCTTACCTGGGGACGGGTGCGCCCGGCTCACATGAACATCATGGTTTATGGTTGGGCCTCGATGGCGGGAATGGGCACCGCCATCTGGTTGATGGCGCGGTTGTGTCGGACGGTTTTGCGATTTCCACTTTTGCTCGTTGCGGGCGCTGCGTTTTGGAACATCGGCGTGTTAATAGGTGTAGGCGCAATCCTGCTAGGCGATAGCACCGGTTTCGAATGGCTCGAGTTTCCGCGTTACGTAGCGGTCATTTTGTTTGTCGCCTACACGCTTATGGGTTCGTGGGCGGTGGTCATGTTCCGGCATCGGCGCGGCGACCAAATTTACATCACACAATGGTATCTGCTGGGCGCCTTCCTCTGGTTCCCGTGGTTATATGCGGCCGGACAATTGATGCTGTTTGTCGTGCCAGTGCAGGGCGTTTTGCAATCGGCAATCGGATGGTGGTATTCAAACAATCTGCTTTTTCTTTGGTTCGGTGCGATCGCCCTCGGTTCGGCGTATTACATGATTCCCAAGGTCATCGGACGTCCGGTGTATAGCTATCATTTGGCGACGATTGGTTTTTGGACCTATGCGCTTTTCTCAAGCTGGACGGGAATGACGCGACTCGTGGATGGCCCGTTTCCAGCGTGGATGATTACCGCCAGCATCGCTGCGACAATCCTGGCGATGATCCCAGTCGCTACTGTGGGACTCAATCATCACATGACCATGCAGGGTTATTTCCCGCTTATGCGTTACAGCCCTACGCTTCGGTTCACCGTGTTCGGCGCGATGTCCTACACGGTCTTTAGTGTGGTTGGCTTGTTGATCTCGCTGCGCTCCGTCGCCAGCTACGTCCAGTTCACCGACGCCAGCATCGCCTATTCGCATCTCGGCCTTTACGCGTTTTTCACCATGGTCATTTTCGGTTCGATGTACTACATCGTACCGCGACTGGTTGGCCGTGAATGGCGTTACGCTTCGTTGATCAAGCTGCATTTCTGGGCGTCGGCTTACGGCATCGGGTTGATGATACTGATGCTGCTAGCCGGCGGTTTTCTGCAAGGCGCGGACATGCAAAACCCTGCGCTGTCGTTCAGCGAGAGCATCGAAACAGTGTTGCCCTATCTTCGCGGGCGCAGTCTTGCCGGGATTTTGCTCACCGTCGCGCATTTTATTTTCGCCTATCACTTCGGTCTGATGCTGTTGGGATTGGGCCGCACATCGACGGTGCCGACGTTCCTTAATCCAGTTGAAGCGGAGATCTCCGGAGGCCACTGATGAAAGGACTGGCTCCTCTTTTTCTTGGAATCTTCGGCACGTTCGCGTTTTCGTGGGTGGGGCTCACCGTGATCCCAAACTGGCAAATCGGACATCTCAATCCGGAGTCTGACGAGGAAGGAACAGACATCTATCCGCAACCTCAATCGGGGATGTTCCACCGCGGTGAGCGCGTGTACGCGGCGAACGGGTGCGTTTACTGCCACAGTCAACAGGTCCGCCCGGATTACGTAGCGAACGATATTGAGCGGAAGTGGGGTAACCGACGCAGCGCACCGCGCGATTACATTTTCGAACGCCCGGTATTCCTTGGAAAAATGCGAATGGGACAGGACCTCGCGAACATCGGCGCGCGCGCACCTGCACAGGAGGAGAGATCTCCAGCGCCGCCGACTAGCGCCAGTCCTGCGCCACAAGGGGCGACAGCGTCGAGTCCGCCGCCTGCGCAAGCAGTTGCTGCATCACCTGCGACTTCGCCCATGAAAGCGGCGAGCCCATCGGCACCGACGGCAGCTGCTGCGAGTTCGCCTGGCGGTTCGCCTTCGCCCAACGCGTCACCGCCGCCGGGCCAGCGCACCGGCGTTGCATCGCCATCACCCGGACAAATGGCGAACACCACTCCTGGAGGAAGCAGCCCTGCAGCACCGAGCGCGCAAACTCCGGGTGCGCCTTGGCCGATCCAGACAGCCGGCTTGCCGCCGATGTATTCTGCAGCGTGGCACCATGTGCATCTTTATGCGCCGCGCAGCATCAACCTCGATTCAAACATGCCGTCGTATCGTTTCCTTTACGAAAAACGACGCATTGCAGGAGAGCGTTCCGCTGATGCGTTGCAACTTTCCGCAGCGGATGCGCCGCCGGAAGGTTGGGAGGTTGTTCCGAGTTACGATGCAAAATGTCTGGTGGCGTATTTGATGGGGCTCAATCAATCGCACCCGTTGAAAGATGTGAGGTCAGTCAGTGGCGCGCCGGCGGCTGGCGCATCACCTGCGGCAGCGGCTCAAGGCGCTTCACCCAGTCCGGCAGCCGCGGGATCGCCTGCTCCTGCAAAAAAATGAGAATTCAATGAACGACGAACCAAAGACGCCGCTGCGCACAGGGCAGGGAATGGATTACGGCGAACAAGCCGACGTGCAACAGGTGCACGCAGCTGTGCAGCGTGAGAAACGCGAACCACGCGTCGGCGCTGAGCCGCTCTCGATATGGCTCATCGCAATTTACGGTCTGGCAATCTTCTTTGGCGGGGCATACCTCGGCCGTTACTCGGGAAATTTTATAGACGGCGGACTCGATCCGATGGGCGCGCCGCCCGCGCCGAAAAAGGCAGTGGCAGGCGGACCCGGCGGCGGCGAGCAAGTTGAACTTTCACCGCACGATCGCGGCAAAAAAGTTTTCACTGCAAATTGTCAGACGTGCCATCAAGCCAATGGACTCGGCGTGCCTGGCCAATATCCGCCGCTAGCCGGATCCGAGTTTACAACCGGCGGTTCGCGGCGAATGGCCATGATCGTGCTCAAAGGTTTGCAGGGACCGGTCGAGGTTAAAGGCCAACAGTACGGCACTGCGGTCATGCAACCGTGGGACAAAACTTTGACCGATAAACAAATCGGCGACGTGATGACGTATGAGCGAAGCGAGTGGGGAAACAACGCCAGTCCGGTTACGCCGGAGCAGATCGCGGCGATGCGCAAAGAACTGGCCAATCATCCCGAATCGTTTAATGCGCCCGAAATACTTGGAGCGCCTGATCAAGATATTCCCGGCGGCGCACCGCCGAAACCCGGCGAAGCCACAAAACCCTCCGCACCAGCAAAACCGTAGGATAGCAGGCAGCTTGCCCGCCGCTGCGCAGGCGTCTCGCGTATTGTGTTTTCCTGTAGCCAGGGCGCTGTGCGCCGTCGTCATTGCAGCCTATCAGCTCTCAACCATCAACTGTCTCGGTTCCTGGGTTCCCTTCTCACTGCGCGATTTGAGCGCTTTCTCCGATAAACGTCAATCCAAACTGAGGTAAATCTGACCATTTCCTTCGCGACGATGTCGAAAGCCGCTGTAGTGACAGGCATTGCGGTCCGTTCTCGATTGTGTCGGAGAACGAAGTCATCCATCACCTAAAGCTCTGTTCGTTTGAGAACTGGGTAGGAACCGATCAGCATCGGCACGCCCGACTCGATGTAAACAAAGACACATTGGCGCTTTCAACTGCGCCTACGGCGACGCAGGGGCGAAAGGGCAGCAATCGCCTGACTTGGAAACGCATCGCTTCAACGTCGGTGAATTCGTAGAATGTAGTGGCTGATCTTAGCCCTTTGACCTCGCGCCCGGCCTATTCGACTCTCACCTCTCTGCAACGCAAGCGCTATCTCTTTGTCTGCATCAATCGCCGGGCCGATGACAACCCGAAAGGATGCTGCGCGGCCAAGGACTCGGAAGACGTGTATAGAGCGTTGAAAGGGGAGGTTGCCGCGCGCGGGCTCGCCAAGCTTGAGGCGCGCGTCTGCACATCGAGCTGTCTCGATCAATGCGACACCGGCGTGACGGTTTTAGTCGAACCGGATCACTTTTTTTACGGGCGCGTCACGGTCGCAGACGTCCCCGAGATTGTGGATGGACTCATCACCGGCCAACCGGTTAAGCGTCTCATGCTTACCGCGGATTAACACAATGGAGCAACCGGGGTGAGCGACATGGCCGGTGAAGCCACGAGGGTAGCGGTCGAGCCGAGCGGGAGCGAGCGAGATACAATGGAGCTGATGGGATCAGCTAACATAGGACATGTCGCGAGTGAGGGAATGGAGCGTTTGGGGAAAGCGACAAGAAGGCAAAGCCGCGGTGGGTAGCGGCGAGTGAGCTGGGAAACAAACGAGTTTCAATCGCGCAGGTAGACGGCAACGCAGCTAGGTAGCTGGCGCTGAGTGCGGCCCGACAGCCAACAATCAATCTATTTTCAATCGAAGCCGTTCAGCAAAAGCGCGAACTGAAATGATTTCCACACCTGAAAAAGATTTCAGTTCCAATAAGTCGTTATCCGCTGTGACGAGGAACTCGCAACGGTACGCAACGGCGGCTCCCAGAATTAGATTGTCACCCTGGTCACGCAAGGGTGATGAAATCTCGCCGACATCCATCGACTATCTCCTTTCCTGGTTCCTGGCTTCCTGATTAATTCTCGCGTTCCAAGTTATGCTTCCGTCGCGCCCCGGGTCGCGGCATCTTTAAAAACTATGACTGTCCAGAATCTCTCGGCCCAGCCCCCTATCACGAAAGACGACGGCTCGACTATCCGTTCGATTGAAACTCGTTCGCTTCCCACCTCACTCGCCGCTACCCATCGCGGCTTTGCCTTCTGCGTCGCTTTCCCAAAAGCTCCGTTCTCGATCGCACGAATGCGCCGGTCCAAAACCAAAGTCTCGCGGAAGCGCGCGTCCCCGCAGGAGGCAGAACAGAGCGGCACTATCACAAGGTCGCAGAGGAGCTTTATTTCATCCTCGAAGGCGCGGGCGAGGTAGAACTCGACGACGAACGTCGAATGGTCGGTCCGGGCGATGCGATCCTCATTCCTTCGGGCGCGTGGCACACGATCATGGCTACAGATCCGCTACGCTTTCTCTGTTGCTGCGCTCCGCCTTATGCACACGCAGATACGTATTTGGAATAACCGGTAGCGCGACGGTTTTAGCAACGCCAGCAAAATGCCATCCGTAATAAGAAGCTCGGGTCGCAATCGCGTTATTTGCCCGCCTTCTTTCCCGGGCAAGCCGTAGCATCGCCCGAAGGCTGCTTCGCGCTCGCGAGGCGCTCATGTTTCTTCCGGCGTTTGGCACGTTTCTTAGCGTTGTCTCTGCCTTTGTTATGTCCCATAAACCCAATCTTCGCCCGGTTCTTGAGCGAGAGCAAAGCAACCAACTGAGATCAGCCGACATGACCCGTCAAACCGCGAAAGGCAAGGGTCGAACGTCATAAGCCAGCAAAACTCGGCGGATTGCTCGCTAGCGCCAAGTTGTCCCAGCTACCGTGCTAATCACTTTGGGTCAAGAATCTTAGCACTCGTCTGCGTTCGGGCCGCGACAGTGCTTAAAGCCAGTGGCGGGAGATATCCTGCCGGGATTGGAGTAAATCGTGTGATAGTATTGGATGAGAGACATTAGGAGAGCGTTCCAACGCAAACCATTTCACCTTTGGATCCCCAGGACAGCAGTCGCCCGACAGAAACGCAGGAGGCGTTTTTTCCGGGTCTGGAGAGGCAATCACCAAACCGAACAGTTGGTGGAACAAAGCAGCGGGGTCTGCTGACCTTAGAGAGTTGCAAAATGAGCCTCCAAATTGACTTCAACACTCACTGGAGTCCGGGATCTAATCAGCACTCGCACTTTGTTTCGGACGAAACCGAGGCCGGCGTCTGCGTGGTTGATGCGTTCGATGAGGCGATATCTGCGCCGGCGCATCCTGAACATTGGTCACTCGCGCAGCCCCGGCTCGCGCAGGCGCCCTGGCTGCATGGTCGCTTGCTGACGCGCGTCCCGGTTCACGCGCGTTGATTATCTCAAATGTCCGAAACAGACCGGACAGATCGATCACTTCGTTAGCGGCTGATCTCAATATGTGTCCGAGATTTGCGGCGACTGACGCGACCTCCACGCGGATCCCGTGCCTGCGCAGTTTGGTAGCGAGATAAGCAAAATCGGCGTCGCCAGTCACGAGGATCACGACATCGGGCCGCATCTCGATGGAAAGCTCCAGCGCGTCGATCGCCATCATAACGTCCACGTTCGCCTTGTAATAACCTTCTTCGGCAGACGCACCATCCTTGGTCACAACCATGAATCCGTTGGAGCGCAGCCAGTGGACGAACTTGTTTTTCCTGTCCCGTTCGTCCTGCCACGTCAGGATGGCAGGCGGCAATCCCGCATAGACCACCATCTCGATCAGATCGCGTCCGCTGTTTGGCCCCGCCAGAAAATCGCGGAGCTTCAACCAATCGAGCCCGCGTCCCGCAGTCCTCACAGAGCTGCTTACGTTTGATTCATCCACCAGCACCAGCACCCGGGAACGAGCGTGAATATCTGAATCTTTCTTTCGCATCGTGGATACGAATCAACTACATCTGCGCAATTCTAGCGAGCAATACTTGTTCAAGTCGGATATGATTTCGACGGTACGCTGCAAAACCCGAAGAGAGACAGTGACTCAGCTTGTAACCGTGCAAGTCAACGCATTCGGAGTTTTAGGATGCATGAGCTCAGCCTGCTGTAGTGGCAGCCGTGTCGGCTGCAAATGGAGCGAATGGGATGAGCGAACGGCCTTCGCCAAGGCTATGTCGTGGCAGGCATAGAACACGTCGCGCTGGGAAGCCGACGGATAGACGGTCAAGCCGCGGAGGGTCGCGGTGCGGAGCTGGGCAAGCGGAGCATCAACACGTCGCGATCGGACATCGCGCGGGTAGACGGCAACGCAGCTAGGGAATGCAAGTCGGCTCGACCTGGCACGAGGTCGCCGCGGCGACCGAGTGATCAAGGCAAGGAGCGAGTTTCAATGGAGCTGAGGGGATCAGCGACATAGAAGGTAAAGCGACGAGGGTAGGAGCGAGTGAACGGAGCGGCGGGGACGCCTGCGACATAGATGGGCAAACCGAGAGGTCGAAATGGGCGGGAGCCCATGAGTCAACGTGGGCGGCGAACGAGTTTCAATGGAGCTGAGGGGATCAGCGACATAGAAGGTAAAGCGACAAGGGTAGGAGCGAGTGAGCGTGGGCAGCGAACGAGTTTCAACCCATTTTTGCGAAACCGCCTAACGAGAACGAAATGTTAAATGCCCTGCGAAGAATTTCGGAGTTTAGACGCAACCCCTATTTCTTCCCCTCGGGTATTGTTCGCTATTAGGTCAATGTCTGCGATTGGTATCGTATGCCACTTGAGCCTTGCCCCACCTGCGGCTACGCGCTTTCTATCGTCGATCATCATTGCCGTCATTGTGCTACCCCATCGCGGGCAATTCCGTCGCGGCTCTTTGATGCGAAACACCTGCAGCCAATGATTATGGCCGCGGTGGTGTTAAGCGTTCTCGTTTACTTGATCTTCTTTCGCTAACGAAAAGGCGCTGAGAGAACGAATCAGTCTTCGATCGGGGAGCGCAGTGAGCTTGTCCTGAGCCTGCGAATGGGCGCCCACGCGTGTCGGCGAATAGCACCTCGCGATTGCGAACTTTCTATTCCTTCGCTGTCTTACGGAGATCATTCGCGATTTCGGCGAACTGTTGAAGGGCTGCTTCCAAGTCTTCGACAATTTGAAACTCGCTCGCTGCCGGCGCTCTCGCTCCTACCCTCGTCACTTTACCTTCTATGTCGCTCATCCTATTCGCTCCATTCGGCGGGCGATGATGTCTGGATCGGGGCGGGTTAGCGTTGTCTCCGAGGCTTCTTCTTCTCGTGTCGAAGCTAACTTAGGCGGATCGTCTTTCGCCGGAAGATGACGAGGTTGATCTTGTTACCACAGGTGATCTGTCAAGATTTGTTGACTAAGCCGAATTCCACTCTCGTTTTACTTCTTTTTCCGTGACTCCATGACCCCTTCGGCGATGCATTCCCATTTGCCATTGCGCTCCATCCAGGTATCCACCCAAACGTAGGTGCGGGTAACCTGTTTGCCAGCCTTGTCCTTGCCCTTCTCCGTCGTGGTGCCGGACACGGTGGCCAGGTTTGGCCCGTAGACATGAACATCCATGTTGTCGTTGGTTGCCGAGCTCAAGGTGTTGGGGTCCTTCTTCATCTCATCAAGCAGTTGCGACTTGCTAACATGTTTGCCGTCGGGATTAAATCCGGCAAAGTCGTCCGCTATCATGTTTCCGACAGCGGCCGAATCCTTGTTTACCAGCGCCTTGACCCAGGCGTCTTCCATCTGTTTGAGATTGGCCTGGACTGCGCTGGAGTCAGCAGCGTTTTCTTGAGCATGCGCGCAGGGCGCTGCCGCCAAGCCGAGAAGTGTGATTGCCAGAAGTGGCGTTAATAATTTCATAATAGTTTTTTCAAGTTGAATTTAGGGCAGCTCGTCTCGAACCGAGAACCCTTTCAGGGCGAGCTACGGCGATGTCAGCGCGCTTCGACGCGCATGTCGATGCCGGAAGCGTGCGTCCCAGCCGCCGCACCGTCAAGACATAATCAAAGCCGCCGTGGCGGGAGCTTGTCGAATAGGGCAAAAACTGTAGCGGCGGTCTACGACCCTCGATCCTCTGCAGCTCCCTCAACCGTCAACGATCTCCTGTATGCGACGTGTTCTATGTCGCTCGCCCCACTTGCTCCATTCTAATTTCTACTTTTTACTTTCTTCAATCGGCGGCGCGGCCGACGATCCCATGTGCCTGCGCCCACTCCCAAAGCGCGGCAAATTCTGGTGGCGCTCGATTTCCAAATTTTTTTCGATGCTCCGTCAGCATCTTTCCGAGCGTCATACCGTCGGCGCCGGTGCGATTCGGATCGGCTCCGCGTTCCAGCAAGTGCAGTGCATTCGCGTACTCGCGGCTATCGTGCATCCCACTTTGCGTCGTGTAGAGCACCAACGAATATTTGGAGGATTCCGATTCATCTTCCGGCACCACCGAGTTGATGTCCGCGCCGCGGTCCAGGAGCAGATCGAGCCGCGCGCGCTCTTCGTCCTTGTAGTAACCGAGCTTGAAATGTATGAACACAATCGGCCAGCCGTATTCGCTTCGAGCGTTCGGATTCCCGCCCGCATCGAGCATGGCGCGCAGACCGGCAAGCGGTCCATGGACAGACTCGGCCAGGGCGAACGATTCCCTGTGACCGTTGGTGTAATTCGGGTCCGCCCCGAGCGACAACAATGTTTTCACCGCTTCAACCAATTCCCGGCGCTGCCACGCTTGCCTCACCGTCCAACAGAGCAGCGTCGTGCCTTCGCGTCCGACCGCTTGCAAATCGGGAACGTTCTTCGCGGCTGCGCGGATCGCGTCCTGATCATTCGCTCGAATCGCCCGGGCCACCGCCAGGAGCGTGGGCTGATCGCCAAAGGCATATCGTCCCGACTGCATCTCTTCATCCAATTGCCGGCGATGAAAGTCTCCTTTTTCCATGTCGATCCAAAATGCCGAGATAAGCGCGAGCGGAAGGCCGCAGGCAAGAATGACCGGGGCACCGACGAACCACGCTCGCCACTTATTGGTTAAAAGGGTCGCACCGGCGGCCAGCGCGCCAATGATCAGAAAGAGAAGACCCCACACGACGTAAGCGCCGATCAACCCAGCGGCATCGGCCGTGCGCGGGACGCCGAGCGCGCCTGAGATCGTATAAATACCGGCGGCGCCATAAACGCCGGCGGCGAGCAACAGAACGCTTTGGAAAAACTTCTTAATGTTTAATCTTCCTTCTTACTTTTCTACAACGGTGTTATCAGTCCGCGGCGGCTTACACAAGGAAACGGCAACGTTGGTTGCTAGTCACACCGATATCCCACCTTGATTTGCGGTGTCACGCCGCCCATTCCGCGCAGAGGAGTTCTGCTTGTGCAAGGACGAGCTTTGTCGCCTCGTCCTGCAGGTCGGGCGGATAACCGTGTTTCCGAAGAATGGAGCGAACGGGATGAGCGACATGGCCGGTAAAGCCGCGAGGTAGCGGTCGAGCGCTGCGGGAGCAGCCGAGATACAATGGAGCGAATGGGATGAGCGACATACAACACGTCGCGATCGGGCATCGCGCGGGTGGTGACTAGCTCGGTGGCGATGACAAAGTGATTGAGCCACACGAGCACGCGGGCGAATTGGACGCTGTCCATACGACAACCTATTTTTGACGATATTATGGCAAACGAACAATCGAAGAAAGAGATTTCCGAGATAGAAGGTAAAGTCGCGAGGGTAGCGACGAGCGAATGGAGCCGCGGGAGACGTGCGACATAGATGGGCAAACCGACAGGTCGAAATGGGCGGGAGCACATGAGTCAAAGCGGGACGCGAAGCGAGTTTCAAACGTCCGTGAGTCGAGTCGCAGATCGTGAAAAGCTTCCATTGTTGCTCGACAAGGCGCGGCAGTTTGCCGGGCACTACATCGACAGTCTTGAAGAACGTCCGGTTTTTCCCGGCGAAAAATCGCTGCAAGCGATGCATGCCCTGGTTGAACCGCTCCCCGAAAATCCGAGCGACCCATTCCTGGTTCTCGATCAGCTCCAGGAAATCGGCGCGCCTGCTGTCGTCACTCAAACAGACGGCCGCTACTTCGGTTTCGTGAACGGTGGAATTCTTCCGGTCGGGCTCGCCGCCAGGTGGATGGCCGATGTCTGGGACCAAAACACTGCGCATTACGTCATGTCGCCGATCAGTTCGCGTCTCGAAGAAATCTGCGAACGTTGGATCGTCTCGTTACTTGGCTTCCCCGAAGAAACCGCAGCCGGTTTTGTATCCGGAACAACGATTGCCAATTTCTCAGGCCTGTGTGCCGGTCGCAACGAATTGCTTCGTCGACGCGACTGGGACGTTGCCAGCAAGGGTCTTTACGGTGCGCCGAAAATTCGTGTCGTCGCCAGCGCCGATGCGCACGCAGCGGTCCACAAGTCGATTTCGATGCTCGGACTCGGATCCGAAAACGTCGAGCTTGTTCCAGTGGACGATCAGGGACGCATGCGAACTGATCAAATGCCGAAACTGGACGAAGCGGCGTTAGTCGTCACCCAGGCCGGCAACGTAAATTCTGGAGCGATCGATCCCGTCGGCCAAATTTGCGAACATGCGCACGCTTCGGGTTCGTGGGTTCATGTCGACGGCGCATTCGGCCTTTGGGCGCGCGCGTTGCCATCGATGCGCGAAACTTGCGACGGCCTTGAAATGGCGGACTCCTGGTCGCTCGACGCACACAAGACGCTCAATGTTCCCTACGACAGCGGCATCATTCTTTGCCGGCATCGCGAAGCATTGATGAGCGCGTTCAAGGCTTCGGCTTCCTATTTTCAGTGGAGCGAACACCGTGACAGCATGAATTTTCGGCCGTCGATGTCCGCGCGGGCGCGTGTGATAGAACTTTGGGCCGTTCTCAAGACCCTGGGCCGGCAAGGAGTCCGACGTTTGATCGAACAGCTTTGCGAAAACGCGCGAACCTTTGCCCGGCTTCTATCCGAGCAAGGGTTTCAGATCCACAACGATGTTGTTTTTAATCAGGTGCTCACTTCATGTGATGACGACGCCCTCACGAGAGCCACGCTACAAAACATCCAGCGTTCCGGTGAATGCTGGTGTGGAGGCTCAACCTGGCATGGAAGAGCGGTGATCCGAATCAGTGTTTGCGATTGGGCAACGACGCCAAAACAGATCGAACGCTCCGTGCGCGCCTTCGTGAAAGCGCGACCTTTAGCAGCGCGCTGAGTGTTCGCGCCAAGACTGTAGAGGCAGGCGTGTCGCCTGCGGTTATCTGGGGGGCGCGCTCGCCATCATAAGCCGGTTACGATGCATAAGGGATTCGCTGCTTGCCACGCCGGAGCTTTAGCGTAGGCGGGTCAGCCGCTGTTTCGATTGGGGAGCGCACGCGGTCTCGCGTGCTGGCTAGCGCGTCTGGCGATCGCGAACTTCGATCAGTGCAATGACTAACAACAATCAACTAACACGGAATAAGTTCAGCGCCGCTTAGCACTCGCGATGGAAATCGTGCTAACGATACGCCCAGCTTGGCCCTCCCAATGCCTTTCCTAACCACTCGCCATGATGAATAGCGGCTGCATTTCGAAATCGGTGTAAAGCGGACGGAGGCGCTCCTTGTTATAGTATTTGTCCACGTTGACCGTTTTCTTGCTGCTGGTCACCGCTTCAATCGGCATGTTGTCATAGCGCCCATTCTTCAGGACGACGAGGCGGCCGTGGTGGCCATGCAGGATGAGATCGAGGGCAAGATTGCCGTAGGCCATGGGCACGATCGAATCAATCGCGTCGGGATCGCCGCCGCGCACCATGTAGCCGAGACGCTGGTTGATGGTCTGGATCGGCTTGCCCTTGTTGTATTTGGCGGAACGGTCCTTGAGTTCGGCCGAGACCAGGTCGCCGATGCCGCCGAGTTTCAGATGACCGAACGCGTCGGTCGTCCTGTCGGAGAACACCATTTCGCCGCCTTCAAACATTGCCCCTTCTGAAACTATAACGACTGAATATTTGCTCGGATGGTGCGCGCGGTCATAGCACAACAACTCGGTCAAATGCTCCATGTCGAATTTGTATTCGGGGATAACGCACCGATTGGCCGCGCCCGCCATCGTTGGCAACATCGCAGTGAACCCCGCGTAGCGTCCGAACACTTCCATAACGAGAAATCGTTCGTGAGATCCCGCCGAGGTGCGGAGACGATTCGACAATTCAATCGTCCGGCTGACGCATGTGCTAAAGCCGATACAATAATCGGTGCCCGGCACGTCGTTGTCCATCGTCTTGGGTATCGCCACGACCTTGACGCCTTCCTTGGACAAACGGGTGGCAAAAGAAAGTGTGTCATCGCCGCCGATCGGAATCAGATAATCAATTCCCAGCCAATCCAGGTTCTTGATGACTTCAGCAGTGAGATCGTTCTTGTCTTGATCGAACGTTGCGCGCAGCGCTTCAGGTACCTCTTCTTTTTTCACCGCTGACGGGTTCGTCCGCGAGGTATGCAGAAACGTGCCGCCGGTGCGTGCTGCACGATTGACGATCTCTTCCGTCAGGATTTGAAAGTGCTCGCTGTTGTCGGCGTGTTCGTCACGCAGGATGCTGATCGCGCCCAGCCAGCCATGGCGGATACCAACCACCTTATAGCCTTCGCGTAGGGCGCGAATGGTGACCGCGCGGATCGCCGGATTGAGCCCCGGCACATCCCCGCCGCCGGTGAGAATACCGATCGTGCCTTTCTTGGTGCTCATGCGACCGCTTTGTCGTTTTCTTCGAGCATGCAGAAGGAAAATCGACGGAAGCGATTGGATGTGCAAGAGGCATCGCTCAGAGCCCGCGGGTAAGTTTGTTAGCCATCCATCGTAAGCCGCTCCTGACGCGCCGTAGCTTTAGCGGAGGAGGTTACGATGCATAAGTGCGCGGGTTGCTGTAGTGGCAGGCGTGTCGCCTGCGAAAACCTGTAGCCACGGCGCTGTGCGCCGTCTGTCCCGCAGCTTCGAAAAACGGGAACGCCCCGCAGGGGCGTGGCTACAATTAATAAACAAACGGCACCAGCCGTTTGGTGCGCCGCATGTAATCGGTGTATTGCGAGCCAAGCGCGGCCGACAAGGCATTCTCCTCCACATTCATGCGATGAATGAAAGCCGCGCCAATCGGCAGAAGTATGACAAGCAACGCGGCCCAGTTGCCCAGAGACAAGCCGAGACCGACAAACGCCAGTAGCACGCCAGTGTAGGAAGGATGACGCACCATGCGGAACGGTCCGCGCTCGACCAGTTCATGATCTTTTTCAATCGTCACGTCCACGGTGAAAAAGCGGCCGAGTGTGATGATGGACCACCAGCGCAGAAGCAGTCCAGCGACAAAGAGCACCACGCCGGCGAAGACAAAGCTTCGCTGATGCGGCAGTGCCGCCGCCGGCCAATGTTTCGCCACATAAATCCCCGCCGCCACACTCACCATGATTACGAGCCACACGACGAGCAACGTACTGCGATCCTGCTTCATCCCGGTGCGACTGCGCGAGCGGCGCGTGACCGTCAGCAGCAATTCCGAGATCAGATAAACCAGTCCGAGCAGAAGCGAGACTGACATCGTCGGAGTTACCGCGCCCACGGGTTAGACTATCAGCGATACAGATCGTGCGAGCCGATATCAATTGTTACGACCATGTTGCCATCCATATAGAATACGACTCGGAGATTCGCCTCGATTTCGGCGGCGTAAACGACGCGACCATAGCGAGCGGAAAGCTTTTGGATCTTGTGCGCGCCCAAGCGTGAATCGAATGGATTTTGTTTGAAAATGACAAACGCCTCACGTGCGCGATGCTGTTGCTGCGCCGGCAGTTTTGTGAAGCTACGCCAGAACGCGCGAGTCGCGCGGAACCGATATTTCATTTATCACCCGGATACGGCTTATTCAGCGCCGTATCCAGGTCTACAAATCGGCCCGCTTCTGCATCGGCCATTCCTTGCTTGAAAGATTCCGGGATCCAGGAGTCATCGTTTTCCACGACAAATTTCGCGACTTGCGCTCGCTCGCTTGCGGGAAGGGCTTGGAACTGCTCGATAACTTCAGTGGCGCTCATGACGATCAGAATACTCTACCAAGCTGTTCCCCGCAAAATCGATATTCTCTAACGCTACGTCTCCCGACTCTCAACCCTCTATCGTAGGCGGCTTGTATCTTGGAATCGCTGTCTTTGTGGTAGAACAGGGGTGGGCGTGAGATCCGGTAAAGCGGCAGGTCATGATAACCAATC
>Ga0209577_10003201_pt1 | contig 15432 bp, 7 predicted proteins | sample GraSoiAngelo_109_FD_185874 | JGI IMG/M metagenome (GOLD analysis project Ga0209577, IMG submission 185874) | Grasslands soil microbial communities from the Angelo Coastal Reserve, California, USA - 14_0903_12_20cm (SPAdes) (version 2) | ecosystem: Environmental > Terrestrial > Soil > Grasslands ...
ACGAACCTCGTGCAGGCGGCGCTCGGCGCGGAGCGCGAGCAGTCGGACGTGGTGTGGGGCCAGATGGTGTCGGGCAACTTCTTCGACGTGCTCAAGGTCAGGATGCAGTCGGGCCGAGGCTTCCTGCCCGAAGAGGACGAAGCGCCGGGCGCGCATGCGGTCGTCGTGCTGGCACACGACTTCTGGCGCGACCGCTTCCAGTCGGACGGCGGGATCGTCGGCAAGACCGTCCAGCTCAACGGCCACCCGTTCACCGTCGTCGGCGTCGCGCCGCGCGAGTTCACGGGATCGAAGTGGGCGCTGGGGATGAACTTCTGGGTGCCTTTGATGATGAAGCGGCAGGTCGAGGGCGGCTCGGACGACTGGATACACGCGCGCGGCAATCACTGGCTCCAACTGATGGGGCGGCTCAAAGTGGGCGCGACGCGCGAGCAGGCTTCGGCGGAGTTGACGGCGGTCGCGGCGCGTTTGCAGCAGGCGTACCCGGACGATCGGAACAAGGACGTGCGGGTTCTGGTCATGACGGAGCGTGAGGGGCGCTGGAGCGAGATGTCGAAGGTCGTGAGCCTGAGCAGCGAGCTGGCGCTGTTGGTCGTCGGCCTCGTGCTCCTGGTCGCGTGCGCCAACGTCGCCAACATGATGCTCGCGCGGGCGGTCGTCCGCCGCCGCGAGATCGGCATCCGCCTCGCGCTCGGCGCGGGGCGCTGGCGCGTCATCCGACAACTTCTGACCGAGAGCTTGCTGCTCTCGACGGCGGGCGGCGCGCTCGGCCTGCTCGTCGCCTTCTGGATGACGGACGCGCTGACGAGCTTCTTCCCGTCCATCTCTTACCAGATCGTCCTCAGCGTCGCGCCCGACGCGCGCGCCCTCGCCTTCACGCTCGCCGTCTCCATGCTCACCGGCGTCGTCTTCGGACTCGCGCCGGCCTTCCAGGCGTCGAAGACAGACCTCGTGCCCGTGCTCAAGGGCGAGGCGGTGTACGCAGGGCGGGCGCGGCGCTTCTCCCTGCGAAGCCTCCTGGTCGTCGCGCAGGTCGCGCTCTCTTTGGTCGTCCTGGTCTGCGCGGCGCTCTTCGTGCAGAGCTTCCGCAACGCGAAGTCAATTGATCCGGGGTTCGCCACGCACGGCGCGGTGCTCGTCTCGGTCAACCCAGGGCTGTTCGGCTACGAGAAGGAGCAGGGCAGGGAGTTCTACCGGCAGCTCTCGGAGCGCGTGCGCGCGACGCCGGGCGTCGAGGCAGCGGGCCTCGTTGACTGGATGTCGCTCGGCGACAGCTCGAACTGGTGGGGGCCTCTCTACCCTGCGGATCAGCCGCCGCCGCCGAGCGGCGAAGGCTTGGGCGCGCCCGCCCAGGTGGTCGGGCCGGGCTACTTCAAGGCGATGCGGATTGCGCTCGTCGCGGGCCGCGACTTCGAAGAGCGCGACCGCGACGGCCTCAAGCCCGAAGCCATTATCCTCAACGAGACGCTCGCGCACCGACTCTGGCCGGGCGAGAACCCTCTGGGCAAGCGTCTGCTCCTGGGCCGCACGAACCCGGACACACTCGAAGTGGTCGGCGTCGCGCGCGACGGCAAGGTGCGCACGCTCGGCGAGGCGCAGCGACCGGCCTTGTACGTGACGGTGGAGCAGACCTACCAGCCCGGCATGACGCTCGTCGTGCGCGCGCCGGGCGACGCCGGCGCGACGGTCGCAGCCGTCCGCGGCGTCATGCGCTCGCTCGACCCGCGCATGCCGCTCTACAACGTGAAGACGATTGAGCAGCACCTGACGTGGGCCTTCTGGGCGCAGAACATGGCGGCCTCGCTCTCGACCGCCTTCGGCCTGCTCGCGCTCATGCTGGCGGCGACCGGACTCTACGGCGTCATCGCCTACACGGTCGCGCAGCGCACGCACGAGATCGGCATCCGCGTCGCCCTGGGCGCGCAAGCGCGCGACATCCTGCGCCTCGTGCTCGGCCAGGGGATGTGGCTCACGCTCGCGGGCGTCGCGGCGGGGCTGGCCGCGTCGTTCGCCCTGGCGCAACTGCTCGCCAGCCTGCTCTACGGCATCAGCCCCGCAGACCCCGTGACCTACATCCTCGTCGCGCTGGCGCTCGCGTGCGTGGCGCTCGTCGCCTGCCTCGTGCCCGCGCGCCGCGCGACGAAGGTTGACCCGATGGTGGCACTTCGTTATGAGTAAAGCAGTGACGAGTGACGAGTGACGAGCCAAGAGGTTGTCTTCAGCTCGTCACTCATCACTCATCACTCATCACTTCTAAAGAGGTGAAGCGATGGAAACGCTGTGGCAAGACATACGTTTCGGTTTTCGGATGTTGCTGAAGAAGCCCGGCTTCACGGCGGTCGCGATACTGGCGCTCGCCTTGGGCGTCGGGGCGAACACAGCGATCTTCTCGGTCGTCAACGGCGTGCTCTTGAGGCCGCTGCCGTTTAAAGACCCGGCCAGGCTCGTGCGCCTCGGCGAGTGGAGCAAGCAGGTTCCGGGCATGTCCATCTCGTACCCGAACTTCCTCGACTGGCGCGAGCAGAACCACGTCTTCGAGGGCCTGGCCGCGACGCAGTTCGACAACTACAACCTGACCGGCTCGGACGAGCCGGAGCGCCTCCAGGGGCGCAACGTCTCGTGGAACTTCTTCGACGTGTTGGGCGTCCGGCCCGCGCTGGGGCGCACGTTCCGCGCGGAGGAAGACCACGCGGGCGCGCCGCGCGTCTGCGTCATCAGCCACGCGCTCTGGCAGCGACGCTTCGGCTCCGACCAGAAGATCACGGGGAAGACGGTCACGCTCAACGGCGCGAGCTACACGGTCGTCGGCGTCCTGCCCGCGGGCTACCGCTACGGCACGCCGACCGACGTGTTCGTCCCCCTCGGCCTGAAGGAGGCCGACGAGGTCGTCCGCATGCGCGACAACCACCCCGGCATCTACGCCGTCGCGCGCCTGAAAGACGGCGTTACATTCGAGCAGGCCGAAGCCGAGATGAAGTCAATCGCCGAGCGGCTCGCCGTGGCTTACCCGAAGGAGAACGCCGGCAACAGCGTCACGCTCACGCCGCTGCGCGAATACTTCGTCGGCGACATACGCATGTCGCTCTTCGTGCTCCTCGGCGCGGTCGGCTTCGTGCTTTTGATCGCGTGCGCCAACGTCGCCAACCTTTTGCTCGCGCGCGCGGCCTCGCGCTCGCGCGAGATCGCCGTTCGCACCGCCCTGGGCGCGAGCCGCTTCCGCATCGTCCGCCAACTGCTCACCGAGAGCGTCATCCTCGGCATCGTCAGCGGCGCGGTCGGGCTGCTGCTCGCGCTGTGGGGCGTGGACGTGCTCAGGCGCGCGAGCCTCGACATCATCCCGACGACCGCCGACATCAGCCTCGACCGCACGGTGCTCTTCTTCACGCTCGGCGTCTCGCTCCTGACAGGCGTCGCGTTCGGACTCGCGCCGGCGCTCCAGGCGTCGAAGCCGGAGTTGAACGAGGCGCTGAAAGAGGGCGGGCGCTCCGGCGCGGAAGGATCGGCGCGCAACCGCGTGCGCTCGCTCCTGGTCGTCTCGGAGGTGGCGCTCTCGCTCATGCTCCTGGTCGGCGCGGGCCTCCTCGTCCGCAGCTTCATGCGCCTGCGCCAGACCGACACGGGCTTCCGCCCCGACAACCTGCTGACGATGGAACTCTCCTACAGCGTCGGCAAGGACGAGGGACAAAAGGCCGTCAACTTCTTCCGCGCCGTCGAGGAGAGGGTGAGGGCGCTGCCCGGCGTCGAGGCGGTCGCCGTCTCGAACGGCGTGCCGATGATCGGCGCTTCCGAGACCTCGTTCCAGATCGAGGGCCGCCCGCCCGCCGCGCCGGGCAAGAGGCCGATGTCGGTCGTCTATTACCCGACGCACGACTTCCTGAACGCGATGGGCATACGCCTCGTCAGGGGCCGCTTCTTCGACGAGCACGACACGCAGAACGCGCCGCTGGTCGCCGTCATTGACGAGGAGTTCGCGCGCGAATACTTCCCCGGCGAAGACCCCGTCGGGAAGTATTTCGCGGGCAACAAGGAGATGGACATCCCGCACGCCGAGATCGTCGGCGTCGTCGCGCACGTGAAGAACTACGGGCTGGACACGCCGGGGCCTGTGCAGGCCGAGTTCTACTCCTCGCGCGACCAGGTGCCCGACAGGTTCCAGCCGCTCCTGGCCGACCGCGTCAGTCTCGTCGTGCGCACCTCTTCAGACCCGGCGGCGATGGCGACCGCCGTGCGCCGCGCCGTGCAGGAGGTTGACCCGAACCAGCCGGTTTACAACGTCAACACGATGGAGCAGGTGCTCTCGGACTCGGTGGCGTCGCAGCGCCTCTCGATGCTCCTGCTCTCAATCTTCGCGGCGGTGGCGATGACGCTCGCGGCGGTCGGCATCTACGGCGTGATGAGCTACGCCGTGGCGCAGCGCACGCACGAGTTCGGCATCCGCATGGCGCTCGGCGCGCAGGGCGGCGACGTGCTCCGCATGGTCGTCCGCCAGGGGATGCTGCTGACGCTCGTCGGCGTCGGCGCGGGGCTGCTCGGCGCTCTGGCGCTGACGCGCGTCATATCGTCGCTGCTCTACGGCGTCTCGGCCACAGACCCGTTGACCTTCGCGGGCGTGCCGCTCGTGCTCGTCGCGGTCGCGCTCGCCGCCTGCCTCGTCCCCGCCCGGCGCGCGACGAAGGTGGACCCGATGGTGGCTCTCAGATATGAGTAGTAATAGAGGAGTTGAGCTATGAAGACCTTGCTTCAAGACCTGCGTTACGGCTTGCGCATGTTGCTTAAGAACCCCGGCTTTACCGCCGTCGCCGTCATCGCGCTGGCGCTCGGCATCGGCGCTAACAGCGCCATCTTCAGCGTGGTCAATTCGCTGCTGCTGCGACCGCTGCCGTTTGAGCAGCCCGGCAGACTGGTGCAGGTGTGGGAGGCCAACCCGCAGCGCGGGCAGACGGAAGTGCCCGCTTCGTTCCCCAACTTCGCGGACTGGCGCGACCAGAATCACGTCTTCGAGCAGATGGTCGCCTACTCGGATTGGTCGTTCAACCTGACGGGCGCGGCTGAGCCTGAGCGGATTCGCAGCGCCATCGTCTCGCCCACATTTTTTTCGACGCTCGGCATCAAGCCGATTCTGGGCCGCACGCTTTTGCCCGACGAGGATCAGCCGGGCAAAGACCTCTCCGTAGTGATCAGTCAAAGACTGTGGCAGCGCCGCTTCAACTCCGACCCGAACGTCGTCGGCAAGACGGTTGACCTCAACGGCAAGAGCTTTACCGTGGTGGGCGTCATCGCACAGACCGCCGATCTGCCCGGACTCTCAGACGACACGGAGTTGTGGGCGCCCGTCTCTCAAGGCTTCGGGTTCACGAACCGGCGCGGCCATTACCTCAACGTGATCGCGCGCCTGAAGCCGGGCGTCGGCGAGGCGCAGGCGCAGGCGGACATGAACCAAATCGCCGCCGCGCTGTCCCGGCAGTACCCGGAGGCCAACGCGGATCGGGGCGTGAGGATCGTTCCGTTGCAGGAGCAGGTCGTGGGCGATGTCAGGCTGGCGCTGCTGGTGCTGCTGGGCGCGGTCGTCTTCGTATTGCTCATCGCTTCGACTAACGTAGCGAACATGCTGCTAGCGCGCGCGTCCAGCCGGCGCAAAGAGATCGCCATCCGCACGGCTCTGGGCGCGGGGCGCTGGCGGCTCATCCGGCAGTTGCTCACGGAGAGTCTGCTGCTCGCGCTCGCCGGCGGCACACTCGGTCTGCTGCTGGCGCTGTGGGGCGTTGACCTGCTCGTCGCGTTCGGCCCCTCGGACTTGCCGCGCGTGAAAGAGGTGGCGATGGACGGGCGCGTGCTCGCCTTCACGTTCGCGGTCTCGCTCGCGACCGGCCTCGTCTTCGGACTCGTGCCGGCGCTCCAGTCTTCGCGGCCCGAGCTGAACGAGACGCTGAAAGAGGGCGGGCGGAGCGCGACCGGCGGCGCGAGCCGGCGGCGCGTGCGCAGCCTGCTGGTCGTCACCGAGATCGCGCTCTCGCTCGTGCTGCTCGTCGGCGCGGGCCTCTTGCTCAAGAGCTTCTTCCGGCTCCGAGCGGTCAACCCCGGATTCAACCCGCAGGACGTGTTGACCATGCAGCTCGATCTGCACGGGCCGAATTATCAGAAGGGCGCACAGCTCACGGCCTTTCACGACCAGCTCCTCGACCGAGTCAAAGCTCTGCCCGGCGTCGAGGCGGTCGCCACCGCGTCGGCTGTGCCCGTCGCACCCGACGCGGGCTTCTGGCATCTGAGCTTCGCCATCGAAGGTCAAACGCCCGATCCGGCCAACCGGCCCGTCGCCTTCTACAACGGCGTCAGCCCCGACTACTTTCGGACGATGCAGATTCCCGTGCTGCGGGGCCGCGTCTTCGACGAGCACGACGTGAAGAAGGCCCAGGGCGTCGTCATCATTAACGAGACGCTCGCCCGCAAATACTTCCCCGGCGCAGACCCCGTCGGCCAGCGCATAACCTTGAGCGACGAGAATCCGAAGGAAGAGGACTGGGCCACGATCATCGCCGTCGTCAAAGACACGAAACCGCGCGAGCTTTCGGGCGAACCCGTGGCCGAGATGTACATGCCCTACGCGCAACAGCCCGAAGTCAACATGGCGCTGATGATCAGGACGACGGGCCGGCCCGACGCGGTAGCCGCCGCGGTGCGCCGCGAGGTGCTGGCGCTCGACCACGATCAACCGGTCTATAGCGTCAGGACGCTGCCCGCTGTGATGTCGGAGGCGGTCGCCACGCCGCGCTTTCGCACGTCCCTGCTCGGCCTGTTTGCCGCGCTCGCCCTGGTGCTGGCGGTGGTTGGCATCTACGGCGTGATGAGCTACGCCGTGGCGCAGCGCACGCACGAGTTCGGCATCCGCATGGCGCTCGGCGCGCAAGGCCGTGACGTTTTGAAACTCGTCGTGGGCTACGGCATGGCGCTCGCGCTCGCGGGGGTATTGATCGGCCTGGCCGCCAGCTTCGCGCTGACGCGCGTGATGTCCGGCCTGCTCTACGGCGTCGCCCCGACCGACCCCGTAACGTTCGCGTGCATCTCGCTGCTGCTCCTGGCCGTCGCGCTCGCGGCGTGCCTCGTCCCGGCCCGGCGCGCGGCGAAGGTTGATCCGATGGTCGCGCTCAGATACGAATGATGAACGATGAATGCGGAATGATGAATGTTAAGAAGGCCGCTGATTTCAAATTCATCACTCATCATTTCGCATTCATCATTTCCCTTGAGGTGAGCCGATGAGAACCTTGTGGCAAGACATCCGCTTCGGCGCGCGCACGCTGCTGAAGAGTCCGGGCTTCACGCTGGTAGCGGTCGCGTCGCTGGCGGTCGGGATCGGCGCGAACACGACGATCTTCAGCCTCGTCAACGCGGCGCTGTTGAGGCCGCTGCCGCTGGTTCGCGACGAGTCGCGCCTCGTTGACGTGAACCGCACGCGACCGAACGGCGACCGCTTCGCGCAGGTCTCTTACCCCGACTACCTGTACTTCCGCGACCACGCGGACGTGTTCGACGGGCTGGCCGCATACGACTTCACGCCGCTCAGCCTGAGCGCGGGCGGCGAGGCCGAGCGCGTGCGCGGGATGCTCGCGAGCGCGAACTACTTCGACGTGATGGGCGTCAAGCCCGCGCGCGGGCGCTTCCTCCTGCCCGACGAAGACCGCGCGCCGGGCGGCGCAGCCGTGGCCGTCATCAGCCATCAACTGTGGCAGCGCCGCTTCGGCGGCGGCGAGGTCGTCGGTCGGCAGGTGTCAATCAACGGCCACCCGTTCACCGTCGTCGGCGTCGCGCCCGAAGGCTTCAAGTCGCCCTTCATCTACCTCGCGCCGGACGTGTACCTCCCCCTGACGGCGCAGGCGCAGGCCATGCCCGGCAGCGACCTGCTCGGCGACCGCGGCGCGGGATGGCTCGGCTTGCGGGGACGCTTGAAAGACGGGGCGAGCGTCGAGCAGGCGCAGGCGACTCTGTCGGTGCTCGCCGGGCAACTCCAGACCGAGTTCGCGGACGTGGAGCGTGGCCAGGGCGCGAGCGTGCGACCAATCGGCCACGTGCCGGGCGAGGTGCGCTCGGCGGTGGTCGGCTTCATGCTGACGCTCTCGGTCGTCGTCGGGCTGGTGCTTTTGGTCGCCTGCGCGAACGTCGCCGGGATGCAGCTCGCGCGCGCGTTCGCGCGGCGCAGGGAGGTCGCCATCCGCACGGCACTCGGCGCGACGCGCGGGCGCGTCGTCCGCCAACTGCTGACCGAGAGCCTGCTGCTCTTCCTCGTCGGCGGCGGGCTGGGAATCCTCCTCGCCGTCTGGATGAACGACCTCTTGATGGCCTTCAGGCCCGCGGGCACGCTCGCCGTCGAGTTCAACCTCGACGTGGACTGGCGCGTGCTCTCTTTCACGCTCGCCGTGTCGCTTTTGACGGGCCTCGTCTTCGGCCTCGCGCCCGCGCTCACCGCCTCGAACCCCGACGTGAGCGCGACCTTGAAGGACGCCGCGCCGAGGGGCGGCGGGCGGGCGTCGCGCCTGCGCGGCGCGTTCGTCGTCGGACAGATAGCCATCTCGATGGTTCTGCTCGTGGCCGCCGCGCTCTGCGTGCAGAGCCTCCGCAGCGCCGCGCGCATCAACACCGGCTTCGAGGCCGAAGGCGTCTATCTCGCCACGGTTGACCTTTCCTTGCAGGGCTACGACGAGACGCGCGGGCGCGAGTTCTTCCGCCGGCTGAAGGAGCGCGCCGCGGCGCTGCCGGGCATCGAGTCGGCGACGCTCGCGCGCAGCGTGCCTCTGAGCGGCCTCGCGTTCGGCGAGCGCGTGCGCGTCGAGGGGCACGAGCCGCCCGCGGGCGAGCCGCCGCCCTTCGTCCTCTCGAACACGGTTGACGAGGACTACCTGCGCACGCTCAAAGTGCCGCTCCTGGCCGGGCGCGACTTCCGCGCGACCGACGCGGAAGGCGCGCCGCGCGTCGCCGTCATCAACGAGACGATGGCCGCGCGCTACTTCGGCGGGCGCGAGGCGGTCGGCAAACACTTCACACTGCTCGCCGCGCCCACGCTGCGCGGCGTGGGGCGGCGCGAAGACGTGGGCGTGGAGGTCGTCGGCGTCGTTGCCGACGGACGCTACTACACGCTCGGCGAAGCGCCGCAGCCGTTCATGTACCTTCCGCTGGCGCAGAACTACGGCGGCATGTTGACGCTGCACGTGCGCGCGCCGAAGGACGCGGCGGCCCCGGTGCTCGCCGCCGTGCGGCGCGAGGCGAGCGCCGTTGACCCCGAAGTCCCGCTCACGGGCGTCATGCCGATGACGGAGGCCGTCGGCTTCTCGCTCATCCCCCTGCGCCTGGCGGCGACGGTCGTCGGCGCGCTCGGACTCTTCGGCCTCCTGCTCGCGGCCCTCGGCGTCTATGGCGTCGTGGCCTACACGGTCGGCAGCCGCACGCGCGAGATCGGCATCCGCGTGGCGCTGGGCGCGCAAGCGGGCGACATCCTGCGCCTCTTCATGCGGCACGGCGTCGTGCTCGCCGCGGTCGGCGTCTGCCTCGGCACGGCGGGCGCGCTCGCCCTGACGCGCTTCCTCGCGAGCCTGCTCTACGGCGTCTCGGCGACAGACCCCGTGGCCTTCGCCGTCGTCGCACTCGTGCTCGCGGCGGTCGCGCTCGTCGCCTGCCTCGTGCCGGCCCGGCGCGCGACGAAGGTTGATCCGATGGTGGCGCTCCGTTACGAATGATGAATGATGAATGCGGAATGATGAATGAAGAAGAGACTCGCTGCCTTCAATTCATCATTCATCACTCTGCATTCATCATTTCCCTTGAGGTGAAGCGATGAGGACTCTTCTGCAAGACTTGCGTTACGGCGCGCGCACGCTGTGGGCGAAGCCGGCGTTCACGCTGGTGTGCGTGCTGACGCTGGCCCTGGGCATCGGCGCGAACACGGCGATCTTCAGCCTCGTCAACGCCGTGCTGCTCAGGCCGCTCTCCTTCCGCGAGCCGGAGCGGCTGGTGATGGTCTGGGAGGACGCCACGCAGATCGGCTTCCCGCAGAACACGCCCGCGCCCGCCAACTACCTCGACTGGAAGGCGCAGAATCAGGTCTTCGAGGACATGGCCGCCGTCTCGACTGTGAGCTACAACCTCACGGGCGACGGCGAGCCGGAGAAGGTCGCGGGCCACGCCGTGACGGCGAACCTCTTCCCGCTGCTCGGCGTGACGCCCGCGCTCGGGCGTGTCTTCTCGGCGGAAGAGGAGAAGCCCGGCTCGGACAAAGTCGTCGTCATCAGCCACGCGCTCTGGCAGAGCCGCTTCGGGGGCGAGCGCGGCGTCGTGGGCCGCGCCATCCTGCTCAACGGCGAGAAGTACACGGTCGTCGGCGTGATGCCCGCCCACTTCCAATTCCTCGAACCCTACATCAATCTCTGGGTTCCCCTCGCGCTCTCCCCAGAAGACTGGGCCAACCGCGGCGGCCACTACCTGACGGTTGTGGCGCGTATGAAGCCGGGCGTCACGCTCGAACGTGCGAACGCCGACATCAAGACCGTCATGGGGCGCATCCAGCGCGACCACCCCGAAGAGGCCGCGCAGCTCGGCGCTTACGTGCTGCCGCTGCGCGAGCAGTTGACCGGGGACGTGCGAAGCCCGCTGACGATGCTGCTCGTCGCAGTCGCCTTCGTGCTCTTGATCGCGTGCGCCAACGTCGCCGGCCTGCTCCTTTCGCGCTCGGTCGCGCGCCGCCGCGAGATAGCCATCCGCGTCGCGTTGGGCGCGAGCCGCTGGCGGGTCGTGCGCCAACTCTTGACGGAGGGCGCACTGCTCTCGGTCGGCGGCGGCGCGGCGGGACTGCTCTTCGCGCTCTGGAGCTTCGCCTTCCTTCAACGCCTGATCCCGCCGACGATGCGGCTGTCAACCGGACTCGCCGTTGACGGGCGGGTGCTGGCCTTCACGCTGCTCGTCTCGCTCGCGACGGCGATGCTCGCCGGGCTGGCCCCGGCGCTCCAGGCGTCGAAGGCCGGGCCGGGCGAGGCGCTCAAGCAGGGCGGCGGGCGCGGCGGCGTGGGGGCGGGAAGCCGGCGGCTGCGCAACGCCTTCGTCGTCACCGAAGTGGCGCTGGCGCTCGTGCTGCTCGCCGGCGCGGGCCTGCTGATCCAGTCGCTCCGAAAGCTGCGCGGGCAGTACGCGGGCATACGGCCCGAAAACGTCCTGACGCTGAGGACGGTGCTGCCCGACAACATCTACCGCGAGCACGCGCAGCGCCTGGCCTTCTACGACGCCGTGCTTGGGCGCGTGCGCGCGCTGCCCGGCGTCGTCTCCGCCGGCTACACGACGACCGTGCCGCTGACCTGGAAGGGCGGGACGAGCGGCTTCGTCGTCGAGGGCCGCCCGCCGGAGCGCGGCATGGGGAACGACGCCAACCACCGGCAGGTCACCGCCGACTACTTACAGACGATGGGCATCCCGCTCAAGGAGGGGCGATACCTCGGCGACGGCGACGGCCCGCAGTCGCAGCCCGTCGCCGTCATCAACGAGGCGATGGCCCGCACGTACTGGCCGAACGAAGACCCGCTCGGCAGACGCTTCAAGGTCGGCGGCCCCGACTCCGAACGCCCCTGGCTGACCGTCGTCGGCGTTGTCGCCGACGTGCGGCAGATGGGCCTGGACGTTCCGGCCAAGCCGGAGATGTATCTGCCTTACAGGCAGGTTGACTACCAGAAGTGGTTCGCCCCGGCCTACCTGGTCATACGCACCTCGGTCGAGCCGACCACCTTAGCCGCCGCCGTGCGCCGCGAGGTCTATGCGGTCGACCCGGAACAGCCCGTCTCCAACGTCGAGACGATGGCCGAGATACTCGGCGAAGAGTCCGCGCCGCGCGATGTCGGCATGACGCTGCTCGCCGTGTTCGCCGCGCTCGCGCTGCTGCTGGCCTCGCTGGGAATCTACGGCGTGCTCTCCTTCTTCGTCGTCCAGCACACGCAGGAGATCGGCGTGCGACTCGCGCTCGGGGCGCAGCCGCGCGCCATCCTCGCGCTGGTGATGCGCAAGGGGATGCGGCTGGCGCTCGCGGGCGTCGCCTTCGGCCTGTGCGGGGCCTTCGCCCTGACGCGCCTGTTGGAGAGCCAACTCTTCGGCGTCTCCGCGACCGACCCCCTCACCTTCGCGCTCGTCGCGGCGCTGCTCGCGGGCGTCGCGCTGCTGGCCTGCCTCGTGCCGGCGCGCCGCGCGACGAAGGTTGACCCGATGGTGGCGCTCCGTTACGAATGAAAGGAAGTAGTCAGTAGCCGGTGGCCGGCAGATCACTCGCCGGGATTTGACGCTTGCGCCGCGACTGATCGGGTGAGATAGTTTGCCGCCGTTCGCTGACTATAAGCTACCGACCGCCGACCACTGACCAGGTAATCCTATGCCGCGCGTACTCATCGCCGACGACCAGCCAGCCGTGATCGAGGCCATGCGCCTTCTGCTGAAAGGCGAGGGCTTCGAGATCAAGGCCGTCGCCTCGCCGGCGGACGTTTTAGAGGCGCTCTCGCGTCAGACGTTCGACGCGGCGCTGATTGATCTGAACTACACGCGCGACACGACCTCCGGACAGGAGGGCTTAGACCTGCTCGCGCGCGTGCGCGAGATTGACGCCACCCTGCCCGTCGTCGTGATGACGGCGTGGGGCAGCGTCGGGCTGGCGGTCGAGGCGATGCGGCGCGGCGCGCGCGACTTCGTGCAGAAGCCTTGGGACAACGAGCGCCTGCTCTCGATACTGCGCACGCAGGTGGAGTTGGCCCGCGCGCTGCGCACAGGCGCGCGGCTCGAAGCCGAGAACCGGATGCTGCGGGCCGACGGAGAGGGCGCGCGCCCGCTCCTCATCGCCGCCTCCGAGGCAATGCAGCCCGCCCTCGAACTCGTCCGCCGCGTCGGCCCCTCGGACGCGGGCGTCCTCATCACGGGCGAGAACGGCACGGGCAAGGAGGTCATCGCGCGCACGCTCCACGCCTTGAGTCCGCGCGCCTCGAAGCCGATGGTCACGGTGAACGCGGGCGCTCTCTCCGAGGGGACGTTCGAGAGCGAGGTGTTCGGGCACGTCAAAGGGGCTTTCACGGACGCGAAGGCGGAACGCGTCGGTCGCTTCGAGCTGGCCGACGGCGGCACGCTCTTCCTCGACGAGATCGCGAACGTGCCTTTGAACCTCCAGCCGAAGCTCCTGCGCGTCATCGAGACGGGCGAGTTCGAGCGCGTCGGCTCGTCGCAGACGCGCCGCGCCGACGTGCGCGTCATCTCGGCGACGAACGCCGACCTGAAGGAGGAGGCCGCCGCGGGCCGCTTCCGCCAGGACCTCTTCTTCCGAATCAACACGGTCGAGATTCACCTGCCGCCTTTGCGCGAGCGCCCCGAAGACATCGAGGCGCTGGCCGGGCACTTCCTCCAACTGCACGCGCACCGCTACCGCAAAGAGCTGCGGCGCGGCTTCGAGGCGGCGGCGACGGAAGCGTTGCGGCGCTACGCCTGGCCGGGCAACGTGCGCGAGCTGGATCACGTCGTGCAGCGCGCGGTGCTGCTGGCGCGCACGGACGAGGTGAAGGCGGTTGACCTCGGCCTCCAGCCCGTGCGAGAAATGGGGGAGCGGCGGCTCGAAGAGATGAGCCTCGAAGAGGTCGAGCGACTCCTGATTCAGAAGGCGCTCAAGCGCTTCGGCGGCAACGTCAGCCAGGCCGCCGAAGCCTTGGGCCTGAGCCGCAGCGCGCTCTACAGGCGGATGCAGAAGTATGAAATCTGAGGAGCAGGCGACCGTGCCGAAGCATGCCGAACGGCTCGGCGCGGCGGCACCACCACACGCGCCGACGCCCTCCACGCCGCACTTGCCTCCCGATTCCTCTCCGCCCGTCCGTCAGACGGCCCCGCCCGCCCATGAGGCGGCGGCTTCGCCCGCTCACTCGTCAACGAAATCGTCCCAACCTCTTTCAGAGTCCGTGAAGGCGAAGCGGCGCGAGCCTGTGACGCACGAGCGGCGCGTGCTCCTGATGGCGCTCGCCGCGGGCGCTCCCTCCGTCCTCGTCTCGCTCGCGCTGCTGCTCGCGGGCGACTACACGCCGAAGGTCTTCTGGACACTCCTGACCTTCATCCTCTGCTTCTGGCTCGGCTTCTCGTTCGCCGTACAGGGGCGCGTCATGCGCCCCTTGCAGACGGTCTCGAACCTGCTTGCGGCGCTGCGCGAGGGCGACTACAGTTTCCGCGCGCGCGGGGGCCGCGGCGACGACGCGCTGAGCGAAGTCATACGCGAGATCAACTCGCTCGGCGAGACGATGCGCGAGCACCGCCTCGGCGCTCTGGAAGCGACGGCGCTCCTGCGCACGGTGATGTCGGAGATTGACGTGGCCGTCTTCGCCTTCGACCCCGGAGGCCGCCTGCGACTGGTGAACCGCGCGGGCGAGCGCCTGCTCGCGCGGGGAGCGGAGCGCGCCACGGGTCGCACCGCCGAAGAACTCGGACTCGCCGACTGCCTGAGAGTGAGCGACGACGAGGCGTCGCACACACTGGCGAAATCGTTCCCCGGCGACGGCGGGGCCTCCCGCCGCTGGGGCGTGCGCCGGAGCAGTTTCCGCGAGCGCGGCGTCGCGCACCAGCTCCTCGTCGTCGCCGACTTGAGCCGGCCCTTGCGCGAGGAGGAGTTGAAGGCCTGGCAGAGGATCGTGCGCGTGCTCGGCCACGAGCTGAACAACTCGCTCGCGCCGATCAAGTCCATCGCCGGGAGCCTCGCAAGCCTTCTCGCGCGCGAGCCTCTGCCCCCGGACTGGCGCGACGACGCGCGGCGCGGACTCGACGTGGTCTCGGCGCGCGCCGAGTCTTTAAGTCGCTTCACGGAGTCATACGCGCGCCTCGCGCGCCTGCCCGGCCCGCGCCTCGCGCCCGTCGAGCTGGGCCGGCTCGTGCGCCGCGTCGCCGGGCTGGAGACGCGTCTCAAGGTCGAGGTGCTCGCGGGCGCGGAGCGGACGGTCAGCGCCGACGCCGACCAGCTCGAACAGCTCCTCATCAACCTCGTCCGAAACGCGGCGGACGCGTCGCTCGTGACCAACGGCGCGGTGCGGGTGGGGTGGCGCGGCGGCGCGAACGGCCACGTCGAAATCTGGGTCGAGGACGATGGGCTGGGGCTTGCCAGCACCGCCAACATCTTCGTGCCCTTCTTCACCACGAAGCCGGGCGGCAGCGGCATCGGCCTCGTGCTCTCGCGCCAGATCGCGGAGGCACACAGCGGCACGCTCACGCTCGAAAACCGCGCGGGCGCGCGCGGCTGCGTGGCGCGCCTGCGCCTGCCCCTGTGATTCCCGATTCCGGGACGGCTGAGTCCCGCAAGCGAACATCCGCCGCCGCCGACTCGTCAGTGCGAGCGCGCCGGACGCTGCTTTCCGAGCCGCCGCGCGAACGCGCCGGGGAGCGACGCGAGTGGCACGGCGG
>Ga0209577_10003204_pt1 | contig 15426 bp, 13 predicted proteins | sample GraSoiAngelo_109_FD_185874 | JGI IMG/M metagenome (GOLD analysis project Ga0209577, IMG submission 185874) | Grasslands soil microbial communities from the Angelo Coastal Reserve, California, USA - 14_0903_12_20cm (SPAdes) (version 2) | ecosystem: Environmental > Terrestrial > Soil > Grasslands...
AACCTGCCCTTCATCACCGCCGACGCATCCGGCCCCAAGCACCTGAACACCCAGCTCACGCGCGCGAAGTTCGAGCAGCTGACACGCGACCTGGTCGAGCGCTGCCGCGGTCCCGTGGAGCAGGCGTTGTCGGACGCCAAGCTGACGGCGGACGACATCGACGAGGTGATCCTCGTCGGGGGATCGACCAGGATCCCGGCCGTCCAGGCGCTGGTGCGCAGCCTGACCGGGGGCAAGGACCCGAACATGTCGGTCAATCCCGACGAGGTAGTTGCCGTCGGTGCGGCGCTCCAGGCAGGCGTGCTCAAGGGCGAGGTGCAGGACGTCGTGCTGCTGGACGTCACGCCGCTCTCCCTTGGCCTGGAGACGATGGGCGGCGTGATGACCAAGGTGATCGAGCGCAATACGACCATCCCCGCGCGCCGCACCGAGACCTTCACCACGGCAGAGGACAACCAGACGGCGGTCGACGTGGTGGTGCTGCAGGGGGAGCGGGAGCTGGCGCGCGACAACCGCCAGTTGGCCCGCTTCCGGCTGGAGGGTATCGCGCCGGCGCCACGGGGCGTGCCGCAGATCGAGGTCACGTTCGACATCGACGCCAACGGCATCCTCAACGTCTCCGCGCGCGACAAGCAGACCGGGAAGGAGCAGACGGTGACGATCCAGGAGAGCACCAATCTGGATCCAGCCGAGATCGAGCGGATGATCAGCGATGCCCAGCAGCACGCGGCGGAGGACCGGCAGCGCCGCGAGGAGATCGAGGCTCGCAACGAGCTCGACTCGCTTGCCTACCGGGCCGAGCAGCTGATCGAGGAGCTGGGCGACCGGGTGCCTGTGCACGAGAAGGCGCGCGCCGAGCAGCTGGTCGCCGATGCCCGCCGCGCCATCGAGGAGGAAGCCTCCCTCGACCGCGTGCGGCCGCTGAGCGCTGACCTCCAGCAGGCGATCCACAGCCTGCAGAGTGCGGCGTCAGCGCCGGTGACCGGCAACGGCCACGCGGGTGCGGAAGCCGCCGGGAACGGTGACGGGTCGGCGGCAGACGATGAAGAGGTCGTCGATGCGGAGTTCACGCGTGACTGAGCACAGCCGACCGGAGGTCTCACTCGCGGGGCACGAAACGACGGCACCTGCGGGGCCCGACCACACGACCCCGTCGCCGGAGCCAGCGTCATCGGGGGACTCGAACAGTTCCGCCGGGGGCGCCGCTCCGGCGGCGGAGCTGGCTGAGATGGAGCAGCGCTATCTGCGCGCGTCGGCAGACCTGGAGAACTACCGCAAGCGTGCATCGCGGGAGGTGGAACGGCGCGTCGCCGAGCGCGAGGAGGAGATGCTGCGCGAGTGGCTGAACGTCCTCGACAGCGTCGAGCGGGCACTGGCGACGAGCGCGGATGCGGAAGCGTCGGCCGGATTTCGAGCTGTGCTGGCGCAGATGGAGGCGATCCTCGCACGCCACGGCGTCAGCCGGGTGGGCGAGGTGGGTGAGCGCTTCGATCCGGAGCGGCACGAGGCGCTTACCGTCCGCCCGGCCGACGGCGCTGCCGACCGCAGCGTGCTCGAGGTCGCCCGGTCCGGGTTTGCCGTCGACGACCGGGTCCTGCGCCCCGCCCAGGTGGTGGTGGCGCGCTCGGAGGAATGAGGCGCCGTGGCGGTCGGCTACCGTGACTACTACGAGATCCTCGGCGTCAGCCGGGACGCGGACGAGGAGGAGATCCGCCGCACGTACCGGCGCCTGGCGCGGCAGTACCACCCCGACGTCAACCGGGAGCCGGGATCGGAGGACCGGTTCAAGGAGATCTCCGAGGCATACGAGGTGCTGCGCGACCCCGAGAAGCGCGAGCGATACGACCGGCTGGGCGCAAACTGGCAGGCCGGCGACGACGTGACTGCGGGTGCCGGGTTCGACGACATCTTCAGCGGCGGCTTCAGCGGCTTCGGCGGCTTCGGCGATGGCGGTGGCACACGGGTCGAGTTCGGCACAGGCGAGTTCAGCGAGTTCTTCGAGAGCCTGTTCGGGCGGGGCGGGCCGACCCGGCCGGGTGCAGGCGGGGGCCGCGGCGGCGACCAGGAGGCGGCGATCGAGCTCACGCTGGAAGAGGCGGCCAGCGGCGGGGAGCGCCGGATCACGCTGGACGACGGTCGCGAGTACCGCGTCACCATCCCCGCCGGGGTGCGGGACGGCCAGCGCATCCGCCTGGCCGGCGAGGGCAGCCGGGGACGTGGTGACGGCCCGCCCGGCGACCTCTACCTGCGCGTCCGGCTGCGACCCCACAAGCTGTTCCGGCTGGAGGGCCGCGACGTTCACCTCGACCTGCCGTTGGCACCGTGGGAGGCCGCGCTGGGCGCGACGGTCGAGGTGCCGACGCTCCGCGGCACCGCACGGGTGAAGGTGCCTGCGGGCTCGAGCTGCGGACGGCGCCTGCGGGTGCGGGGCGAGGGCATGCCGGCCAAACAGGGAAATGGGGACCTGTACGCAACAGTCCGCATCGACGTTCCGCGTACTCCGAACGAGAAGGAGCGCTCGCTGTTCCGCCAGCTGGCAGACGAGTCCAGCTTCGACCCGCGGAAGGGCTGGCCACGATGACGGGCACGGCGCTTGCCGTCGTCCGGGTCGGCGGCGACCACGTGGACGTCGAGCTGCTGGCGCGCGAGGCCGGCCTGCACCCGGACCTGGTGGTCAGGCTGATCCGGCTGGGCGTGCTGGACGACCCCGCCGGCTCCAACGGCGATGTCCGAGTGGCGGGAGCCGCCGCCCGCCTGGCGCGCGTTGCCCGCCTGCGACGCGACCTCGGCGTGAACGTCGCCGGAGCGGTGCTCGCCTGTCAGCTGCTTGCCCGCATCGACCAGCTGGAACGGCGGCTGGAACGCTACGAGACGACCCCGCGGGGGTGGAGGTGATCACGTGGATGCGAACAGGCTGACGGAGAAGTCCCAAGAGGCGCTGCAGGATGCGCAGAGCCGTGCTCTGCGCTTGGGCCACACCGAAGTCGACGCCGAGCACCTGCTGGCCGCGCTTCTGGACCAGCCGGAAGGGCTCGTGCCCCGGCTGCTCGACCGTGCCCAGGTCGACGCCGGGGCGCTCCGGCGGGCGGTCGAGCAGCGGCTGCAAGGCCGGCCCCGCGTCAGCGGCCCCGGTGCCGAATCAGGCTCGATCGGCATCACCAGGTCGCTCAGCCGAGTGCTCGACGACGCCGAGCGCGAGGCGCAGCGGCTGAAGGACGACTACGTCTCGGTCGAGCACCTGCTGCTGGCGATGAGCGAGGCGTCGCAAACGCCGGCAGGGCGGCTGCTGGCCGACCACGGCGTCACCCGCGAGCGTCTGCTGCAGACGCTGACGGAGGTGCGCCGTAACCAGCGCGTGACGAGCGCGACACCGGAGGCGGCCTACGAGGCGCTCGAGAAGTACGGCCGCGAGCTGGTCGCCGAAGCGCGGGCGGGCCGCCTGGACCCGGTGATCGGTCGCGATTCCGAGATCCGCCGGGTGATCCAGATCCTATCCCGAAAGACCAAGAACAACCCCGTGCTCGTGGGGGAGCCGGGCGTCGGCAAGACGGCGATCGTCGAGGGCCTGGCCGAGCGAATCGTGCGCGGGGACGTGCCGCAGGGATTGAAGGACCGCGCCATCTTCGCGCTGGATATCGGGTCGCTGGTGGCAGGCGCGAAGTACCGCGGCGAGTTCGAGGAGCGCCTGAAGGCGGTGCTGGCCGAGGTACGTGCCGCCGAGGGGCAGATCCTGCTGTTCGTCGACGAGCTCCACACCGTCGTCGGGGCCGGTGCCACCGAGGGCGCGATGGACGCCGGCAACATGCTGAAGCCGATGCTCGCGCGCGGCGAGCTGCATTGCATCGGCGCGACCACGCTCAGCGAGTACCGCCGCTACATCGAGAAGGACGCCGCCTTTGAGCGGCGGTTCCAGCCGGTGATGGTGGAGGAGCCGTCCGTGGAGGACACCATCTCGATCCTGCGCGGGCTGCGCGAGCGGCTGGAGGTCTATCACGGCGTGCGTATCCAGGACGCGGCGCTGGTCAGCGCCGCCACGCTGTCGCATCGCTACATCGCCGATCGCTTCCTGCCGGACAAGGCGATCGACCTCGTTGATGAGGCGTGCGCGGTGATCCGCACGGAGATCGACTCGATGCCGCAGGAGCTGGACTCGATCACCCGGCGCGTGATGCAGCTCGAGATCGAGGAGGCAGCGCTGCGCAAGGAGCAGGACGCCGCCAGCAAGGAGCGGCTGGAGGCGCTGCGGCGAGAGCTGGCTGACCTCCGCGCGCAGGCCGACGCCATGACCGCCCAGTGGGAGGCCGAGCGCGCCGCGATCAACCGGCTGCGGGCGATGCGCGAGGAGCTGGAGGTGCGACGCCAGGTCGAGGAGGCCGAACGCGACTATGACCTCAACCGCGCCGCCGAGCTGCGGCACGGCAGGCTGCCCGATCTGGAGCGGCGGCTGCGGGCCGAGGAGGAGCGCCTGTCGGAGAAGCAGGGCGGCGAGCGCCTGCTCCGCGAGGAGGTGACCGACGACGAGATCGCCGAGGTGGTGGCGCGCTGGACGGGGATCCCCGTGACGCGGCTGCTCGAGAGCGAGCGGGAAAAGCTCCTGCGGCTGGACGAGGAGCTGCACCGGCGGGTGATCGGCCAGGACGAGGCGGTGCAGCTGGTGGCCGATGCGGTGATCCGGGCGCGGTCGGGCATCAAGGACCCGCGTCGCCCGGTCGGCTCGTTCATGTTCCTGGGGCCAACCGGCGTCGGAAAGACCGAGCTCGCGCGCGCGCTGACCGAGACGCTGTTCGACTCCGAGGAGAACATGATCCGGCTGGACATGTCCGAGTACCAGGAGCGGCATACGGTCAGCCGGCTGATGGGCGCTCCTCCGGGGTACGTCGGCTACGAGGAGGGCGGCCAGCTGACCGAGGCGGTGAGGCGCAGGCCCTACTCGGTCGTGCTGTTCGACGAGATCGAGAAGGCGCACCCGGACGTGTTCAACGCGCTGCTGCAGATCATGGATGACGGCCGGCTGACCGACGCTCAGGGCCGCACGGTCGACTTCCGCAACACGGTCGTGATCATGACGTCGAACATCGGCTCCCTGCATCTGCTGGACGGCGTCACCCAGACCGGCGAGATCGAGGACGAGGCGAGAGCCCAGGTGATGGCCGACCTGCGTGCCCACTTCCGCCCGGAGTTCCTCAACCGCGTGGACGAGATCGCGCTGTTCAAGCCGTTGACGATCGAGGAGACGGAGCGGATCGTCGACCTCCAGATCGCCGATGTCCAGCGCCGTCTGGCCGGCCGGCGGATCACGCTGCGGGTGTCCGAGGAGGCACGCGAGCACATCGCCCGGGAGGGCTACGACCCGGTCTACGGAGCGCGTCCGCTACGCCGGCTGATCCAGCATGACGTCGAGACCCAGATCGGCCGGGCGCTGATCGCCGGCCGGGTGGCGGACGGCGCCTCGATCACGCTCGACGTGGAGGACGGTGAGCTGGTCGTCCGCCTCGGGGACGGCGCCGGTGCCGAGGCGGGGCGCAGGGAGGAGGCCGGCGCACCCGTATGACCGTGGCTCGGGAGCTCCGCGAAATGCTCAGCCGGACGCCGTCTCCAGGACAGGCGCCAAGCGGGCTTCGAGCTGGCCGGGAGGCAGGAGCCCGACGATGCGGTCAACCTCGACGGCGTCCTGCAGCACCACGAGGAGCGGAATGCTCATCGCCCTCCACCGCTCCGCAAGTCGGGGGTTCTCGTCGACGTTGACCTGCACCAGCTTGAGGTGCCCTACGTGGGTGGCGGCGAGCCTCTCCAGCAGCGGCGTGATCATCCGGCAGGGCGCGCACCACGGTGCCCAGAAGTCCACGACGACCGCGACATCGGCGTGCGTCTCGGCATCGAACGATGCCTCGTCCGCGGTCGTGATCCAGGGCAGCAGGTGCTTGCACCGGGCGCATCGCGGCACCCCCTCGGCGCTCGCTCGCAGGCGGTTCCTGGCGCCGCAGTTGGGGCAGCGGATCGTTTGCGCACCGTTCTCGGCCATGCCACCCACGGTAGTCCCGACTCGGGTCACCAGGCGCGGGCCCAGGGCCGAGCCGGGTCCCCAGGCACCCCCGGGCCACCCTGGTCACCCGAGGGTGTCCGCGTCGGCCGACGGGCGCGGGAAAGATGGCGACTACACCACCACCGGAAGGAGCACGATGAGCGACCATCCCTCCGAGATACTCCAGCCCGGCGCCGCCGCGCCGGACTTCAGCCTGAACGCGACACCGGACCAGTCCGTGAGCCGTGCCGACTTCCGCGGCCGCCCGCTGATCATGGCCTTCTACCCGGCGGACTGGAGCCCGGTGTGCACGGATCAGATGGCGCTCTACAACGAGGTGCTCCCGGAGTTCCGGCGGCACGGCGCCGAGCTCGTCGGCATCTCGGTCGACAGCGCGTGGTGCCACAGGGCGTTCGCTGAGAGCCGGCACCTGCACTTCCCGCTGCTTGCCGACTTCGAGCCCAAGGGGGACGTGTCGCGCCGCTACGGCGCCTACGACTCCTCGGCCGGAATCAGCAAGCGGGCGCTGTTCCTGCTCGACGGTGAAGGGGTGATCCGCTGGAGCTACCTGAGCCCGGTCGGGGTCAACCCGGGCGCCGACGGCATCCTGACGGCGCTGGAGTCGCTGACCGAAAGCGCGGCGGCCGCATGAGCGCCGTCCTTCACCAACCGCGCCTGACGGTACCGATCGGCGAACGCGACCATGTTCTCTCACGGGGCGCCGAGCTCACGCTGCTCGAGTACGGCGACTACGAATGCCCGTTCTGCGGTGCCGCCGCAGCGTCCGTGGAACAGCTGATGCGGATCATGGGCAACGAGGTGCAGTTCGCCTACCGGCACTTCCCATTGGCGCAGATCCATCCCCACGCGCAGCTGGCCGCAGAGGCGGCGGAAGCGGCGGGGCAGCAGGGTCGGTTCTGGGACATGCACCAGCTGCTGTTCGCCCACCAGGATCGGCTGGACCCGCCCGACCTGATCGGCCACGCGTCGACGCTGCGGCTGGACCTGCGCCGGTTCGCCCTCGACCTGGAGACGCACGCGCACGCCCCGCGAGTGCGCGAGGACTTCCTGAGCGGCGTGCGCAGCGGCGTCAACGGGACTCCGACCTTCTTCACCAACGGCGTCCGCCACAACGGCGGCTACGACGTCGAATCCCTCGTCGAGGCGCTGCGAATGACCGCATGAGGCTGACCGTCGACCAGCTCACCCCGACCACAGCAAAGGAGGACTCATGTCCACCGAAGTTCACAGCGAGCAGGGCATCGTCCGTGTCCCAGCCGGCGTCTGGCACATCGATCCCGCTCACTCGAGCGTCGAGTTCCAGATCAAACACATGATGATCGCGACCGTGAAGGGGCGGTTTACCGACTTCGAGGGCGACATCGTCGCCGCGCCGGACATCGCCGATTCCCGCGTCCGCGGTGTCGTCCGCACCGCCAGCGTCGACACCAACGAGCCGACCCGCGACGCCCACCTGCGATCGGCCGACTTCTTCGACGCAGAACGCTATCCCGAGATCACGTTCGCGTCGACGCAGATCTCACCGCTCGGCGGCCCGAGGTTCCGCGTCGTTGGCGACCTGACGATCAAGGAGACGACTCGGGAGATCGCTCTCGAGTGTACCGTCGAGGGCTCGGAGCGCGACCCGTGGGGCAACGACCGGATCGGGCTTCGCGCGCGCGGCGCAATCGACCGCAAGGACTTCGGCCTGACCTGGCAGACGCTGCTGGAATCGGGCGGCTTCATGGTCGGGGACGAGGCCAAGATCGTGATCGAGGTGTCCGCCGTGCGGGAACGGGGCGATGACGGTGCGTGAACGTCTGGACGTGAGCTGACGCTGGTATCGTCGCCGCACGTGCGGCACCCGCGCTATCTCCCGTTGCTGGGCGTCCTCTTCGCGGCGTCGTATGGCGCAACGTTCCAGGCGTCGCTGCCGGCGGGATCGACGTCGAGGTCGCGGGTCGCCACGACGAACTCGTGGCCACCGCAGGTCTGGCAGGTCCATCGGAACCGGGCGCCGTAAAACGGCCGCGCCCATCGCGGCACCTCGGGCAACACGCGAGCATCCGCCGCGCGTACCCAGCTCTGGCGGAGATCGGTCGTAGTGCAGTCAGAGCAGCGCCGGACCCAAACCCGCGGCATATACGTCACCCTACAACCGCCGACCCCATGCATCGATATGAACTAACGATCGATCACCTGACGTCACATATTGGACGCCGGTGATCGCGGGCAGCCATGTGGCCAATCATGCGATACATCACATAAGGAGCTGCCGTGTGCCGGTGTAGAGGAAGTGAAGTATCGATACATACCGGACGCTAGACCGCCGGTCGTCGACGGTTCGCCATCCGCGCGGCCGGTCATCTTGTACGCTGCCGTTGCATGACGGCTTATGGGACCTGCGATTTCGAGGGCTGCGAAGAGGAAGCGACGCTTTGAACTGACCGAGCCGAGCGCTTCTGAGCAGACGATGGGGACCTTCCGGCTCCGTGTATGCCCGGAACATACGCGTCAGGAGTTCATGCCCGCTGAGCTGGAACGCACCTCGCTGCCGCGCTAGCCACACCGAACGCGTCGGGTCAGCCGCGGGGACCACGTGCGGCGGCCGCTACGCAGCAGCTTCGAACGTGGGGACCGGCAACCGGAACCGCACCCGCGTCCCCGCACCGGGCCGGCTCTCGACGTCGAGATCGCCGCCGACTCGAGGCAAACGACCAGCTCGGTGGCTCCGCTGTGACGCGCCGCGTTGATGACGGCCTCGCGCGTCGCGCGGTAGGCGAGCTGCTCGACGAGGTCGGGGAATCGCTGATCTGTCACGGAGAGTGATACGTCCAGGCCGGCCTGCTTCGCCGACTGGTGGCAGAGCGACTGAACGGCTGCCCCGAGGCCGTGGTGGCCAAGCAGGGTCGGAGACAAGTCGAGCATCATGTGCCGGGTCCGGTCGATCGCCTCGGAGATGGCTGCGCTCGCGTCCGCCAGCTGCGGCTGCGGCGAGTCGCGGCGCGCTCGATCGACGGCATAGAGCGCTGCGGTCAACACCTGGACGGTGTCGTCGTGGAGCGCATCGGCCAGGCGTCCACGTTCGGCCGATTCGGCCGCCAGGATCGCGGCCGCGACCGACGCCTCCCCTCCGCCGATCGCCTTGCCGCTCGGCTCGGCGGCGATCGAGGCGACCGCGGCAATACGCCCGTCGACGGGCAGTGGCACGTTCAGCCACCGGATCGAGAGGTTCCCGCCCGGCATCAGCAGCCGCTCGGTGTGTGAGGGAGGAACCGCGTCGCCGGTGATGCCATCGACGAAGGCGCGGTGCTCGGGCGAGTCCCCGAACATCTCCGCCCAGCGCCGCAGCACCAGGTCGGCAGGGCGCCGGCCGACCAGGTCTGCCAGCGGCTGGTTGCAATGGAGGATCCGCCCCCAACCGTCACGTAGCACGGCGTGCCGAGGGCTGAGGCTGAGGAAGGCGCGCAGGCACCGCTCCGTTTCGATCGGCAGCTGCCGGGCGGTCATGCGATGCCGGATGTCACGGGCAACTACCGCGGCATGGGAGACCGCTCCGCTCTGGTCGAAGACCGGCGCCGCGCGCAGCGAGATGTAGACGAGCCGGCCGTCGCGCCGTACGCGCACCGTCTCGTGGTCGAGCACCGGCCGGCCCAGCGCCAGCTCGCGCAGGATGTGTTCGACCTCGTCCTGCCGGCCCTCCGGGAAGAGCAGCGTCACCGGACGACCGATCACCTCTGCCGGGGGGTATCCGTATAGCTGCTCCGCCCCCGCATTCCAGCTGAGGATCGTGCCATCGAGCGATTTGGAGAACGCGGCGTCCTCGGTCAGCTCGAGAAATGCATCCAGCATCTGAGACGCCGACGAATCGTGTCCGCGCGTTGGCCCGTCCAACTGTCTCGACACTCCCATGCTCCCATTCTTGACGGGGGGTCAGTCTCGGCGTCAAGGTCTGCCGACAGCCACCTGACCGGGTGACGTCCCTGTACATAGCCGCAGCTGTTGCATCGATACCCTGACCGGCAAATGTCACTGTACATAGCCACTGCTGTTACATCGATACGAATTAGCGATGGATATAACGGCGTCCCATATTGCACGCCTGCGTGCCGCGTGATGGTCTTCACGTAACGATCGCGCCGGTCGACCGCCGCGCCGTACGCGCAGCGCCGACGTGTTGAGGGCTGCCCGACCGGGCGGCCGCATCGCCAATCGGCCGATTGGCGGATGCGGCGCGCCGAACCAGCGCCGATGACGATGGCGATGATCGACCCCGCTTCGCCCAGCTCCAGCCCGTCACCCGACGACGAAGCGCGCCGCGACGGCGTTCGCGCCAGGCCGCGCGCTCGCGTGCACGCGCCGCCTGACGTCGTGCGCCGCGTGGCCGCCCTGCCCACCCTCCCCCACCGCGCGGGGGAGGACCCCGTGCGGGCACTGCTTGCCGCCGTCTGCGACGGTGCCTGCGTTGTCAACGAGCTGGGGCGGATCACTGCGGTAAACGGTGTGCTCGCTGTGATGGCCGGGATCGCGGAAGACCACCTGATCGGCGCTCAGATCCCGTTCCACTTCTGGCCTGACGATGAGCGCAGCGCCCTGGCAGCCGCGCTCTCCTCGGCCGGCGGAGGTGTCGCGACACGCGGCGAACTGCGCTTTCACTCCGCCTTGGGCGGCAGCTTCCCCGCGACCGTGGACGTGGCCCCGATCTCCGGTGGCGCGGGCGCGCCGAAACGCTCCCTCTGCATCGTTCGCGCGGCCACGCCCGTCACGCCCGAAGCGCCTTCGCTCGCGCACGGCGCTGGCAGCGCGCCGCTGCGCGTGGTTGGCGCCTCGCTCCACCCCACCGAGCGCCGCAGCGCCCAACGGGAGTTCCGCTCCGTTCGCGACCACCTCCGCGTCGTCACCGACAGCATCGGCGAGGGGCTCTACACGCTCGACACGGAGGGCCGGCTCACCTACATCAACCATGCCGGCGAGGACCTTCTCGGCTGGCGATTCGCCGAACTGGCCGGCCAGGTGATGCATGAGCGCGTCCACTTCCGACACCCCAACGGCCGGGCCCACGCCATCGAGGACTGCCCGATCTCCCGCGGGCGCCGCGAGGGCCGGATCGTGCGGGTGGACGGCGACACGTTCGTACGAAAGGACGGCACCGATCTGCCGGTCGCGTACACCTCCGCCCCGTTCGAGACGCCGGACGGCGTCTCCGGGTCGGTTGTCGTCTTCCGCGACATCACGGCGCAGCGCGAGGGTGAAGCACGCCTGCAGCGTCAGCTCGACGAGCTGTTCTGGGCCGGGCAGGTGCGCGAGGCGCTCGTCGACGGGCGGTTCACGCTCTTCGCCCAGCCGATCGTGGACGTCGCGACAGGTGCGACGTTGCACCACGAGCTCCTGATCCGGATGAGGCAGCGAGACGGCTCGCTCGTTGGGCCGGGCCTGTTCCTGCCCGCGGCGGAGGCGCACGGCGCCGTGGTCGATGTCGACCGTTGGGTCCTGCGCCGCGCGCTCGGGCTGGCACGACGCGGATACGGTGTCCACGTCAACCTTTCCGTCCGCTCGATCGCCGTGCGGAGCTTCGTCGACGAACTGACGGCGGATCTCGAGCAGCTGGGAGCAGCCGCCCGCCTGGTCGTCCTAGAACTGACCGAGACCGCCGTCGCCGACGATCAGTGCACCCGAGCATTCCTGACGCGCGTCCGCGCGCTCGGCTGCGAGGCAGCTCTTGACGACTTCGGAACCGGCTACGGCGCGTTTCGGTACCTGAAGCGCCTGCCGGTGGACTATCTGAAGATCGACCAGGAGTTCATCCGCGACCTCGCCACCGACGCGGCCAGCAGCCACGTCGTGCGCGCCGTCGTCACCCTCGCGCGGAGCTTCGGGCAGCGCACGGTTGCCGAGGGAGTCGAGGATCCGGCCACCATGACGCTCCTGCGCGCGTTCGGGGTCGACCGCGCGCAGGGCTACGCGCTCGGCCGGCCGGCGCCGGTCGAGGACATCTTCGGCGCCCCGTCGGGAGGCTGAGGCATGCAGCGCCTGCGAGTGCTGTCCCACGTCTGCGTCTGTCCGCCGCTTGACCTCTTGAGCAGGTGGCGCCACTGCTTCGACTGCCACGCGGTCGATGTCCTCGAGAACAGCGCCGTGCTCGAGCCCATGCACCCCGATCGCCTCGCATGGCTGCCGGAGTGCATGAGCGGCGCGATGGTCAGCTTCCGAGCCGGCGCGGGCGTCGTCGCCCTGAAGGGGGCGGTCGAGCGCACCGCCGACCCGCCCAGGTTGCGGTTCACGGTCAACGACGGGGTATTCGTGCCGCGTCGCCGCGCGATCCGCGCGCCCATCGCGATTCCGGTGCGCCTGCGAGCACCCGGGGGCCAATGGGCGGACGGCTTCACCGTGAACGCATCTACGAACGGCCTGCTCGTCGCCACAGCTATCGACGCGGCCGAGGGCGATGTTGTGACCGCTTCGCTCGCGCCGACGGACCCGGGGCCTGAGCTGGTCGGCACCGCGCGCGTCGTCCGTCGCGATGAGGGCTGGGTCGCGCTGGAGCTCCGCGATCAGCAGTGCCAGCTAAGCCGGCATCTCGGCCGGCTCGTCGCTGACTACCACCGGGCAATCCTCCACAGCGCCAACGAGCCGACCGAGTGAGCGGGCGCAGTGCCAGGCTTCGATCAACGGTGCTCGGACACGCCGGCGCACAGCTGCCGCACACATCCAAGGAGCCGTGCCAGCTCCGGGCGAGGGCCCTCGCGCCAGGCGAGGTGCACCGGCGGCATGGTCACCACCGGGTCGATCGGCCGGCGAACGAGCAGGGTCCCGGCCTCCTCCTCCATCAGCCCGAAGGGAACCAAACCGATCCCGTGGCCGGCAGCAACGGCCAGCATCACGTCCTCGCGTCGCGTCCCCGCCGGCTGGAACACGTTGCGGAACCTGTATCCGGCACCCTCGATGTCGGCGAGCACCTGATCGAACCCGATCGGGTTCATGCGCCGCGGGAAGAAGACGAGGTCATGGGAGCGGAGATCGTCCGGCGTGAGCACGTCCTTGCGCGCCAGTCGATGCGCAGCCGGAAGCACAGCAGCCAGCGGAGGCCCGGAGAAGGCCGGCTCCAGTTCCAGGTGGGGGTGATCGCCGGCCGCGTAGATGAATCCAAGGTCGAGCTCCCAGTTCTGAAGGCCGGCCACCTGCTCCAGCGAGTAGAGGTGGCGCACCTCCACGCGCAGGCCCGGTTCGATGGTTGTGAGCGTTCGAAGGAACCCGGCGAACTGCAACGAGCTGATCGCGGGATAGCCGAGGCGAAGGACGTTCCCCCCGCCGGCAGCGCGCCGCGTCTCCACGACAGCGGCATCGACATCGGCGAGGATCCTGCGTGTCTCCTGCGCGAGCACGGCCCCGGCGGGTGTCAGCGCAACCGAGCGGCTGGTGCGATCCAGCAGCTGCACCCCGAGCCCGTCTTCGAGCTTGCGGACAGCCTGCGACAACGCGGGCTGAGCAAGGTGCAAGCGCTGCGCAGCCCTGCCGAAATGCAGGTCCTCTGCAACAGCGAGGAAGTAGCGGAGATGGCGGAGGTCGAGTCCGGGCGGTAGCGTCTGGATATCGCGCATGCAGTGAGAGTTACAGACCTGTCTGTCCCGTTGAACGCTAGCAGCCCTCCTTGACGCCTCATTGACGCCACTGCCTGAGACCCCGGGGCCCGCGCCGTCTGAGGCGAGCGCGGGAGCGCGCACCCGTATCCTGCGCACCGCGTACGTGTTGTTCACGCGGCACGGCGTCGCCGCGATCGGCATCGACCGCATCGTCGACGACGCGGGTGTGGCAAAGGCGACGCTGTACCGGCACTTCCGGTCGAAGGACGAGCTCGTGCTCGCAGTGCTCGACCTGCGAGAGGAGCTCTGGACGCACGCGTGGTTGGAGTCGGAGATCACACGGCGAGGATCGACGCCGCAGGAGCGGCTGCTGGCCGTGTTCGATGCGTTCGACGACTGGTTCCGGGACAGCAGCTACGAGGGGTGCCTGTTCACGTCCGGCCTGCTCGAGTCGAATGGCGTCAGCGACGTCGTCGAATCCGCATGCATAGCGAAGCGGGCGGGAATCCGCGACCTGCTGGAACGATTGGCCGCGGAGGCGGGCCTGTCCGACCCGGAAGGGTTCGCGCGACAGTGGCAGATCCTGATGACGGGCGCCATCGTGGCGGCGGTCGAGGGCGACCTCAAGGCGGCCCGCCGGACGCGCGAGATGGCAGCGCTGGTGCTCTCTGCGGCGACACGCTGAGGCCCGGTGCCTCCGGCGCGTGATTTGCGGCACTTGGCGCGGGGTAGCTGGGCACGCATGCTCGGGTTTCGGATCAGGCACGCACTCGGCCGCCGCCTGTGGGTGATTCCCCTGCTCGGCATCCTGGCGGGTGCCGGCCTGTCGGTCGTGACGGTTGCGATCGACCGTCACCTCCATGGGCTCGTCACCCAACCTCTGGTGGGAAGCCCGTCAGACGCGAGCACCATCCTGTCCACGATCGCCACGTCGGTCGTAACGCTGACCTCGATCGTGCTCACCATCACGCTGGTGGCGGTTCAGCTGGCGATGGGGCAGTTCTCGCCGCGGATCGTGCGCGCGCTGTTGGACGACCGCGGCAGCCAGGTGGCCGTTGCCCTCTTTGGAGCGACCTTCACGTTCGCGATCTTCTCGCTCCGGGCAATCGGAACCGGGCCCGGCGGTGATCCGACACCGGGCGTGACCGTCCTGACGGCGTTCGCCCTGGTCGCGGCCAGCTCGGTCGCACTCCTCGTATTTGTCCACCACGCGGCGCAGCAACTGCGCATCGGCGGCCTGATCGATCTGGTCGGAGACGAGCTGCGCACCCAGCTGGATGACCGTCACCCACCGGCCGACCGACCTACGGGCGACGGCTCGGTTGTCACGTCCACCGCGGCGGGGAACCTGATCCATATCGACGAGGGCGGGCTGGTGGAACTGGCGCGACGCGCCGACTGCACGCTCGAGCTCGTCCCGATGATGGGCGACTTCCTGATGCGGGGCAGTCCACTCGTCCGGATACACGGCGACGCCAGCCGGCTCGATGCCGGGGCGATCCGTTCACGTGTCGCGCTGGACAATGAGCGGACGCACAAGGGTGACCCGGCGTACGGCTTTCGCAAGCTGGTCGACGTCGCCCAGCGCGCGCTTGGCACCAGCTCCAACGACGCCACCAGCGCCGTACAGGTCGTGAACCGCCTCCACGACTGCCTGCGCCAGATCGCCGACCGGCCACTCCCGCCGGGCGAGCACCGCGACAGCACCGGCGCCGTCCGGCTCACCGTGCGGACGCTGACGTGGGACGGCTACGTCCGGCTCGCCTTCGACGAGATCCGGCTCGCGGGCGTCGCCTACCCGCAGGTCACGCGCCGCATGTGCGC
>Ga0209577_10003206_pt1 | contig 15420 bp, 12 predicted proteins | sample GraSoiAngelo_109_FD_185874 | JGI IMG/M metagenome (GOLD analysis project Ga0209577, IMG submission 185874) | Grasslands soil microbial communities from the Angelo Coastal Reserve, California, USA - 14_0903_12_20cm (SPAdes) (version 2) | ecosystem: Environmental > Terrestrial > Soil > Grasslands...
CATCTCTCAACCCTCAATTTTCTCAAGATGTCCGCGCACCTCATAACGAAGCTCCACCGTGCCGCTCTTGTAGCCTTTGAGCTCCATCAAATGGAGGGCGACATCTCGGTCGAGCTTCTCGAAGAACGGTGTCCCGTCACCAATGAGGATCGGCAGAATTGAATAGCGAACTTCGTCAGCTAGCCCGAGACGAAGGCATTCGCCGGAAACCACGCCGCCTCCAACAAACCAGATGCTATGGAACTTCGGCCGGAGACGGCCATTCACCAACTGCGCAAGACCGCCAGAGTAGAACTCAACGGTATCCCGGGTTCGCGGCAGCTCGCGGCTGGTGAGGACGAAGGTGGGTTTGTCGCCGTACGCCCACCCCAACCCTTTGACCTCAAAACTCAACGCCGTCTCATACGTTCGCGATCCCATGACGTAGCAATCGATCGTTTTGAGGAACGCCTCTACGAATCCTGGGTCCAGAGTCTCCCCGCCCGCGAATTCGTCTGACGTCTCGAGCCAGTCGACACTCCCATCCTTGCGAGCGATGAAGCCGTCGAGGCTCGCCGCCATGTGAATCGTTACGCGGGAATCAGTGTTTGTAATCATGTCGCCCTGTCGTCGAGTGCCGCGGCTCGCACTCCTTTAGTCGTGGAAAACGTGGAACGAGCAACGCCTAAGTTCGCGCTTATGTTACTTTGCCCACCCCATAAAAACGACAAAAATTGCAATGATGTCGGAGATTCCATGTGTTAGCACCGGAGCCCAAAGATTTCGGCCAGCTACTAGATAGGCGGGGCGCGTCATGACGCGCAAACGCGGCAGCGTCTGACACAGACGCCCTACAGTAGCTACGCTTCTGCGCGCCATTGAAGCGAGTTTGTCCGCAGCAAGGCGGAGCGGACCGGCTGGAAAGGTGAGGGTTCGACGATGCGTCGAGAAAACCGGCGCAAATTAAGTTTCACTTCTTATTTCGTTGACGACGAATCGCGACTCCGTTTCCATTGCTGCTTCATGTTCACTGCTTTAAGTGGAAAGATCGTGCTGCGCTTTGGGAAATTCACCTGCATCACTGGCGGAACGTTAGTGCGCGCCAGTGCTGTTTACGCCCCTGCCCGCGGCCAACCGCTTTCAAGATAACGGTCAACCGCGGTCTAGAGTAGACGAATTGGCGATATGGTAACTGAGGATTGATATGGCGACCGTCGATAACGGTGCCAAAGGCGCGGACAGTGCTCGCAAGGGCTTGCTCGCCCGTTATCCACTGGTCTCCTTCTTCCTTTTCTCCTTTGTCTTCACTTGGGGTTATTTTTGGCTGATCTGGGCGCCCCTGGGCCTGCCCGACTCGCTGATAGCGCTCGGCGGTTTCGCGCCAGCCGTCTCAGCTTTCCTAGTGCTGGCTATTACGTCAGGGAAGCCCGGAGTACTTCGGATGTTTCGCAGCATTGTGCACTGGCGAGTCGGTGTGCAATGGTACTTGGTCGTCCTACTTGGCGTTCCGGTTCTCAATTTGTTAGCGTTCCTGGCCGTACCTGGCGTCCTTGCCGATTTTGTCGCTCCAGATTCGCGCCTTGTTCGCCTGTACCTGAGTGAAATGGCCATCTCTCTCACCATTGGTATTGCTCCGCTGTGGGAGGAAATCGGATGGCGTGGTTTCGCGTACCCCCGAATGCAGCGGGCACACGGTCCTGTAGTGGGAAGCCTCGTCCTTGGGGCACTCTGGGGCTTGTGGCACCTGCCCTTCTTCTTTGGGCCCTTAGCGCGAACCGGACCCAATGCTACCTTTGTTAGCGCCACGATTGCTTTGCTCGAGTTCTCGATCGGCCTAACAGGTCTTTCCGTGGTGATGGCGTGGATCTTGAATAACTGTGGTGGCAGCACGCTACTGGCGATTTTGATTCATGCTGCTTTTGATAGCTCAGGCCTCGCGCTGGTGGTGCTCTTTCCGTCCACTCCGCCGTATTATCTCCCAGTTCATTATCAAACACTGGGTATTGCTATCGTCTTTAGCGTCGCGGCATTGGTCCTCATCGTTGCGACTGGCGGAGACCTGGGCTACCAGCGCTATCAAGGAGAGGTGGGCTCATAGAGAGCGTGCGTACTGCAAATGAGCGCGCGCATTAGCGAGAGACACAGTGGATTGCACGCGAGAGCACTACCATCAGTGTTGATCGCTTTGATTGGTGCTCTCTCGATGGCCGCGTACGGGCAATCCCAATCACCTGCCAGCGGCACGGCGAGCGCTGCTGACTCTCTGCTCACTCGCAAGGCAGTCATCCCGATCAGCACGGTCAGACGTTTCTTCCCTCAGGTTGACCAGGAATCTAGCACGGGCCCAAACTTGACCGCAGTCGGCAATCCCAAAGCCACGAGGAGCGTCATTTACGTGAATAGAAGCGGCTCGAAGAAAGTGACCATTACCGTGGATCAGTATGTGAGCTCGAGTGATGCGTCATCAGCATATGAGGAAGCTGTTCAGAGGAGCAAGGCTGTTCCGGGTTTCACGCCTATTTCCGCGCCGAACCTCGGCCAGAACGCCTTCATGGCAACCGTCACTCGGGGCGAGGAGACACACGTTGGCTTCGGCGCGCTGCAGGGCGAGGTCATTGTGGCAATAACACTGGCCGGCTACAACCCCACGCCTGGCACTATAGTTAAGCTCAGCTCACTGGCGCGCGAGGAGGAAGCCGCCGCAAAGGTGCCCTAACGATCGGGTATTCGAATCAAAAGTCCGCTGGATTTAAAAGGTCGTCGCGGCAGAATGCCGCGACCAGCACGCTGCTAGCGTGCGCTCCCCAGAACGCGTTACGCTGGTGCGCCGCCGAGGGCGCCGGGAAGCGGCGGCGTGACGTCGGGTGCGGCTACGACTTGCTTGGGCGGTTTTTCGGCTGGCATCTTCTTGCCGGCCGGCGGGCTTGCGCCGGGCGGCGGATTGATCAGACGGCCGTGCTCGACGATTTCTTTGAGTTGCGAGCCGTCCAAGGTTTCGTACTCAAGCAAAGCTTTTGCGATTACTTCGAGTTTGTCGCGATTCGCTGTGAGCGTTGTCTTGGCGAGTTGGTACGCGTCGTCGAGGAGTTTTTTCACTTCCCGATCGATCTGCTCAGCAGTCGCTTCGCTGTAGTCGCGCGCGCGAGAGATATCGCGTCCGAGGAAAACGTAATCTTCGTGGTCGCCGTATTCGACCATGCCCATTTTCTCGCTCATGCCCCATTCGCAAACCATCCGGCGCGCAATCGCCGTCGCCATTTTGATGTCGCCGCGGGCGCCGTTAGTGATGTCGCCAAAGATGATTTCCTCCGAAACGCGGCCGCCCATGCTAACTGCAAGACCGGCGAGCAACTCGTTTTTGCGGTTGGTGTATTTATCTTCCTCGGGCAACCACATTGTGGATCCGAGAGAGGGGCCGCGCGGGATAATGGTGACCTTGTGTAGCGGCTCGGTGTGCGGAAGAAGTTCGAGCAACAATGCGTGACCCGCTTCGTGATACGCGGTGTTCTGCTTTTCTTTTTCGCTGAGCGCAAGGCTGCGGCGCTCTTTGCCCCAGCGGACTTTGTCGCGGGCTTCTTCGAGTTCGGCGAGCGTGATTCCCTTTAATCCGCGCCGCGCCGCGAGTAACGCAGCCTCATTGATGACGTTCGCGAGCTCCGCGCCGGAATAACCGGGCGTGCCACGCGCGACCACTGCGAGATCGACGCCTTCGGCCAGCTTCACTTTCTTCGCGTGCACGCGCAGAATTTCTTCGCGTCCTTTCACGTCTGGCAGATTGACAGTGATCTGGCGATCGAAACGTCCCGGTCGCAGCAAGGCGGGGTCGAGCACATCCGGGCGGTTCGTGGCGGCGATAATGATCACGCCTTCCTGCGTATCGAAGCCGTCCATCTCCACGAGCAACGCATTCAAGGTTTGCTCGCGCTCGTCGTGGCCGCCACCTACGCCATGGCCACGATGACGCCCGACAGCGTCAATTTCGTCGATGAAGATGATGCACGGCGCGGATTTTTTGCCCTGCTCAAACATGTCGCGCACACGACTCGCGCCGACGCCCACGAACATTTCAACAAAGTCCGAGCCGCTGATTGAAAAGAACGGAACATCCGCTTCGCCTGCGATGGCGCGGGCCAACAGCGTTTTGCCCGTGCCCGGCGGGCCGACCATCAACACGCCCTTTGGAATGCGGCCGCCGAGTTTCTGAAATTTTTTCGGGTCACGCAAAAACTCGACCAGCTCCTGCACTTCGTCCTTGGCTTCCTCGACTCCAGCCACGTCGCGAAATGTGATCTTGTTTTTGTCCCGGGCGAGCATGCGCGCCTTCGATTTACCGAAGTTAAGCGCGCCTTTTCCGGCCATGCGGATTTGCTGGCGAAACAGGAAGTAAAGCACGAGCAGGAAAAGGGCGATCGGCAAGAACCCGACCACAGTCTGCGCGAGCATGTTTGACTCCGTCTTGATGGCGGGCTGAATGCCGGCGTCGGTGAGTTTTTTCTGCAGATCATTTGTGAAATTCAAATAGACCGTGGTCCGGAACGGCACCGGCTGTGACGGCGCTGAGCCGGCTCCCTGGCGGACGTACGCGCCGCGCAACGTCTGCGTTGGCCGACCGTCTTCCACGACCAACTGGAGCGGATAATTTTTGTCGCTAACGATCTGTTTGTTCTCCAGCAACTCGAGGAAACGGTTATACGGCACGTCCTCGACCGGCTGCATCCCGCCCCGGTAAAAGACCATCGCCATCGCAATCAGAGTGAAAGCGATCACGATGAGAATGACCCCGCGCCAGTTAAAACTGGGCTCGCCCCCGCGGTGCTTATTCTCCTTTTGAGAGTTGCGATCGAACTGAGCCATAAAAACTGTTAACCTTCTTAAAAATTACCATGAACAAATTGGCAATGCAAAATGGGGCAAGCCCGCGTGATTGGTTAGACCGTTGCATCGTTCCATAATTATTTCGGAAATGCCCTTGTAAACGTTTGCACCTTTGCCTATCTGACGGCTCAAAGGCTTCAACGGTTCAATTCAACGGGGCGAAGCCGCATTGCGCCCCTTGCCGGTTTCGGGTAAAATTTACATCGGCAATTCATATGACAGAGCTCGTTTCATCCGTGGCAGATAAGATCGATCGCGCTGTGCAGCGGGTGACCCCCTTTGCGTATCGTGTGCGGCGGACTGGTCGTCGGTGGATGCGCCGGGCATTGCGGAAGCCGCGCAGCGTTTCGGAGGGGCCGAACCTGTTGCCGCTGTTGATCCAAGTCCTGGCGAGTTTCACGAAAGCAGACGGCGTGATAATGGAGGAGGAGATCGACTCGAGCCTGGGTTTCCTCCGCTACGATTATCCAGAGGCGGTTTACTCCGAGCTGCGACAGCTGTTTAGGCAAGCGCTTTACGAGCAGCAGGACCTCGCTGTGATGGCGCAAAAACTGGGCGCACAACTGAGCACCGAACGCAAGATCATGCTCGGAGTGCAGCTTTACGACTTGATTTCGCAAGCTGGTTTGAAACAGGAAGAGGTGGTGGCGTTCTATTCGTTCATGTCGCAAATGGGCATGGCTGCGCAGGCGATCGATATCGTTTATCAACTCAACGCGTCGGAGGATTCGGATCCATCGATCTATCAACATGGCGCATCGCCGCTGGAATCGCTCTCTTTCGGGCGGGACGGCAAGGCCGACATAATTCTGAAAAGCCTCAGCGAAGGGGATCACCTGATGGCCTTTCGTTATCACGATCTGATTTTGTTGAAAAATTACAGCGGCCAGAACGTCTCAGTGCGAGGGAGACCATTGGCGCGCGGCGGCTTTTGTCGGATCTATCCCGGCCAGCGCATCTTGGTCGGCGACCAGGTCCTCAGTTATCAGGAACTGGCGCAATATTTCAACGCCAAGAAGAACGTCTCGCTTCCGCAAATTTTCATCCGCGTGAGCAGAGATTCGGATGAAGTGCAATTGGAGCGATCGCGGACACGTGAGAGCGCACTCCGGGTGACCTTCGGATTGAAGCTGCGGGTGAAGGCGCTGCGAGATGTAAATGCCGAGCTCAACGGAATCAGATTGAAAGCCGGCACGCAGGTGGAAGCGACGCTGGAAGATAAGATCGTCTTCCATAACGACAGCGAATTAGATTTGAGCGACCTGCGCCGGCGCGCTCGCGCGTTGGGCGGCCGGTTCCAACTGAAAGCTTCCAAATCGGAATATTTGGTGTCGAACGACCCGAGCCGTCTCCAGGCTGACGATATTCTGCTTTCCCCGGGCACGAGCGGTGACGTGGTGCTGAAGATTTTTTGCGACTACGATCAGCGCGTCGGCCAATTAGAGGTGATCGAAGCGGACCGTCCGATCATGGTCGGCGACGAGGCCGTGCGCACGACTGCGCAGCTGAAGGACGGCGATACCATTCGAATCGACGTCGGACAGATTCTGCGATGCAACTTTTCGGAACGCATCATCGAGGAAGAGCGCAACATCATTCGCACCCTTGAGGTCAACGAGGTCACGCACCGTTTTAGCAAAGGCCAGATTGGTCTGGACGGAATTTCATTCAGTGTGACGCGCGGCGAGCTTGTGTGCGTGATGGGCGCGAGCGGTTCTGGAAAAAGCACACTGCTGCGAGTGCTTGCCGGCCAGCTCCAGCCGACCAGCGGAGATGTTTTTCTAAACGGACAGTCGCTCTACCAGAATGTTGACACGTTGAAGCAGTACATCAGTTACATGCCGCAGCAGGACGCCTTCGACGAACACCTGACTATCGGCGAAAACCTGCTATTTGCGGCAGCGATTCGTGCGCCGCACCTGTCACGACGCGATCGCTCCCGGCGCTTGGAAGCAAAACTAATCGAGCTTGGATTGGGCGAACGCCGTGACGCCGTCGTCGGCAGTCCGGAGAGAAAACTACTTAGCGGTGGCGAGCGGAAACGTCTCAACATCGGGCTCGATATGATCGGGATGTCGGACGTTTATCTGTTCGACGAACCGACTTCCGGCCTTTCCTCGAAGGATTCCGAGCATGTCATGGAAATCATTCGAGGCTTGGCACACAACAAAATCGTCATTGTCACGATTCATCAGCCGAGCTCGAAACTCTTTCAGATGTTTCACAAGGCAATCTTGCTCGACAAGGGCGGGCGCCTCGCCTTTTTCGGGACGCCGTCCGATATGCTGCGCTATTTTGCCGAGGCAGAGCATCAACATCAGTTCGGTGCGGAACTCGGTGCGTGTCCATCGTGCGGAACGACCCGGCCGGAATTCATTTTTGATGTGCTCGAGACGCCGCTGCGCGATTTAAGCGGCGACATCATTTTCGAAGAAAACAGCCGCGGCCAGCTCGTCGCGTCGCGGCGTTATTCGCCGGACTTCTGGCGTGATAAGTACGAGGCGTTCCGATTGATCCAGGATGTTAAGCAAGTTTCCCTGCGCCAGGAGGAGGCTGCGCCGTTGCCTGTCGCGCCAGTCGAAAGAAAGCGGCTCCCATTTCGCTGGCACGATGAGTGGACGCAATTTCGCACCCTGTTGCGCCGCTCTTTTACAAGCAAACTGCGCAACCGCGCCAACCTCGTCATCACGATTGGGGTTTCGCCAGTGCTGGCGCTGCTGATTGCGACGATCCTGCGCTATTCAGAGAATGGGACATACGATTTCGCTTCTGCTTATCACATTCCGACGTTTTTATTTCTCGGTCTGATCGTGGCGATGTTTCTTGGCCTGACCAACAGCGCTGATGACATCATTCGTGATCGGCCCGTTCTGCAACGCGAGCGCAATATTAAGGTTCGCTTGTCGTACTACGTCATTTCGAAAACGCTCACCCTCGGTGTCTTTGCCCTCATTCAATGCATTCTTTATGTCCTGATCGGCAATTCCGTTCTGCAGATCCGGGGAATGTTCTGGGTAGATCTCGGGATCATGTTCATGACTGCGATGAGCGGCGTAGCGCTGGGTCTGCTCATCTCTTCGCTGGTGGCCGACCCTAAGACGGCGGCCAACATCGTGCCGCTCGTTTTGATTCCGCAGATCATCATGGGCGGCGCATTGATCAAATACGAGGACATGAATCGGAACCTCGCTCTGCTTCACTCGCTCTCACATTGGTTCACCGAACATCCGGACACGGACAAGACCATAAAATCGGAGAGCAAGCTGCAGGTGCCATTGGTCTGTCAATTTATCGCCATGCGCTGGTCCTACGAAGAGATGATTGTCGCTCAAGCCAAGCTTAATCCGCTCACGCTACGTCAAGATTGGGCTAATGACGAAATTCAAAAGCTCGCGCCCAAGGCGAAGACGCTCGGACAACGCGCGCGTCTCAATGATTTGAAGGATGTTTTGGCATTGCTTTCGGGCCTCGAAGGCCGTTCCGCGAGGGAAATCGAGCACTATCTGAAGCTGGTTGACCCTGTCATCGCCGGAAAACAGAAGTTCGATCCTTCGCTTTTCAGAGAGGCGAAGGGGCCGGTTACAGCCGAACAACTCTACGTTAATCAAAAGGTGTCGGACTTGCTCTCGAAGGCTGAGATGGAACAGAACGATTATCGCCGAAGTAAAAGGCCGAACGTGTTCTTCGGGCCGGAGAAACGTTATTTCGGAATCAAATTTGGCATGTTTACCTTCGACACGATCGTCTTGATCGGATCCATGCTTGGATTACTTGTGCTGCTGCACTGGATTTTGCGAAAGCAATTGGAAGTGCGAAGGAGCTAGAGGAGCGTTTCATTAACACCGCGCTTTAATGCGGTGCCCATCGCGCATTACCCGGCGGAACCGCTTCAGCGGTTTTCTGTGCGATTCAGGGGAAAACTGCTAAAGCAGTTTGAGAACGAGTTCGCGCTTTTCGCACCCAGCTAAAGCAGGGTATTAATGAAAAAGTTGCTCCAGCGACATTGCCGATGAAAGCTACAGGCCACATGACCAAACCAAAAACCAAGCCCGGCCGCCTCATCGTCGCGGCCAGTGAAACCGATCCGGACATGCTTTACGCGACGAAATTTTGGGCGCCCGATCCATTTATTTTTCTACAGACAAATGGCAAGCGCACGCTGGTCTTGAGCGATTTGGAAATCGATCGCGGCCGCAAACAGGCCGATGCGGACGAATTCGTCATGTTCAGCGAGCTCGAGCGCGAAGTGCAGGGAAAATCGAAAAAGGCGCCAGCTTACGAAAAGGTGCTCGCGCACTTTCTCAAGAAACGCGGCGTAAGGTCTGCAATGGTTCCCGCAAATTTTCCGCTTCGCTACGCAGAGGAGCTCGCCGCGAACAAAGTCCGTGTCCGGGCGACGAATGGATTGTTTTGGCCGGAGCGTGAAGCCAAATCGGACAAGGAAGTCGAAATGATGGGGCAGGCGCTGCGGATCACGGAGAAAGGGCTCAAACGCGCGGTTGAAGTTTTGAAAGCGTCCAAACCTGGTTCAGGAAAACGGTTGCTTTGGAACGGCAAAACGCTGAGCTCCGAAGTGCTCCGAGCGGAAATTGATTCCGCGATTTTGCGCGCGGGCGGTATCCCGACTGGCACAATTGTCGCCGGTGGCGACCAGGCGTGCGACCCGCACGAGCGCGGCCACGGCCCGCTTTACGCCGATTCATTGATTATCCTGGATGTCTTTCCGCGCGACGCGAAGACCGGATATTTTGGCGACATGACTCGCACAGTTTTGCGCGGTCGCGCGAGCGAAGCGCAGAGAGAACTTTGGAACACGGTGAAAGGCGGGCAAGCGCTGGCCTTAAAAAGAGTCAAAGCAGGCGTGGACGGAATGACGGTGCATAAGGTTATCCAGGAATTCTTCGCCAGCCGCGGGTTTCCGACCACGATTCGAAAAGGCAGACGCGTCGGATTCTTTCATGGCACTGGTCATGGTCTTGGTCTGGAAATTCATGAGCATCCACGGTTGCAAAAAGTGACGCTGAAAAATCGACAGGTTCTCACGGTTGAGCCGGGCCTTTACTATCCCGGTCTGGGCGGAGTGCGGCTGGAAGACGTGGTTTTGGTCACTAAAGCAGGCTGCAAAATTTTGTCCCGGTTTCCCAAGCAATTGGAGATTTGACCACGCGCTGGGCGTGGCGTCCTGAGCGCAGCGAAGGATCTCGCCCACGGAGTTTACGACACGCTCAGGTCGAAGCGTGACTTGATATCCTATATGAAGTTCCTCGCTTCGCTCGGAATGTGCCCTGCGAATGAACGCGCAACGCGGCGGAGCGTCTAATTTCGCAGCTGCAAAGTGACAAGTCGCTTTGCCGCGTTAAATTACCCTCGACATGTTTTATCCATATGGTTTTGGCGGTTCTCACTGGCTGCTTTACATCGGCGTCCCGTTGATCCTCGGAATTTGGGCGCAGATCCGTGTGACCAGCGCGTTCCGAAAATGGGGCGAGGTGCGGGCGAGCTCGAACATAACCGGCTCAGAGTGCGCGCGCGAAATTCTGCAAGCGGCCCAAATTCATGATGTGGACGTCGTGGAGACGAACGATTTTCTCGGCGACCATTACGATCCCAGAGACAAGAAGCTGCACCTGTCGAGCAATGTTTATCATACGCCTTCGGTAGCAGCGCTTGGCATCGCTGCGCACGAGACCGGGCACGCGATTCAACACGCGCGAGCGTACGCGCCGCTGAAAGCGCGCGTGGCGATTGTGCCCGTGACGATGGTCGCATCGCAAATGCTGCCGTTCATCATCATCGGGGGGCTTTTCTTTGGGATCACCGGCCTGATCACGCTCGGCATTTACTGCTACCTGATTCTGCTGGTTTTCCAATTGATCACGTTGCCGGTGGAGTTCGATGCTTCGCGTCGGGCGAAAATTATTTTGCGCGAGATGGGTATTGTGCAGCCGGGAACTGAAGCCGCGGGCGTGAATAAGGTGCTCAACGCGGCCGCGCTCACTTATGTAGCAGCTTTTATCGCCGCGCTGGGGAACTTGCTTTGGTTGATGTCGCTCCGCGACCGGCGGTGATCGGCCTCAGGATTAACGAAGATGGATCGAGTTCTAGCCCTCCCCGCCCGTCGGATTTCCGATTTGTTATCGTCCGGTTTGGAGGCTCGTGCTAAAACTAAGCGCGAGACCATGGACCAGCCGAGGGTCGACCCAGATCAGGAGTTGGTGAAGCGCACGCAAGCGGGCGACGCGGCAGCCTTTGATGAGCTGGTCGTCAAATACACGCCGCGGCTCTATGGTCTCGTCTATAACATGACGTCGAACCATGAGGATACGAACGATCTTTTGCAGGACATTTTCGCCAAAGCTTACAAAGCCATCCGCGGTTTTCGCGGTAAATCGTCGTTCTACACCTGGATTCATTCCATCGCCGTGAATATGACGCTCAATTTTCTGAAGAAGCGCAGCCGCCGATTTCAACTGAGCTTGGATGACGTGGACGCGAGCATCCAAAACGACAAAGAATTCATGGAAGCGACCGCGACCAGCAGTCCGGTGCGGGAAGCAGATCTCTCCGAGCTACAGCGAAGATTGAACGAGGCCATGATGAAACTGTCTGAAGATCACAGAGCTGTGGTCACCATGTTTCATATCCAAGGGATGCCCCACGCGGAAATCAGCAAAGTCTTGCGCGTTTCGGAAGGAACGGTACGTTCGAGGCTCTTCTACGCGAATAGGCAGTTGCAAAATTATCTGGACGAATTTCGAAAAAATCCTGTTTCTTAACCGGCGCTAAAAAATGGAGGAATTTGACGATAGGGAAATCGCGAGGCTGCTTCGACTGAAGCGCTACGAGCAACCGCCACCGGGCTACTTTGAAAATTTCCTGCACGAATTTCATCGCCGGCAGCGCGATGAATTGCTTCGTCAGCCGCTTTGGCGCATCTGCTTGGAACGCGCTCACGCCTTCACGTTGGGCCTGAATGTTGGTTCGCTGGTCTCGTATCCCGCTGCTGTCACCGCGGTCCTCGTTTGCGCCGCTGTCATTTCGTTAAAGATTTATCAGCAACCCGAGACGGCTCGCGTCGCTCTCCAGAGTCCGCCGGCCTTATCGACGCCGGTGAGTGCCGAGGGAGAATTGAACCTTGCATCGCCGGCCTCAATGCAGTTTCTCAGGACGCAGCCGGTTCGCACTTTTAATGAAAGCGCCCAGACTCACCGAGCCGCCCCTCCGCGTTACGTGCTCGATAGCGTCCCCGTGAGTTATGAGCCCACTTTCAGGTTCTAAACGCAGCGTAATCGCAATCGTCCTGATTTTCTGGTCAGGCGGGAGTCTGCTTTTTGCACAGGAGCAGTCCGCCACAACGATCAGCGAACACGTCAAAGAAATTTTCGGGCGCGCGGCCAAAGCCGTCGTCAAGATTCACGGGGTCGATGAGCACAGCGAAATTTGCGGCACCGGATTTTTCATCGACCCCACAGGCACGCTTTATACCGCATACACGGTAGGGGGAGAGGCAGGCAATTTCTCGGTTGAATTCGGCGGTAAAAAATATCCCGCGCGGCAACTTGTAGCAGACGTCCGCAGCGGCACGGCGATGTTAAAGGTGGATGAGACGACTCCAGCCCTGCCGATTGGTAAATCCGAGGAACTGGGAGTTGCAACGCCCGTCGTAGCGATCGGTTTTCCATTGGACTTGCAGGAAACGCCCAATTTTGGGATGATCGCAGGATTCGACCGCAAGTGTCTCGGCCGTTATTTTTCGACGATCCACTTGCGCGTGAATGTTCCCACTCAGCGGGGTGAGGCTGGGGCGCCGCTGTTGAACATGCGAGGCGAAGTGGTCGGCATTATCGTCAGCAGCTTGGAAAACAATTCGTCCTGTTACGCGGTGCCAATCGAAGCGGCGGAGAAAATCCGCAGTGATTTTGTTCGTTTCGGAGAGGCCAGACACGGCTGGGTCGGCGTTAACCAGCTTTCCGAGGCCGCCGAACCTGCGGGAGGTTCGCGAGCCCAGGTGACACAAATTATGCAAGGCACGCCCGCGGCGAACTGCGGAATGAAGGAAGGCGACGTGCTGTTGCAATTGGGACACAAAAAAATAACAGGGCCGGAGGATGTGTTCGATGCCTCGTTCTACGTCACAGCTGGCGACGTCGTGCCGATTACAGTTTTGCGTGGAAACAGGACGCTTACGTTTAACGTGCGAGCGGAGCTTCATCCGGTGAGCAAAAACCTGCCCATGCTTCCGGACGGCACACTTGTTCCCGCAGCAGCCGACGCGAACCGTGCGATGCCCCTGAAGCTTGAGTCCGCGGCGGAAACCACGCCCTAGCGGACGGGAGCAACGCTTCGCACAGCGCAGCGGCTACAGCATTTTTCGGAATGCCGCTTCGTCGATGATCTTTACGCCGAGATTCTTTGCCTTGTCGAATTTGCTACCAGGTTCGGCGCCGGCGAGAACGTAATCAGTTTTCTTGCTCACGCTACCGGTGACGTGGCCGCCGAGCGCTTCGATTTTTTCTGTGGCTTCTTCTCGCGTCATTGAAGGCAGGATTCCTGTGAGAACAAAAGTCTTACCGAACAGCGGCAAGTCAGCCGGTTTCTTCGCCGACACTTTTTCGCTCTTCGGCTCAATTGCCAGCTCTTTCATTCGTCGCAGAATTTTCCTGCCTGCCGCCGAGGCGAAAAAGTCGAGAACACTCCCGGCAATTACTGGCCCAACTTCGGTAACGATGCCGCCCTTTGCCCCTTTGCTTTTGGATCGCTTGGCAAAGCCCGCCTTGATCAATCTTTCGGCGGTTTCTTTGGCAGGTTCTTTTTGGTCTCGCTTTTCCTGATAATCCAAAACGTCGCGGAGCAATGGTGAATCGGCCACGTCCTCGATTGTGTCGTGGAATCGGGCGAGCTGCGTCGCTGTTGTCTTTCCCACGTCGGGAATCGCCAGAGCGAAAAGCCAACGCGAGACCGGCAAAGTTCTGGCTCGCTCGATCGCGTGAATTGCTTTGGTGGCGTTCTTCTCGCCGAAGACACGCGACGCTTCTTCTGTGCCGAGATTCAGTTTTGCAAGTTGCTCAATCTTCAGCTCGAATAGATCCAGCGGCTCCCGCACGAGACCGCGCTCGACTAGTTTGTCAGCGACAATGCCGCCCACGCTTTCGATATCGAGCGCGCCGCGCGCCGCAAAAAACTCAACGCGGCGCGTTGTCTGGGCCGGGCAATGCAGATTCTCGCACCGCCATGCGACAAACTCCGGGTCGCGCCGGATGGGTCCGCCGCACACCGGGCATTTGCCGTGAATGTGCTCGGAAAAGTGGAACGGTTTCGCGCTGCGGGGCCGTTTCGATTTCACTACCTCCACAACTGCTGGAATAACTTCGCCGGCTTTCTCAATCACAACCGTGTCGCCGATGCGGATGTCTTTGCGTTTAATTTCGTCCTCGTTATGCAATGTCGCGCGGCCAACCGTGCTGCCACTTACCAGCACTGGCTCGAGCGCAGCCACCGGCGTCAAAATTCCGGTCCGTCCGACCTGAATGACGATGCCATTCAAGCGCGTTTCCACGCGTTCCGCTGCGTATTTATATGCGATTGCCCAGCGCGGCGATTTGGCCGTAAATCCAAGCCGCTCACGCTGCGCCAACGAGTTGACTTTCACAACCGCGCCGTCGGTTTGATAGGCAAAGCTGCGACGAACACGGTCCAATTCGTGAATCGCCTCCAAAATTTCATCGAGTGATTCGGCCACCCACCAGCGCTCGGTAACCGGCAAGCCCAGCTTCTTTAGCAGCGGAAAAATTTCCGAATGAACATCGACATCGACTCCTTCAGTTGCCCCGGTTCCGTAAAGAACGACCCCCAGCGGTCGTTTTGCAACGATCGCCGGGTCGAGTTGCTTGAGTGAACCAGCAGCGGCGTTGCGCGGGTTTGCAAACAGCGGCAGACCTTGCTTCTTGCGTTGGTCATTCAGTTTTTCGAAGCCTTTTCTGTCCATGTAAACTTCACCGCGGACTTCAAGAAGTTTCGGCGCGCCGTCGCGCAGGCGCTCCGGCACCGACCGAATCGTCCGAATGTTTTGGGTGATATTGTCGCCCACGCCTCCATCTCCGCGCGTTGCTGCCTGGCGAAGCCTGCTGTTTTCGTAAATGAGCGACACCGCAACGCCGTCCACCTTTGGTTCGATTACCACAGGGATTTTTTCGTCAGGCAAAAGCCGCTGAATGCGCGCGTAGAAATTCTTCACTTCTTCTTCCGAGTAAGTGTTGTCGAGGCTAAGCATCGGAACGAGGTGCGCGATCTGCTCGAACGCCTTGAGCGGTTTCCCGCCGACCCGCTGGGTGGGCGAATCTGGCGTGACGAGATCAGGGAACTGCGACTCCAAATCGACCAGCTCTTTGTAGAGGCGATCATAGTCCCGGTCGCTGATTACCGGGGCGGCTTCTTCGTAATAGAGCCGATCGTGTTTGCGGATTTCATCTCGCAAATGCTCGATTCGCTTCGCGGCTTCCTTCTCGTCCATGACTATCCTGCACGATACGAGCGCGCGAAATCTCGGCAATGGCAGCGCATTTGTAG
>Ga0209577_10003207_pt1 | contig 15418 bp, 10 predicted proteins | sample GraSoiAngelo_109_FD_185874 | JGI IMG/M metagenome (GOLD analysis project Ga0209577, IMG submission 185874) | Grasslands soil microbial communities from the Angelo Coastal Reserve, California, USA - 14_0903_12_20cm (SPAdes) (version 2) | ecosystem: Environmental > Terrestrial > Soil > Grasslands...
GAAGTGTGTAGACCGGTTTCTGGCTCCGAGCGAGTTTGTGCGAAATAAGCTCGTCGAGAATGGATGGAACAGAGAAAAAATTGACGTCCTCCACCACTTCCAAACCTTGTCTACCGCTGCGCCGCCGCCGGCGCCGCCGGACGCCCCAATTCTCTATTTTGGGCGGCTCTCGGCGGAGAAGGGCGTGAGCGATCTGCTCCGAGCCATGCGCCGGATTTCCAGGATTCCGCTCCGAATTGCTGGGGACGGCCCCCAGCGGGCCGAATTGGAGCGCCTTGCGGGAGAAATAAAACTTTCGAACGTCGATTTCGTCGGCCATCTGCAAGGCCAGGAACTGGAGCGCTGCATTGCGGAGTCGCGTTTCACTGTGTTTCCGTCGCGTGCTTACGAGACATTGGGAAAGAGCATTCTGGAATCCTATGCCATGGGACGTGCCGTAATCGCTTCCGATCTGGGCTCCCGCCGCGAACTTGTATATGAAGGCAAGACCGGCTTGCTCTTCCGCCCTGGCGACATTGAAGGGCTCGCTGGGGCCATTGCTTTTCTTTACGAGCGCCAGGATATGGCCCAGCAGATGGGCGCGGCCGGTCGCGAACTTGTGCGCGAGCGGCACGATCCCCAGGCGCACCACGAAACACTCCAGCGTCTTTACGAGCGACTCGCCAACGACCAACCACAGACTACGACCTCATACTCCTTCGCGGGTCGCAAGCCAGAGCTAAAGATCGCCTTCATCGGTGGCCGAGGCGTCGTCTCCAAATACAGCGGAATCGAAACCTACTACGAAGAAGTCGGCAAGCGGCTGGCGGAAATGGGGCACGAAGTAACCGTGTACTGCCGCAATTACTTCACTCCCCCACGATTAGAACACAACGGAATGCGGTTACTTCGCCTGCCTACAATCCGGTCAAAGCATCTGGAAACTGTCGTCCACACTCTGCTGAGCACAGTGCACGTCGCCTTCACCCGCTGCGACATCGTGCATTATCACGCCCTGGGACCCGCGCTGTTTGCATTCCTGCCGCGGTTATTTGGTAAGAAGACCGTGGTCACGGTGCAAGGGCTGGATTGGCAGCGGCGAAAATGGGGCCGCATCGCGTCTGCGGTTCTGCGTCTCGGGGAACAAGCGGCTATCCGGCTGCCCAACTGCACCATGGTGGTTTCGCGCACGCTGCAGGAGTATTACCGCAATAATTACGGGGCTGAAGCCTTGCTCGTTCCTAACGGGACCGAAGCTCGTGAAGTTCGAGAGCCGTTTCACATTCTGAAATGGGGCCTCAAGCCTGGGCAGTACATTCTTTTCCTTGGCCGATTCTCCCCTGAGAAGAATTGCCACCTGCTCATCGAAGCATTCGAGAGGATACACACGTCAGTCAAGCTGGTCATGGCTGGAGGATCAAGCTATTCAGATGCATATGCGAATGCTCTCCGCCAGCATCAGAACGGCAAAATCCGTGTGCTGGATTGGGTTTCTGGTGAAGCCCTGGAAGAGTTGCTGACTAATGCCATGCTCTTCGTATTGCCTTCGGACCTGGAAGGCTTGTCACTCGCTCTTCTGGACGCGATGGGCGCCGGCGTTTGCGTGCTGGCCAGCGATATTCCCGAAAATCGCGAGTTGGTCGAGGAAGCAGGCTTCATGTTCAAGCGTGGCGACGTAGATGATCTGGAGCGCATGCTTCGCTTGCTGATATCCGACCCGCAGGTCCGCGAAGAAGCCACCCGCAGCGCGCGAAAAAGAATTCGGGCCCATTACTTATGGCCCCAGGTCACCGGTGAAATCGAGAGCGCTTATCTGAAGCTTATGGATTGGAAAGAACTTGCGGGTGCCGAGCGCTTGGATCCAAGAACACTCGTCTCGGAAAAGAAGAGCCGGTCGCGAGCTGATGCTTCCTGACCAACCTGCTGCGCGAGTGGGCATGAGGACCGCCATCTTCATTCTGAGCGCTTTGTTTCTCCTTAGCGCTATAGCAGGTGGGACAACGTACTACGTGAGTTCCAGCCACGGAGCGGATCAGAACTCGGGTTTATCCTCTACAGATTCCTGGAAGACCATAGCTCGTGCAAACCAGGTCCATCTGGGACCCGGCGATTTCGTACTATTCAGACGCGGAGACTTGTGGCGCGAAACGCTTCAGCCATCCTCGTCCGGGACACGAGAAAAGGTCATTACCTACGGCGCTTATGGCACCGGAGCGAGACCAGTAATCAGCGGCAGTGATCTGCTGGACACGGGCAGTCTTCCGGTAGAGCGTGATCAATGGCGGTACCTAGAACCCCTGAATACCGCCCCGGCCTCCCTATGGAACGGCGAGAACCGCATGATATTGGTCTCAAGCAAGGAGCAGGTCGTCACTGAGTCATCCTGGTGGTATGACGCGAAAAATCACCGGCTGTTTTTGAAAAAAGCCGAACCGCGCAACATCGAAATCCAATTACGCGATGTGAACATTGATAATCATGAGCAAAGTCACATCGTGTACGACAATCTGGATCTGCGCGATGCGCGTGAAGGCTTGCGGCTGTACTCCTGGGCGGCGCAGGTGACGGACATTACTCTTCGGAACAGCATCATCAGCACCCAACCAAGTTTGTCCAATGGCACAATGTCGGCGGGAGTCTATGCCAGCGTGCATTCGGGCACACTGTCGCACATTACCATCCAGAACAATACCTTCATCCCTTATCCCAAAGGACTGGAGCGCTGGGGCATCTACTTTGTCCGAGGCGTCAGCGACTTCAGAATTGTCGGTAACACATTCGCACCAGCGGGAGAAGATGACATCACAATCTGGCACTCTGCCCATGGATTGATTGCCGAAAATTCAGGCGGGGGCAACGGGGAGAACACGATAGACGTCAAGGACAGCCATGACGTGCTTATCAGTCAGAACCGCGCCGACTTGGATGGCGAGTACAACATTGTCGTACACGCCGTCGATCCGGATCCCCTGACATATAACGTTATCGTCGAAAAGAACCACTGCACTCGAGGCGGAGTTGCCGGGCACCTGACAGCGGGTATCGTTTTGCTGTTTACCCGCGATTCCAAGGTGCGCCACAACCTCGTAGAAGACGCTTACGGGGCCGGCATTTTCGTTAATGACCGGGAAACAGGGTTCCACAATGAAATTTCTAACAATGTCCTGAAAGGGAACGGCACTCACCAAGTCGCAGGCGCCATCACGATGGAAGACGTCGCGAACGCGGATGTCCACGACAATACGGTTCAGGGGCAAGGTTCGGGCGGATTCGCGTTGCGGTTGGAAGGCGGTCCTCATACCCGGGCTGTGCAGATCACGGACAACGCTTTTTTTGGTGCTCCGGCGAATATGCTGTACATATCCAAGGGCGCGCAAGACACGTTTGTAGCCGACCGGAATTCCTATCACGCAAAGCGGCCTCGCTTCCGCTGGGCCCTGCAAGAATATTCTTTTGCGGAATGGCAGAAGGCTAGCCGGCAGGACACTCATTCGCGAGTGGCAGAGCCTGCTTTGTTGCAATCTTCGCAAATCTCTTCCGATACCCAGCCCAACTAAAAGAATCCGAAACAACAGCGTATTCCAAGAGCCTTTTCGGGCTCTTTTTTATTACAATCACAACAAAGTTTGCTGGTTGGGCCTGCAAGATCTGCGGCTTGCAAACTGATCACTCACCATCTCCATGGAAGACACGATTCTAGTTACCGGTGGGGCCGGCTTCATCGGCTCGAACTTCATCTTGCAGTGGATATCGGAGGTTGGAACTCCGGTCATCAATCTTGACAAGTTGACCTATGCCGGCAACCTGCGTAACCTCGAGCAGATTTCGTCTGACCGCCGCTACCAGTTTGTACAAGGAGACGTGATCTACCGGCATGTAGTCAGCGACCTGTTCCGCCTCCATCGTCCGCGCGCGGTGCTGCATTTCGCGGCCGAAAGCCACGTGGACCGCTCCATTCGCGGCCCGGATGATTTCATTCGTACAAATGTAAATGGAACGTTTTGTCTTCTCGAGGAAGCCAGAGCCTATTGGATGAATTTGCCGGAAAGCGAACGTCAGAAATTCCGCTTCCTGCACGTTTCAACCGATGAAGTCTACGGGTCACTCGGCCCGGCCGACGCCGCATTTAATGAAGAGACAGGTTACGCGCCGAACAGCCCTTATTCGGCATCGAAAGCTGCTGCCGATCACCTGGTGCGCGCTTATTATCAGACCTATGGCCTGCCTACACTGACCACCAACTGCTCCAACAATTACGGCCCCTATCAGTTCCCGGAGAAACTTATCCCGCTGGTCATCTTGAATGCCTCCACCGGCAAGCCATTGCCGATTTATGGCGACGGGCGGAACCTGCGGGATTGGCTGTTCGTCTTAGATCACTGCGAGGCTTTGCGAAGCGTCCTGGCGCGAGGAACCGTGGGCCAGACCTATAACATCGGGGGCGGAAGCGAGAAATGTAATCTCGAGATTGTGGAGACAATCTGTGCGATTCTGGACGAACTCCGGCCTCATGATCAGGTCGTGCCGCACCGTAATCTGATTACGTTTGTGAAAGATCGTCCTGGTCACGACCGCCGCTATGCTATGAATATCTGCAAAATTGAACGCGAATTGGGTTGGACTCCGCGCGAGAGCTTTGAGAGCGGAATTCGCAAAACCATTCAGTGGTACCTCGAGCACGAGGAGTGGATTCGAGAAGTTACGAGCGGAGCTTATCGGCAGTGGATTGCAACCCACTATGCCGGTTAAGCAAAACAGCAGGCTGGCTACTGGCCTATATGAGCACTGGGATCTCGAAAACAATGGCGCCCGCAAGAGGCGCTTATAAAGGAATTATCCTGGCGGGCGGTTCGGGAACGCGCCTCTACCCCGTCACCCATGCCACCTGCAAGAGCCTGCTGCCAATTTATGACAAGCCCATGGTGTATTACCCGCTCAGCACCCTGATGCTGGCCGGCGTGCGCGATATTCTGGTCATTTCCACTCCGCAGGATCGTCCAAAATTTGAGCAATTACTCGGAGACGGCCGTCGCTATGGGATTTCCCTGCAATATGCCGTGCAGCCTAAACCAGAAGGAATTGCGCAAGCATTTCTCGTGGGCAAGGAATTTATCGGCTCAAGCTGCTGCGCGCTGGTGCTGGGAGACAATATCTTCTATGGACACGATCTCGTCAAAAGCCTGCGGGAGGCCACCCAAAAGACCCGCGGGGCGCGCATTTTCGCCTATCCGGTGCAAGATCCGGAGCGTTATGGCGTAGTGGAGTTCGATGACTCAGGAAGGGTGCTCAGCCTGGAAGAAAAGCCCAGCAAGCCAAAGTCGCGTTATGCGGTGACTGGGCTTTATTTTTACGACAACCAGGTGGTGGAACTGGCTCTCTCCCTGAAGCCATCGGCGCGCGGCGAACTGGAAATCACAGATTTAAACAAGGCCTATCTCAAGCGCGGGCAACTGGAAGTCATAGTGATGGGCCGTGGCATGGCCTGGCTCGATACCGGAACATACGAGGCTTTGATGGAGGCTGCGCTCTTTATTCAGACAATCGAAAAGCGGCAGGGTTTGATGGTCGCCTGTCCGGAGGAAATTGCCTACCGCTCTGGATACATCAGCGCAGAGGAATTACAGTGTATCGGCAAGTCCATGAATGGCAACAGCTACGGTACGTATTTATTACAGCTCCTCAGAGAAAGGGTTTTCTGACGTGGCGATCGCATATGCAGGCGGCATAGTAATGAAGAAGATCGAAACCTCGCTGGCCGGCGTCTTTATTTTGGAACCTCACGTCTTCAATGATGCGCGAGGCTTTTTTCTGGAAACTTACAATCAGCGAACGATGGCGGAATCGGGTATCACCGAGGGTTTTGTGCAGGACAATCACTCATTCTCCGCTCACAATGTCTTGCGCGGCTTGCATTATCAGGTTAAGCGCCCGCAAGGCAAGCTGGTGCGTGTCGTGCTCGGAGAAGTGCTCGACGTCGCGGTCGACTTGCGAAAGAAGTCGGCCACTTTAGGTAAGTGGGAGGCAACCCGGCTGTCCGGCGATAACAAGCGCAGTCTGTGGATCCCCGCCGGTTTAGCCCACGGCTTTCGTGTTCTTTCAGACGGCGCCCACGTGCTCTACAAAGCCACCGACTTTTACTCCCCCGAGCTCGAACGAACTATCGCATGGGACGATCCTGATTTGAAAATCGACTGGAAGTTGCCGGGTGAGCCCGTCGTCTCCGCAAAAGACCGCCAGGGAACGCTGTTCCGTGACGCCGAAAAATTCGAATAATCCATCCATGAGATAAACATGCGAGTCACTGTCTGTGGAGCTTCCGGCCTGCTCGGCAACGCGCTCATGCGCGAATGGGCAGGTGATGAGGTTACCGGACTCCGCTCAAAGGATGCCGACATTCGCGATGCCCGGCAAGTTGCAAAAGCCGTGCTGGACTCACGGCCAGACTGGATTGTCCTGGCCGCGGCTTACACGGACGTCGATGGTTGCGAGAAGCATCCGGCGCTAGCTTTCGATATTAACGTTCAGGGCGCCGTGAATGTTGCCGACGCGGCGAAGCGCTCGGGCGTGCGCTTGCTGTTTTTGAGCAGTGATTATGTTTTCGACGGTTCTAATGGCTCACCGTATGAGACCACCGACCCGCGGAAGCCGTTAAATGTTTATGGTCGTACTAAAGCCGAGGCAGAAGAACGGCTGCTGGAAATTATTCCCAACTGCTGCATCGTGCGCACCTCGTGGCTCTTCGGCAGGGGCGGTAAGTGCTTTCCGGATACGATCCTTGATCTCGCGCGAACTCGAACAGAAATTGACGTAGTTAATGATCAGCGCGGCTCTCCAACCTACAACACCGACCTGGCCCGCGCGATTATTGGCCTATGCCGTGACGGCGCAACCGGGATCGTGCATGTCACCAATGCAGGTCACTGCACCTGGTATGACTTCGCAAAGACGATCATAGATGACGAAGGCTTGAAAACTTCGGTGCGGCCGACCACTGGCGAAAACTTCGCAAGGCCGGCAGCTAGACCGAAATACTCCGTTCTCTCGCCGCGTAGCCTGCATCAGCATCACATCACGATGCCAAGCTGGCAGGACGCGCTCGGACGATACTTGTCGCAGCGAAAGTCGCAAGCCCTGCCTCTTGCGCGATAAAAGCCTGCGTGAGACCTATTGAATCGCGATCCGAGATTGCCCCGCCTGGCTCAACTGAGCGTTCAGCGCCGGAATGTCCTTATTCTTGATTTCGTTCCAGGCCGCCAAATCTTCTCCCAGCGCCTGCTGAACCTCGGCGAAGGTAGAGATCTCCTGCGTAGTCGGTGCGGCGTCCGCGCTGTCGACTGCCTGCAGTAAGGCATACAACCCGGCATTCAAGCGCGCCAGGCTCCTGCCTTCGGGAGTGCTCAGAAAACGAGCGCCGTAGCCCCCTTCGGAGCCTTCCAGGTCCGCGGCCTTTTTCTCCAGCGCTATCAGAGCGTCGGCTGCTGGCCCTTGAGTCACACGAGCTCTCAAATCCTTCAATTGACTTCGGAGATTGCGAACTTGCTCTAGTGCCTGGTAATCATCATGCATAGCGTTTGTGATTTTCATCTCTAGATCGAACTGCTGTCTCAAGCCCTCGGCCGGAGTCCTTACACGCGGGTCCATCTTAATGGTGAGCGTCTGGCTCAATGTGGAACCGTTAGCAGTCAGCTTCACGGTGTATTTTCCGGGCTGTATCGTCGGGCCAAGCGGATACTCGGGCGTGTCGTGATAAATCGCCGAAATTGGATACTCCCTGGTCAGCGAATCCGGCGGTGGATAATGCAGATCCCAGACGAAACGATGCATCCCTGCTTGTCCCGAGAGGGCTTGCGGAGGCCGCACCCAATACGTGGGAACCACCACCTCTTTTTCATTTAACGGCTTCGGCTTATCAGCGCTGGAAAAGCGACGAACCAGCTTGCCTGCCCCATCAAGAATCTCCAACGAGACAGCCCCTGTCGCCGGTGATTTTAGGAAATAATCGAGCATGGCGCCATCGGGTGGATTCTTGCCTGCCGGAGCCTCGGGTGGCAGTGGCGTATCCGTATTGTTATTGCGGCGCATACGATAGGTAAGCTGCGATGCAAAGAAATGCGCCTGCGATCGGGCGACCTCAGAACTGACCTGGCGCAAAGGAGTGATGTTATCCAGGATCCAGAACGAACGGCCGTGTGTCCCCACCACAACGTCATCCTGGTGAATGACTAAATCGCGAATGGACGTCGCAGGCAAGTTGAGCTTAAGCGATTGCCAGTGCTCACCATCGTCAAAAGAAACGTACACGCTTCGTTCAGTACCCGCGAACAGCAAGCCTTTGCGCTCCGGGTCTTCGCGCACCGTATTCACAGGTTCGTTATCCGGTAGTCCGACTACAATTTTCTGCCAGCTCTTCCCAGCATCGTGAGTTCGGTAAACGTAGGGAGCAAGATCATCCAGGCGAAAGCGGTTTATCGCGGCATATGCCGTGGCACCATCGAAGTGCGATGCATCCATTTGAGCCACTTTGCTCCACGCCGTGAGCTCCGGCGGACTAACCTTCTGCCAATTTTTCCCACCATCGTGCGTGACTTGAATTAACCCATCGTCGGTCCCGGCCCAGATCAGGTTCACGTCCTTAGGCGAAGGAGCCAGCGAGTAAATAACGCCACGATGTTTCCCCTTCTCCGGATCGGTTTGCACGAAGACTCCGAGATTTGGCGGAGCACCGGGATCCTCCCGCGTCAAATCAGGGCTGATGATCTGCCAACTACTCCCACCATCCGTTGTTTTGAACAGCACGTTCGATCCGAGATACAGAATGTGCGGATCAACCGGCGAAAAAATCAAAGGAGCAGTGCGGTTAAAGCGATATTTGCCGGTACGCAGAACGACGGGAGAAATGTCTTGCGTTTGCCCGGTAATGCGATCAAAACGCGATGCTTTGCCGCCATAGATAAGATTCGGATTCAACGGATCGGGCGCGACATACCCGTACTCTTCTACTCCTACCGGGAACCAGTCACGAAACGTGATCCCGCCGAAGTCGCTTCGACTCGCCGTGCCCGCGCTCCCACTTTCCTGCTGCCCGCCGTACACCCAGTACGGAAACTGATTGTCCGTGATTACGTGATAAAACTGCGCAGTGGGCTGGTTGTACCAGGAACTCCAGGTCTCGCCGCCGTTAACGCTGAGAGTAGCCCCCTGGTCGCTGCCGAGAAAAATAATGTCGGGGTTTTCAGGGTTAATCCAAATCGTGTGATAGTCATCGCCGCCGGGAGCGCCCTTGAATGCACTGAAATTCTGCCCCGCGTCCGTAGACCGGTAGGTGGAGGTGTTGGCGACGTAAACGACATCTTTGTTGTTGGGTGCAACTCGCACGCAGGCAAAATCCGAACCGCGTCCCCAGATACGCTCCTCGGTGTTTACTCTCGTCCAGTGTTCGCCCGCATCTTCGGAACGATAGAGCCCACCCAGCTTAGGCGCATCCACCAGGGCGTACATGCGTTTGGGATCATTCGGGGCAATAGCAAGTCCAATGCGCCCCAATCCATCCGCCCAGGTTGGCAGCCCCCCTGTGAGTTGACGCCAATTGTTGCCACCGTCGGTTGATTTGTACAGCCCGCTACCCGGACCATCGTAGGAGTTGCCGGTTGTCCAAGGTGGCCTGCGGGACGCCCAAAGAACAGCATAAATAATTTGTGGGTCGCTGGGATCGAAAGCGAGATCGATCGCGCCGGTGTTCTCGTCTTTGTAGAGGATCTTTTGCCAATTCGCTCCGCCATCGAGCGAGCGGAAGACTCCACGTTCTGCATTGGGTCCATAGGGATGACCCAACACCGCCGCGAAAACCCGCTTCGCATCGTGCGGGTCAACCAGAATGGCGCCAATTTGCTGAGCGTCCCGCAGTCCCAGGTGTTGCCACTTGAAACCGCCATCCGTGGATTTATAAATTCCGTCCCCCACGCTGAGGTCGGGACGTCGCAGGCCTTCTCCACTGCCGGCGTAGATGACCTCAGGATTGGAAGGTGCCACCGCCAGCGCCCCAATCGAGCCAGTCGGTTGCTCGTCAAAGATAGGTTTCCACGTGCGACCGTAGTCGTTGCTCTTCCAGACACCGCCATTGTTTGCCGCCATGTAGTAGATGTTCTGTTTCCCCGGTATTCCCGTGACCGCCACCGTACGGCCTCCACGAAATGGACCGATTAAACGCCATTGCAACTCCTGGAACAGGCTGGGGTCGAACTGCTGTGCACTGGCAACGCAGCCAAGCAGCAAAAAAAAGGCAAAGTAGAAAGTCAGCATCAATCTAGTGGTCAAAGCCAAGTTCCGCCTCCTGGGCAGGTAAGCATAAACCAAGCCAGCAAGAACTCCGAATTCAGCGTCTTGGCCCGGACCAACTCGACTCCCAATAAGTAAACTTCCGCCTAAATCTACTGCCTCTACCCGATACATCGCCCGCTACCTACGCCCTAGACTCTCATATTGCGGGCGTGCCCTGCCGCAGAGCAGGTTCTGACCGGTGGCAGGCACCAAGGTCCGGTCCACGAAGGAGCCTACCCATGGCTCGGAAGAATACGGCGGTGTTCGCGATCTTCGGGCTCTACGAAATGCTCGAAGACGCCATCAGCGAGCTGAAGAATGCCGGTTTCCGAAGTGAAGATATGTCGGTGCTTCTGCCGGAGAATCTGGGCTCTAAAGAATTGGCCACGGTTAGAACTACGAAGGCGCCGGAAGGGGTGGCGGCTGGGGCGGGCTCAGGAGCTTTTTTGGGCGGTGTTCTGGGGTGGCTGATTGGAGCTGGCATGCTGGCCATCCCCGGTTTGGGGCCATTGCTTGCTGCGGGACCGCTGGTTGCAACTCTCGCGGGCATTGGCGCCGGTGGCACCGTCGGTGGTTTCACCGGAGCGCTGATCGGCCTGGGATTGCCGGAGTACGAAGCAAAACGATATGAAGGACGGATTCGCCGCGGCGGAATTCTGCTCTCCGTTCATTGTGATGACTCGGAATGGAAACGAAAAGCCAAGGCAATTCTGAAGCATGCAGGAGCCGAACACATAGCCTCCACCAGCGAGGCTACGGGCGACTTCGCAAACAGCGACAGACCCCTTCCCGCGACGCTGGCGGCGACCCATACAGATATCGAGCAGGTGAACCCGTTGTCGAACTAACGTTTGTCATCTTAACTGGAGGGAATAAATGGATAAGGATCGGGTGAAAGGAAAAGCCAAGGACATCACCGGTAGAGTACAGCGCCAGGTAGGCGAATGGACCGGCGATGAAGAACAGCAAATCAAAGGGACTGGAAAACAGGTTGAAGGCAAAGTCCAGAATATGGTCGGCAACGTAAAGGATGCGGTCAAGGGCAAGGCCAGCGAAGCCGATCGCGAGGCGGAACGCGAACGTGAACGCAACCGCATGGAGCGGGAAGATGAGGACGCCGCCTAAATTGGCACCTGGCCGATTCTGAGACGACCACAACTACAACAGCACGGGCCAGCTTCTTGCTGGCCCGTTGCCGATTCTGGATTTAATGCCAATTCAGCGCCGTTCGTAGACCGGACTCGCGGGGCTGGGCGGTTCATAGTCCTGACCATACTTGTTCTTGTGAGCATGGCTGACCGGTATTTCCCTAAGCCGAATCGTGCCGAGCGATGACGTGTTCTCCGAAACGGTGATCTCGCGGGCTTGGTTCTTCAAATCGTCAGGCAGTGACGCTTCGGACCAGACTCGGAGCAAATAGCGGCCCGGTGGCACTCCTGAAATCTGCACCTCTCCCCGGCCATTGGAAATTGCGAAATAGGGAGTTTCTATTGCGATCACCACAGCGCTCATTTCCGGGTGAATATTGCAGAAAATATAGGAGATTCCGCGACGATCAAAACGGACATCGCGCGTCGTACCCGCTTCGTACAATCCCAGATCAAAGCGCTTTCCTTCGAACAGCGAAAAAACATTGTGAAAAAAAGGATCTCGATTAGGAAATTCTACTGACGAGCCTACATGGACCACCACGACATGAGGCTCGAAACTCTTGTTGCGCTGTACCAGTCGGGGATGCGCAACCGGCGTCTTAATTTCTTCGCTGTTTGCTGAGCCGCCGATTGGCGTGAGCCACACCACCACGTTCGACGGGTCAGTCGCACTTTTGCCTTTGCCGCGGTTCTGCATCTCCACACGCGCTGCCACGGTCACCTCTTTAGCGGAGGCAGAACCTGCGAATAGCAGCAAGATTAAAAGCCACGAAGGCCTTCTCACAAACCCGCGGCGCAAATGGAATTCTACTTCCCGCATGTTCTCAGAACAGAATACCCATAATCAGGTTAACTTGTTCCCCTGTGCGCCTGCTTAGGTCAAGTTGCGAAGTGCTAAGGTGATTGTACTGCGCAGAGAACAAAATGTTTTGGTGTGGACGATAGATGAAGTTAAGAAAAGAACTGCGATTCTGCTTTAGCGTGGCGGGGAGCCCGCTGTTGCTCTCGCCCAGAGGGAACGCTCGGATATCTCCGGCAAGGGGATTATCAATACCAAACGCCACATTGAATTCCAGCTTCTCTGTGGCCCTGAACTTCGCTTGTGACCAACCGCCTAACGAATTCACGGCTCGCAGTTGAACATTGGGGAAGATAATTGGACCACTCAGAATTACTGAGCGACCCATTCCGCCGCCCAGAGCACCGGCCCCTCTTCCGCGATAAAACTCTCCACTAACACTGAATCCGTGGCTGAGCGGAAGATCCCAATCTGCCGTTCCCACCCAACCGTCCAGATACCGGCTGAACCACCAATCCTGGCGGCTGTAGTATCCGCCAGCTCCCAGCGTGAGCGGTTGACCGAAGGCGTGGCGACTCCAGGCGACCCGTGCAGCATACGCAGGCTGACCGGAGCGCTCTCCCGCCTGCGGGATATTGCCCCACTGGGAAACCGGTAAGTCTCCGGTCAAGTTATCCAGAATTCCTCCTTGCAGTAACAGGTTCGAATTGGAAGACAAGTCAAACCGATGTTCAATTCGAACCTGCGGAACCCACTCCCAGAGATTGCCCGCCTCGCTGAAAGCTGGTTCTGCCACTGAGGCGAACGATGTGGGGGAGAGCGGCGTGAAGAAGGCTTCGTCCTGCCCAGCCACTACCGAAGTATTTTTCCAGTCCAGATGCATAGTGGCGGTGCGCAATCGGACGATTCCCGAATTAACTCCGTTGGGAATTACAGGGAAACCGCCGGCGAAATCGAAACGCACATCTCCGCGAGTGCTTGCTCCGGCTATCCTCGGCCCAAACACTTCCAGGCCGATCTCCGATTGCCGCAGGGTCGCCCCGAAGCTTCCATTCGGATTTCCCCGGTAGGGACGCCCTACAAAGGTTGGGAAATCCTGACTGTCGAAAACGCCTCGGTTGCTGAATAGATTCATGAGCACAATGCCGGAGAGTCGAACCCGATATTTGGACGCGCTTGAGACTTTGGTCTGATACTGCTCGTTGATTTTGGCATTGAGAAGTTGAGAATCTTCTTCAAGCTTGGAGACGCGATCTTCCATTGGCGCCCCAATGGCGACTTGGGTACCTTGTTCCGGTTCTGCCTGAGGGGCGGCATTAGCGGTTGTCGTTCCGGTTTCCGCGGTGGTCTTGCCTGCCGCCAGCTCGGCCCGAGTCTGCTGTAACTCCTGACGCAACGCCAGCGTCTCGGCACGATATTGGGCCGATTCCGAGCGGATCTCCACCACCGCCTCCCGCAATTGCCGGACCTGCTCCTGCAGGTCGTGAACGGCTGACATCACAGTTTCGTTTTGTCCGGCAGCCGCTGCAGAATTCTGCGCCCCAGCGCAGGCGGCGATTAGAAGCAGAGTAAACAATCCCACACTGTATTTGGTTAGGCCAAGAAGCAATCTATTCCTGTGCAGCACAGATGCCTCCCCTGGAAGAGTTTAGGAACTTTCTTCTGATTGCGCCGGCGCACTCGATGCACTCTTGCGCGAACTGGAATTCGAACAGTAAACCGAATCTTACTGTCTTTCCGATGAATTTGCTCGACTCAGAGGTGGGGCGGCAATGTTGCCCGTCTCGATTCGTGGGGAACCCTGCGAAGACGCTAGTGGAAGCACCAATTTGAAAGTGGTGCCCTGCTCGGAAGTCTTCTCCACCACCACATCGCCGCCGTGATCCTGAATGATCTTCTGTACGACGGTCAGACCAAGCCCGGTGCCATTCTCCTTGCCATAACTGACAAACGGCTGAAAGAGCCGATCACGAATTTCCACCGGTATGCCTCGGCCATTGTCCGAAACGCGAATCTCCACGCCGTTTGGAAAGGCTCGCAAGTTGACATTAATGCGACCAGGATTACCGGAGACCGCCTCACAAGCATTCAGAAGCAGGTTGTAAAGCGCCCGTTCCAGTTTCTTCGGATCAAACCAGCCCTCGATGCGCCCGTTAGAAGCAAAATCGATATGCACCTGGTGAAATTCAGGACGCGTCCTGATTGCTTGCAAAGCATGCTGCACCGAATCCCCTACGTTTCCATAGCTCGGACGCAGCGCCTCTCGAGTACGGGAGAACTCCAGAAGCGAATCGATCAGGTCCGTCATCTGGTTCACCGCAATGCGAACCTCCTGATAAAGTTCTTCCCGCTGGTCACCCGTCAGGCGGCTCTCACACAGAAACTCCGCGTTGGCAACAATCGCAGCCAGCGAATGACGCAGATCATGGGAAATTGAACTTGCCATTCGACCGATCGTGGCTAAGCGCTCCGCTTCGAGCAGGCTGTGCTGCGTCTTCAGAAGACTTTGCCGCATCCCGTCGAATGATTGGGAAACTTCCGCGACTTCGTCTCCCCCGGATGTATTAAGTGGGAAGCTGAAGTCCCCTTTGCCCAGAGCACGGACACCTTGCACCAATTCTCCCAGTGGACGCGTAAATGTATCTGAAATAAAAAATACGAGTGCGCTGCCCCCCAAGACGGCAATTACCCCGAGCAGCAACAGTAATCGGTTGAGGCTATCCAGAAAGACAGTCGCCTGATCGTAGGATTTGAGCACGCTGAGGCGAACCGTCGGACTCTTGCCGGGCGCCAAGTCCAGCGACGTGGCCAAAAATCGCTCCGTTCCCAGCTGAATTCTAGCCAACTGCGGAGCATGAGGCGCCGACAGTGCGCCTGCCTGTTGCACCAGTTCTGATTCCTGAACCGGCGGTAGGGTACTCCGCACTATGTTGTTGCCGTATGAAAAAGCGACCTGGCTGGCGGCGATCCGGCTCACTTCTGCCGCCAGGTGATCGTCAATCTCGTATCCCACCGCCAAAAATCCCAGAAGGCGGTTGGCCGAAGCCGGTCCAAAATAAATGGGCTTCAAAAAAACTTCATAGAGATGGTGTCCGCCAAACCACCATTGGCCGGAGCTCTGATCCAGGGAATTCAGCAGGAATTCCTGCGCCAGGTTACGGCTAAACCCCGA
>Ga0209577_10003211_pt1 | contig 15395 bp, 15 predicted proteins | sample GraSoiAngelo_109_FD_185874 | JGI IMG/M metagenome (GOLD analysis project Ga0209577, IMG submission 185874) | Grasslands soil microbial communities from the Angelo Coastal Reserve, California, USA - 14_0903_12_20cm (SPAdes) (version 2) | ecosystem: Environmental > Terrestrial > Soil > Grasslands...
GTCGAAATCGATCGGTTTTCAGAGGGTTATGTCACAATCGGCGTCACAGCCGGATATTCCAAGAACTTGCACCGTTGTAAATCATTGACTCGATGGAGGATTTGGCTCCTCAGGCTGGACTCGAACCTGCGACCTCCTGGTTCGTAGGTTAATGCAGGTTGTCTATCCTGTTGGTTCTTCGATGGTTTACCTCACTCTTGATAGACGGTGTTCCCCGGTGTTCGGGGGCAAATTGTTCACGGATTGTTCACTGTCCTGAGTTCAACATCAACGGCGCGTCATTGACGATGGTGCCGCCCGTCCGATTTCCGGCCGCACCGGAGTCTTTGCGGATCACACCGGCAGGCCGAGTTCCCTGGCGGCCTGCTGCTGCGAGCCGTCCAGCGTGACGAATCGATCTATCCGCTCGCTGGCGTGAAACCAGAGCGCCGATCGCAAATGCGCGAGGTCAAGCGATCGTGGGGTGCTAACCGCAGGCAGGAGGTTGGATCGGCAAAGATCCAATGTCAGATCCCGTAGCACGAAGAGACTCGTATCCTGCTCCACGCGCTCGATACAAGTCTTGTACAGTTCGGGCTTGAGCGCGCCTTCCCTCGCTAACCGGATCAGATTTCGTCGGACCTCGAGGATCAGAATGACGCTTGACAGCAACTCCGCCCCGTCAGTTTCCTTAGAGAGACCCTCCCATCCTTCTTCCGCGAGCAGGATACAGAGATAGGCGGACGTGTCGAGGTACAACCGACGATGTCTTGGAGCGCCCTCAGGGTGAGCGTTCAACGGTTGCCCCGGTCCTCCAAGAGGACTTCCAAATACCGGCCCTTCGTGCCGCGCTTGAGCGCCGCCCTAATGCGACCGCGACCCACGTTCTTGCCGCGATGAACGGACTCCGTCCGAGCCGGGCTCAGGAGGGCCACTGGGGTATTGTGCCGAGTAATGATGATCGTGTCCCCAGATTCGGCTTCAGCCACCATCGCCGAAAGTCTCGCTTTTAGGTACTGAATTGAGACCAGTTTCATGACCTTTATCCTACCAGATTCTGGTCTCAGATCTGGGCTGCCCTCCGAAAAGTTCGATGGTCGGCGCGTTATGAATTCCGCTCTACGCTCCCATCGTAGTGTCCGCCGCGATGATCGAATCGTCCGTCGTCTGGGAGCATCACGTCATAATCTCGTCGACCACGGTTCACGATTCGAGGACGACGTGGGCGCGCGTGACCAGCGAATATCCATAGGTGACGAGCGACTCAATGGTGTATGAATACGCGTGCCACGAACGCAAGGGCGCGCTCGGACACATATTTGCGCAGCGCGGGTGCGATCCGGTAGCCGGGGTTCCTGGCAGTCGGCGGAGATGCCACCGACCATCGCGCCAGTGCGTGGCGGCAATGCTCCAGGCCGGATCGCCGGCGTCCTATGTGCTGCCGCGCTGATTCTGATAGCCGCAGTTCGGGAGCGGAATGCGTCACCAGAGGAATTGGTGCGCAGTGACGCGCCTCAGCATGGCATTTTCGCCTTTTCACTCGGTACCTGCGAACTGGGTCCGGAATTCTGCCGTCACAACTCCGCGCCCGTGGGCACGTACTGAGATCGATCTGGTCAGCGCCGCGGATCGATCTGGTCAGCGCCGCCGATCGATCTGGTCAGCGCCGCAATCGATGAGGAGATCGGGGCCAGCGACTTGGGCAGATGGATCAAGGCAACGCGCCGGCCAGAAAGGGTGTCGCACGCTGAGACGTTTTGCGCAAACCGTACAGCTCGACGCGCAAGGCCGATACGACGCCCAGCCGATGATCGTCGCGACGACTCACAGCGATGACCGTCACTCCATGCGAACCATCGACGTGACGGATCATTCGTTGAACGTGGATCTGCACGGGATCATTTCAGCGGATACGGGGTTACCTGCTGACCACGAAGATTCTGGCCCACGAGCTCGTGCATGCGATCGATCTCAGCCAGCGGTACTCGGGAAGCCGAATTCCGACGAGTCGCCAGGCTTGGAACGACCGCCGCCCGGCAACAGGACGCCGATCGGGTGAATCTCGAGCGAGAGCGGCTCAATGCGAGGGCCGCTACGAGTTCGGCTGGGGGGCGAGCCAGTCTTCGCCATTGTCAGGCTGAGGGGACGCTTGTCGCGCACGCGTTCCTCCAGCGCGAGCGGATGCGACCGGGCAACGACCGAGCGCTGACGTTTCCTGGGATTGGAGCGCATCCAGGAAAATCTTCACGACGCTCCTGTTTGCTCAACAACCGGACTATCTCAGACGCATCCAAGAACTGCAGCAAATCATCTACGGATCTAATCCATTACGGATCTAACAAAGTCGTATAAATATGATGTACAGCTGAGCTCGCGGCGCAAATCCTCGCGCTCGAGCTCAGCGGTATGGTTCCCACTCGCCCGGTTGAGCCGTCTTTCACAACCAGAGTGCCACGCTTTCTGCGATCGCCGCGCGCAACATGAACCCACTGGCGAGGCAGACACGGAAGTTCTTCACCGCGCGGCTTTCAGATCGGTCGCGGACACATTCAGGCCGGAGGGACACATCATGCGGACAGGAACAAGGGCCGTATATGCGGCAGGGGTCGCACTGCTTCTCCTGAGCGCAGCGTCGACAGCGCAGGCACAGGTCGCGAGGTTCTCGAAAATCCACGATGCCGTGCCGTCGAAGTATTTCGACGCTGCGTTGACGAAACCGGACCCCTCGAACCCGAACCGGCTGATCATCGGGTTCGCGACCGGCGTTGATGCGCTGACGTTCGCGCCGAACGACTTCAGAGCGTGGTTCGGCAACCGTGTCGCGATGGACACGATCAGCTTCAAGATCACGGCGCCCGCCGGGTTCTACGTCGCGAAGCTCACCTACACGCAACACGGGGCCGTGTCGCTGTCGCGGACGCTCACGACCGCAGGCGCCGCCACGTGGGTCGTGAACAACGCTCCGGCAAACCTTGGGGCGTTTACGACGAATGCTGGGCTCGTCGGCACGGCGGATCTCACGACGCTGAAGCTGACCGTGGTGCCGGTCTCGATCAGCGAGAGCCTGTTCGCATCGGTCGGCGCGATCATGCTCACCGACGCGAACGTGCTCGTCAAACTCGCGCCGCTTCCATGACGCGGATCGGGGCGAGATGATCACGGCGGCGAGGTCCCGAGCGCCTCGAATCCGCAGCCCGGGATCGCGCGCGCCATGATCATCTCGTCCGACGCCGCACTGCGAGACGGCCGCTGGCCAACGACGATAGTCGACGCGCGAGCGCGTTCAGCGACCGGGATGCCGGACCTCGCCTTGACAGGCGATAGTCAAGTAATATATAGACTACTTGATTATGACGCGCGACGCTCACCGTGCCTTCAAGGACCGACTCTACAGCCTCTTCGCCCGCATCGGCAAAGCGCTGTCCAACCCGAACCGGCTGGAGATCCTGGAGCTGCTGGCGCAAGGGGAGCGTACCGTAGATTCGCTGGCGACCGAGATTGGCGAGTCACTGGCCAATACGTCGCAACATCTCCAGGCGCTGCGGCAAGCGGCCCTTGTCGACAGCCGTAAAGAGGGCTTGTTCGTCTTCTACCGTTTGTCGGATCCTTCCGTCTTTGACCTGTCCACAGCCGTCCGGACCGTCGCCGAACATCAGCTCGCCGATTTGGAACGCCTCGTCCGCGAGCATTTCGGCGATCGCTCCCATGCTGAGCTCGTGGACATGAACGAGATATTGAAGCGCGCGCGATCGAACAAGGTCGTCGTTCTCGATACGCGGCCGGCGAACGAGTATGCCGCCGGCCACATCGCCGGGGCGCTTTCTGTCCCCGTCGACGATCTTCAGCGACAGTTGCGGCAGCTTCCGAAAGAGAAAGAGTACGTCGCGTACTGCCGCGGGCCGTATTGCGTATACGCCGATCGCGCGGTCGAAATCCTGCGCGCGCATGGGCGCCGCGCCCGCCGACTTGTCCAGGGATTTCCCGAATGGAGGGCTGCCGGGCTTCCCGTTGAAACCGGCGTAACCCAATGAGCCGTCATTGAGGCGGGCAAGTGATTTGAGGGGGGTGCGGCCATCCGCTCCGGCCCATGCTCGGACGTAGAGGAGGGCAGGCATGATCCTGAAGCAGTTCTACCTGAGTTGTCTGGCGCACGCCTCCTATCTCGTTGGCGACGAGCGCACGCACGCCGCGGTTGTCGTCGACCCTCAGCGTGACGTTGATCAGTACCTTGCGTTCGCTGCCGAGCACGGCCTCGACATTCGCCACGTCGTGCTGACGCACTTTCACGCCGATTTCCTCGCCGGCCATCTCGAGCTTCGCGATCGAACGGGCGCGCGCATTTACCTTGGCGCTGCCGCACAGGCCGAGTACGAGTTCACGGCGCTTCATGACGGCGACACGATTGAGCTCGGCCGAGTCCGTCTCGCCGCGCTCGAGACCCCAGGTCACACGGCGGAATCGATTTCGATCTTGGTGTTCGATCCCGACCAAAGCAGCGACAAACCATACGCCGTCCTGACGGGCGATACGCTGTTCATCGGTGATGTCGGTCGGCCGGATCTGCGCGTCGCGCTCGGATGGTCGGCCGCCGATCTCGGAGGACTGCTGTACGACTCGCTGCGGACAAAGCTGCTAGCGTTGCCCGACGACAGCCTCGTCTATCCGGCACATGGCGCGGGGTCGCTCTGCGGGAAAGCGCTGAGCAAGGAAACGGTGTCCACACTCGGCGAGCAGCGCCGCTCGAACTATGCGCTCCAGACGATGAGCAAAGCCGCCTTCCTTGATCTGGTCATGGCCGACCAACCCGACCCGCCCGCGTACTTCGCGTACGACGGCGTTCTCAACAGCAAGGAGCGTCCGACACTCGATGAGGCGCTCGCGCGGGAGCTGAAGCCGCTGCCGCTCGATCGGGTGCTGGCGCTGCAAGCTGACGATGCGCAGCTGCTGGACACGCGGGATCCGATTGAGTTCGGCGCTGCGCATCTGGCGGGGAGCATCAACATAGGGCTTGGGGGCCAGTACGCCACGTGGGCCGGCACGATTCTCAGCCGCGAGCAGCCGATCGTCATCATCGCCAATCCCGGAGGCGAACGCGAATCAGCGGTGCGCCTCGGTCGCATCGGCTTCGATCACGTAGTCGGCTATCTGCAGGGCGGATTGGCCAGCCTGAAAAGCCGGCCCGATCTGACGAAGACCACGCAGCGCGTGAGCCCGTCACTGGCATCCGAATTTGTCTCGAGCGACGAGCTGTTACCGGTCGACGTCCGCACGCCGAACGAGCGCGAGACGAAACGGATTTCCGGCAGTGTCAGCCTTCCCCTCAACCGCCTCAAGGACCGGTTAACCGAGCTACCACACAACCGCCCGCTGCTCGTCTACTGTGCCGGCGGCTACCGTTCGTCGATCGCGACCAGTCTTCTCCAGCGAGCGGGCTTCACAAAGATCGCCGAACTCGCTGGCGGGCTAGCGGCGTGGGAGGCCGCGCACTTGCCCGTGGCGGCGGGGCGTTCGTCGGCCGTCACGACTTAGAAGGTATGGAAGGACAGGTTATTGGACCTAATCTGATATGGAATGACCCGTTGTCAAACCCCGATCTCGCAACGGAGATCTGACAATGGTCGGCAAGCGCCAGCTTGCCGACGTAAGTGCGTTCTCGTCAGAAGATGGGCACGGGGTCCAGGGGCGCCGAAGGCGCCGCCCGCAGGGCGCGAAGCCCTGGAGGCCGTGCCCATCTTCTGACATCTCCCGAGTGACGGCGGCCGTCCACGGGCCGCGAAGACGACGGACGATTCAGGGCGCTTCGACGACGAGTCACTCTGATATTCGGTGGTTACCGCGATCGCTCGCAGCAGAGCACGCATGACAGTGTTTCGTCGGGAGGACATGCAGTCTTAGGACGCGAGTTGGGACAGGTGTCCGTATCGCATGATTAGATCGCTGATCCTCGCAATCGTGCCTGTGGTCATCCGCCGTCTCCGCGGTCCGTGGAACCCCATCACTCTGCGGCCGTCAGCCATGCATCCACATCGTCACGCTGCCGGCGCTTGCAAGGCCGCCCACAAGAAACCGGCGAGCTCGCGTGCGACGGCCACCGCAATCTTCGGAGCGGGCTTGTGCTGCTCCGCCAGCCGCCGAAACCGGCGACACAGTCGCTGCTGCGCTCTGTCGGCGATCGCAATCACTCGTTCTGGTTGCCCTTTGCGTCGCCGCAGGAGCGCCGCCCCGACGCTCGGTCGATGTTGATAATGCCACGCCGTCTCGATGAGCAGTCGGCGAACCAGCGCGTTGCCGGTTCGCGTAATCCGACCGCGTCGATGCTTCTCCCCAGTCGAGTCCTCGCCCGGCACGAGGCCGAGATAGGCCATCAGCGCGCGTGGCGATTTGAACCGGCGGAAATCGTGCAGCTCCGCCAGCACCAGCATCGCCGTCAAGGTGTCAATCCCGCGGAAGCAGCGCAACCAGCCGACTGGTTCCCGATAGGGTGCCGCCTCGGCGATCTCCACGAGCCGCCGATCCAACTCGATCAGCCGTGCCTCCACATGATCGATCGCCAGCTGATAGTCCTCCAGAGCACCCGTTCTGCTGCGTGCGTCCACACAAGACTGTCGGTCCATTGCCGATGCGCCCGCGTCCAGTTCCGCCCGGTGTAGTGCAGGCCACGACGCAGGAGAAACTTCCCCAGACGATGCCGGCACCGTTGCAGATCCTCGCGGGCATCGTCGCGCGCGCGACACAGATCACGGACGGCTTCTTCTTCGGGTGTCGGCGGGCGCACCTCAGTCAAGACGTTCGCGCGCAGCAACTCCGCCAATTTTCGGGCATCGCGGCGATTGGTTTTGATCCGCTCGCCGGGCTTTCGCGGTACGAGCGCGGGCGCGATCACGTGGCAACTCACGCGGGGCGTCGTGATCTGGCGCTGCAGCACGTAGCCGCACGGCCCGGCTTCGTAGCACGCCCGCACGGGTCCTGGAGCGTCGCGCTCGAGCCGACGCACGAATCGTCGCACCGCGTTCGGCTCATTCGGCACCGTCCAAGTCACCGGCGTTGCCTCTTGGCCAATCAGCATCGCGATGAAGAGATCTTTCTTGTGCGCATCGATTCCGACGTACGTGGTAACGTGTTTCACGACCGGCTCCTTTCGTTTGCGGCTCTGACGCCGCGAGGCGCTAACCCGCGATCACGGTGGCACAGACCACCTTGTCGAGTGCGAAGCACTACGACGTTACGATAGCGAGCCGGTCATTCCATATTGGAACGAGGAGCTGACGCGCTGCGCCAGCTCGCGAAAACCGATGAAAATCGCGCGCCTGGTTGCGAGAATGGTGGCGGCGCGAGCGGCGAGGTCGATCTAGACAATGGAGGAATTGAGGCCGTCATATTGGATGATCCGGAACGTGCGCGCTTGAGCGAATAAGTGGGCGTCGTCGTGTGACAGCCCGTGACCCTGAGTAAGAACATCACGGCACGTTCTCCGCTCCCGCCAGGAGAGCCGTATGCCATATCGGATCGCAGGAATCGACGTGCACAAGACAATGGTGGCGGTGGCGGTCGCGGACGTGGAAGTCGAGGGGGACTGGCAATTTGAACGCCGGCGATTCGGCGCGAGCCCTAGCCAACTCCGGCTGCTCACCGCGTGGTTGGTCGAGCGTCAGGTCGAGGAAGTGGTGATGGAATCGACCGCGCAGTACTGGCGCCCGGTGTGGGACGCGTTGGAACGGGACTGGCAGCCGACGCAGCGCACGCGGGTCGACGCCAAGCCTACCAGTGGTGCCCTGCATCTCGCGCAAGCGCAGTCAAATAGCGGACGGCACGGCCGGAAGCGAGACTTCCCGGATGCAGAGCGATTGGTAAAACGATTGTCGGCGCACGAGCTAACCCTCAGCTTTGTGCCCGATGTGACGCAGCGCCTCTGGCGAACGGCGACGCGGCGCAAGTATCAGCTGACGCGTAACCGCGTGCAGCTGCAGAATCGCCTGGAGTGCCTCCTGGAGGAGGCGCACATCAAGCTCTCCAGTTTGGTGTCCGATCTGCTCGGGTCGAGTGCCAGGCGCATGCTCCGGGCGCTTGCCAGCGGTGAGACCGATCCCGCGACAATCGCCGCGCTAGGCAGTGCCCGGCTGCACGCCACGGCGGAGCAGTTGTGCGACGCGCTCGGGGCCGCGACGGATCTGCATCCCCTCTACCGCCGACTGCTCGCGATGACTCTTGCCGAATTGGAGGTCATTGAGACGCACATGCAACAACTTGATGAGGAGCTCGCGGGGCTGCTCCGCGCCCATCAGGATGCCGTGCAGCGACTCGCGGCGGTCCCTGGTCTCGGTGTCGATTCGGCGCAGCAGATCATCGCGGAAGTCGGCCCTACGGCGGAGACGTTTTCCACGGCCAAGCGGCTCGCCTCTTGGGTGGGCGCATGTCCGGGGCACGACGAGAGCGCCGGCATCAACCACAGTCACCGCTCGCCGAACGGCAACCGGCAAATGCGTCGATTGCTCAATCAAGCTGCGCATGCCGCGGTGAAGACCAAGGGTAGTATCTTCGAGCTACTGTACCGGCGGTTCGTCGTCCGTCTGGGCCATGCCCAGGCGATCGGGGCGATCGCGCATCGGCTGTGTCGGCTCGTGTGGAAGATCCTGCACGATGGCGTCACGTACGAAGAACGCGGCCCGTTTGTCATCAAAGCGCGTGCACAACGTCGAGCCGCCAAGATGATCCGAGAACTCCGCAGTCTCGGCTATCGCGTCGAACCCGTACTTGCTCCTTCGAGCAATCGGGCATGATCGCGGGGAGATTTTCGACCCTGTCTTGAGCGAGGTACCACGCCTCCCTTTGTAAATTGTCAATTGTCAATTGTTAATTGCTGGTAGGGCCGCGTTTGCGTCGCCGTGCATTGCGGACAATCGCGCCGAGAACGGCCGCCATCTCTCCAGCCTCTTGTGCGAGCCATTTCGCCTGCCGCTCATCGCCAAATCGACACCGAACGGCGATGCGCATTCGAAACGACGATTCGCGAGCTTCCTTGAGGGCGATTGAGCACTTGGAGATGAAGTCGGCGCGGCTCTCGCCGCCGCGCGCCTCCTCCAGGTTGGCGCCAATCGAGGTTCCGCATCGAACCAGCTGCGGCGCCAGCACGCGACCACTTCCACCGCGGCGGAGCAGATCGTCGCCGTACTCGACGACCGTGCACGCGAACTCGAACGCGCGATCCCGAATGTTCTGTCCGAATCTCGGATATGTCGGAACTGTCATGCGCGCACGTTCGAGCACGAACAGTGCCGCGAGAAAAATGGCCGAAATCACTCGAATACGCCGCGAACCAATACAGTTTTTGCCGCCCCTTCCCTTTGTAAATTGTCAATTGTCAATTGTTAATTGACGTGGTCGCATCAGCCAAAACAGCAGGCCGGCCACCGACCACGCGATGAAGGCGGTCCACTCTGCTCGGGTGAAGCTGCCGGGCACGTTCGGAACGACTTTCATCAGGACGATCGCGGCGGCGACCGCCGCGCCGGCCCACGCGAACAGCGCCGACTCGGTCGCCTCAGGGCCCGCGCTCCATTCACGACGCCGCCGGCGAGCCAGATAGGCGGCGCACGCCGACAGCCAGCCGATGCCGACGGCAAGCGAGCCGACCTCGGTCACGGGCACGAGGAGCGCGTCGCCGAACATCGCCGCGGCGGCGGTCAGGACGCCCATCAACGAGACCGCGACGACCGGCGTGCCGAACGCCGCGTGCACGCGGCCGAGCGACGGGTGCACGAGATTGCGGCGGCCGATCGCGTACAGCATCCGCGTGGCGGCCACGAAGTTGCCGTTGAAGATTTTCAGCAGCGAGAGAAAGGCGCCGAACAGAATCAGCTGCGCGATGGCGTGCGAGCCGAACGTGCGCTCGAAGGCGACTTCGGTGCGCACGTGGCCGGAAACGATCTCCTGCCACGGGTATACGTACGTGACGACGCCGATGATGAGGACGTAGAAGACGAAGCCGGCGACGAGCGCGGCGTAGATCGCCTTCGTGAAGTTTGCCGGATCGAAACCGGGTTTGGCTTCCTCCGACCCCTTGGCGACCGACTCGAAGCCGGTCATGAAGTACGGCACGATCTGCAGTACCAGGAAGATCGACAGCCACGGTCCCGCCGATCCGCCCTGCGAGAAGAACGGCCGCATGTTGGCCGCCGACCCGCGGACGAAGCCGAGCGCGGTGAAGATCGCGAACGTCGCGAGAAGCCCGAAGGTCATGACGTCCTGGAACAGGCCGCTCGGTTTGATGCCGCGGTAGTTGACGTACGCGACGAGGACGGTCAGCGCGAGGCCGACGCCGAGCCGCGGCGCGTAGATCGGCGATCCGCCGACGACGTACAGCTGATACGTGTTCAGCGAGGGAAACACGCGCGCGAGGAGGTTGCCCGTCGCGACCGCCTCCCACGGGCAGACGATTGCGTACGACAGCACCATCGTCCAGCCGGCGGCAAAGCTGATGAAGGGCGGAAAGACGCCTTCGGTGTACGCGATCTCGGCGCCCGCATCGCGGATGCGTTGCACGAGGCGGCCGTAGGTGTGGGCGATTGGAAAGAGCAGGAGGCCGCCGACCAGGTAACCGAGCATGCCGCCGCCCGGCCCGCCGCGTGCCAGCCAGTCGTCCATCAGCACGAGCCAGCCGACGCCGATCATCGTGCCGAAGCCGAAGGTGAAGTACTCGACGGTGCTGAGCCCGCCGTGGAGCGCCGGTCTTGTCGCCGCGCGTGTCGCCATTCGCCGCCGCACTATAGATCACGACGCGTGGAAAAGAGGAAGACGACGGGGAGAAGCCGTAGAATTGCCGGCGATGAACAATCAGCCGCGTCCTTCGTTCAAGTCTCCGCGCTTCGCGCAGCCCGCGACGTTCATGCGCCTCCCTCACACCGACGATCTCGCCGGCGTCGACGTCGCGATCGTCGGCGTGCCGTACGACGGCGGCACGTCGTACCGGCCGGGCGCGCGGCTCGGGCCGCGCGAGGTTCGCCATCAGTCGTCGCTCATCCGCACCTACAACTCCTTCCAGAAGGTCGCCCCCTTCGATCGCCTCAACGTCGCCGACGCGGGCGACGTCGACCCGCCGCCGGTGAGCATCGAGAAGGCCTACGACGCGATCGACGCGCGCATCGGCCAGATCGCCGACGCCGGCGCGCGGCCGATCGTGGTCGGCGGCGACCACTCGATCACGCTGCCGGTTCTGCGCGCGCTCGCGCGTCGTCACGGCCGGCTCGGCCTCGTGCAGTTCGATGCGCACATCGACACGTGGGACGAGTACTTCGGCGGCAAGTACTTCCACGGCACGATGTTCCGGCGCGCGATCGAAGAGGGTCTCGTCGACGGCCGCCGGTTCGTGCAGGTGGGCATTCGCGGACCGATGTACGGCGAGGACGACTTCGACTTCCACCGCGAGCACGGCATCACCGTCGTCGACATCGATCAGGTGAAGGATCGCGGCGTCGCGTGGACCATCGACGAGATCCGGCGCATCGTCACCGGTCCTGCGTACATGACGTTCGATATCGACGGCGTCGATCCGGCGTTCGCGCCCGGAACCGGTACGCCCGAGGTCGGCGGGTTGACGAGCCACGAAGCCATCCGCCTCGTTCGCGGGCTGCGCGGCCTGTCGCTCGTCGGCGGCGACATCGTCGAAGTGGCGCCGCTCTTCGACGGTCCGGGTCAGATCACGGCGGTGCTGGCGGCAAACGTGATGTTCGAGTTTCTCTGCGCTCTGGTGAGGTGACCGTATGCGGCACATCGTTCTGGGATCGCTGCTCCTGCTGTCGGCGGTCGGCCACGCGCAATCGCCCGCGGCGCAGAACGCCGCGAGCCCGCAGCGGACCGTCTGGTACTTCTACCGCGTGAAATGGGGATTCCAGGAAGAGTTTCAGTCGCTGTTCGCGCGCAATCACCTGCCGGTGCTGCGCGAGGAGATCAAGGGCGGCCGGCTCGTCGGCGTGAAGACCTTCGTCCCGACCTATCACGGCGACGGACGCGCCGACTGGACGTTCGCCGTGCAGATCGTGTTCAAGGATGCGGCGGCGATGACCGGGCCCTCGGGCGAGGAAGAAATCCAGAAGCGGCTCTATCCTGATCGGCAGAAGTTCCTCAAGGAAGAGCAGCGCCGGTTCGAGATCCTCGACGCGCACTGGGACGTGCCGCTCAACGAGCTGGATATGCGCTGATTCGTTACCGCTGATGACGTCCCGCGAGCGTGGCGATCGCGGCGATGAGCTCGACCGGATCGATCGGTTTCGCCAGGTGCATCTGAAAGCCGCTCTGAAACGCCTTCACGCGGTCTTCCGATCGCGCGTACGCAGTGAGCGCCGCGGCAGGAATGTGACGAAGCTCTCGATCCGGCAGCCGTCGGATCCGCGCGATCAGATCGAATCCATTGATGGTCGGCAGACCGAGGTCGGCGACGAGCACGTCGGGGCGCGCCGGCTCTATCCCGTCGAGGACTTCGCGAGCCGAGCCTGCCGTCGTCACGCGGGCGCCTGCCGTCTCGAGGATTTCGCGGATCAGCGTCAGCGCGTCGTGGTCGTCGTCGACGGCGAGCACGTGAATGCCGTCGAGCCGCGTCGAATAATCCGGCATCGCGCTGCTGCTGGCGTGCGCGGCCGCGCGCGCTCGTTCCGGCGCCACGTCGGCGTGCGCGATCATCAGCGGCAGCCGGACGCGAAATGTCGCGCCCTGCCCCTGACCCGCGCTTTCCGGCGTCACCGTGCCGCCGTGCAGCTCCACCAGGTGACGAACGATGGCGAGGCCGAGGCCCAACCCGGTGTGTTCGCGCGCCGTCCCGGCGTCGCCCTGACGGAAGCGTTCGAACACGAACGGCAGGAACTCCGCCTTGATGCCGGCCCCGGTATCGCTGACTACGATCTCGACGTGCGAATCGATGCGCTCGAGGACGACCTGGATCCGCCCGCCTTTCGGCGTGAACTTGACGGCGTTCGACACGAGATTCCACACGATCTGCTGCAGGCGATCCGGATCGCCGGAGATGGGGGAGGCCCGCGGATCGAGAATCGTGTGCACGCGCAGCTGTTTCGCATCCGCGGCCGGCGTGATGGTCTCGAGCGCGCTCTTGATTACTGCCGGCACGTCGACCGGTTGAATGTTGAGCCGAATCTTTCCCGTGATGATTCGAGAGACGTCGAGGATGTCTCCGACGATCTGCGTGAGCATGGTGGCGTTGCGCTCGACGGTGTCGAGCGCGCGCGCCTGCTTGCCCGGCTCGAGCATCCCCGATCGGATGAGGCGTGAGTAGCCGAGGATGGCGTTGAGCGGCGTGCGCAGCTCGTGTGAGAGCGTGGCGAGGAATTCGTCCTTCAACTGATTGGCGGTCCGCGCGTCCCTGTAGGCCTGGGCGTTGTCGACGGCGACCGCCGCGCGCGCGGCGACGTCCTCGGCGAATTCGAGGTCGTCTTCGTTGTACTGCCGGCCCGAGCTGGCGGCGGTGGCGAACGTCAGCGCGCCGAGCGTGCGGCCGTGCGAGACCAGCGGCACGCACACATACGACATCAGCCCGAGGGAGCGCACGAGGTCGACGCGCTCCTGATCGCCCCGCGCCGCCGCGACGATCATCTCGTCGGTGATGAGCGGCACGAGCGCCGGCGTCGACGTCCGCACGACGCACGCCACGCTGTTGGGCGAGTTCGGATCCTCGTACCGGGCGCGCACCATTTTGGCGAGCTCCGCCTTTGCGGGATCGACGTGCGCCACCGCGAGCCGCTCGATGTTCCGCCCCTCGCCGACGACGTCGACGGCGCACCAGTCGGCGATGGTCGGGACCGCGAGGCTGGCGACGGTGGTCAGCGTCGCTTCGTAATCGAGCGATCGCGCGAGCACCTTTCCGGCCTCGCTCAGGAATGCGGCGCGCTCCGCCGCTCGCTTCGCCTGCGTCATGTCGCGCGCGATCTTCGACGCGCCGACGATGCGGCCGGCCGCGTCCCGGATCGGCGACACCGTCAGCGAGACGATGGCCTGCGACCCGTCCTTGCGGCAGCGCACGGTCTCGAAGTGGTCGACCGTTTCACCGCGCCGAATCCGACTCAGCACCTCGTCTTCTTCGCCCTGCCGATCCGCGGGAAGGATGATTCGGATGGATTGTCCGATGACTTCTTCGGCGGCGTAGCCGAACAGCCGTTCGGCGCCGCGATTCCACGACGTGATCGCGCCCGCGACGTCCTTGCTGATGATGGCGTCGTCGCTCGATTCGACGATGGAGGCCAGCAGGCGGCCGTTCCGTTCGTGCTGTCGCTGTTCGGTGATGTCGCGCGCGATTTTCGAGACGCCGGTGATGACGCCGGCGCGATCGCGAATCGGCGATGCCGTCAGGCCGACTTCGAGCAGCGAGCCGTCGCGCCGCCGGCGGACGGTTTCGTAGTGCTCGACGCCTTCACCGGCGCGGATGCGCCGAACGACTTCGGCTTCTTCAGCTTCCTGCTCAGGCGGCACGATTATCGACAACGGCTGACCGATTGCCGCCGTCGACGGAAAGCCGAACAGACGCTCGGCCGCCTGATTCCACGTGGTGATCGTTCCGTCGAGGTCGATGCTGTAGATCGCCGCTTCGGAGGAATCGATGATCGCCGCGAGGCGGAGTAATGCCGCGTCGAGCAGTTCCTGAGCCACGCGCCGCTCGACCACCGCAAACGCTGCGCCAATCCGCCGCACCATTCGATACACTTGTAAGGAAAGGTTCCTGTTGATGATTCTGTCGAGCTTTCTCCTGCCACTCGTGTCGGCTCTCGTGATTTCTTCGGCTCAACCGGCGCAATCGTCTGCGCGCGCACGCATCGTCGCGCTTGGCGACAGCCTGACGTCGGGCCGCGGCATCGGCGTCGATAGCGCCTACCCGGCCGTCCTGCAACAGCGCCTCGACGCACAAGAACTCGAATTCACGATGGTGAATGCGGGCATCTCGGGCGATACCTCAGCCGGCGGCGTCCGGCGCCTCGAGCGCGCCCTCGACGGCGACGTTCGGGTGCTCATCGTCGCCCTGGGCGCGAACGACGGGCTGCGCGGGGTGCCGATCGCGCAGCTCGAGGCGAACCTGGGTCACATCATCGAGACCGCGCAGGCGCGCGGCATCTCGGTGCTGCTGTGCGGGATGGAGGCGCTCCCGATTCACGGGTGGGACTATTCGGTCGCCTTCCACAACGCGTATCGCGAACTCGCCGGGAAATATCAGGTGCCGCTGGTGCCGTTCATGCTGCTGAACGTGATCGGCAATCCCGAGATGATGCAGCCCGATCGAGCGCATCCCAACGCCGCGGGCGCGCGCGCGATCGCCGACAACATCTGGCCGTACCTCGACGATCTTCTGCAGTCGATCGCCGGTCGCCACGCTCACCCCGCCAGCAGATGATGCCGCCGCTGGTCTGACCTTCTGGTCTGACCAC
>Ga0209577_10003212_pt1 | contig 15389 bp, 13 predicted proteins | sample GraSoiAngelo_109_FD_185874 | JGI IMG/M metagenome (GOLD analysis project Ga0209577, IMG submission 185874) | Grasslands soil microbial communities from the Angelo Coastal Reserve, California, USA - 14_0903_12_20cm (SPAdes) (version 2) | ecosystem: Environmental > Terrestrial > Soil > Grasslands...
TTCCGTTCGGAGCAACCGCGAGTCCGGGTTGAAGCGCCTCCGCACTCGACCTGCTGTCGTTCACGACGATCGGCCGGCGCCAGTGCGCACCACCGTCGAACGAGGCGGTGAGGTAGAGCCGGACCGGGCCCGCCGGCCCGTTCTCGTAAGCCAGGTAAAGGGGATAATGGCCGCGGAGCTTGTGCGTTCCCACGCCGAACGCCTCGCCGAAAGCCGACCGGAACGTCGTGTTGTCGTACTCGCTCGGAAGATGGCGCGCGATCACGCGCCTCGGCGTCCAGTCGACGCCGCCATTCCGCGAAGACGTGAGCGACGGTGTGAACACCCCCTCGCCGCCGCCGCGGAACGACGAGGTCTCCATCCAGACCGTGCCGTCCGGCGCGATATGCGGTAGCGAACCGTTGTCGCCGAAGCCCGAACGCGGACGGAACGCAAGCCGGGGAGTCGACCAATTCGTATGTGTGCCGTCGGGGCGGGCGTCCGCGTACGACTCGTAGATCGCGAGCGGGGCGGACTGTGTGGCGTTCGCCCTGTACGCATTGCCGCCACTCTCACCTTCGTCCGCATTCGCGCTTCCGATCGCCCACGAGACGTACACGCGCCCGAAGTGCTTGCTCGCCTTGTTCGTATCGATGGCGATCCACTGCTTGTCGAACGTGGGAAGTCCGGAGAACGGCGTCGTCGAGATGAAATCCGGCTGACCTCCGCGCGCCGTCAACCACGTCCTCGCCGTTGTGGCGTCACGCGGTCGGACGGCAATGCCGAGGACCATCCGCGAGAGTCCGGGATTCACCTGCGGCGACAGGAAGTTGTGTGTCCCCGCGGGCGTGTAGTCGAACATGTACGCGAGCTCGACGACGTAGAAGTTTCCCCACGGGTCGAACGCGCCGGCGGGATCGGAGTTGTCCGTCCATCCTTCGTACCCGGGAATGTGGCCTTGTTGCGGCCACGACGCACCGCCGTCGAACGATTCGTAAAAACCCGTCAGGTGGTTGTATCCCTCTGCGTTCACGAACCACTTGCTGACGCCGATGAGGTGGCGCTCGTTCGTGGGATCGACGTGGAGGTCCGACTCGGAATGATCTTTCACCAGCATCGGCGGATTGCGCACGTCCTGCTGCGCGTACGGTCCCACGTCCTCGCCGGTCGTCGCGCCGGGGCATCGTGTCGCGCCCGGATCCGTGAATCCAACGGCCGTGGTGAGAGCCGCGGTGTACAGGACCTCCGGGGCGTAGCAGCTGACCTGCTGCGCCGTCGCCTCCACGCTCGTCACGTGGTGCGAGGCGTAGCTCGCCGCGAACGCTGCGTCCGATTGGTAGCCCTGCGGCGGAGCGGCCGCGTGCGCGGCGGCGGTGCAGACCCCGAAACAGAGCGCAGCGGCGACTCCGATGCGCGCTTTCACCGCCATGAGCATAGTGACGCCGTGCAAGTGGGGGAGTTTGTGGATCGCCTCGCGTCCGCACGCATCGGGGCGACGTTCAACTTCTACCGCGAGGGCGGAGGAGCCGAGCTGCGGCGCGCCCGTCTTCGTGACTACCTCGGGGAGAACGCCGACACCGAGCTCCTCCTCGTCGGCGAGGCGGCCGGCTGGCGCGGCGCACGCATCTCGGGAATCCCATTCACCTCGGAGCGGCAGCTCACGGGCTCGGGGCCCGGAGAAGCGACCGCCACCATCGTCCGGCAGACGCTCGCCGAGCTGGAACTCGACGCACTCTGCTGGAACGTCGTCCCCACGCATCCGGGCACCGAGCGGAGGAATCGTCGGCCCACGGCAGGCGAGGTGGCCGCGTCGCTCCCTTTCCTGGCCGAGCTCGCCAGAGGACGGCGAGTCGTTGCCGTCGGCAGGCTCGCCGAAAGGGTCACGGGCGCGCCCTACGTTCGCCATCCCTCCCACGGCGGCGGAACGGCCTTTCGCCGGGGATTGCTACGATTCCGCCCCGGCGGAGGCCTCTAGCCCCGCCTTTTCCATGATGAAGACCTACAACGCCAAGCCAGGTGAGATTCCCCGCGAGTGGTATCTCGTCGACGCCGACGGCCAGACGCTGGGCCGCCTCGCGACGCGCATCGCCGACATTCTGCGCGGGAAGGGAAAGCCGGAGTACACGCCGCATGTCGACACCGGTGACTTCATCGTCGTCGTCAACGCGGAGCGCATCAACGTCACGGGCAACAAGCTCGACCAGAAGCGTTACGTGCGGCATTCGGGCTACCCGGGCGGGATCCGTAGCCGCACTCTTCGCGAGCAGCTCAATCGCCGGCCGGAAGAAGTACTGCGAATCGCGGTCAAAGGAATGCTTCCGAAGAACCGGCTCGCGCGGAAGCAGATCAACAAGCTGAAGATCTACGCAGGGCCCGAGCATCCGCACGGGCCGCAATCGCCGAAGCCGCTATCGGTTTGAGTCAGATCGCGCAATATCGAGGCACGGGTAAGCGCAAGACGTCCGTCGCGCGCGTGATCCTTCGGCCCGGCAACGGGACGACGTGGTTCAACGGCCGCACGATCGAGGACTACTTCCCGCGTGTCGCGCACCGCACACTCGCACTGGCACCCCTCAAGGTTGCAGACGCCGAGGGAACGTACGACATCCGCGTCCGCGTTCAGGGCGGCGGGCCGACGGGGCAGGCCGGTGCAGTCCGACACGGCATCGCGCGCGCGCTCGTCGAAGCCGATCCGAATTTGCGCCTGCCGCTGAAACGCGCAGGCTTCCTCACGCGCGATGCGCGCCAGGTCGAGCGCAAGAAGGCGGGCCTTCACAAAGCACGGAAGGCACCCCAGTTCAGTAAGCGCTGAAAGCTGCGCTTTCAGCGCCTGAGGAGTTACACGCTTCGCGTGAACGGGCGCGGAAAGCGCGGTCTCCGCGCCCTCTTTGACTTCGCTTAGGCTGGCCTCGCGATGAGCAGGCGTTACTTCGGGACAGATGGTGTACGCGGGATCGTCGGCAAGGATCTCACGGCAGAGCTCGTCGAGTCGCTGGGCCGCGCGTCGGCGACCTGGAGTGGACGTGGTCGCGTGTTCATCGGCCGCGACACGCGAGCGACCGGACCGGAGCTCGAGCGCGCACTCGCGCGAGGGATCGCGATGGCCGGAGGATCAGCCGTGCTCGGAGGAGTGTTGCCGACGCCTGCCGTGGCCCTCCTCGCGCTCGATCTCGGTGCCGTGATCACCGCTTCGCACAATCCACCGGAATACAACGGCGTCAAGTTCTTCGATCACGACGGAAGCAAGCTCACCGACGCGCAGGAGGAAGAGATCGAAGCGCGACTCGAGACGGATGCGCCCGGCGGCGGTGAGATCGACGAAGTGGCGGTCGCGATGGACAGCTATCTCGAACATGTCCTCGACCGTTTCGGGTCGGATCTCTCGCAGCTGCATGTCGTGGTCGACTGTGCGAACGGCGCGTACTCCGAGATCGCGCCGAAGGCGTTCGAGCAGCTCGGCGCACGTGTCACCGCGATCGGAAACTCGCCGGACGGTTCCAACATCAACGTCGATTGCGGGGCGACGAACCTCAACGCCTTGCAACACCGCGTCACGAGGGTTGGCGCGGACCTCGGTGTCGCGTTCGACGGAGACGGGGATCGCATGCTCGCGGTCGACGCAGAAGGGCGGGCCGTCGACGGTGATCAGATCGTCGCGATCCTCGCGTTGCACAAGAGCGTCGATCGCGTCGCCGTGACGGCGATGGCGAACCTTGGCTTCCACCGCTTGATGGAGCAACACGGCATTCGGGTCGTGACGACGGACGTCGGCGATCGCTACGTGCTCGAAGCGTTACGACGTGACGGCGGAATTCTCGGCGGCGAGCAATCGGGCCACATCATCTGGCTGGACGGCCACGTAACCGGCGACGGTCTCGCCGCGGCGTTGCTTCTCTGCAGCGCGCTCGAGGGGCGCACGCTTGCGGAAGCGGCCGCGGTCATGACGCTCTATCCGCAGGCGAAGGAGAACATTCCCGTCGTGCGGCGCGAGCTCACCGACGCTATCCGGACCGAGGTCGAACGCGTCAACGAGGAGCTTCGCCCGCGCGGCCGGGTGCTCGTTCGGCCGTCCGGTACGGAGCCCGTGATCCGCGTTCTTGCCGAGGCGGAAAGCGAGGCTGAAGCGGCTGACCTCTGTGCTAAAATCGCGGCTCTCGTTGGACGAGAGCTCGGCTGACCGCCCCTCGACGCAGGGGAGCGGGGGATCGGCCGGGCTTTGTCGTTTCTGAAGCGGCTTCTGCCAGGAGGCGAACGTGTGCGGAATCATCGGATACGTCGGGCCGCGCGAAGCGAAACCGCTGCTCCTGCATGGACTCGAGCGGTTGGAGTACCGCGGCTACGACTCGGCGGGAGTAGCGCTACGCGAAGAGGATGCGCTCGATTACGTCCGCGCAGTCGGCAACCTGGACGTCCTGAAGAACGCGGCCGGGTCGAACGGATCGACCTCCCGACATGGGCTCGGTCACACGCGCTGGGCGACGCACGGCGCGGTCAACGAGCAGAACGCTCACCCGCTTACGGGCTGCGAGGACGGAAAGCTCGCGATCGTGCTCAACGGCATCGTCGAGAACTACCGCGAGCTGAAGGGCTCCCTGCTCGCCGACGGTCACATGTTCACCTCCGAGACCGACGCGGAGGTGGTCGCTCATCTGATCGAGCGCCACTACGCCGGTGATCTGATCGAAGCGGTCCGCGCTGCTTACGCCGATCTCGAAGGGCATTTCGCCTTCGTCACGATCCACCACGACCATTCCGATTTGCTCGTCGGCGCAAGGCGCCAGTGTCCGCTGGTCGTCGGCGTCGGCGACGGCGAGATGTTCCTCGCGTCTTCGATCGCCGCGTTCCTGCGCGAGACCCGGCGGGTGCAGCTGATCGACAACGGCGAGGTCGTCGCGATCACACCGGAGAATGCTCGTTTCTTCGACGCCGACGGCGAGGTCGAGCACAAGGAGATCGAGCCGGTCGAATGGGACGACGAAGGCGCGGAAAAGGGCGGCTATGAGACCTTCATGCTGAAGGAGATCTACGAGCAGCCGGAAGCGGTCAGCGAGACGATCGGAGACCGCGCGCGTCGAGGGCGGCTCGTCCTCGACGGCATCGGCCTCACCGAGCTCGAGATCCAAAATCTGCGCCGCATCGTGATCGTCGCCTGTGGCACGGCCTACCACGCCGGCGTCGTGGGGCGGTACATCATCGAGGAGTGGGCTCGGGTCCCGGTGGAGCCGGACATCGCATCGGAGTGGCGGTATCGCAATCCGGTTTTGTCGAAGGACACGGTCGTCATCGGCATCTCGCAATCGGGTGAGACCGCAGACACGATCGCGGCCATGCAGCTCGCGCGCGAGCAGGGAGCGCACACGCTCGCGATCACCAACCAGATGGGGACGCAGATCGCACGCGAGGTGGACGCAGTCCTCTACACCCGCTGCGGGCTCGAGGTCGGTGTCGCAGCCACGAAGACGTTCACCGCACAGGTGGCGCTCCTGTCGCTGATCGCCTTGAAGCTCGCCCAGATTCGAAAGACGCTTCCTGCGGAGGAGATCGAGTTCATCATCGACGAGCTGTACGACCTGCCACAGAAAATGGAGGAGTTCCTCGACGGAGACCATCCGATCGAGGAGATCGCACAGCGTTACTACGACAAGCCGTTCTTCCTGTATCTCGGCCGTCACATCGGCTTGCCTGTGGCGCTCGAAGGAGCGTTGAAGCTGAAGGAGATCTCGTACATCCCCACGGAGGCGTACTCCGCCGGCGAGATGAAGCACGGGCCGATCGCGCTCCTCGACGAGGACACACCCGTCGTCTGCGTGGCGACCGACCAACGGGTCGTCTACGACAAGGTCGTCTCGAACATCCAGGAGGTCCGCGCGCGCGGCGCGCACGTGATCGCGATCGCCACCGACGGCAACGAGGACATCCAGCACCACGCCGACGACGTCATCTACGTCCCACGGACGCCCGCGTTCCTGCAGGCGGTGCTGGCGGTGCTTCCGTTGCAGTTGCTTGCGTATCGGATCGGGCGGCTGCGCGGGCTGAACGTCGACCAGCCCCGCAACCTGGCGAAGACCGTCACGGTCGAATAACCCGTCACGGGTCCACGTAGCGGCCGCGGAAGCCGACGTTCCGCAGCTTGAGCTTGCCAAGCTCCTTCGGAACGTGAGGCCGCGAGCGGAGCTTGCCGTCGACGACATCGAGACCGAGGAATGTGCGGAGCGCGAGGAGCGGCGCCGCAGCCGCCCACGCCTGAGGCTTGAGCGCATCCGGATACTCGACAGGCACGTCCGAACCGTCCCGCGCGAAACCTGCGAAGACCTCCGGCAACTGATTCGAGAACTTCTCCGCGGCGTCGAGGATGGCGTGGCACAACTTCCCCGCCTCGTCGCGAAAGCCGTAGCGGCGGAAACCTTCGGCGACGATCGCCGTGTCGTGCGGCCAGATCGTGCCGTTGTGGTACTCGAGAGGGTTGTAACCCGCGTCGTTCGCCGACATCGAGCGTACGCCCCAGCCGCTGAACACGTCCTCACGCATGAGCCGGCGAACGACCGAGGTTGCATGTCGCTCCTCGACGATGCCACTCCACAGGAGATGGCCGGTGTTCGACGTCATCGAGTCGACCTGTTGCTTCTCGCCGTCGAGGGCGAGCGCGTAGTGACCGCGGCCCTTCACCCAGAACGCGTCGTGAAAGCGCCGCTTCAAGGCCGCCGCCTCCTCTTCGAGACGCGCGGCGGTCTCGTCGTCGTGCCAGACCTCGCGCATGAGTCGCGCCGTTCGCAGTCGCGCGTCGTACGCATAGCCCTGTAGCTCGCACGTCGCGATGGGCGGCTCCGCCTTGCGCCCGTCGGCGAAGAGGATGGAATCGTCCGAATCCTTCCAGCAGTGGTTGCCGAGCGCTCTGTCCGAGTCGGAGCGCTTCCGGTACTCGACGAAGCCGTCGCCGTCGAGATCGGCGGGGCCTTCCAGCCAGGCGAGCGCCGCGCGGGCATGCTTCTCCATGCGCTCGATGAAGCGGTTGTCTCCGCTCCACCGTTCGTATTCGTCGAGGAGGATCAGCCACAGCATCGTGGCGTCGTGTGTTCCGTAGTACGGGGTGTGCGGGATCTTGCCGAGTTTCGCAAGCGTGCCTCGGCGCAGCTCGTGCATGATCTTCCCGGGCTCCGCATCGCGGAAGTTGTCCCACTCGGTCGACTGGAGCTCCGCGAGTGCCTCGAGCGTCGCTTGTGAGAGCTCTTGATGGACGACGAGCGCCTCATAGGACGCAATCAGGCTGTCGCGGCCGAAGATCGTCATGAACCACGGCAGGCCTCCGCCGGGCATGGCCCAGTGGATCCTGACGTCGTCCGGCCGGACGCGCAGTGCGGCGAGGTCGAGCAGGCTTTGGCGGTACGTGTCTCCGAGGGCGTCCCTGTCGGTCTCGAGAAAGGGCGCGTCCTCGAGCCAGTCGTCGAGTGACATCGGCATCTTCGCGGCGTGCCCGCTGAACGACGCGCAGCGCAGCAGCGGAGGTCTGCGCTTGCCGTCGACGACCGGCGTCATGTCGACGCAGAGTGACCAGGATTCCCTCGGGCCGAGCTCGACGCTGAAGGTCGCACGCTCCTTCGTGACGCGGCCGTTGCGATTGAACGTGAGGACCGTGCCGCGGCGGTATCCCTCCCGATCGTTCCACAGCGTGACCGAACGCGCGGTTGTCTCCTGCCAATGGCGGCCCTCGCCGTTTCCCTTCTCTTGCGCTTCCATCACATCGGCGAAGTCGGATCCGTACACGAGCTCGAGCGTGACGGAACGCGGTTCCCCGCTGAGGTTTTCGAGCACGATGTCCTCGTGCGTCCCCTCGGTGACGAAGCGGTCACGACGGACCGAGATCCGCGGCGCGTCGTCGCTCTCGCTGTGGGTCTTGCAGACGATGCGTGCGGAGAAGTAATCGACGCGCCGACTCGTCAGCGCATCGAGCGAGCTTCCGTCGACCCGAACGAGCCAGCGTGAGAGATGGCGAACGTCGTGGTAGAAGAGGCCCTCGGCTTCCTGCGCCTCGACGTCGCCGTTCTCATCGGAATAGAAGAACGTGCATCCGTCGAGGATGATCAGTTCGTTCTCGCCGGCCATGACCGCTGCTTCTCCCGCAGCGGTGAGCTTTAAGCGAGCTCGTCGAGCTCGGCACGTGCGGCGTCGCGTTCGGCCCGCGTCTGCTCGGCGCGCTCGCGCGCGGCGGCGGCCGCCTCCTCGGCACGCGCTGCGCGGCTCTCTTCTTCATCGGCCCTTCGCTCGAGCCGCTCGACGCGTCCCTGGAGCTTGCGACGCTCCGCCTGCCGCTTTCGCTCTGCAGCAGCACTCTGCTTCCGCGGACGGGCGGCCGGAGGCGCCAGCTCTGCCACCGTGTCGAAGCCCGGAGAATCGAGCTCGCCGGCGAGGCGGCCGGCGACCAGAAGCGCTGCTGCGTCCGGATCGACGGCCGCTGCGCGAAGGGTCGACGCGACGCGTTCGAGCACCGACCGCGAGGCGCTTCGCCCTTTCTCCTGAAGCACGTCCTGTGCTCGGTGCGTCAGCCGCCTGATCGCTTCTCGTTCCCCGGCGGTCGCATCTCGAAGCGCCGCACCGCCGCTTTCGCCGAAGGCCTGCTCTTGCGCACGACGGAGTTGGTCTCCGGCCTCGACGAGTGCCTTTACGTCCTCGCCGTGGCTGCGCGCAAGCTGGTTGACCGTCCAGACCGGGACGCTCGGCTTCTTCAGCGCCCGGATCCGTTCCGCCGCGTCCGACTGGCCGGCTTTTTGCAACCGCCGTGTCAGATCGTTGCGGGCCGAGGTGAACGCCTCGAGCGGCCCGCCGTACAGATGATCGAGCTCCTGCTCGAGGTCCGGAACGGCTGCGAGCGTGCGTGCCACCCCGGTTTTCTAGCCCAGAGCTGCCGTGCGAGGCTACGGTCCCTCTCGTGCACGTCCTCCACGAGATCGGGCTGGGCTTCGCGAACGCCTTCCGCATGTTCTGGGAGGTGTGGTGGGCGCTCGTCCTCGGTTTCGCGCTCTCGGGCGTCGTGCAGGCATGGATCCCGCGCTCGCGGCTGGAACGCGCGCTCGGCGGCCGGGGGCCCCGCGAGCTCGCCGTTTCGACCGGCCTCGGCGCTGCATCGTCGTCCTGCAGCTACGCGGCGGTCGCGATCGCGAAGTCGCTCTTCCAGAAGGGAGCGAGCTTCGCCTCGGCGATGGCGTTCCAGTTCGCATCCACGAACCTCGTGTTCGAGATCGGGATCGTCATGTGGATCTTTCTCGGCTGGCAGTTCACGCTCGCCGAATTCGTCGGGGGAATCTTCTTGATCGCGCTGATGTGGGCAGCGATTCGCCTGTTCGTTTCACGCCGAGCCGAAGCGGAGGCGCGCGTCCACGCGGAGCACGCCGATGCCGGCCACCAACACCACAGCGCCGGGACGGAGCTGATGACGTGGCGCGAACGTCTGACTTCGATCGACGCGTGGTCCGACGTCGCGCACAACTTCCGGGGCGATTGGGAGATGCTGTGGAAGGAGATCACGGCGGGCTTCGTGATTGCCGGCTTCGTCGCGCTTCTGCCGATGTCGTTCTTCAACCGACTGTTCCTCACGCATTCCTCGGCCACGCCCCGTCTGCTCGAAAGCGTGGTGCTCGGACCTGTCGTGGCCGCGCTCTCGTTCGTGTGCTCGGTGGGCAACGTCCCGCTTGCCGCCGTCTTGTGGGCCGGGGGGATCTCGTTCTCCGGCGTAATCGCTTTCATCTATGCCGACCTGGTGATCATCCCGATCGTGCTCATCTACGGCCGGGTTTACGGCTGGCGGCTGACGCGGATGCTGGTGGCGATCATGTTCGTCGCAATGGCCGCGGCGGCGCTCATCATCGACGGAATCTTTTCCGCGGCCGGTCTCGTGCCGCACCACCGCCCGTCACTCGACTCGATCACGAGCCGGGAGATTTCCTGGAACTACACTTCCGTGCTCGACATCCTCTTCTTGGTTATCGCTGCCACGCTGATCGCGCTGACGACGCGTCGAGGTGCGAGAGATCCGATGTGCGGCATGACAGTCGATCGGTTCAAGACGCCGCATCGCAGCGTTGTCGGCGGCCAGACGTTCTACTTCTGCGGACCCGGCTGCAAGCGCAAGTTCGACGAGACGCGAGTGCCGGACTACGAGACCGCGGTCTCGCCGGGGCGGGGCTCGATGACCCCGGTCTCCGGCGGTCCGACCGGGAACGGGCGCAGCGGCCGGAGGTAGAGCCAGTCGTACAGAAATGCGGCGATGCCGCCGCCGACGAACGGTCCCGCGTACCACACCCAGCAATTCGCCCAGTTTCGCTGCACGAGCTCGGGCCCGAACGCGCGTGCCGGATTCATCGCCGCGCCCGTGAGCGGACCACCCATCAGGACGTCGATCGTGATCGTGAGACCGATCGCGAGGCCGGCGATCGACTTGAACGTTCCTCCGGGATCTGCTGCGGTCGCGAACACGACCCACACGAGGAAGAACGTCAGGACGATCTCGATGACGAAGCCTTTCCAGTGATCGACTCCGTGCCCGAGCGCGGGCGAGCCGAGGGTCGCGAGGTTACGCACCGTTTCCGGGAAAATCCACTTCAGCAGAAGTGCAGCGGTCGCTCCGGCCGCGAACTGCGCGAGCCAGTAGGTCAACGCGAGCACGGGCGCGAGCCGGCGGGTCAGGAAAAAGCCCAGGGTGATCGCCGGATTGAAGTGGCCGCCGGAGATGTGACCCATCGCGGAGACCATGACGCCGATCGCGAGCCCGTTGGCGAGCGCAACGCCGACGAGGGTGAAGCCCGAATAGACACTCGCGATGTCGCCTCCCTGCCGCAGCGCGGGTGCGAGCAGCTTGATGATCGAGAGGGTCGATCCCGCGCCGATGAAGACGAGCGTGAACGCGCCCACGAACTCGGCGAAGCCGCGGCGCAACGGGTCGTAATCCATCGCCGCGCAACGCTACGCGGCAGATCGGACGGCGTTTACGCGGCGCGCATCCGTTCGCCGGCGTTCACGCTTTCGCGCGCGGCGGCGGAAGCACGTTTGAGCGTCGGGAAGATGGCGAATGCCGACGCCAGTCCGGTCAGCTCGAGAATGCGATGGACCTGCGTGTAGGGCTCGCGGGGAAGGACGAGCGTGAAGCCGACCCCGGCGGTCTCGGCCGAATGGCGTGCGGAGAGGAGAACGCTCAGCGTCTGCGAGTCGACGAAGGTCGCCTCGGAAAGGTCGACGACGACGCGGATCCCCCGGTCGACGAGGAGCGCGAGCTCATTCTCGAGACGCGCAGCGGAATAGGCATCGTGCTCGCCGATGAGCGTGACGATGCCGGTGGGCGCGTCCTCCTGCGCGATCGTGACGGCGATCGGTGTCATGCTTTGTGATTCGTAAACGGGAAAAGCGGTTGTCCGGGTGCGGGCTAGCCGGGATCCCGTCGGAGGCGCTTGAGCTCGGCCCGCCGCCGCTTCTCCTCGAGGCGGCGTTCCTTCGAGGCCCGGCTCGGCTTCGTGGGGACGCGCTTGCGGACAACGCGGAGGGCGTCCCGGAGCTGGCCGGCGAGGCGTTCGACGGCGAGCTCGCGATTTCGCGCCTGGCTCCGCTCGTCCTGCGCGAGCGCCCGCAGGACGGGACCGGCCCGCCCGACGACGCGCCGCTTCTGCGCTTCGGTCAGCGACTCGGAGGCCTCCACGTCGAACACGGCCTCCACCCGCGTCTCGGACTTCTGTGCGTGCTGCCCGCCCGGCCCGCTCGAGCGCGAGAACCGCAGCTCGATCTCGCTGAGCGGGATCACGACGGAACGAGTCACGCGGATAGAGTCGCCGTCCATGCCTGCCATTCTCCTAGACGTCGACGGTGTCTTCCATGTTTCGGGCGAGCCGATCGCCGGAGGCGCGGCGGCAGTGGAGCAGTTGCGGGAGGACGGGCACCGCTTGCGTTTCATTACGAACAACACGACGCGAACTCGTGCCCAGCTCGCTGAGGAGTTGCGTGCCATGGGCATCTCACTCGACGACGAAGAGCTGCAGACGACGCCGCGTGCGGCGGCCCGTGCGCTCGCCGGAAAACGCGTGTTGGCACTGACGATGCACGCGATCGTCGGGGAATTCGACGGTGTCGAGCTCGTCGGCGAGGATGCACAGGCGGTTCTCGTCGGCGGTGCCGACGAGACGCCTGAGACGAACCTCGTGTTCTCCTTCATGAACCTCGCGCGCGCTTTCCATGAACTGGAGGCCGGCGCAGACCTTTACTGCCTGCACAAGAACCGCTGGTGGCAAACGAAGCACGGTCCGCTGCTCGACGCCGGCGCGTTCGTAGCGGGTCTGGAGTACGCCGCCGACACGGAGGCGATCGTCCTGGGCAAGCCGTCGGCCGCCTACTTCGAAGCCGCGCTCGAGGCGGTCGATGCGGACGCGCACATGGCCTGGATGGTCGGCGACGACATCGAGGTGGACATCGCGGGCGCGCAGACATACGGCATGAAGACGATCCTCGTGCGCACGGGAAAGTTCCGTCCCGACGCCGTCGAGCGCGGGCGTGTTCGTCCGGACGCAATCGTGTCTTCGATCGCCCAAGTTCCCGCGTGGCTCGAGGAAAACGCGTGAGAGTTGGCGTCGACTTGATCGAGGTTGCGCGCATCCGCCGCGCGCTCGAGCGCTATCCGCGCTTTCGCGAACGCTGTTTCACCGAGACCGAGCGTGCTTACTGCGACGCGCGCCCGAATCCCGCCGAGTCGTACGCGGGACGCTTCGCCGGCAAGGAAGCGGTCGGCAAGGCACTCGGGCTCGGCGTCGCACGCGCCTTTGCGTGGAGGGACATCGAGATCGCGGGACGGCCGAAGCCGTCCGTTCGCCTCTCTGGCCGCGTTGCCGCTTTCGCTGAGCGACACGGATTCGGACGAGTCGACCTTTCGATGACTCATTCCCGCGAGCTCGCGAACGCGGTCGCGATCGTCGACGAGCGCTGATGTTCGAGCCGCTCTACACGGCCGAGGAAATGCTCGCGGCCGAGGCGGGACACGACGTCGACGAACTGATGGAGCGCGCAGGCCGTGCGGTCGCAGAGTTCGTGCTCGAGGAGTGGGATGAGAACGAGTCGATCACGATCGTGTGCGGCGGCGGGAACAACGGCGGTGACGGACGCGTCGCCGCGCGCGTGCTCCGCGAGGAGGAACGCGACGTGCGAATCGTCGATGCGAAGCCCGACGACGAAGAGAAGGACCTTGGCTCGCCCGGCGTGATCGTCGACGCACTTTTCGGCACCGGTTTCACCGGGAAGCCCCGACCCCGCGCCGCGCGGCTGATCGAGCAGATCAACGCTGCAAACGTCGACGTGGTCGCCGTCGATGTCCCCTCGGGCGTCGACGCGTCGACCGGGGAGGTCGCCGGCGCTGTCGTGAAGGCGGTCGCCACGGTCACTTTCCACCGCGAGAAGGTCGGTCTCTACGTCGCCCCCGGGGCGTTCTCCAGCGGAGAGATCGACGTCGTCGACATCGGCCTGGCGGACGGTGAAACGTCACACGCGAAGGTGACGCCGGAGATCCTCGACGAGATTCCGCTTCGTTTCGCCTCGGACACGAAGTACTCCGCCGGCTCGGTGCTCGTCGTCGGAGGCTCGCCGGGACTGACGGGAGCGGCATGCCTCGCAGCGCGCGCGGCATTCCGGGCCGACGCAGGCTACGTCGCCGTCGCCGCGCCGCGCGAGTCGCTGCCGGTGCTCGAGTCGCAGCTGCTCGAAGCAGTGAAGCGTCCACTCGAAGACGTGTGGGACGCCGCCGAGCGGGCGCGGGCACTTGCGCTCGGTCCCGGATTGGGCCGCTCAGAGGAGTCGAAGGCTCTCGTGCGCCGGCTGCTCGAGGAGACGGACCTGCCGGCGGTCGTCGATGCGGACGCGTTGTGGGAGCTCGAGCCCTTCCTCCGCTCCGCGCCGACGGTGTTGACGCCGCATTCCGGCGAGCTGGCGCGCTTGCTCGGCGTCGAGTCGGCGTGGGTCGACGCGCACCGTCTCGAGGCCGCGCACCGGGCGATTGAGCGCTTCGACTGCGTCGTCTTGCTGAAGGGCGAAGGGACGATCGTGGCCGCCCCGGGCGAGTGCGTGCTCGTTTGTCCGGGCTTCCCGTCGCTCGCAACCGCGGGAACCGGCGACGTCCTCACGGGCGTGATCGGGTCGTTTCTCGCGAAGGGGATGGACGCCCGCCTCGCGACCGCAGCAGCTGCGACCGCGCACTCGGAGGCGGCGGCCGAAGCGCCGCAGCGTGCCGGCCTGATCGCCTCCGATGTGATCGAGATGCTCCCGTACGTCCTCGGCTGAAGCGGCCACCCCCAATTCGGACGGGGTCAGACCCCGTCCGAACAGGACGGTGTGAAGAGTTGGCGACATTTTCTTCACCGCGCTACGAGCAGGCGAGATTGCCGGCGCCTTCGACTTGACAGCGTGCCCGAGTAGCCTCTCCCAGAGTGCACAGGTCGGAGCTCACGATCGACCTCGGCGCTCTGCGCCGGAACGTCCGCACACTCGTGCGCGTCCTCGACGGCGCTGAGCTGTGGGCGGTTGTCAAGGCCGACGGCTATGGACACGGCGCAGTCGACGTCGCCGCTGCGGCGTTGGGATCCGGCGCAACCGCGCTCTGCGTCGCGACGGTCGCGGAAGGTCTCGCCCTAGCACAGGAGTTTCGGGACGCGCGCATCATCGTCATGGGCCCAACGAGCTCGAGCCGGGACCTCGCGCACGCACGCGACGCAGATCTCGAGCTCGCGATCTCCGACGCAGAGATCCCGGACGGCATCCGCGTGCACCTCAAGCTCGACACCGGCATGGGCCGCTATGGACTCGCACGACTCCCCGAGCTGACCGACAACGTCGTCGGCGTGATGACCCACCTCGCGACGGCGGATTCCGACGAGGCGTTCGCGCGCGCGCAGCTCGAACGCTTCCTCGGCTCAGCGCCCGAGCGTGAAGGGCTCACTCGTCATGCAGCCAACAGCGCCGCCGCGCTGCGGATTCCCGAAGCGCGGCTCGACGCAGCGCGCTGCGGCGTCGCGATCTACGGCCTTTCGCCCTTCGGGACCGACCCCGCGGAGGACGGACTCGAACCCGTCCTCTCCTGGCACAGCCACCTGGCGCAGGTAAAGCTGCTGCAACCCGGCGAGAGCACCGGCTACGGGCGGCGATTCGTCGCGCACGAGCCCACGTGGATCGGGCTCGTGCCCGTCGGCTACGGCGACGGCTTCCGCCGCGACCTCACCGGGACGCAGGTACGCGTCGCGGGCGAGCCGCGACCCGCTGTCGGCACCGTCTCGATGGATTCGTTCGCCGTCGAGCTCGATCGTGAGCTTCCCGTCGGGACTCCGGTCGTGCTCGTGGGACAGGGCGTGCTCGCGGAAAGGCACGCAGAGGTGGCGGGAACGATCAACTACGAGCTC
>Ga0209577_10003213_pt1 | contig 15382 bp, 16 predicted proteins | sample GraSoiAngelo_109_FD_185874 | JGI IMG/M metagenome (GOLD analysis project Ga0209577, IMG submission 185874) | Grasslands soil microbial communities from the Angelo Coastal Reserve, California, USA - 14_0903_12_20cm (SPAdes) (version 2) | ecosystem: Environmental > Terrestrial > Soil > Grasslands...
CATTACCCCACAGGTTCGAAGGGTCAGCGCCGGGCGACCTCGGTCGTGAGCGCTATCTCAGCCCGCCTTCCTGCGAGCCCCCCTGGTTGTCGCCTTGATGTTATTAGCATCGCGCCATGGAGAGCTCGACCGTCGAGACGGACGTAGCGATCGTCGGCGCCGGGCTTGCCGGGCTCGCCGCGGCGCGCTCGCTGGTCGCCGCCGGCGTGGATCCGGTGCTCCTCGAGGCGCGCGACCGTGTCGGCGGGCGAGTGTTCGACCGTCCGATCGACGGTGGGGCGGTGGTGGAGCTCGGAGCCGGCTTCGTCGGGCCGGGGCAGGACCGGATGCTCGCCCTCAGCCGTGAGACGGGCGTCGAGCTCTTCGCGACCCACACGGCTGGGAAGAACCTTCTCGAGGTCGGGGGCCGGCACATCCGCTACAGCGGCACGATCCCTCGCCTGCGCCCGCTGGCGCTGCTCGACGCCGGCCGGGCCCAGTTCAAGCTCGAGCGCCTGGCCCGGCGAATCGAGCGGGACGAGCCGTGGAACACGCCGGACGCCGACCGGCTCGACTCGGAGACCTTCGCCACGTGGATGCGCCGCCACGTGCTCACCCGGCAGGTGCGCCGGCTCCTGGCCATCCCGTGCAAGACGCTGTGGGGCGCCGAGCCGGAGGACGTCTCGCTGCTCTACGCGCTGGCGTACATGCGCTCGGCCAGCGGGCTCGCGCCGCTGCTCGACACCGCGGGCGGAGCCCAGGAGTCGCGCTTCGTGGGTGGACCGCACCTCGTCGCCCGCCGGGTGGCGGATGAGCTCGGGGAGCGCGTGCGGCTCTCCTCGCCCGTTAGACGGATCGAGCAGCGGGAAGGCGAGCTGCTGCTGGTGCGCGGGGACGCGACCGACGTGCGGGCTCGTCGGGCGATCGTGGCGATCCCGCCGCCGCTTGCGGCGCGCATCGACTTCGACCCACCGCTCGCCGCGGCCCGCGAGGAGCTCTGCCAGCGGATGCCCATGGGCATGTTGATGAAGTGCTTCGCGGTCTACGACGAGCCCTTCTGGCGCGACGACGGGCTGAGCGGCGAGGCGGTGAGTGACTGCGGACCCGCGACGATCACGTTCGACACGTCGCCGCCCGACGGCTCGCGCGGAGTGATGCTGGGGTTCGTGGGCGGCGCCGAGGCGCGCGCCCTGGTGGGCGTGGGCGCCGAGGAGAGGCGGAGGGCGGTGCTCGAGGGGCTCGAGCGGCTGTTCGGGACGCGAGCGGGACGGCCCGACGATTGGATCGAGCAGGTCTGGCCGGCCGAGCCCTGGAGCCGGGGCGGCCCGGTCGCGTACCTGCCCACGGGGGCGCTCACCGCTTTGGGGAGGGCGCTGCGCGAGCCGGCGGGCCTCGTCCACTGGGCGGGCACCGAGACGGCGACGGAGTGGACCGGCTACATGGACGGCGCCGTGCGATCGGGCGAGCGGGCGGCGTCGGAGGTGCTGGCGGCGCTCAGCTAGCGCGCCGCGGCCGGCGCCCCACGGCCGCCCGCGAGGGCGTTCACGAAGACCTCGAGCTGCTTGGTGGTCCAGCACTCGAAGACGCCGTCGCAGTACGGCTCGTAGGCGGAGATGACCGAGTCCCCGTAGTTCCAGTAGAGGCGTGGCTCGGGGTTCATCCAGAACGTGCGCCCGGCGCGCTCCGAGATCGCCGCGAACGCCTGCGCGTGGGGCTCGCGGCCGTTCGTGCGGGCGTCTCCGAGGACGATCACCGTCGAGCGCGGGTCGAGGTCGTCGACGACCTCCGCCAGGAACTCGAGCCAGACGCGGCCGTAGTCCGTGTATCCGGACACGTCCGCGACCCCTGCGTCCGTGGCGATCGCGTGCGAGATCGCGGCGAACGAGCGCTCGCGCTCGAAGACGTCCGTGACCTCCGAGATCCGCTCCACGAAGACGAACGACCGCAGCTTTCGGAACGAGTCGTGCAGCGCGTGCAGGACGCTCAGGAAGAAGACGCTCGCGCTGGTGACGCTCGTCGAGACGTCGCAGAGCACGTAGAGCTCCGGCCGGCGTGGCCGGCGGGCGCGAAAGCGCAGGCGCATCGGCACGCCGCCGGTCTCGAGCGACGCGCGCATGGTGCGGCGCACGTCCACGACCGCCGACCGGCGCCGCCCTCCCTGCTCGTGCCCGCGCGTCGCCAGCCGTCGCTTGAGCTGCGCCACGACCCGGTGCACCGCCGCCAGGTCCTGGAGCGGGCCGCTGGGCAGGGCGCGGTCGAACTCGCGCAGCGGCTTGGCGGGCGGCAGCGACTGGGTGCGCTCGATCAGAGCGCGCTCGAGCTCGCGCCGCAGGTGGCGCTCGAACTCGCGCAGGCGGTCCTGGGGGACGGACTCCGGATCCGGCAGGTCCCGGCCGCCGGCCTCGCCCCGGAGCTCCAGCGCGCGCCTGATGCGCTGGACGTCGACGCCGATCACGCCCGAGCCCTCGCCCTGGCGGCCGAAAGCGGCGATCGCCAGTCGCGCCATGTCGCGCATCTCGCCGTCCGACCCCGCGCGCACGGCCTCGCGGATTCGCTCGCGTAGCTCCTCGAAGTCGAGCCGATCCCCGCCGGCGTAGCGCTCCTCGCGCAGGCCCCGCTCGACGGCCTCGCGCTCAACGGCACGGAAGAAGAAGCGGTCGAAGACCAGCTCGAACACGCGCCGGTCCTCCTGCGACTTGGCCAGCGTGGCGGCGAGCGCCTCGCGGAAGCCCTCCTGACTGGTCCAGGAGAGCTGCTCCAACGCGTGGAACGCGTCGAGGAGCTCCGAGGTGCCGATGGCGAGCCCCTCGCGGCGCAGCTCGTCGGCCAGCTCCAGGAGCCGCGGCGCGAAGCCCGGCGGTCCCGGCTCCGGGAGCCCGCCGTAGAGCGCCTTGCCGGCCGCGCGCGGCCGGCGGCTAGCCGGTCCCGAGTCGCCCGAGGAGGCCATCGTCGAGCTTCACCCCCACCCGCTCCGCCACGACGTCGAGGTCGGTGCGGTGCTTCACGATGATGCTCATCGTCCGCTCGAATACGGAGCTGTCGATGTCGTCCGCCCCGAGCATGATCAGCGCGCGCGCCCAGTCGATCGACTCCGCGATCGACGGCGGCTTCTTCAGGTCGAGCCCGCGCACGAGATGCACGACCTCGACGAGCTTCCGCGCGACGGTCTCGGACAGCTCCGGGGCGTGCAGCCGGACGATCTCGAGCTCGCGCTCGATGTCGGGGTAGTCGAGCCAGAGGTAGAGGCAGCGCCGCTTGAGCGCCTCGGTCAGCTCGCGCGAGTTGTTGCTTGTGAGCAACACCAGCGGGAGGCTCTTCGCCTCCATGACCCCGAGCTCCGGGATCGAGATCTGGAACTCGGACAGGACCTCGAGCAGCATGGCCTCGAACTCCTGGTCGGTCTTGTCGATCTCGTCGATCAGCAGCACGACCGGGTCCGTTTCCTCGATCGCCTGGAGCAGGGGGCGTGTGAGCAGGAACTCCGGCCCGAAGATGTCCTCCTGCACGGCTTCCCAGCCGGCCCCGGCCGACTCGGCCTGGATGCGAAGGAGCTGCTTGCGGTAGTTCCACTCGTACAGCGCCTTGGCCTCGTCGAGGCCCTCGTAGCACTGCAGCCGGATCAGCTTGCGCTCGGTAGCGCGCGAGAGGGCCTTCGCCAGCTCGGTCTTGCCAACGCCGGCGGGCCCCTCGACGAGAACGGGCTTGCCGAGCTTCGCCGCGAGGAACGCGACCAGCGCGGTGGACTCGGCTGCCAGGTACCCGACGGCCCCGAGGCCGTCCTGCATGGTCTCGACGCTCTCGGCAGGATCGGGCACGGGCTGAAGGATACTTTCGGCATGCTGGCCCAGCTCGCGCCCGTCATCGCCCAGCTGGGCGGAAGCGACGACCCCCGCTTCCACCACAACCCCGCGCCGTTCATAACGGTGTTCCTCATCGGGTTCGCGCTCGGGATCCTCGGGCACCTGGTCCCGTCGAAGCTGCTGGTCGCGATCGGGGTGCTGATGGTGGGAGGCGCGGTGTTCGCCTACTTCATCATCGCGATCGGGTTCCACTGACGCCCGCGGCGGCGGGCGAACCGTCAGCGGATGGTGAAGTGCAGCACGTGGCCCTGGGCCAGGCGGTCCTCCGGCCTGCCCTCCACGTCGACGGCGCGGATGCGCGCCACGTAGCCGCCCGGCGCCAGCGGACCGGAAATCCGTAGCCGAAGCCCCGCCCGCCGCCCCGCGCGAGCAGGTAGAAGCGACGGGTACACGCGCGTGGCGGACCGGGCTTCCCCATGGCGCTCAGGAAGCGGCAGCGACCGCCGACCACACGCGCCACCGCGAGCTGGACGACCCGGATCGCCACCGGCCGGCCGTCGCAGTCGCGTTCGCTCGAGCGGCCCACAAGGACGATCCGCCGGCGGTCGTAACGGACGCCGCGCGTGGTGAACGACGAGTGCGGTCCCCGGAGCGTCTTGCACCCGCCGCTCGTCTGCCCGCCGCCCTGGCCGCCGCCGCCACCCCCGCCCTGTTGGCCGCCGCCGCCACCGCCGGTGCCACCGGTCCCCCCGCCGGAAGGCGCGGGACGCGGCGCGCAGCCGGGTCCCGGGCGCGGTGCGTTGTACACGTCGTCGCCGAAGGGCACGAGACCCTGCTGCCCGGCGTACCCGAGGTGCGTGAGCCCGAACAGGTCCTCGATGCTGCGCAGGAGCGAGTAGTGGTTGTACTCGCCCGTGGTGCTCGATCCGGACTTGATGCAGGGCGACAGAAGCACGGTGCCGGTCTGGCCGCCGCCGGGACCCACCGGTATCCCCGCGACCCCGCCCGGGTTCGGATCCGCCGGACCCGGCTGCTCGTTGCAGCACGCGGTGAGATCTGAGTCCGATTCGTCGTACGTGATGACGAGCAGGCCGTTCTGCTTGTAGGCGGGTGCGGCGAGGATCTTGGGAACGACCTGCTTGAGGAATGCGTCCTCCTGCTGGAGCTCGAAGTACGTGTCGTAGGGCGTGAAGGCCTCGCCCGGGATGACGGGAACCGGCGGGTGCCCGTTCACGCAGTTCGTGTGCCCGTCGTTGCATTCATTCGGCGTGACGTAGACGAGGTTGGGCGTGCGGGCCGGGTCCGACAGGTCGGCCGACAGCGCGTCGAGCCCGACGTCGTTCGCGGCGCACTGCCCGGAGAAGATCAGCGACTGGAAGAAGACGAACGGGTTGTGCTTCCGCGCGTAGTGCGTGCCGGGCTTCGGGTTGTTCTTCAGCGGCGAGCACGGACCGGGAATCTCGTCCATGTATCCCCTCCACGTGAGCCCGCGGTTCGTGAGCTGATCGCCCAGCGTCAGGAAGTTGGGCGGGTAGAGGCAACCGTCCGACTTCGCGAGGCCGTACGGCGGCACCGAGTCGGGCTTCACCTGCAGGAGCGGGTCGGGGCAGTCGTCCTTTGACGCGGGCGTCGGAGGCTGGCCGCTGATCATCGCCAGGTAGTTGTCCGCGCTCGAGTGGCCGATGCCGTAGTAGCGCGGGACCAGCTCGCCCATGCTCGGGAGCGTCTGGGTGATGTACGGCGCGGCGACCTGGCCGACGGCGAAGCTGTCGCCGAAGGCCTTGTTCTCGAGCACGATCACGAAGACGTGATCGATTGGCGGTGGCGCCGCGTCCGCCACCTGGGCGCCGGCGCCGCACAGGGCCGACGCTGCGACCAAGGCGGCGGCGATCCGGCGCACTCGGGCTACCGCCCGCTCCGCGCAGCCACCCCGATCCCGTCGCCCACCGCCAGCACGCAGCCGACCCAGCGCTCGTCCTCGACCAGCTCCGAGTTGAGCGCGCGGGCCGAGGCGAGGTTCTCCGGCGACCAGTACGTGTCCGCGCCCTCGGGCGCCGCGACGTCGCCAGACATCAGCAGGTTGTCGACGATCATCAGCGCGCGGTCCGTGAGCTTCGGCCCCGCGAGCTCGATGTAGCGGCGGTACTCGGTCTTGGTGGCGTCCACGAAGAGCACGTCGAACGGGCCGTCCAGGGCCGGGATGGTCTCGTTCGCGTCGCCCTCCACGAGCTGCACGCGGTCCGCGACGCCGGCACGCGACAGGAAGTCCCGGGCCTGAGCCGCGCGGGCGGGGTCGCGCTCCAGCGTCACCACTCGCCCGCGGTCGAGCTGCTCCGCCATGTGCAGGGTCGAGTAGCCGATGGCGGTGCCGACCTCGAGGACGAGCGGGTCGAGTGCGCGGCAGAGGGCGGCGAGCAGGCGCCCGGTCTCCCAGTGCACGATCGGGACGTTCTCCCGCTCCGCCAGCGCCTCCATCTCCACCATGACGGGGCCGCGCTCGGGTCGAAGCTCCGCGAGGTAGCGGGCAACCTGCTCGTCCAGGATCGGCACGCCGCCGCAGGCTAGCGGCAATCGCGCGCTGGATATTCTGCGGCGTGCTCGGTCCCACTGCGCTCGAGGAGGCGCGAATTGGCGGACGTCATCGAGGTTCCATCCGGGCTCGAGGGAGTTGTCGCGTTCCAGACGCGGATCGCGGAACCGGACCGGGAAGGCGGCGCCCTCCGCTACCGCGGGGTGGACATCGAGGACCTCGCCGGTCACGTCCCGTTCGAGAAGGTCTGGGGGCTGCTCGTCGACGAGGCGTTCGAGCCGGGCATGCCGCCCGCGGTCCCCTATCCGCTGCCGTTGCGTACGGGCGACACCCGGGTCGACGTCCAGGCGGCGCTCGCTCAGATCGCCCCGAACTGGGGCTTCAAGCAGCTCCTCGACATCTCCGACCAGGAGGCGCGCGACAACCTTGCGCTCGCGTCGGTGATGGCGCTCTCCTTCGTCGCGCAGTCGGCGCGCGGGACCGGGAAGGCACCCGTGCCGCAGACCGAGGTCGACGTGGCCACGTCGATCCCGGAGCGCTTCCTCATCCGCTGGCGCGGCGAGGCGGATCCCCGACACGTCAAGGCGATCGATGCGTACTGGATCTCGGCCGCCGAGCACGGGATGAACGCGTCGACGTTCACCGCGCGGGTGATCGCGTCGACCGGAGCCGACGTCGCGGCCGCGCTCTCGGGGGCGGTCGGCGCGCTCTCGGGGCCCCTGCACGGCGGCGCGCCGTCGCGGGTGCTCCAGATGCTCGACGACGTGGAGCAGTCGGGGGACGCGGCCAGCTACGTGAAGGGCGTCCTCGACCGCGGCGACCGGATGATGGGCTTCGGGCATCGCGTGTACCGAGCGGAGGATCCGCGGGCACGCGTCCTGCGTCGTACCGCGCGCGAGGTAGGCGCACCGCGGTTGGAGGTGGCCGAGAAGCTCGAGGAGGCTGCCCTCGCGGAGCTGGCCGAGCGCCATCCCGAGCGCGTGCTCGCCACCAACGTCGAGTTCTGGTCCGCCGTCGTCCTCGACTACGCGCACGTACCGCCGGAGCTCTTCACCCCGATGTTCACCTGCGCGCGCGTCGCGGGATGGTCCGCGCACATCCTCGAGCAGAAGCGCGAGGGCCGGCTGGTGCGCCCGACGGCCGAGTACGTCGGGCCAGCCCCGCGCTCTCCGGACGAGGTCTAGTGGAGGCCGCCACCACAGAGCAGCCGACGCCGCCGCAGCAGGGGGTTTCCTCCTTCGCGAAGTCGCTCTTCCTAGGCGAGATCCACGAGGACCTCGTCTTCCCCTACCCGCGCCCCGACGAGGGCGAGCAGCAGCGGATTCGCGAGCTCGTGGCCTCCGCTCGCGAGTTCGGCGAGCACTACGACGAGCGCGCCGTCGAGGAGCGGGGCTGGATCGGCGACGACGAGATCCGGGAGCTCGGCGAGCGCGGGCTGCTAGGGCTCTACGTGCCGGAGGAGTACGGCGGGGCGGGCCTCTCCCAGACCGGCTACTGCCGCGTCTCCGAGGAGTTCGCGCAGATCGACGGGACGCTCTCCGTCGTCATGGGCGTGCACCAGTCGATCGGCATGAAGGGGATCGTCCTCTTCGGGACCGAGGAGCAGAAGACGCGCTTCCTGCCCGACCTGGCGTCCGGCCGCAAGCTCGCCGGCTTCGCGCTGACCGAGCCGAACGCGGGGTCCGACGCCTATCACCTCGAGTCGCGCGCGGTGCGGGAGGCCGACGGCGCCTGGCGCCTGAACGGCGAGAAGCGCTACATCGGCAACGGGGGGACGGGAGACGTGTTCGTGACGTTCGCCCGCGCCGAGGTCGACGGCAAGGACCGGCACATCGCGCTGATCCTCGAGAAGGGGATGGACGGCTTCGAGGTCGGCCACCGCTACGACACCATGGGGCTGCGCGGCAACGACCTTCGCCACCTGTACTACCGCGACATCCGGGTGCCGCCCGAGAACGTGCTGGGCGAGCCGGGGGAGGGCTTCCGGATCGCGATGCACATCCTCAACAACGGGCGACTGTCGCTGGGGACCGGCTCGGTGGGAGCGTCGAAGTGGCTGCTCGACCGTGTGATCGAGCACGTGAAGGAGCGCCGCCAGTTCGGCCGCCCGCTCGCGGACTTCGAGCTGGTGCAGGAGAAGATCGGCTGGATGGTCTCGTTCACCTTCGGACTGGAGTCGATGGCCTACCTGACGACCGGCCTGGTCGACCGCGGCGTGCCCGACTACTCGCTCGAGTCGGCGATCTGCAAGGTCGCCGGCACCGAGTTCATGTGGTACGCGGCGAACCGCGCGCTTCAGCTCAAGGGCGGCGAGGGATATATGCGCGACGAGCCCTACGAGAAGATGCTCCGGGACATCCGCATCTTCCCGATCTTCGAGGGTGCGAACGACGTGATGCGGGCGTTCATCGCGCTCTCCGGGATGAAGCCGCTCGGCGAGGAGCTGCGGGAGCTCGCGGACATCAGCATCACGGAGCCGATCCAGACGATCGGCGTGCTGGCCGACTACGTGGCCGGCCGGATCCAGCGCGAGGTGCGGCCGGACCGCGTTACCAAGGCGCACCCCGAGCTGGCCGCGCTCGCCGCGCCGATAACCGACCAGGTGAAGCGGCTGCGCGCGGTCACCGAGTCGCAGCTCCGAACGCACCGCAAGGAGATCGCCGAGCGCCAGTTCCTGCAGAAGCGCCTCGCCGACGCCGTCGCGGACATCTACGCCCAGATCGCCGTGCTCTCCCGGGTGACCCAGATCTTCGAGGACCACGGGGTGGAACCGTCGGGCCAGGAGCGGTACATCGCCGAGACCTTCTGCCCCCGGGCCGCCCGACGGGTGGAATCGAACCTCAACCAGATCGAGTCGAACGACGACGAACGGATGACCGCGATCGCCAAGCTCGCCTACAAGCGGGGCGAGTACGGCTACGCGCTGCTCGACGACTGAGGGCCAGGTCCTTGCGTTACTACTTGCGGCCGCCGGGCGGCTCGTCCCAGAGCGGCGGCTGCTCCAGGTCCTCCTCGTGCGGCCGAGGAGGGAGCACCTTGGCCGGCTTCGGCGGCGGCGGTTCCCTAGGCGTCTCGGCCGGCAGACGGACCGTCTCGTCGCGGTAGGCCGAGCGGTCCTGCGGAGGCTCCGGCGGCGGCGGCTCGTCGGGCACGCGCTCGGCCGGCAGGTCGTCGGGTGGTCGCTTGGCGCGCTCGCGAAGGCCGGCGATCATCAGGATGGCGGCGCAGACGAGCGCCAGGAGCCCCTGGCCGAGCGGACGGTCGAAGAGCCGGACGACGATCAGGAACCCCGCCCAGGTGCCCGCGGCGGCGATGACTGCCCCGTCGCCGAAGGGGATGTGGAACTCGCGTCCCTGCGCCCGACGGCGCAGGAGGAGCAGGACCGCCGCGCCGATCAGGACGATCGCCCCCTCCACGAACGAGAACGGGCCGAGCGTGCTCACGATGAGGAGCAGCGCGCCCACCGCGGCGGTGCGCTGCTCGAAGTTGAGCCGCCGCCAGGTCTCGGCGACGGTCAGCTTCGGGTGCCGTTCAGAGCGGACGGCGTCCGCCATATCCCGCATCGAGGTCGTGCCAGTACTCCACCTCGTCCTCGCCCTCCTCCCAGCACAGGAAGACTTCGCGGCCGTCCCGAATCGAGGGGAAGTCGACGAGCCCTCGGTCGAGGTCGCGCAGGACCACCTCCATCGCCTGAAGCTCGACGAGCGCCGAGCGCATTTCGAGGAATGCCGCGGACACCACGCGACCCGGCTCGCCGCCGCCGTTCGTCGGACCCGCCTCGGATAGCGCAGCGCGCGCCTGCTCGTCGTTGAGGCCGACGCGGGCCGCCCGGAGGCGTTCGATCCGCTCCGCCACCCAACCGAGCGCCGAGTTGGCCTGCTCCACGGTGTAGTGGCGGCTCGCGTTCACCGGGGCTGCGTGGTGGCCCCGGAGCGAGCGCCGGCCATCCGGCGCCCGATCGTGCGGGCATCCGCGTCGGAGATGGTCCGCAGCTGCCCCTGGAACGCGAGCGACCAGTGCTCGGCCGGCCACTTGCGCACGTGCTCGAGCTCGACGGCGAGCTCCTCGGCGGGCACGTAACGGTCGTCGTCCAGCAGCAGTTCGGGCTCGGTCTCGAAGCGCCATGGATATGGGTCCGCCTTGCCCGGCTTGCCGGGCCAGATCGGGGTCCGATCCTCGTACATGGTGCCGGTCACGCGGACGGTTGCGGCGAACACCTGGATCCCCGTCAGGTAGAAGACGATTCGGTCGCCGGGCTCGATCTGCTCGGCCATGCGGCGCCGGCCCTCCTTCATCCCGATCACCCTGAAGTCGCGCTCGCGCGTCGCCGCGAAGTTCTCCGGCGAGCCGGTGAGGATCCAGGTCTTCGAGCCGGGCTCGGCCACGCCGAGAGGGTAACGGCGGTGCAGCGGGGCCCCTGGCGAACGTCCCCGGGCGTCATTACTGTGAGGCCATGGCGGACGAGATCCATCCCATCGGGCCGGACGAGACGGCCTACCGCCTCGAGCTCACTCCGGCGCAGCTGAAGATCACGCACGCGGCGCTGCACGCTTTCCTCGACGGCTTCGGGCACGACGAGCCCGACGTCCACAGGATCGTCCACGAGGTGCTCGACAAGCTGCCCGACGAGCACTCCATCCGCGCGATCGACATCGGCCGGCGCTAGGCGCCCTACTCGATCGGGATGTCCTCCACCTGGGGCTCGAGCTCCGGCTTGTCGAGCCGCTCCAGGTACCAGTCGATCACCGCGCGCAGGGTGAGCAGCAGCTCGCGCTGAAGCGCGGCGAACTGCTCCTGGAGCTCCTGAGGCACAGCCCGCCGCAGCGCCTCGACGATCGCGATCAGCGGGGACAGGTCGGGCACGCCGCGGGCGCCCGGGTAACCGCGCGCGCTGCGCGCGCCGTCGCCCGGTGGCTCGTCGCGCGGCCAGCCCTCCCAGTGAGGCGGGGGCTCGTGCCGCTGTGCGTGGTCAGTCCGCTGCTCGTCCATCCTCGACCTTCTCGAACAGCACGTTCAACGACCCGCCCTCGAACTGCGCGGACCGCGGGCGGTAGGCGGACAGCGCCGACGGCAGGATGATCGTCCGCTTCTGCCCGCCCACGCGGACCACCACCTCGAGGCCGATCTTCTTCAGCTCGATGTCGGCCTTCTCGACGAACGGGATCGGCAGGCGCAGGGTGGCGGTGCCGTTGCTCGAGACGAGCTCCTGCGAGAGGTCCTCGTAGAGCAGGGCTTCGGCATCGTGCCCGTCGAAGACCGCATCCGCGAGCCGATCGAGCATCGACTCGCCGGCGACCTCCTGCTCGAAGAAGGGCGCCGTGAGGATCGGCACCGGCGAGAAGGCCGACCGGACCAGCTCCATCTGCTCCTGCTGGACGACGCGCCAGCCGGCGAAGTAGCCGCCCTCCACCTCCTCCGGAAATACGCGGTTCACGATCACGGCGTCGGTCAGGTAGCCGTAGAGGTTCAGGTACGTGTACGTGCGCATGGCCTCGCGGATGACCATGCGATCGGGGTTCATGACGAGGCGGATCGAGGTCCCGGCGCGGTCGCGGAGGATCCCGTTCATCGCCACGAGGTTCCCGACCAGGCGCTCCACGTCCTCGAACACGCGGTCGGGCGGCAGGGGAACGTCGAGCAGGGTCCGGGCGAACGGCCGCGCGGCGGCGACCAGCCGGCGCTCCAGCGGGAACACCTTCTCGAGCCACCAGCTCGCGACGTCGGGGAACGACAGGAGCCGTAGCGTCTCGCCGGTCGGAGCGCAGTCCACGACGATCGCTTCGTAGTCGCCCGACTCGTGGTGGCGCTTGATCTGGAGCAGCGAGAACAGCTCGTCCATGCCGGGCGGAACGGTCAGCTCGTCCGCGGTGATCCGATCCACGCCGCGCTCGGCGAGCAGCTCGCCCATCCAGTCCTGGACCGCCTCCCAGTGGCGCTCCATCTCCTCCTGGGCCTGGACCTCTTGCCCGAAGAGGTTCGGGCCGCAGGGCGTGGGGGAGCTTCCGAGCTCGGTCTCGAACGAGTCGGAGAGACTGTGCGCAGGGTCGGTCGAGAGCACCACGGTGCGGAGGCCCGCCGCGGCGCAGCGGCGAGCGGTCGCCGCGGCCACGCTCGTCTTGCCCACGCCTCCCTTGCCCGTGTAGAGGATCGTGCGGGGAGCCATGAGCCGCCCATCGTATCCCGGCGTACCTGTGCGGGCGGGGGTGCGGCGGGCTGGCTCGAGCGGGGCTTCGCGGAGCGCGGCGGCGGTACCCTCGTCGCGCTCGCCGTGCGCCGTCTGCCCGCCCTTCTCCGCCTGCTCGCCGCGTTGGCGGCGGTCCTACTCCTGGCGCTCGCCTCAGGGTGCGGCGGCGGGGATTCGAAGCAGGGGAAGGCGCTGCTGCGGCGCGGCTTCGACGAGTCGATCGGCAGTGCCAGGGTCACGATCGACCTGACCGCGCAGCTCGACGGGATCCCCAAGCTCCAGCAGCCGTTGCGCGTCCAGCTGAGCGGGCCCTACCGGACCAATGGCGGCGCCAAGATCCCGAGCGTGAACTGGCAGGCGAACGTGGCGTTCGGTGGGCAGGCGTTCACGGCAGGTCTGATTTCGACTGGCGACCGGGCCTTTCTCCTATTCGGGGGCACGCCGTATCAGTTCGCGCCGGCCACCGTCGCGAAGCTCAATAGGAGCTGGTCGGCCCGACCCGCGGGCGGCGGCGGAGGCGTCGCGGGGCTCGGAATCGACCCGGTGCGCTGGGTCACGAACGTCTCCGACGAGGGGGACAGCGACGTCGCGGGCGTCAGGACGACCCACGTGTCCGCGCAGGTCGACATCGGCAAGCTGCTGCCCGACCTCGGCAAGCTCACGGCCAGGGCGGCGGCTGGCGGGGTGCCCACGCCGGCCTTCGGCCCCCGGGAGATCGCGCAGGTCGAGAAGGTCGTGAAGAACCCGACCCTCGACGTCTACGTCGGCAAGCGCGACGGCAAGATCCGCCGCCTGTCGACCGACATCACGTTCAGCGTGCCCCAGCGCTCGCGCGCCCGGTTCGGCGGGCTGAAGGGAGGGACGATCTCGCTGACCGTCGAGCTCGCCGAGGTGGGCATGCCCCAGCGGATCCTGGCGCCCGTGCGCGGCAGGCCGATGGCCGAGCTGCGGAAGCAGATCGGGCCGCTGAACGGACTCGGCGGGCTGCTGGGCGGCGCCGCGGGGCGCGCGCCGTCGACCCGCTACAGCCAGTGCCTGGCGAAGGCGAATCCGAGCGACACGGCGGCGCTCCAGCGCTGCACGCGGTTCTTGAGGTGAGGGCGGCCTATGCGGCGCTGGCCGCCAGGCCGAAGCCGCTGCGGTAGAGCTCGTCGACGCGGGCGAGCTCCTCGGGCGTCAGCTCGGGCGCGTCCGCCGCTCCGGCGAACTCCTCGAGCTCCGCCATCGAGGTGACGGTGGGGATCACGCAGGCCATGCGAGGCTGCGCCAGGATGAACCGCAGCGCGGCCTGGGCCATCGTCCGCTCGCCGGGGATCACGAGGAAGCGCAGCTGCTCGATCTTCTTGAGGCCGTCGACGAGCCACTCGCGCGGGCGATGGCGGCGGTGGTCGGAACCGGTGAAGGTCGTGTCGAGCGTGTACTTGTCCTCGAGGAGGCCGCTGGAGGTCGGGACGCGCGCCATCACGCCGGCGCCGGTCTCCGCAGCCGCGGCGAGAAAGTCGCTGCCGGGCTCCTGCTCGAGCAGGTTGTAGACGGTCTGGATCGCCGCGATCGGCCGCGACTCGAGCGCGCGCAGACCCTCCTCCCGCCAGCCGATGGCCGGGCCCAGCGCAACGCCGAAATGCCGCAGCTTGCCCTCGTCGCGAAGGGCCTCGAGCTCCGCGAAGAGGTCGTCCCGCTGGATCGCATCCATGCGCGGGTTGTGGAGCTGGTAGAGGTCGACGTTGTCGACACCCAGGCGCCGGAGGCTCGCCTCGAGCGCCTCGCGCGCGTGCTGTGGCGACCAGTCCTGCGGCCGCTCGCCCTCGGAGTGCTGCTGGCGGTCGGAGTCGAGGACGTAGCCGAACTTCGTCGAGATCTGCACACGGTCCCGGTCGACGCCGCCCAGCGCGCGGCCCACGATCTCCTCGTTCGCACCCTGTCCGTAGGCGTCGCCGGTGTCGAAGAAGGTGATTCCGAGCTCGAGGGCCCGGCCGATCAGGCGAGCCGGATCGTCGGTCTTGCCCCACCAGTCGGAGCCGAGCGCCCAGGCGCCGAAGGCGATCTCCGACGCCTGCAGGTCGGTGGTGCCGAACGCGCGCTGGCGCATGGGCGGGGAGTCTATGAGGCACGGGTGGCCTTGGACGGCAGCACTAAGAAAGGAGTCCCGTTACGCCTCTGTTGCACTCGTTGCGTGCCCGTCACCGACTGTTCATCCGCGCGGGGACGTGGGGCACCTAAACCATCAAATGGATGTATTAGGTGCACCACGTCGTGAACGCGCCAAATTCGCCGGGCGCATCCCTCAGTGCTGCTGTGGACGCCGGAACTCTCGCCTACGCGAGGACAAACACCACGCCCAGCGCCGCATAGGCCGCCAGCAGCACGACACCCTCCTGCCACGTCGACCTGCCGTCTCGCGTCACAAGCGCGGCGACCGCCCCGGCCACCAGCAGCCCTGCGACCTCGTAGCCGTTGAAGACCAGCGCCATCGGGTGCGGGCCAAGGGCGAACGACAGCAGAACCAGGAGCGACACGACGAACATCGCGATCTGGACGCTCGACCCGATCGCGATGCTCAGGGCGAGGTCCATCTTGTTCTTCATCGCCACGACGACCGCGACCCAGTGCTCGGCGGCGTTGCCAGCGATCCCGACCACGAACACGCCGATGAAGAACGGCGACAGGCCGACCGCCTTGGATGCGCCCTCGATCGAGTGGACGAGCACGTCGCTCATCACTCCCACCAGGGCGCCCGCGACCGCCAGCAGCGCGATCGAGGTGCGGACCGACCAGGTCTCCTCCTGCACGTCGGTGTCGGTGACGGGGGCGAACTGGCCGCGGCGATGGCGGAGGTCGTAGCCGAGTCCGACGGCGTAGGTCATGAGTAGCCCGACGGCCACCACGAGG